>Ga0209275_10000725_pt1 | contig 13184 bp, 10 predicted proteins | sample HubBroMetageREF2_FD_188344 | JGI IMG/M metagenome (GOLD analysis project Ga0209275, IMG submission 188344) | Reference soil microbial communities from the Hubbard Brook experimental Forest, New Hampshire, USA - Hubbard Brook CCASE Soil... | ecosystem: Environmental > Terrestrial > Soil >... | reverse complement strand
TGGATTCCGCCGTTTGGCCCGGCTTGTGAATTGGGCCAAGTCTTTCCGTCACGGTCGCCCGGCCACAAATCGGCCTGGGGAAATTGATTTTTGAGATCCTGAAACTGAAAGCTGCGTTCCATGGTTTTGGTATCGAGCAATTTTAGATCCTCGATGTTGATAATGGAGGGTTGACCATTCACGAACAAGAGGCCGTAGTTCGTGTTGGCGCGCAGGGGATACGTGATCCATGCGAAAGCGACTGGAGGTTGATTCTGGAAACCCGTCATAACACCGAACTCCCCGTGGCTTTGTTTGTAGAGTTCACGTGTGAAGCCAACTGCTTCGGCCGGGGCGCCGGCTTTCGCCATCTGGTCGATCATGCATCCCGCGGCCGGGGACGCGTTGTCGCAGGCAGCGTGAGCGGTGGCGAGGAACTGCGATGGTATCTGCCAAACAGCTGACGAACCGATCCTTGCTTCGACATTCTGCGACTGTGCAAGCGCGCATCCGGCCAGGCATGCTACCGAGAGAAGTAAACGGGGCAAATGCATATTCTTCCTCTTCGAGCCAACATTCTATACTTTGCAAGTCTGGTGTGTCGTACCAGTGGTCGCTCATTCGCAAAAGCTACCCGCAGGTCGCAATCAGAAGACGTTTTCCTGGACCGAAGCTTAAGCGAACTGGACAACGAAATCAGTCGTTAGTTGCCAGTTCTCAGGTGTAGCGCAGAAGTGACCACCGTGCGGAACCATAGCACTCATGGGCCATTCCTGCCGGCCGCTTTCTTCCGTAGCCTCATAGTAGCGAGATAAGTCTTATGTTGCTGGAATCGGTCGAGTCTGACTTGCTTCTCACCCTGGCGCAGTGCTACGAGCTAGATCCTGGGCAGTTTGTAACTTTGCCGCAGCAGACGGTGGATTCCTCCGCAGCGCGGGTTGCGATTGCAGAACTCAGGAATCAGGGTTATGTCGAAGAGCAAGTGCGGGGCGTGATACGACTGACGCCTCGCGGTTATAAGGTCTACAAAGCCAAGACCGTTCTCGCGGTTTAGTTTCACCGCACCCTAACAACTTTCCCCTGTCCTACTTCGCGGCGTATTTTCAGGCTTGGAGTTGGCGTTGTTTCTCCGCGCTCGCGGGACCTGAGAACGCGGTAGACAATTGTGCTACTGTCTCCGCGTTGATCGGACTTCTTTTCGGCAGTTTGTTCTGCGTCTGAAAATCGGCGAGGGCTGACAAAGTGCGGCTTCCTGCGATGCCATCCACTGCACCTGGACAAAAATGAAGATACGTGAGGTAGAGCTGCGCGGCACGCACATTCAGGTCAGGAAGACCTCCGGCGGAACACTTTTGGAATTCAGAGTTCAGGCGAATGTCATAGCGGTTGAGGGCGTAATTCGGGCCATTGTATCCGCGAGCGAACGAGGCCCAATCGTGCGTCTGTAGAGGGATGTCGAGCCGAGACGCAATCAGAAAATTAGCCATGGCGGCGAGTTGCTGGTCTTCGGACTCCGCCATCGCCGCGACCATGGATTCGACATCTGCGAGTCCTGCCAAGGCATAATTCTCGCCCATGATCTGGCCTATGCCCCAAGAGCAACTCTGCAACGCGGCAGCCCGGTTCTTCGAAATGGCTTGTGCCAGGCGGTCGTATTGATGCGCCCCAGGTCGCCCATATCCGCCTGGTGTAGCATCGCTGATGTCGCCATCGTCGTGCTTGCCGTGAGTCAGGCGGTGGAAGATGTGGCGCTCATAGAGCATCTTCGGCCGTTGGTCGGGCAGGTATCCACAACCCGATGTCTCGACCGCCAACACAGTCCAAATTTCAGGCGCGTGTACGCCCAGCTTACGGCTGACCGCAGCGAACCCGTCTGCGGATAGTGGTTGGCCAATTCCTTGAAACTGAAGTTGCGGCATATTAGTTGTCCTTTTCCTATCTGGATTCCCAGTTTTTGTTCTCCGGACGCGCAGGGGTGTGTCCTCCGGAAATGCTTTTTCCGTACAAGTACCTGAATTGATAGGGTCGAAAAATCAGATACCCAGCTGAAGAAAAACCGCTTGTTCGAATGCTTCTGGCATCCGAACAAGCGGTTCCTGTAAAGCCCAAGACCACCCAGAAAGACGAGTAGTGAGATGCTCTAAGCTATTTCTCTTATAGAAGCTATCTGTTGAAGATCACTCTGAAAGCCGTCGGGCCGATTCAGTGTGGTCAAATTTTCTTGTCTATTTCTATGATAGCTGTTCGCATAGGGTAAATACCCAAAATTTGCAAAAATATATTTGCTTTGCATGCAGCAGGTTGAGAGGATTTGGCTGGTCCAGGGGGCTTGACAAGAATTTCGTGAAAGGGCGACGACGATGCCCCATTTCCGCCGAGCTGTCCCGTTTCGGGCCGGACGCCGCTCGAGCTAACCCTGACTGATTGGGGGTAACTAACCGACTTGTTCCGAAGGTGCTCCCGCTGGAGCTTCAGCAGTCGGAAACGTCTCAAGTACACTTGCTCGATCAGCCAATTCCACATACGACTGCCCAATCTCGGCTGCGATCCGTGGCCATAGATAACGCTCCCGAACTCGTGCCTGCGCCTTTCGCCCAGCGACCGCTCTGACTCGTGCGTCGGACAGCAAAAAGCGTAACATTCGCGCTAAATCGGTTGCGTCTCCAGGTTGGAACGTGAAGCCTGCGCCCTCGATTACTTCACGGTTCTCGGGAATGTCGCTGGTCAGCACGCAGACTGCGGCTCCCATGGCGTCCAAGAGAGCCAGCGATAGGCCTTCGAGGTCGGAAGGCAAAACGAAGAGCGCAGCATTGGTCAGCAATTCATCCAGCGCCGGGCCGTGAACCCAGTCCAGGAAGAGTATTTGGTCGCTCTGATGCTTGCGCAACTCATCGACGTAGGCATTCGTGTAACTCGATCCGCCGGCCAGCACGAGCTTCGCGCCAGTGTCGAGCCTTTCGTATGCTTCAATCAGCAGATGGCAATTCTTCTCCGGCGAAAATCTGCCTAGAAACAGAATGTAATTGTCTGGTTCGAGCCGCCACTCGGGCATTTGTGAGGGAGCAACTCGTTCCCGAACCACAGAGCCGTTGGGCACATACGTAGTTTCGACCCCGTAGGTTGTCTGGTAGTGCCGCTGCAGAGTCCGCGAGACGACCATAGTGCGGTTAGGCAGCCGCGCCGAAGCGACTTCTCCCAGGCGAAGCGTGAACGAGGCAAAGCGTCCCCACTTTTTTCGTTGCCAATCTTGCCCCTGAACGGTGACGATCGTTTTTTTTCCAACCAGGCGTGGGAAGAACGAAAACAACGCTGGACCCTGCGCATGGTAGTGCACGATATCGCAACCACTGAACATTACGTGGACCGTACTCAGCCAGGTGTGCACGAAGGTCTCAAGGTGCTTGGAGCGAAATGTAGGCAGGCGGACCAACCGCATACCTTCATACTTTGGCTGCGCCGGGGTAAAGTAACTACGGCAATATACTGTGACATTGTGGCCCATTTCGACGAGCCGCTTGCCGACTTCCTCGTAATAGGTTTCGATCCCGCTGTACTTGGACATTGCACCGCGTCCTCCGATGAAAGCGACACGCAGTGGCGGCGCGGCGATTGGTTGAGCGGCTGCTTTGCTGGCCTTCGGAGGCCAAGGCCTCATCTGGGTATAGAGCCGCATCAGCGCGCGATAGTGAGCTTCCGGGGCGTGTTGAGTTTGCACGAATCTTCGCGCCGTCGCGCCCATTTGAGCGGTCAACTCCGGGCGCTGTACAAGAAACGACATGGCCTTCGCGAGTTGCTCCACGTTGCCCGCCGGATATAGGAGTCCGGTCTCACCCTGGTCGACTAGTTCCCGCCGTGAACCGAGGTCCGACGCTACCACGGGTCGTCCCCATGCGTAGGATTCGAGAATGGTCTTGCCGAGGGTTTCGTAAGCTCGCGAGGGCAGAACGGTGAAACGGGACGAGGCGATCATAAAGTCCAAGACTTTGCCGCCGACGTGGCCGGCAAACTTGACGTTGGTCAGACACAGCTCGCGAGCCAGGCTTTCGAGTTCAGGTCGCTGCGGTCCGTCCCCGGCAATCTGCAGTTGCACCCCCGGCAGATGCTTCATAGCCCGCAAGAGATCGGCGACTCCTTTCTCGGGCGACAGCCGGCCAAAGTAGAGAATGGGCGCGTTCGATGCCGCGTTTGGCGGCGCTTGCGCCGGCAATTTCTGGAAATGAGGAAGCACGCTAATTTTTTGTGCGTTGAACCCATTTTGCACAAGCTTTTCCTTCGCGAAACGGCTGGGAGTCAGGAATTGATCGATGCATTTCCGGTACGTTCCCAACCAACGATGGAAATAGGCTTCAGCCATCAGCAATAGGGCAGAACCCGGCGGCCCCGCGTAACAGCTTTCGGTAAGAACGTGCCTGAACTGTCCGCCCCGACATCGCTCACAGGCTCGTCCCTTTGCCACCATGTTGTAGGTGGGGCAGAGCAGCTTGAAATCGTTCAAGTGATAAAGCACAGGCACACCCTGTGCCTTCAGCTCCCAAAGAATGGAAGGGGACAAGTGGTGATAGATATTACGCACATGGGCGACGTCAGGCCGAAAAGCGGCAATGACCTTTCGCAGCCGTTGCCGAGCCTCAGTGGAATAGATGGCATGGGCTGCGAGTTTCGCCCGCGCTATCCATCCCGGGGGAGGGCTTTTGAAATCGATGTGCGGCAAGAAATACTCGTCGTATGGCGTGGGCTGGCCACGAGGATCCGCCATGGAAAACAGCGCGACTTTGTGGCCTTGACCTCGCATCAAGTCCATGAGCTCGAACATGTAAACCTCAGTGCCACTGAAGGGAAAATTGTATTTATTGCAGTAGAGAATTCTCATATGCAGGGTGCTCCGTGATTTCACTGTGAGGAAGGCTGATATGGGCCAGAATAAGGTTGCAGAAAGCTTCGAGATTTTTTCCGCGGTCGAAATGGTCGAGGACATGCTGGCGGGCCGCGCGGCCAAGTGCGCCGAGCACGGACTCGAGATGCTGGAACAACTCAACTCCTGCAACAAAGCCTTCCAGCGAACCTGGGCGATAAAGAAAACCGTTCGTGCCGTCCAGCACCAGTTCCGGGATACCAGTGATCGCGGGCGCGAGCACTGGTTTACCGCGCGCCATTGCTTCCATTAGCACCAGCGGAATACCCTCGCTGCGGCTGGTGAGCACGACTAGGTCAGCGGAGACGTATTGGGCATCGATTTGTTGACGCGACAAATGGCCTAAAAGGTTGATCTCGCTTTGGAGCTGCAATTCGCGAATCAGCACTTCAATGGATGCGCGCTCCGGGCCGTCGCCTGCAATCAGACACACGAAGGAGACGCCACGATCCTTGAGCACGCGACACGCTCGAACCAGGAAAGCGTGGTCTTTTACCGGATGCAAGCGTCCGACGGCAAGCATGGTGAGAGGGCCATTGCGAGTCACCTTAACGTGGCTGTCGCCGGGGTCAACCCCCATTCGTCGCACGATGATTTTGGCTGGTCGAACCTCGGGATAACGCTCGAGAATATGTTGCCGGTTGAATTCAGAGATGGTTACACAAAAACTACAGTGGATTAGCTTCGTATCGAGATATGCAGCTTGCAGGAGCAAATCCGATCCGTGGAGAGTCATGCTGAAGTCGATTCCCAAAAGCTGCGCGGCGACCATTGCGATCCATGATGAGAAATATCCGTGGTGCACATGGATGTGGGTGGGTCGAGATTGCTTGATCAGGAGCGCGAAGTAGAGTCCAAGCCAGGTATGCAGGAGAGCACGCAACCGCCGCCGAAGCGGTTCCCTGCCTTGAAACAGCGCGCGATAAAAGAAATTCTTGAGCAGGGAAAATTTGAGAACGCACACGAAAGAGGCGCAGATCGCCAGCTTGAGCCGGAGCGGTTGTAGATACAGCGTTTCGGCCGCGAAGGTTCTCAAGTCGGAATCGAGGGCAATTGAGGCATGCCGTGCGCTGCATGGGATCACAGTGACTCCGCGGTTGCGTAGCTCCTGAATTTGGTCAGTTACATAGGGCTCAACCGCAGTGGGAAATAGATTCGCGAGGTAGACCACGGTCGGCATCAACGTGCCGTTGAAGTGACCCGGCTTGGCGCGTGGCGGCGGTTTTGTGCGACCAAGAGGCCGGCCAAAGTGAACAGGAATCCATTCACGAATTGGTAATTCATAACCACAAAGCACGCGTTTAGCAGGTACGCGCCCAACAGCAACGGCCATAATGCCGTGCGGAACTCCGAATCGAGGAAACCGTTGTCTAGAAGCGCCTTGGACCGATTCAAGCCTCGACCGACCCTAAACAGATCAACCACGATCCAGAGATATAGGAGCAAGCCCACGAGCCCGTATTGGACGACGATTTCAAGATAGGTATTGTGAAAAAAGAACTGCTCCTGGTGAAAGTCACTGATTCTCTTGGAGAGCTCCGTTTGCATCGCAGTCGCTCCCCATCCGGCCAGAGGTTTCTGCGAAAACATCTCCCAACCGGCTTGATAGATCTCCATTCGGAAAATAACTGGCCCTCGTTCTTCCAGTCGATCGGCTAGCGACGTATTGCGATCCGCAAAGATGACGGTGGCGGCAAGCCCTATTGCGCCAGCGAGGACTAAGCACAGGCAGGCGCGCCGAAGCCGGGTGCTTGACGAGAAAAAAAGCAACCCCAGGACCGACAAGGAAAAAGAAAGCCAGACGGCACGAGTCTTGGTCGCTACGATGGCCAGCGGCAACGCTGCGAGAAAGAGGAGCGCCGGCACTGCCCGCAGGCGTTTGCGGCGGAACGAATTGAGGGCAAGCAAACCGAGCAAATTCAGTGCTACGCCGTTGGCCACGGCCTGCAGAAACGGCCCGCGCGCGCGGTCAGCGTGATAGCCGAGACTTTCATCGAGAATGTAGCGGGGAAAGATCAGTTCCTTGGCATCGATCATGAAGAAAATGGCGGTAAGAGTGAGGTATCCCAACACGATCAATGAGAACGTCTCGAACCTTCGCAGCGATTGTGCGTCATCGAAAATGTAGGCAGAAAGCTGAAACAAAGTGAAGGGCACCAGCCATTTGGCGGCAAACAAACTCCAGGTCTCAGCATTATTGGGTTGCGAAACAACCCCATAGAATGCTAGCGCGAGCATTGCCAGCATTGGCCAGGCAACCGGGCGGCTAAATCGGAGCGATTGCCTCAAAACGCATGCGCGCAGCAGCACGACCAGAATCAGCAATCCAAAAGCGAATCGATCAATCGAGTGAAAATTGAAGTCTGGGGGATGGAAAAGCATCAGCACCAACGTCCCCAAGAAGAGCAGCGATGGCGCTACCATCAACGGGTGGAGCAGCCGGAAAGGAAAGCTGACTGTCCATGCGAGGAAGCTGCCAGCACGAATTCGAGTTGTCGGATATGTTATGGACGACATGGCTATACCCCGCTTCCTCGCAGAACTACCGAAACCGTTTTGTACAAAATCTGGAAGTCTCTCCACAGGGTCCAGCTTCTGATGTATTCCAGATCAAGAGCCAAGCCGCGCTCAAACGATGGATCGCGACGCGCCGTCACTTGCCACAAACCGGTGAGCCCTGGTGGTACGCCCAGCCGTTGCAGATCTCCAAGGTCATAGCGCTCGAAGTCGTCGATCGGATGGGGCCGTGGCCCCACCAGGCTCATTTCACCGCGCACGACGTTCCAGAGTTGGGGCAGTTCGTCCAGGCTGTAGCGACGTAGAAATCGGCCGACGCGCGTAATTCTAGGATCGTCGACCATTTTGAAAAATGGCCCTTGGCGCTCGTTGCTGGCTCGCAGTCCTTCTCTCAGTTTGTCTGCGCCAGCGTCCATGGAGCGGAACTTGTAGCATCGGAATCGCCTTCCCTTCAGGCCTACTCGTTGTGCTTGATAGAGCACTGCTCCCGGTGACTCAACCTTAATGACCAGCGCTATCATCGCTAGCAATGGCGCGGTGAATGCGAGGATCGCCGCGGCAGTCACTGTGTCAACCACCCGCTTGATAAAGAAACTGAACTTGGGCATGCGTTCTTCGCGCAAGGTCAAGACTGGAATGTTGCCGAACCTCTCGAACGCCAGGGGATCGTCCGGCTCAAATCCGAACAGATCGGGAACGACTTTAACGTCGATCTGGTTGCGCCGCGCCTCTCGGATGACTTGCCGCGCCAAATCCGCCTGGTGGGGGGCGGTGAGGATAATCTCATCCACGAAATCGGTGTAGGCGATGCGTGCCAGATCTTCCAACCGCCCGTGAACGTCACCGCCGATTGGTTCATGCTGGTCGAGAAAGCCGACGACCACGCGCCGGTAAGAAAGGTCCTCTCCGATATGAAAGGCGAGTTCTCGGCCCATCTTTCCCGCTCCAACAATCAGCACGTTCCGTACATCACGTCCGCTATTCGCCTGTTGCGCAGGCATGCGTCGCCAGTGCTTTCGCCAGGCCAGCATGATCAGGAAATTAAGGGGGGCGCTTGCGGCCAGCGTTGTAAGCGAAATCAAGTGAGGTCCCGACCATCCTACGGCTACGACCACCAGCGCCGCGGACCAGAAGACGACTTTAGCCAGGACCAATTGTTCCCGTCGCGGTAATTGAACGGTTTCGGGGTGATAGAGCCGTTCCGACAAACCCAGGAGGGCGAACAGGGCTCCGTAGAGTAGCAGTAATCCCGGCCGGGCGGTGGGAAAGGGTTCGGGGCGGAGCAGGGGCGTCGGGTCGTGGTAAACGACGAACTCCAAAAGCAGTGTTAGATGACCAACCGCGGCAAAGCTAAAGATGATCAGGAAAAAGTCCGCACTCACTTGCCGCGCGAGATTCCATCGTTGCCCGTGAACGGAGAGCCTTGGAAACAAAGCTTCCGCGATGACTTCGGGGAAGTTGCGCTTCCTCGGTTTCCCGAGACCACCTTGGCCTTGCCAATCCCAGAATCGCCCATCGACCGTGACCGAGGATTTCTTCCGCTGAGCTGCGCTGGACGACGCTTGCGCTCCAGGAATCAGCCGGGAAGGAGACGCAAGTTTGCGGATCGGGGTAACGGGCTTAATTGGCAGACGGGAAGCCACTTCAGATCAGTTCTAGTTCGTATCCTTCTACCGTGATAGCAACGGCGCGCTGGATAGATTCGATAGAGATCACCAAGCTCTTTTCCCCGCGCTGTTCCAGAATTCCTTCCAAGCCATCCAGGCAGCCACCTCGGATCCTCACCTTTTGTCCAGTCGTCAAAAAAGCGTGAAGGGCGCAGGGGACCTTCTTGGATAGGAGCCTTTGCAGATCGTCAATTTGCTTGACCGGAATCGGAATCGCCACTCCTTTGATGCTGAGAAGGCCAATAACCCCCTCAGTGTGGAGGAGTTCCAATCGAAGTCCCGCGGACAAATCAAAATGCGCGAAGGTGTAGCCGGAGAACAGCGGAACGTAGACCGGTTGACGGCGATCGCTCCAGCGATGGAATTCTTCGAGCAATGGAAGGAATGTTTGCAGGCCTTTGAGTTGAAGTTGAGCCGTTACTTTTCTTTCAAAACGGTACCTGGTTTGAATCGAATACCACTGTGCACCTGGTGAAATGAATGGTATGGAAAGGTTGTGTACAGCTGTCATCAAGACGATTCTTTGAGCGCGGCTCCGCTAATTGAGTCCCTGCGGTTTTTTGCTCTATTTTTCACGAAGTTTCTAAGTTTCCCTCCGACCAGAATTCTTGTTTCACGCTTTTGCCTTAAACTCCGAGGGCTCCTTGCAGAACGCCCTACAAGTTCTTATAAATCGTCTGAGGGATCGGGAAGGTTCGCTCGCTGAGCACTGCTCCCAGCAGGCGCGCATTGGCTGCATGCAGTTTTTCCTTGACCTTTTGGGCAGCCACTCGTCGCGTAGAGTTTGCCTCGACAACCAGAATCATCCCGTCACAAAGACTGGCCAGTAATGCGGCTTCGCTGCCAACCCCCGCAGGCGGTCCGTAGAGAATTGTGTAGTCGAAGGTGCGGCGCAGTTCGGTAAGTCGTTCGCGTAGCCACGCGCCCGACAAGCCGTTTTCGTTTTCGCCAATAAAAACATTGCGCGGAATGAGCCACAGTTCGCTGGAGAGCTGGCGGGCCGGGTTTCCGAAGGAGGACGTCTTCTCAGTCGCAATTAAATCGTGGCCGTTTTTCTCAACAACCGGCTCCAATCCAGGACTGTTGAGATTTGCCTCTACGAGGCATGTAGTTCCCCGGACCTGGGCGGATAGCGCCAGGCCCACTTGCATGCAGATCGAGCTGATGTCAGTTTCCGAATCAACGGGGCTTAGAACGACTTGATGTGCGGGCTTTGGCCATCCCGGAAGAAATACCTGTCGTACTAAGCCGCGGATCTGCTCCTCGGCGAAGGACGCGGAATTCCAATCCCCGGGTCTCGGCTGGCGGTATTCTTCGCGTTCGACTTCGATGGCCGGCTCGTAGACCTCATCCAGCGTCTGCGGCAATAGATCGACAAATGTGCTCATCGTCCCTTTCCTCTAGCAACTGTTCCTGCGATTTCCCGTCCCATCTCCCGATGGGTCATGCAAAACTCCAGCTTGCTCGATTTGCTTCGATGTAAGAGCGCATTTGTTTACACATTGCTTCGCGGAAGTGAGGCAAGCACCGGACTCCCCAAATAGGAAACGATCTCATCAGGAGTTCGAAATGCTGGATTCAGATAGTCGGCTACAAAAACCACGGTGACGCTTAACGTGCTGGCGCCTGCCAGGCCTAGGAATGCGAAGCCCACTGCGGAAAGCTCCGGCAGAGCCGGTACTGCGGGCTGCTCGGCGATGGTTACATTGAGTATGCCTCCTTGATCGAGCGCATCTCCAATCCTTGCCTCCTCACGTTTGCTGAGGTAAAGGAGATATTTTTCTTCGCTCGCCTTCAAATCGTGCATCAACTGTTCCTGCTCGATGGCGCGGTCGCCAAGTTTGCCCGCTGCTTCCCGGTAGTAAATGAGTAGGGTGTTCTCGGCGATGGCATGTGCACTCATCGCAGTGAGTTCGACCTGGGTCTTTAGCAATTCCCCCCTTGCCCATTCGTGATCTGGATGCTGGTCGCTTGTTCTCTCCCGAATGGGGGCGTTATCCTCCGCCACGATGGAAGCCTTGGTTTCCGCGATCTCCTGGTCGATCTCCTGAATCGGCCGATAAGAAGGTTCATATTTGGCCAGTAATTCGGTGCGAGTCAGCTGCAGCTCGAGCAGCTGAGCCTTCATTTTTTGCATCAGTTGGGGATTGTCGGAATCCCGCATCACCGTCGTGATCCGCGGGGGCAACGCCCCCAGTTTCTTTTCCAGGACGCGAGCGCGTTCCGTAGACTCTGCGATTGATACCTGCGTCTGGCGAGCATCCGCATCGGCTTCACTCAGTTTTTGAATCGCTAAATCGCGCTCAACAGCGGCTGAGGTCACTCCCTGATCGGCCCCGAACCTCATAAGTTGCAGCTCCGATTCCTCCAGTGCGCTACGTGACTGAACGACTTGCTGATCGAAGAACTTGAACTCTCCCGAAGGACGGTGCAATTGTTCGTGGCGCTCAAGATATGCGGAAGCCAGGGTGTGAAGCACTTTGGCAGCCTGAACCGGATCGGAGTATTTGTAACTCACGGTGATTAAAGTTGATTTTTTCACTGGTTCGACCGTTAACCGCTTATCAATCCGGCGAACCGCCCGCGCCAGTTGTCTTTCCTGGGTGTCGCCGGCTAGGCCCCAAAACCACGAATGCCCTTCAGAAACTAGGCCGGAACGCCGCACCACCGTCCTTAGGATCTCGTCGTCGTGCAAGAGTTCCACTTCTGAGTTCAATTCTTCCTCAGTCACATTCTCGCGTTCGAACTCTGCCTGGCTCGGCGTCGACGTGACCACAGGATCGACGCGCCCCCGCCGGACTAGCACTTTCATTTCTGACTTGTAAGGGGGCGCGATCAACCCGTAAACAAATATTGTGAAAAAGATTCCGAGAAACGACATCAGTGCCAATCGGCGTTGTCGGAATACCACGGACAGCAGGTCGCGCAAGGTGGGGGAAGGCACGCGCGCAGATCTTGGGATGATTCTAAGTTCCTCCGGCATATGAAAGTCCAAATGGTCATGTCTGATTCTGTTGCTTTGTCGTCGGGGGCAACGCCCGATGGTTACGAACTGATCCTCCTGAACTGCCCCTACTAAAACTGTGTCGGACTCGCGTACATACTCAAGCTGGAAGTGGGTAAGTACTGTTTGATTTTGGAAATTAGATTTTGCGGTACAAATAAGAAATCGCCGGGCTTGAGGCGAATGTCCTCCGCCAAAGTCCGCGATTTCATAATCTCCTTCACATCCAACAAGTGGGACTCGACCAAGTCGTCCGAAACCCGTCGAAACAGCACGATTTGGGAGTGTTTAGCCCGCTGGGTGAGCCCCCCCGCGATGGCCACCGCTTCGGTCACGCTGATATCGGAACGCAATTCGTATTTCGCAGGATGATTCACCTCCCCGCCCACGATGTAATACGGTTTGTCGAAATCCTGAAGCACGATCACAACCTCGGGATCACGCAACACGCCGGCGTAGGCTCGGCTAATGGCTGACTGCAACTCGGGAACGGTTGCGCCTTCGGCAACCAGCTGTTTCGCGCCTTTCAAGGTAACGTATCCGTCCGGCTGTACGCTCACGGTTTGGTCGAACTCCGGCGAGAACGTGAAAGAGATTGCCACCACGTCACTCTTGCAAAGCCGGTAGAGCGGACGGCGTACCCCCGTCAGGGCTGGACTCAATTCGCCGCCCGCCACGCCGGATTTCGTGGTTACTGCTGGCCCGGTGTGTTCAACAGCCACGTTCGGCTGCTGTACTTGAGCCATGGCCGCCACCAATCCCTGCGGCACAAAGCAGCAGTTCAGAGCGACGACGCAACAGACCACGTTACCGTTGATCTTCATTTTCGTTCAAGCCTCGACTCGCTTCGAGGAACTGCAACCTTTCTTTAGAGTTTCGAACCTGTTGAAACTTATCGTGGCGTGCCAGGAGTGGCAAGACATGGGAAGCACCGTATACAAAAGTATCCAGTCAAGATCAAGGCAGAGTCGGTCCATCGTCCGCTAGGGCGGCAATAGGCGATGCAATACCAGGGGCTTTGCCGAACAAGAAGGTCAGATCCCGCTGGAATAGGACCGGTTCGGCAGCGACAACTTTGGTTGTACCCGCTAAGGTGGACTTGACC
>Ga0209275_10000718_pt1 | contig 13243 bp, 12 predicted proteins | sample HubBroMetageREF2_FD_188344 | JGI IMG/M metagenome (GOLD analysis project Ga0209275, IMG submission 188344) | Reference soil microbial communities from the Hubbard Brook experimental Forest, New Hampshire, USA - Hubbard Brook CCASE Soil... | ecosystem: Environmental > Terrestrial > Soil >... | reverse complement strand
CTATTAAAATGTTCCCATGTTTGTCCACGGCCACTCCGACCGGCGTGTTCAGTTCAGCTTGGGTGGCAGGGCCGCCATCGCCGCTAAAGCCACAAGTAAATGCCACTCCAGCAACAGCAATGACCAGACCCCCCGGGGAGATTTGCCAAATCACGCAGGTGGTCTGGTCAACCACATATAAGTTGTTCGACGAATCGGTTGCCATCGCGCCTAAGCCGAAGAAATTAGCGTTAGTCGCGAAGGTGGAGATGTTGCCGGACGTATCCACTTTCCGAATCACGCCGTTGAAGTCGTCGGCGACGTAGAGGTTGCCGCTGGAATCAAGGGTGACCCCAAGCGGAAACCACAGGGTGGCGGAAGTCGCCTTGCCTCCGTCTCCGCTATAGCCGCTGACTCCGGTCCCCGCGATCGTTTTGATCTTTCCGGTTGTACTTACCTGGCGAATGCGATTCCCGGCGGCATCGGCGATGTAGTAATTGCCGCTCTTGTCAAACGCAATGGCCTCCGGCGAAACCAGAGCCGCGGAGGTCGCTGCATGCCCATCACCGATGAACCCGCCGGCGATTGTCTTCAGCACCCCGCCCGCGGCCTTGCGTACGCGCTGATTCAGCGTATCCGCCACCAGCAGATTGCCTGCCGAGTTGAACAGCAAACCGGTGGGCGAGAAGAATAATGAAGAGAGCAGCGCTTTGCCGTCCCCATCATAGCCGGGAAAGGACCCCGCGTAAGTATTGATGATTCCCGTCTTGATCGTCACCGTTCGGATGCGCGATCGCCCTGCACTCCCGATGTAGAGCGTCCCGTTGCGGAAAGCCAGGCCTTTCGGGTTACCAATCTTGGCGCTGGTTGCCTTGCCTCCATCCCCGCCGAAGCCAGGCTGTCCATTGCCTGCAAACGTGCTGATGGTTCCGTGGGCATTGACTTTCCGTACGCGGTGGTTCTGAGTGTCGGCGATGTACAGATTTCCACCGGCGAATACTATGCCCCGTGGAAAGTTCAGGTTGGCGGAAGTCGCTGGGCCGCCATCGCCCCCGTAACCGCAGGTGCCGTTTCCTGCGAAAGTATTGATGATGCCGGAAGAATTTATAATCCGGACCACGCAATTGCCGATATCAGTGATGTAGAGATTGCCGGCCGGGTCGTAGGTCAGGCCCCAGGTCTGATTAAACGTAGCCTTAATGGCGGGTCCGCCATCGCCACCGTAGCCTGCGGCGCCCGTGCCCGCGATTGTCGTGATGGTTCCGCTCGGGTCAATCATGCGCACTCGATTATTGCCGCCGTCGGCGAGGATCAGGTCCCCCGCCGAATCAAAGACCAGCCCGGTAGGGTAGCTGAGTTTGGCGGAACTCGCAGGACCATCATCTCCACTGAAGCCCGAGATCCCGGTACCGGCATAGGTGCTGATGATTCCCGCCGGGGTCACTTTGCGGATCCGTTGGCCGGAAAAGTCGCTGATATAAAGGTTGCCGCTCTTGTCCTGAGCTATGTAGCTGGGCATTTCAAAACTTGCTTTGGTCGCGGCACCCCCGTCGCCGACAAATCCACCGGCTGTGGTCGTCACCGTCTGGGCTATCAGACCAGACGAAAGCAGCAGCATAATTCCAGCGAGAATGATGCTGGAGTTCGGGACTAGCTTGAAAGTTCTCATCGGTGTCCCCCCAGGGCAGCGATTCTTGAAAGTTACACCCACGCGGATCAAACGACAGCGGGTGTGCTTAATGGTGGTTGGTGTTGCTCGCGCGCAAGTCAGGGGGAGAATTGGGACAGCGCACCAGAACGGGCCACCGGAGCGGGGAGCATGTTAGTAGCCTGACAAACGGCTGTCAAGCTGAATCGACGCAGATTTCTGGGGCGAGCTGAGAAGCTGATACTCTGCCACAAGAGAAGACTTTCCTGCCTAACCCACCATTGGCCAAGCCTTGTATAGTCTTGCACGTGCTTGGTAGAGAGCTCGAAATGAGCTGCAGACCCTTCGACGCGGAGGAGCCATAGCACTCACGACGGGGTCAATGCATTATGAAAGAGCGTCCCGAATGGGAGGGTGGATGGATGGCGCGCCGCCTCCGCTCCGCATGAGCCGGGCGCATCGTGTCCGGCTTTTTCAGCCGCAGCATGGGACATCCGGCCGACCACTGCCGGAGCCGCTGGCACAGCAGAAATTCCTAACTGTCAAAATCCGAACTGTCGAAACCAGGCCATAGCACTCAAGTCCCTCTCTAAGCCTACCTAATGCCCTGCTTGCAATGCCCATATGGTCTGTGCCGTAGTTCCAATCCTGCGGCATAGGAGGCCGTCGTCATGGGCAAACAGAGAATTAAACCGAATTACCGTCGCCGAGTGCTTCGCTTGCCCGATCTGGATCATTGCAAATTAGCAGTGCTCAATAGCCTCGGATCACCAGCTTCGCGCCGCGTGTACGAGTACGCCATCGATCAGTTCATTGCTTGGTATTGCTCCGAACCTCGCTTGGCCTTCAACCGCATCATCGTTGTACGCTATCGCCTGTACCTGGAATCGCGGCATCTGGCCGCCAACACCATCAACCAGCAGCTTGCAGCCGTGCGGCGCCTAGCTCACGAAGCCGCCGACTCAGGCTTGCTGAGTCCCGAATTGGCCGCGGGGATTAGCCGGGTCAAGGGAGTCAAGCAGCTCGGATTCCGGTCCGGTAACTGGTTGAGCGCGGAGCAGAGTTCAGAAGTGCTCCAACATTCTTGTGGCGATAGCATGCGTGCCAAGCGAGATTATGCAATGCTGGCCATGCTCTTTGGTTGTGGCTTTCGCAGATCGGAGTTGGTCGGCCTGGAGTTGGATGAGATCCAGATGCGTCAGGGTCACTGGGCAGCCGTGGATCTGATCGGCAAGGGTGGCCGCATCCGCACCGTGCCCATTCCGAACTGGGTGAAAGCCGCTCTCGATCAATGGACCCGAGCCGCTGGGGTTTCTGAGGGCAAAATCTTTCGAGCGGTCGCCGGACGGGGAAAGGTGTGGGGCAGCGGCCTCTCGCAGAATGTCGTGTGGTACGTGGTCAGAACCTGCTGCGCGAGAGCAGGCTTGGAGCACATTGCACCGCACGACCTGCGGCGGACCTGCGCGAAACTCTGCCATGATCGCGGCGGTGAACTGGAGCAGATTCAGTTCTTGCTGGGCCACGCATCGGTTCAAACGACAGAACGCCATCTCGGCTGCAAACAGAATCTCGGACACCCGGTCAACGATCTTTTTGACCTCGCAAAGGACGGGCGGCTGCATGAAAACGATGATGAATCCGCCACAGCGAAAGCGCTTGACCCTGTAGAAACGGCATCGGGGCAAGAGGTAAAATGCCGCCACGGAGGATCGAACCATGACCAGCCCGTCTGCGACTCAAGACAGCTATCCCTACCAACACGAACCGATTTGGTCGAGATCAGAAAAGGCCATCGCCCGCAAAGCCTTCGACGCTGCTCTGGGCCAGGAGCTTCACGAAGTGATTCAGGAAGCAAAGAAGATGGCCAGCCGGATCCAGCAGCCGTCGGATCTGTGGGACTTGGAATATTACCTGACCCAACGCCGTAAAGAGATTGATCGCAAATACGACTTTCGCGGTTCGCGACTTACAGATGTGTTGGGGAGACTCTTGTACGAAAATCGACTCGGCGAGGAAGATCTTCGCGGGTTGCCGGAAGAGAAGATGAAATCAATCCGTTCTTTCGCTCAGTTTCTCAGAGACGGCGCAGCCTGATCTGCATTTGAGCGCTATGGCCTGATTTCGCCAATTGAGTTTTTCTCGTCGCCAGAATCAGCCTTGCCCTCCCGGGTTTATAATGTGCAGCTCGGGAGGATTTTATGAGACCTTCTCCACGTCCACCCGGGACGCCTAGCGTACTCTCCGACTCAGTCCACCACCAACTCAACATGTACGCTCTTGCGGCCAGCACTGCTGGAGTTGGCCTACTAGCCTTGACGCCACCGGCCGCGGCGAAGATCGTCTTCACTAAAGCCCACCAAGTCATCGGGTGCAACGGGATTTACGAGCTTGACCTCAACCACGACAGGCTTGTGGATTTCCTTATTCAGCAGATCGGTTACTGCCGTTCCTACGCCACAATTAACCAGATGCTGCTGGCAAAGGGAGCCTTGGGGAACGCTGTCGAAGGCAGCAAGCGCTACGCTTCAGCGTTGAAGGCCGGCCAAGGCATTGGGCCTAACCAGCACTTCACCAGCGGCGCGACCAACGGCGCAACCATGGTCTATATCCACAAGTTCGCCGACTCCAGCAGTCAGCGCACCTATGGCAAATGGATTAACGTCAACAGTCGCTATCTGGGACTGAAATTCAAAATCAACGGCGAAACCCACTATGGTTGGGCTCGCCTCAGCGTTCACGACACAAGGGGGAAGATAAACGTCACGCTGACTGGCTTCGCATACGAGACCGTGCCGAAACGTTTAATCCGGGCGGGTCAGACCAGCGGCGGTTCAGCCACCGATCCAACGAGCCCCGAAGCGGCGCCACACACAACACTGGGGGCGCTGTCGCTCGGCGCGCACGACCCGCGACCCAGGAGGCAGCCATGATTCTGAAAAAGACGCAAGTCAAAAGCTGGTTCTCAACTCTAACGCATCCGACTGTCTCTGCCGCGCTGCTGTTCGGGTTATCCTGCTTCCCGGCTTGGCGGCAAGTAAGCCGCCACACAAGCCCATCTACATCGTGTTGCATAGATTTAGTGGTGGGGATGGTGCTTACCCGGACGCGAGTCTGATTCAGGACCAAAGCGGCAACTTTTACGGAACTACGTGGGCCGGCGGCAGGTTCGACTACGGAACCGTTTTTAAGCTCGAACCTTCGGGCAAGGAGACCGTGCTGCACAGTTTTGATGGCGCGGACGGTATGAATCCCATCGCCGGCGTGGTGCTGGATGCTTCCGGGAACCTCTATGGCACCACTACGAAGGGAGGCACGCGGGAAGGAGGCGGCTGCACCCACGGTTGCGGCACCGTTTTCAGGATAGACAGGGCTGGGAAATACACTGTCATGCACGCATTTACAGGTAAAGCAGACGGCGGAACCCCATCGACAAATCTCATCCTAGACCATGCGGGAAACCTGTACGGCACTGCCTCAAGCGGCGGTCACATCGAAGGCTGCAGTTTGTTCGGCACTTGCGGTCTAGTGTTCAAGCTCGATGCTCACGGCAACGAGACTGTGCTGTACAGTTTCACCGGACCGCCAGACGGAGCACAATCGCGTGGCGGATTGGTCCGCGACGAAGCTGGCAACCTCTATGGAACCACGTATTTCGCTGGAGCTTCTGGCTATTACGGAACGGCGTTCAAGCTAGATTCGGCCGGCGTGGAAACGATACTTCACAACTTCACCGATGGAACCGACGGCGCAGGACCGCAGGGGACCCTGGTCCGGGATGGGTTCGGGAATCTTTACGGAGTAACAGAACGCGGGGGAGATCCTGTCCAGTACTGCACTTCGGGGCTTTAGAAGGGGTGCGGTGTTGTGTTCAAATTGGATCAGAGAGGGAACGAGACAACCCTGTATGCCTTCACTAACCAGCGCGATGGAAGCTTTCCCAACGGGGGTCTACTACGAGACGGTGCCGGAAATTTATATGGCACCGACGGTTTCCCTGGGACCGTCTTCAAGCTGGACGTGAATGGCAAGGTGCAAGTGCTGCACACTTTCCAGCCACAGACCGGCCTCGTACCGTACGCGGGCATGATTATGGACAGTGCAGGCAACCTCTACGGTACTACGTCGCAGGGCGGTAATTCTGGCTGCCCTTCGCAGTATGGTTGCGGAGTGGTGTTCAAGCTCACGCCGTGACCCCGACAGCAATCCTTAGGTAGCACCGGACGAGACTTCGCCGCTGCCGGCGAATCCCAACCCCGCAGACTCTCCGAGGAATCATTGGCGAAAAATCGCGATAGCGCTCATTGACTCTGGTCGGTCAATTCTCAGTTCATGTAATGGTCTGGTTTCGACAGTTATTCCTTTTCGATAAACTCAGCATTCGTCATACCACGGGAAAGGGAACCCAGCAGAAATCGTTGGCAAGCTCTCACGTAGAAGGCTGAACGGCAATAAACCGCATAAATTCGTATTGTTCGCTACGTGACCCTGTTACAATCAACCCACTTCTAGCCGGAATGGGGTGTGAAGTGCGTCATGACTTGTAGATCGTGCGGATCGAGCAACCAGGCAGAGTATGGCGCGGAGATCAACATCCACCTTCCCAGAGATCGGGATAAGGCCGCCGTGTTAGTATTCCCGACGCTCGTTGTCTGCTTGAAATGCGGCGTTACGGAATTCACCATTCCAGAAGCCGAGTTACCTCTATTAGGGCGAGGTGGCGCGGGTTCTTCCGCTGCGTAATAGCCCGTTCACTGTAGGTAAACGGCTGAGTGTTCTGCACAGATGCTCGCATAGATGTGACTTTCCTCTTCGCGCTGAAAGCCGTGCAACACATACCCGCACAGAATATCCACGTTGCAGGTGTTGGCTATCTCGTCCCAGAGGTGTTCCAACTGAATCGCCGCATCCGCATTACCTTGTGCCCACAAAGTAGGCGCACATTCACCGCAAGCTGCAACACGGGGATGCTCCCCCTTCGCCGTTTTAGCCGCTGCCGCGACTAGGTCGCCCGCGACTTTCAGGAATCGAACGGGGTCAGGCAGATGATTCACCATGAATGTCGAGAGCGTCTCCGCGACATCCAAAGGGAGATAGCGCCCCTGTTCAACGGCATCACCGATATTCAGGCCCTGTGCCTGTAATCTTTGAAGCAGACCCTTCTGGTGGGGCTCGGTCGCGACCACTATAACGGCATTCCCGGCCTTCAGGGCGGCGTCGATAAAACAAGTGAAGCCAACTAGAAAAGCTGCATCATCAGAATAGAATTGAGCCTCATGGCTGCGAGTGCTCTCCGCGTGGAAGAGGGCGGGACCCTGCACGTCAGTAGCACGGGTCAAAGTGTGACCCGACAATCCACTGCTGACAAACCGCCTGCCCTGAATGACGGCTTCCACAGCGGCTGCGAGTTCGCTTCCGGCACGCGTTTTAATAACGTAGCCCCATGCGCCCAGGCTGAGAGCTTCTTGCACCACGTCGGCAGAAGATTCCTGACTCAAGAATAGTATTTTCGACTTGGGGGCAACGCTGCAGATTCGTCGAGCGGCTTCGATTCCATTCAGTCGCGGAAGGCCGATGTCGAGCAGAATCAGGTCCGGGTAGAGTTCTTCGGCTTTTTGAACTGCTTCTAGTCCGTCCGCTACTTCGCAGATGACCTGCAAGTCGCGCATCTTCCCCAGTGTCGAGCGGATCAATCGCCGAAAGGGTTCGAAATCCTCCACCACGAGAATACGCATTGACATGTCGATTCCACCCGGCGACTCCTGTTCAGCGTTCCTACTCCAACACATTACAGCAGGTCTCCTCAACCAAGAAAACTGGCAGAAATACCAGCGTGGCAGGCCACTACAGCCTATTCTTTACGGTAACCGGCCCACTTGTTCAACGGGTGCGATGGAATAGTTGGCGAAACATCGCCTTTACGCTCAAAACCCCCGCTGGCGGGCGAACAGACGGCGCAAGCTTGTGATATGGCCTAATTACAGTAGTTCGGAAATCATGTCCTAGCCTTCCGGCCATATCGCGTCAATCATTCCCTTGGTGGTTACGTCTAAATGCAACAGCACGAGGAGAACTTTCTATGTTTCGACTGGTGACCGTCGCGGCTATTCTTTTCGTCCTTGCTAGTTTCCTGCAGGGGGCAGGTGTCCGCGCTCAAAACTCAGAGACGATCTCCCTGCCCGATCGTGTGATGATGGCGTCGCAGATCTATCACGTCATCAGCACGTTTTTCCCGGGGTTGTCGCAGAAGAAATTCGATGCGGACTACCAACTGTACCTGGAGACGATTTTCCATTCCGACGAGCGCCGTGAGTTCGATCTGAAATCTATGGCGCTCGTCGCGACCTTGCACGACGGCCATTCATGGTTTTATGACAATTGGCTTGACCGCTCCTATGGACAACCAATCGGAATTCTTGCCTATCCCCTGACGGGTCAGTGGACGGTCGTCCGCAGCGCCCTTTCATCAATTCACGTCGGCGACGTAATCACTGCGATCGATAACGCTCCAATCCAGGATTTCTTCGCACGAAACCGCATCTACGTCTCTGCCTCCAGCGATCGCGACGCAGGACTGAGCTTTTTCGATACGCCCGCCATCTTTCCTGAGAGATTTACGATCACTTTAGGAGACGGCCGGAAAATTCCCATTGATCGGGCGAATGACAAGAAGGCACCGCCACCACCAGACAAAACCGACGGCCGATGGGTAGTTGAGAAAACCGTGGCATACATCAAAGTGCCGACTTTTCACGGCATTGAGACGCAGGCCCAGGCATTGGAACTCCTCCGTCAGTTTCACGACGCACAGACCCTGATTCTGGATGTTCGGGGCAATCCGGGGTTGGGGGATCCCGGAGCGTTGCAGCACGCGTTGATGGTCAATCCTTACCAGGACTGGAACGAATCCGCTTCAGAACACGGCGGTGCATTGCTGCGCAGCTACTCGCTCGGCTATCCAGGGCATTCGACGCTGACCCTCAGCGACACGGTAATCGAGCCTCACGAAACCGCATACTCCGGACGGATGATCCTACTGACAGACCGGATATGCTCCTGTGCCTGTGAGGATTTTGTAATGCCGTTCAAGTTCGCCAAGCGCGCCACACTGGTCGGCGAAACGACCGCCGGCACCTATTCCATGACTCGCCATATAGATTTCGACAACGGCATGATCCTTAACATCGCCGCCGTCCATCACACGTTTCCCAATGGCTCACAATTCGAGGGAGTCGGAATCACTCCCGACATACCGGTAGAGATCACGCCTGAGGACTTGCGTGCTGGTCGGGACCGAGTCCTCGAGAGAGCAATTGAGCTAGCCCGACCCTGAGAGTAAGTACGATCTCGTTGCGAGTTTCATTGCAAGCTCGCACACGCATTCTTATTGACACCTACCCATTCACCTGCCCGCTAGAATTAAGAATTACCCCTCATGACGTATCGTACTCGGAAAAAGTCAATTGGCGTAACATCTCGATAACGCTCAAAACCCCTCAATGAGCGAAATGGCCTGGTTTCGACAGTTAGGGCAGCTAAGCTGTCAAGTCGGTTGTCTGAAATCGCTTTCGTAGTGCAGCAACTACTGACTTGTCGGCCCTTGGAGAGAAAATATCTACGGGGGAGAACCCACGTCTAACCGCGATCCACACCGTCACGCAGAGCAACAAAATAGTTAACGCAATGTTGGGCCAAGCATCGAGTTTCCACTGCCCTCCCCATGTCCAAATCCATCGGTTGCTGAAGGGAAACAAGTAGGGAATTGGCCAATTGTAGCCGTCCGGCCCACGGGACCCCACAAGGTCCTCTAGCAGATGCAGATGGAAAGCGACGAAGGCTAGGCTTGCCGATGTCCACTTGCGCGTTGATATGAGAAATGCGCACGCAAACACAAATAAGGCAAAGGGTAAGGTATGTAGTGCATGGTGATAATCAGAAAACCACAGCAACGGGTGCTGAGAACTCCGCGTTAGTATTTCGGCGACTATGCCCATCCCGTCCACGTCCGGTATGACCGCTGCAAGTGTAACGACGGCGCGATCGCGTCGGTTAAGGTCCGCCGCATTCGCCAGTACCCAGCCCGTAAGGAAGTGGGTGACGGGACTCATTCGAATAATCTAACCCATCGAGCCATCCACAAATGATAACTGTCGTAACATCACCGTAGCGCTCATTGCGGGTTTTGAGCGTAATGGCCTGGTTACGCCAGCTACCACCCGCCTGCTCTGCCTCGGAGAGTTTTCCGCTTCGCGGGTCGCTGGAAGCGGCGATCTAGGGCGGGAAGTTCATGCGGCGCACCAGAGCCTGGAAGCGCGGTTCGGGACGCAAAGCATCCCATCCCGGAAAGGATTTAATGTAGACCATCCACTGATCGCGCTCTTCGTAAGCGCGTTCCAGCCATGCCATTGCTTCATCGTTCTTGCCCAGGCCAAGGTATGCCTCCGCAAAGAGAGAGGCGGAAATATGGTGCTGTCGGGATCCCTCCTTCAACTCATCGATCAGCTTCACGGCCTCACGCTTCCTCCCCGCGAGCCCATAAATAGAGGCCAAGCTGGCAAGAAGAAGTGGATGCCGCCCCGACCGCACAACACACCTTTCTAGTGCGGCAATCGCTTCCGGATACATCTTCTTCTCCCGGTAGCACCAACCCAGGCCGAAATCGCCTATGCCCGGATAAGAGGTGTTTAGCTCTTTAAGTTGCGAAATCGCGGAATCATATTGGCGCGCCGCGTACGTTACAAATCCCACCATGAAGCGAGTCTGAACGTCCCTCGGGTTCAATTCGACCGCGTAGGCCATTTGTTTCATGGCTTCGTCGTTTCGTCCTAACGCTTGCAGAAAGCGTCCATACTCCACATGAGCAGGCGCGTAGTTGGGACTTAGCTCGAGAGCGAGTTTGAACTGCCGCTCCGCTTCAGACCAATTCCAGTCGTAGAGTTCCAGTGTCTGGGCGAGGGCGAAATGAGCCCCGCCGAGCAAGGGATCAACTTCCACCGCCCTGGTTGCGGCTGCCTTGGCCAGCGGCAGAGTTTCTTTCGGAGCGTAGTTCCCCCCCTGAGGATTACCGAGTTCTATATACGTGCCTGCCATCCCGGCGTATGCCAGCCCATAGTTCGAGTCCTTTTCGACGGCCTGCCTGAAGTAACTAATTGCAGTCAAAAGGTCCTGCTCGCTGGCGTAGGACGCCTCCCATTTATTTCGGAAATGCAGAGCACGGAAGTAATCGTCCTGAGCTTCCGGGTTTACAGGGTGGGAACTCGCCAGATGGGCACGCTCCTGCGGCGTCAGTTTGACTTGGATTTCATCCGTGACCGCACGTGCAATCTCATCCTGTAGCAGCAGCAAGTCGCGGATGTCGCGGTTGTATTGGTTGGACCAGAGTTGACCCTCTGGCGAAACCTGGTCCAAGCGGACGAGCACGCGGACCCGATCCCCAGAGCGTTCGACAGTGCCCTCCAAGACTGCATCCACGTTGAGTTCCCGGGCAATCTCGGACAACCCCTTCTTGCTGCCCTTGTACTGCATGATGGACTGCCGCGAGATGACACGCGGAGCGCTGATTTTCCCCAGTTCCGCGATCAGGGCTTCGGTCATGCCGTCGGCGAAGTACTCTTGTTCGGGGTCGCCCGACAGGTTGTTCAGAGGTAATACCGCCAGAGACTTAATCGCTGGTCCTCTCCAGCCTTTTGCACTCCTACCTCGGTACAGCACGAATAGCAGGGCAGCGACGCCCAAAACAGCGAGTCCTCCGAGCAGCACCCGCAGGCGCCTGGATGGGAATCGTTTTGCAGCAGTTACAACAGAAGGCGGCGGAGCATCCGGACGAGCGATCTTGGCCGCAGGGCTGACTGTCGGTTCTGCGGAGGAAGCAGATACTGTGACCTGCCGAACATCAGCAACAGGTGCGATGAAGCGGTAGCCTCGCCGCGGAATCGTCTCGACATATCGCGGTGTCTCCGAGGAGTCATCCAGTACCTCGCGAATCCGCGCTATCGCATTGTTTAGCCCGTGATCGAAATCGACAAAGGTGTCAGACAGCCACAGCTTGGAATGCAGTTCCTCCCGGGTGACCACATTTCCGGCATGTTCGACCAGGACGGCCAGTACTTGGAAAGGCTGCGCGGATAGCCGCAACCGCATCCCGCGCTTCCGCAGTTCTCCCGCCTGAAGGTCTATCTCAAAGGCGCCGAAGCGGCGGACTGCGGAGGCCTGCGTTGCGTCGGGCATGGGGATCCCTGGGAGCAACAGCGTATCACAAACACTGCGCTTCTCGGAGATGGGCCCTCATCCCGTCTGCAATGAAGCACTTAATTTCTGATCGGAATTTGATGCGAAAAGGAGCGCCGCTGCATTGACCTTAGCAAGCCGGCAGACGAAGATCGCACGCGTTGCTACACCTTGCCGGTTCGACCGGCACAAGGAGATAAGCTTATGAAGATATATTGCTCAAGACGTAAACTGACGTTAGTCCTCGGTCTCAGCCTCCTGGCAAGTGGAGTCATCTATGCTGCGGTCGCCCTCGAATTGTGGGTTGGCACGAGCGACCACATCGGATTGTGGAACGGCCCGGCCACACTGACAGCCAGAACGCTCAAGACGCAGGTCGGCGAGACGACAGGTTTATGGCATTATCATCCCGGGTATGTGTATAACGTCGTAAGGCAAGGCACGATCACAGTGGAGGATGGATGCGGGGTCGCTCAGGCATATAGCGCTGGGCAGGCTTTTGAGACGTCCGAGGGCCGCGTCCATAGAGCCTATAACTTGGGCGGCGTGGACGCTATCGAGTCCAATATGTTCGTCGGCCCGCCGGGCAGACCGATAACGGTGCTAATCCCAAATAACGAGCGTCGTTGCGGTCCACCGAGTAGCGTCGATGAATGTATGGGCGATGGTTGGGCAAGCTTTAACCATCCGAGTCCATTCGCAAATCAAGGAGAGTGCATTGCGTACGTCAATCATCGACCAAGGATCACCGTACTTGTTCCCGAGGATCCCTTACGTTAGCCGCTTTAGCTGTTACGATTAAAAGCTCTGTTCGTGGAACCGATGAAATAGTAGGCCCGCCAGCATAAACTCATGGCGGTTCGCGGACGTAGGCCGGCATGACGTTGGAAGTCTGGTCTTGCCGGCTTTACCAAGTCGGCGATGAGTGTCATTGCCGAAAGGAGAAGGACGTAGCACTTCTTGCTTCTCGGACTCGGCAGCTACGCTGCCCTGATACCTGGGGCAATTGCCTAGGCTATAGCAGGACGAAAAAAGGTACGCAATCCGAGCAGGTTGCCGACTCGATCTTTTGCTCTGCGTCTTCTTTCTGCTGCTGGAATTGTCACACCGATGAGGTTCTCCCTACATCAACTGTTGCAACATCGCGTCTCTGACAATGTCGGCCCGTGTCAAGCACTTTTTGAGCGCACTACTGCATGCACTCAAAGAAGAGCGCCATTTCGCTCTCTTAGATGGTGTTGCCTTTCCCAACCGTAGGCTCGCTCGTAATCGTTTTCAGGCCAGGACTCAGTCCGACCCATGCATCTCTTCGGTCGCAACGGCGATCATGATTACTACTTCGAACTCCTCGTTATCGAGGAGCAGGACGCCCAATCAATTACTCGGTGTTCT
>Ga0209275_10000717_pt1 | contig 13255 bp, 16 predicted proteins | sample HubBroMetageREF2_FD_188344 | JGI IMG/M metagenome (GOLD analysis project Ga0209275, IMG submission 188344) | Reference soil microbial communities from the Hubbard Brook experimental Forest, New Hampshire, USA - Hubbard Brook CCASE Soil... | ecosystem: Environmental > Terrestrial > Soil >... | reverse complement strand
CAACTAGAACGGCCAAATCACTTCTTCCCCTCACCGCCAAAAATCAAATTTAGAGCTAAGCGATACTCGAAGGCCGATTCTTCAACAAACTGCTAGAGCACTGCGAGAATGCTGACAATCCGTCAAAACTACCTGTGGCTGTTGAAAAAACCGATCTTTCTGAAATACGAAAATCGGGGAGTAATCTGTTGGTCGTGAAGTTTTCAACACAAAATGCAGGTTTACATATGTCAAGTTAAGCGACTCGGCTTAGAAAGTTTTGAGCACGGATAACTATTTCGGGCGTAGAATGCTCTCCGTTTTCGATTTTGAAGTTGAGTCCGATATGGTCGAAGACAAATTACGCCACCACTTTGACTTCTATCTGAGCAAAGCCGAGATAGTGATCTACTCGGTTCTGGCAGTGTTGTTGGCGCTCGCCGCTTTTGTAACCATCGCAACCTCGGTCCAAACACTGTGGGCCTGGCTGAGTCATTGGACGGTTGCAGCCCAGACTCTGAGAGTATTGGACCAACTGCTCATCGTGCTGATGTTGGTAGAGCTTCTGCACACCGTGCGCATCTCGATTCGCTCGCATGTGCTGGTAACAGAACCCTTTCTGGTGGTCGGACTGATTGCCTCAATTCGCCGGATCCTGGTGATTACACTGGAAGCAGCCACGCTCACCAAAGAAGGCGCATGGGCGACCGCGGGCTCGAGCGCGATTTTTCGCTCTTCGATGATTGAGCTTGGCTTGTTGGGTCTGATGGTTCTTGTGCTGGTAATTTCCATCACGCTTCTGCGCCGCTATGCTCCCGAAGAGAAAGGCCCTGTCAAACTCTGACGCGGGTTAGATGGCAGGTGCTGACTTGTGACTCATAAAGATAGTGTGACGGGGACCGCCCTTTTTCAGGCGACCACGCGGGCGGTGCACTTGCACGTCGAATCCGGCATCGCGCAAGCGCTGTTCGAATTTTCGATCATGGTGGGCCGACCAGACAGCCAGGACGCCATCGGTCTTGAGAGCTGCGTGGGCAGCGGCGATTCCACGATGGTCATAGAGTGCGGCGTTGTCTGACGCGGTAAATGCGCTGGGGCCGTTGTCCACGTCGAGCAGCACAGCATCGAAATGGTTGCGACGTGAACTGAGGGTGGCGAAGACATCCTCGGTTACGACCCGGACGCGATTGTCGCGCAGAGGGTATCTCGCCAACGGCCCGAGCGGCCCACGATTCCACTCCACCACCGCTGGCACCAGTTCAGCGACGAGAACAGTGGCACGTTGTGGAAGAAGGTCGAGCGTTGCGCGTAGCGTGAAACCCATTCCAAGACCGCCAATAAGAACGCTGGGCTGAGGTAACGTCCGCACTCGCTTGCAGGTGAACGTCGCCAACGCATCCTCTGAGCCGTGCATGCGGCTGGACATGAGGATCGCGCCGTCGACAAGGATGATGTACTCATCGTCGCGACGAACCAGCTTGATGACCGTGCGGTCTGGAGAAAGCGCCTGAGCGAGCAACTCGAAAGGCTTCACGAGTGTGATGTTACAGGAGAGAAAAACTTAATAAAAATGCGAACTGCCGGCGACCAACTGGATATGAATGCAGGAACAGGCGGGGCTAGTGGGGTTTTCACGAGGTTCCAGCAGTTCTTAAAGGCAAATAACTTTGGCGAGAGAATCGTCTGGGTGATGCCGGAAGACGTTTTGATACTCTAGGTCCCAGAACTTGTTTCTGGATAGTTTCCGAGTTGGCGACTGCCGCTCAGAAACATCAGATTCGTTGCACATTGAGCCATGGCGAATTTCGAGTTGCCACTGGATCATCTACTTAACGTTTAGAACCGAACATTTCTATCGGATAGAATTACTTCCCATGATGGCCAATCACTCTATCGCGGTGTTCGATCTCGGTGGCGTGCTGATCGACTGGAACCCACGTTACATGTATTGCAAGCTTTTCGATGGAGACGACAGTGCGATGGAGCATTTTCTGGCGACGGTCTGTACGCCTTCCTGGAACGAGCAGCAGGATGCCGGACGTACTTTTGCTGATGCCTGCGCTTCACTAAAGTTAGTTCATCCGCGTAAAGCGAAGTTGATTGACGCCTGGGTCCAACGATATGACGAGATGCTGGCGGGGCCGATTTCTGGTACCGTTGACGTTCTCACGGAGTTGCATTCTCGCGGGGTTCCCTTGTACGCCCTCAGTAACTGGTCCATCGAAACTTTCCCAGTAGCTCTAAAGCGGTTCGAGTTTTTGAAGTGGTTCCTAGGAGTTATGCTTTCTGGCGAAGTGCGACTGCTGAAACCTGATCCGCGCATTTTCGAACTTTTCCTTGAGACTTTTGCAATTGATCCTGCCTGCTCCATTTACATAGATGACCGTAGGCCGAATGTGGACGCAGCGACGGCGGTTGGCATGCATGGCATCCTATTTAGCGATCCTCCCACGCTTCGCAGTGAACTTGTGAGGCTTGGCCTGATTCTGGGATAACACAAACTCGCGCTCCGTATTGGAGCCTGTACGTGGTTGGTTTCGACGTGCCCGGAACTCAAGCACTGGGTTGTATAGGGTCGAGTGAAAGTCATGCGCGTGGCAACATCGGTATCGGATTCTAGTGTCGCCATTACGCGCACAAGCCTGGTCAATAGTGAATATGACAGACACCTTCAAAGAGGAATTGATGCCACCAGGTGCATGGCAGATTGTGCAGCGCTTAGCGCAACAATTTGCTGAATTGTCTCAGGTGGTGGCGATTGTGCTGGCTGGCTCGCGCGGCGTGGGCGCGAGTGACCAGGAATCAGATTTCGACCTCTATGTTTATACATTGCGTGATGTACCAGTAGAATTCCGGCGATCGCTCCTGGGTGAGGGCGCGGAAATTGACAATCGTTTCTGGGAACCCGGAGATGAGTGGTGCGAGCCATCGACTCACACACGACTCGACATCATGTATCGATCTCCTGGATGGATTGAAGATCAGCTCGACCGCGTTTTGGTGCGGCACGAAGCTGCGATCGGGTATTCAACTTGTTTTTGGTACAACATTATCCATTCTGAAGTACTTCTTGATCCGCGAGGTTGGTATCACCAACTGCAGAACCGTGCTCACGTTTCCTATCCTGAGGGGCTAAGACGCGCCGTGGTGAAGAAGAACTGGCCAATTCTACGTCGTAACCATTCATCTTATCGGCGGCAAATTGAACTTGCTCTGAACCGCGAGGATGCGGTGAGCGGTCAGCATCGGCTAACGGCCTTGCTGGCGAGTTTTTTCGATGTGTGGTTCGCCATAGAGAGACAGGCCCATCCAGGCGAGAAGCGCCTTTTGACTTATTTGCCTAAGCCGTGGGCATCACTCGTACGTGCCGTGCTAGGCGCGCAGCCAGAGGCATTGCTCAGAGAGATAGATGCGCTGCTCAATCCTCTTGATATTCGACTCATTGAGGAAGGGCTCTTGGATCCGGTTGCGCAAATTGAGCATGCTGCGGCATGGGCGTCCGATCTTGAGCGAGCACGTGGCTTCTACGAACGCTGGTTCAAGGCCACTGCAGGGGCGAGATACTCTAGTTCGAAACGGGACTTCACCTCCTATTTCCTCACGCTGGGCTCTGGGGCACGTCTTGAAGTGATGTCATTGCCGGGTGAAGCTCCAAGAATGGCGCATCTGGCTATCTCGGTGGGCTCGCGTGGTGCGGTTGATCGTCTGGTGAAGGCAATGGAGGCGGCGGGAGTTCGAATAGTAAGCGGTCCGGGGCTCACTGGAGACGGATACTACGAAGCCTTAGTGACTGACACGGAAGGCAATCTTCTAGAGATCACCCCATAACTTGCCAAGGACCGAACCTGTCTACAACTCAGATGCGGCAACCCTGATGTTGCCGCGACAACCACTGAAAATGCCAAGCCATTCCCGCTCGTAAGTCTGATTCAGCGAACTTGGGGTGTCGTCCGCTCGACACTTTGATGGATCATTGCCGAGTGACGTCTCGAAAGTAGTGCTGCCGCTGGTTCTCGCTTGGCACCTGGCTGCCAGTTCCGTGACGCGGGCCAGAAGTCCGCATGTGGGAAGTGGGCTTTCATCAAGGGGGCTTCCGTTTTCATCTCCGCGAAACACGTCTCAGGATGCGCGTAGGCTACGACCCCATCCGGAATGGACTGCGGGCGCAGTCTTAGAACTCTAATTCGGCAATCAACTTCAAGAGTCGAAGAAGTGTTGTGCGTTCTTCCAGAGTCAGTTTTTCTCGGAGTTTATCGTCAGCGGCTATCCTGGCACTGATCAGGCGTTTTCTGTATTTGTGGCCTTTTGGCGTCAACGTAACAAGAATTGCTCTGCCTGATTTTGCTTTTCTCTCCGACACAAGCCGTTCCTGAACCATTGACTTGATGGCTCGGTGCACGACAGTTCGGTCGAAACCGAGAAGTGTGGCGATTTGATTCTGATTTAGCGCGGCACCGCCTCGCAGTGTGGATAGGATGAAGCCACGAGTCGCAGAGCACCGAGTTTTTCGTTCAAGTCTCTTCCCGACGGAAAAATAAGCTGCAGCGATATGGGCAAGTACTGAGTCCCTTAGGATGTCTTGAGGAATATCCTTCTTTGGAACGATGATCATAGGACGGTTACCGTGGCATCGAGAGGTCGCCGCCACTGAGGCGGTTCCGCATACGCAGGCGATTTCTTCCCGATCGCAACCACCATCACAATTTCATGATGCCGGGTTGACAGCCCGAGAAATTTGGAGAGTCTGCGGCCATCAAATCCTTCCATGGGACACGTGTTGAGTCCCAGCGCTTCGGCGGCAATCATCAGATTCTCACAGGCCAAAGATGTACTCTTGGTCGCCCACTTTAATATGTCCTGTCGAAATACGGGTGGCATCCCGCTTGTCTTCCACAAATTCAGCAGTCGAAAAATCGCCCACTTGACCGCCCCAAAAATGCCGAACGGTCCTGGCATGAACAGGATCCTGCCAATCTTCGCCGTCCGCTCGTAGTCTCGGACTTTGGCGTGGCTGAAGCCGGTCCTGCGCATCCACTCCGCCTGCGCCTGAGAGGTCTTTTCCAGCGACCCGATATCAGCCACCGCAACTACCAGCGCCGATGCCGTTGCCGCAGGCATCTGTCCAAGGCAGAGTTTCGCCGCGGCCGCCTTTCTCGACGATGATTCCACCCAAAAGAACCGGTACGGTTGCATGTTGAAACTGGAGGGAGCATGGCGTGCTGCATCGAGGATTTGTTCACGCAGTACTTGTGGGATTTCGATCGGCTCAAAAGCCTTAACTGCTCGCCTATGGAACAGTGCTTCCAGGATTTCGTTCATGAGTCACCTCCTATGTTGCTATTACAACATAGAGGTGTTGCAAACGCAACATAGAAAAAACAAACACAACGCAATGCCGGCCACCATTGGGTCTATGCTGCAGTATCCAGAAAGTGGCCGGTGAGCCGGGGTTCGGCACCACCCAACATTTTCTATAGTAGACTTGGCCCGTGATTCGTCGGATCGCGCCTCAGTTCTTCACCCTGGACATCCCGCGGACCCTTGCCTATTACGAAGCTAAGCTTGGCTTCCAGTGTTTGGGCACGTGGCAGGATCCGCCGGTTTACGCCATCGTTGCGCGCGACCAACAGGCGATTCACTTCCGCTGTGCCGAGCCTCCCACAGCCAACCCCGACAAATATTCGGACGAATTGCTGGACGCGTACCTCTTAATCGATGATGCGGACGCGCTTTACGCTGAGTATGCAGCTCGAGGCGTGGAATTCGCGCGCGGACTTGCCAACATGCCATGGCACTCGCGTGAGTTTGTGGTGAAGGACTGCGAAGGCCGTCTGCTGGCCTTCGGCGCGAACTTGTAGTTTGTCTCGGATACCCAACCGCAAACACTACTTGGACTGTGCATGCCCCCAGCAAGTGTCCATAAGTAACTTCGGAAAATCACGCCGCGCATGACGAACCTACGCATGCTGCTGCGGCAGTTCCGACGAAAAATCGTAGAACACGCGTAGCTGGTTGTCGTCCAGATCGGCGACTCTGAACTCGCGCAGGCGCCAGGGCTTATCCTCCGGCGCTGAGACAATTTTTGCGCCGGCTTGTTGCCAGCGGCGGTACAGTTCGTCGACTTCTTCTTTGCTGTTCAGATTCAACCAAACCATAACCGGCCCGCCAGTAGCATAATTTTCGCGGAACGAGGCGTTCGTGAGGAACATCCGGCAGGCTCCCTGCGAAATGCCGCCAATCCCGCCCTGGTCATTGCCCCAATCGAAACGGAATCCGAGCACATTCACGTAATACTCGGCGGCTTTCTCGACGTTGCCGACGGGAATCTCAGGGACGGCCTCGGGGAGATGTGTGAGCACGCGGTCGCCTCCGGTCCGTCAAGCTTAGCCATCTTCGCAACGGTGAGCAAGAAAGCCGGTTCTAAGAGGCTGGAGCAAATTGTGGCCGATGAGTAGCTAACCGGAAATTACTGCCGGACAGAAGCGGTTCGCGGAAGTTCCGCAGTGCTAAGTCCTGGGCCAGTGCTCAAGTTACCGGTAAGCCTTAATCAGGCGCTGGTGCGATTCGTTGGCGCTGTTGGTGTAGAGTGTGTGGCATGAGAAGTCTCTCGGTCAGGCTTCTAACCGCGATGCTCTTCTTGTCCGCCGGAGTCCGTGAATCTCCCGCCCAGAGCGCGACCAGCGTAGAGGACGTTGCGATAACAAAATTGTTCCAGCCAGTCTACCCTCCACTGGCCAAGCAAACACAAATTACGGGTGACGTGGAACTCACACTACAAGTCACGACAGACGGGAGCGTCGAATCTGCAATTGTAGTTAGCGGTCATCCATTGCTCAAACAGGCTGCCGTAGATAGTGCACTGCATTCACAATTCGCCTTGCAAAAACTGTGGCGAAGGAGTGCGCTCTCTTAAAATGCTGTACTCGTTCCACCTCGGTCCTACGAGCTATTGCACGGAAGGACCTGCAACCGCAAATAGTGATGAGAAGCAGGAAACTTATCCGCGGGTGACCGTATCACTTAACCACGTTTCTATAATTGATCGGCCTGTTGGAACTTGTGACCTCGCTTTCATAGCCACCGAAAAGAAGGTTCGCTCAGCAAAGTGCCTTTACTTGTGGAGATGCGGTTGGACGAATTTCCAAGAGCGACCGCTCGCAACTCCACGCTGATGCACGTTGCTGTTAGGAGTCGGTGATGCGAAAGTGCGATTATGATTAACTGAGAGCTCAGCAACCCTTCGCGTAAAAGAATGTGGCGGAGTCGCAATCTGACCGAAAGGACGGTTACGCATGCTCCAAGTCCCGATGAGTCGGGAAACCGGAGATGTGGAATCGTGAATCGACACGTGTCCCGAGAGCGGAGTGATAGGTAGTGAGTGATCGAATCGGGCGGATAGGTTGAGTCCGGTTGTTACGGGGCTGGATCAGGCGGGATTGCTGGGGGTTTCGGGCTTTTGGGCTACGAAGAGGCCGTAGACAAAATTGCCTGAGGAGAAGCCCGCGCGCATGGCGTGGAAGGCTTTGAGGAAGGTGACGAATTCGGAGCCAAGTTTAACGGCCAGGGACCAGAAGGCTTTGTCTTTGATGATGTCGAGAGCGAGGTCCCAGCTTTTCGCGCAATGGGACGTGAGATCCTCGCGGTAGACGATTTGCAGGCCACTGGCGACGAGGAAGTCGCGATAAGACTCCATGCCGCGAAGTTCGACCATCATGCCTTTTTCGATAGGCTCGATGAATTCCTTTTTTTCTGAGGGCGAAAGATTTTCCCTTCGGAACCAGTCGGTGAGGGCGAAGCAGCCGCCGGGCTTAAGAAGCTTAGCTGCGGAGGCGAAGAATTTGCGCGGATCGTGATAGTGAGAAATGGATTCGACGGACCAGAGAAAGTCGAATGGCTCGTCGAAGTGCATATCCTCGGCGTCCATCAGCAAAAAATTTGAGTCCAGATTCATCTTGGCGGCCGATTCCTGGGCCATTTGCACTTGCACCGAAGAAATGGTGATGCCGGTGGTGCTGGCACCGTAATGTTTGGCGAGATAGAGACTGCTGCCACCAAAGCCGCAGCCGATGTCGAGAATGCGCGCACCGGTTTTTATATTTGCGAGTTGCGCGAGGTGCTCGATGAGCTGGATCTGCGCGGTTTCTTTGGATTCATCGCCACGAATCCAGTAGCCATGGTGTAGATGCTCGCCCCACAAGGAATAGTAGTAAGGGCTAATGGCGTCGTAGTGTTCGACAATTTTGTGCTTCTCGTTGACGCGAGCGACATTCATTGAACGTTGTGCAAGGCTTTCGGATTTGGATTCTCGGGCAGGGGCCTATTCTACATTGTCAGTGGATGTTGTCCAGTCCTGGGTGTTCGGCGCAGCGCATCTAGGACTTCACCTGTACGACACCGAGCTTTCCAGGCGCAATCGGCGCAATCGTTCAACGCTGGAACTTTGCGCTCCTTGAGCATAGAATTCTTGCGCCTAGCACCGCGAACGGAATCTGACGATAATTGTAGATATGGGCATTCAACTAATTGGCAAATTAAATCCAGACAATTTGAACGACGTGCAAAACGACACGCGTTCGAAGACCTATTGGCCTGCGTGGCCTGCCGCCATAGGCAAAATGCTTGTTCGGACATTGGCAGTAATGGTAGCGTCGGCGAGCATTGTTGCCGTCTCTTTCGTGGCCACAATTTCGTTCGGATGCTATGGCGTGGCCATGCTGCTCGGAAAAATTCGCCCATTACGCGAAGGTTATCAGTTTCTGTCGCGAGCGTACGACGGGTTCATCGAACGGCTGGGGCGAGAAGTTCTGCGGGACACGCGAGACACGCCAGCGTTGCGAATCATGGTCTCGCTGACGCTGACTGCTGTGCCGATTTTCGCGATCCAACTGGTCTTAGGAAAACCGCGGCTGCTGCTGGCGGTGGCTTTCTATCTTTCGCTGTACGGTTTGAAGGCACAGCGCTCGGTCAGGATGTTCAGCGCTAAACACCTGGAAGCGCATCGGCCCAACGGGTACTTCTCGGATAAATACGTGAAGGTGTTCGGGCGCTACGTGGAATTTTTTCTGGGATATTTGTACGGAGACCTGCCCGAGTTGGGTCGCACCGTTCATGTGCGTCTGCACCATAAGGAGAACGGGGGATTCGACGATAACGCTTCCTCGCTTCGCTACGATCGAACCAGTCCGCTGGATTTCCTCAGGTATCTTGCGGACAACACCTGGACGGCGACGGGATTCGCGCCCTACGCGTACTTCAAGGCGAGAGGCGATGAAAAGAACCGGAAGCGCATGGCATGGGGAATGGCGCGGTACTTCATTTATTTGGGCGCGGTGTTTATTTACGACTGGAAAATTGGAATCCTGTTCGTATTAATTCCACTGCTGGCGATGAACGCGATCATGGCGATCACGTCGTGGGTGCAGCACGCTTTTTGTGACCGGGAAGATCCCGAAGATTATTTTGTGAATACGGTGACGATCCTGGATCAGGTGAATTTCATGAACGAGGGATATCACCTCTGTCATCACCACCGATCTGGACTGCACTGGAGCGAGATGCCGGAGCATCTGGAGCGGATTCGCGACAAGATGAGAGAGTCTGGGTCGTTGGTATTTCGCGACTTGGATTTTCTGGAGCTGTTCGTGGAGTTGACGCTGCTGCGGCGGATGGATGTGCTGGCCGAGAAGCTTGTTCCGTGGGAGCCGCTGAGTCACAAACAGCGACTAGCTTTGCTGGCTGATAGAACCAAGCCTGTGGCAGCCACTTCGGCTTAAGGCACGCCGGACAGCGCTTATAGCAACAGTTCACCAAGCAAAGGTTGAAGCGGCAACGACCTACTTTCGAACGCCAACCGTTAGCGGCGTTTTCCCATCGTGAATTCCATGCTGGGAACAAACAGGTAGCGCCTGCGATTATTGCGCTAGCACCAATGGCGGCGGTTGCCACGTTCCCGAACCGGCTGGCAAGATCGACGGCGGCGTTTCCTTTGGCCAGTACAAACCCATGATCAGATAAATGGGGCCGTTGGGAGTTGGCAGCCAGTTAGATTCCTTTGGCTTACCTGGCGAATCTTTTTGAATGTAGAGAGTGAGCGAGCCGTCCGTATTCTTTTTCATGGAAGGCAACATCGGCGAGTTGATCAGATACCGGTGGATAGGATTGTCGATCAGGAACTGGGTTTTACCGTCGTACATGGTCACCGACCAGAAGTGTCCGGCAGGAAACGTAATTGTATAGTTGTGCTTGCTTCCGTCCAACGTTTCGCCTTTACCGTCCGTGCGGGTGTAAGGATACATAGCTTCCTCAGCATTGTTGCCGTACAGCCCACCCTTGGCAGCGCCGGCACGCATCAATCAATCGGTTTTGAAGAAATCCTTGTCGCCGAAGAAAGCGCCGACGTTCCAACCGTTAATATTTTTGTTCCCGGTGGTCAGAAATTTATCCACCTTGCCATCGCCCTCTTTCATGCCGAGCAATACGGCGGCCTTGTGTGCTGGCGAGAGGTCTTTGAACTCGAATCTCTTGTCCGGACTGATGCCGATACTGGCTAGTTTCCCGCGGATTTCATTGGCCTCTGGCGTGGGTGGCACAATTTGGAGGGCGGCGGCAAGATAGTCAAAGAAGTTCGCTTTGATGCCTTCGGTGCTGGCAGGAAGGAAATCTATTTTTGGGGCGGCGGGCGGCGCAGTTTGTTTCAGGAATGCGGAAAGCGGCTTGGCCTTGTAGCCAGCTTGAATCCTCTCGACGTTCGGCATGTCTTGAGCATTGATGAGCTGAGTACGAAAGAGAATCAAAGCGAATGGCGTCGTCGACGTAAATACCTTCTTGATGCCCGGAGGTGTCACGCCTTTCCAATCAGGACCGACGATCATATAGCTTCCCTTGTCGAAACCAGTGGCTCGGCTGCCGATGTAGCCAAAGTTGTAGGTGTTACCGTCGATTAATTGAGCAGAGTAGTAGCGGGGCTTCTGCACCGCTGGTACGGACACTACCAGCGGTTCTGCATGCAAATCTGCCCACAGCATCGAGTAAGGTGTATCGCTGTTGGGCGTGATGACCGCCGTGTCCTCGGGGGTGGCGACGCGGTGCTGGTGACCATGAAGTGAATTGTTTTTGTTTTTTCTTGCGGCCTGCTGGCAGTCGCTCTATCTGGAAGAGCAATTCCTCGCCAGTCGAACGGACCATCGGATATTCCTGCTGACAAAAACTGGTGATCGCTCTTCGACTCTTGGGCACGGAACAATACAACTATCCGGACCGGAACCACCGTTTCGCTGACCGGGAGCAAATGCTCTCCTATCTGCGAGAGCAGGAGCCTGGCTTATTGCGGAAACTGCCCATTGACCTCGAAGATCAAACATCCTACAAACTGGCAATTACTACCAGCACCGGATGGACAACACTACCAGATCACGCTTCCAGCGGACCGCCGCCCCGGACGACAATACCGCAGCTTGCCAAAACGCTGCCTTTAGTGATGATAAATGTTTCATCTATCTCGGACGCGTCATCGGCTGCGACCCGTCGACTCAGTTCTAATTCCAACTTCGCCGGTTGCCGCCGTTAATCTTGGATTACTACCGGTTAGCCCGTCACTCGGGAGACAGGTTTCTATTGTTCCCGTAATTAGAACTGATATGCCCTCAGGGACGAAGCAACGAATGAAAGCGACCCTCAATCCAGTCCCGCGCTGTCGGCAAGGGCTCATGTCGTGAACTAGGTCTCAAAGCCCGCGACCACTTCCGGTCGAATGAAAAAAGCTTGTATCCAAATTGTGCTATTCAACATCACATATGCCGTCAGGAGGTTCGATGTCCGCGACGAGCGTTCAGTTCACGGTTGCAGCCCATATCATGGCGGCTCTCGGTTTTTTTGAGGCAAGGAAATCCCGTCGGCAACTCTCACCCAAAGCGTGAATGCAGACCCCAGTTTCGTGAGGAAATCTCTTTCGAAACTCTCCAAGGCTGGTCTGGTCGACACAACGCGCGGTAAGGACGGCGCGAGTACCCTTAGGCGTTCCCCTGAACAAATAACGCTTTTGGACATTTATCGGGCCAGCGCGGCACCACCGACATTCGCGATTCATAGCTATCCTGTAGAGAAGAGATGCCCGATTAGCCGCAACATCAAGGGGTGTATGTCGTCGGTCCTAAAAAAAGCGCAGAACAGCTTCGAGAAGACTCTCGATCGAATAACCCTCGCCGATGTAGTTGGGGAAATCCGTCGAGCGAGCCATTGAATTTTTTCGCATCTATACGTGCTTCTTATCATCATATGTAGGCAAGCGGGCAGCCGACGTTGCAATCGGAGCAGATCGGTGAACTTTGAAAAAAGGAGAAACGAATGTGAACAGCCTTAAAGACAAGGTCGCGGTCTCAACGGATGGCATGTATGTGATTTTGGGCGCGAGCGGGAACACCGGCTCGATCATTGCCGACTCCTTGCTATCGAAGAGCAAGAAGGTGCGCGTAGTAGGTCGCGACTCAGCACGACTGAAGCGCTTTGTGCGTAAAGGCGCGGAGGCGTTCACGGGCGATGTGAGCGATGCGGTTGCGCTCACCAAAGCCTTCAGAGGAGCGCGCGCAGCATACTTGCTGTTGCCGCCGATTACCTCCCGGGAAGACCAAGAGCGAGAGAGCGATGCGATAGCGAAGGCCGTGACGGAGTCCGGCCTGCGTTACGCAGTGTACTTGAGCAGCTACGGCGCTCATGTCCCGGAAGGCACCGGGCCAGTCACGGGGCTGCACTCTTCGGAGCAAAAACTCAATGCTGTCGGCGGTTTGAACGTTCTGCACCTGCGCGCCGCGTATTTCATGGAGAACAATCTGGCGGCGATCAGCATGATTCAGGAGATGGGAATCTTCGGACATGCACTGCTACCCGACCTGAAGCTGCCCATGACCGCGACGCGCGATGCCGGCAACTATGCCGCGCAACGCATCCTGGACCTGGATTTTTCCGGCAAACAAACCCGCGAACTGCTTGGCGAGCGCGACCTGTCAATGGCGGAAGCCACCGCAATCATTGCGCGCGGCATTGGCAAACCGGATCTGCGTTACGTGCAGTTTCCTTACGACCACGTGGAGCAGGTTTTAGAGCAGATGGGCATGCCGCCGAAGAAAGCCGCGGTGTACATCGAGATGTTCAAGGCGATCAACGCAGGTGTCCTTGCTGCGCAGGAGCCGCGTTCGCGGGAGAACACTACACCGACTTCGTTTGAAGAATTTGTGCGGGATGTTTTTGCGCCTGCATATCACGGGAAGGCTCGCGTCGCGTA
>Ga0209275_10000710_pt1 | contig 13344 bp, 9 predicted proteins | sample HubBroMetageREF2_FD_188344 | JGI IMG/M metagenome (GOLD analysis project Ga0209275, IMG submission 188344) | Reference soil microbial communities from the Hubbard Brook experimental Forest, New Hampshire, USA - Hubbard Brook CCASE Soil... | ecosystem: Environmental > Terrestrial > Soil >... | reverse complement strand
AACCGTCCGCGAAGTTCGACGAGCCGCACTCAACAGTGTCTCATGATGCCGTTGCGCCCAACCTCGCGCCCGCTGCAGCAACTCCAGACCATTGTCCTTGGCCGCGTGGCCTAGATTGTACTGATGGCCCTTGTCGTAGTTGATGACCCACTCGCGCCAGAACGATGCCAAGGCATCCACGTACAACATGCTTCTACTCCAGCCAGTACGCATCTCCGTAGGCGCCGCCGGAGTGGGATCAAAACTGATCCAGCCATAGCCGGGAAAATATACTTCCACCCACGAGTGCGCGTTGCTGCCCCGGACCAGATACTGCGACGTAAGGTCATTGAACTCGCCGGTGCGGAATCCATTCACCACTCGCGAAGGGATGCCCAGTGTACGCAGCATGATGGCCATCGCCGAGGCGAAGTATTCGCAGTGTCCCTGCTTGCGTTCAAAAAGGAAATTGGCTACGGCATCGCGCGGAACGCTGCGCGGAAGTTGCAGAGTGTATCCAAAATGCGTGCGTAGGTACCGCTCCATAACGGCGGTCTTATCGTAATTGTTACTTGCGGTAGCCGTGATTTGCTTAGCCAGAGGCAACACTCGATCATCCACATGCGGCAGTTGCAGATAGTTCAACAGGATCTCAGGCGGATAATCGTTCGATGCCGCGCGCAGCTGACTGGGGCTGGGTTGAGAAATGTCGGACGTTGCCTCGTAGCGGCCAACGGGATGCTCGGGATCGAGATCAAAAACGGCATCCCCATTGTCCATCGATAGCAAACGGTAATTCCCCTGCAGAAGCCTGGGCGTTGGAGCGAGGAAGAAAACATTGCTGATTAGGGGCTCCATCAAAACGCGATAGTGAATCGGCTGCGTGGCTCCGACGGGCTGAAGCCTTCTCCATTGAGTGCCGTTCTGCGACAGGAGAAAACGGCCGCTGCCTACGCTGGTTACCACATGCTGCGCGTGCGGGTTGGACCAGGTCTTGCCATCGAAGACGTTCAAGGTTACGCCGCGCCACTTCAAGTCGTAAGCGCCGTGCAAGTCACCATCGATCTGGATGTGCATGACCAGCGAACTGGACTGTTGTATCTCGCCGATCCGACCGAGTTGAACCTGATCGCTGAAGCCGGTGCTGAATTCATGACTGCGGGCAAACGCGCTGAGGTATCCAGTCGATATGCGGGGGAGCACAAAGAAAATCGCGGTCGCACCCAACATGATCAGGACCGCAAGCAAAGGCGAAGCGCCAGCGAGCGAGAACGCCATCTGCCGCTGAGCCGAATCATCACTCGATGAATTCGCACGAACCGTCGCCTTCCCGGTCGCATGGCGCATCTCCATCAGGATGCAAGCCACGACTGCCATCAGCATGAATGCGGCAAAGGCCAGCAGGAAAGTGCTGTCCACGGTGAGCACGGCGGCCGCCAGCACCATGAGGAAGGAGATGACCGCGAGAAAATAGTAATCCCGGTCGCGCCGGCTGGAGAACAGCCGTACCACCATCACGAAAAGTACGAGGTGGACTGTGGCCGTCACGAACAAACCCGAAAACACTAAATAATCTGCAAGATAAAAAGCCACATAGCCTAGAGTGAGTGTCGTCGTCCAGTCCTCGGGGATCAGCAAAATGCGATGCGTGGCCAGCAGGTATCCCCGAAACAGAATCGCCGCGCTGACCAGCAGGACCGTGGGCAAGTCCAGGCCCCCGGTCGAAACCAGCGTCCCGAAGCCGCACAGCACCAACAAGTACAGCGCGACTTCAAAGTATCGCTGTACTGCGCTGGGCACCGAAGCGATCTCGGATTGCGAGCTACGGGCGAGAGCCATAGATCAAATAGACTGCTTCGTCTATTGTTGGCGATTCCGCCGCGAAAGGGAAGAGTACGATCGGGATGCTAGAATCGAATAGGTCAGGCATCGGTCCCGCGCGACGCACTCCCGCCAACCCCGCCAGGTCCGGAAGGAAGCAACGGTAACGGGCTCTTGCGTGTGCAGTGGGTCGCCGGTGTCTGGCTTTTGATTTTGCCTCAATGTTTCATTCGGAACTTCTTGGTCGATCATCGGGCTTGTTCCCGGTTGGACATTACATTCCGAGTCGCCCATAATTTGGATCGCCCACCGCGTTATGCCTGACGATTTCAAGAATCGGGTGCGTGTCCGACTCTACCAACTGTTCGTAGAAGTAGGTCGGTGTCCCCGTTCGGCAGAAGTTGCGGGTTCGCTTCAGTGCTCTGTGTCCGACGTGACTGCGGCTTTCCAGGAGCTCGCCGCTGCCCACATGCTGGTGCTGCAGCCGGGTAGTGGGGAAATCCTCATGGCCAACCCGCTTTCGGCTGTTCCGACGCCGTTCGTAGCGGAGACCCAGTCAGATGCCGGATCCCGAAGCTGGTATGGAAACTGTATTTGGGATGCCCTGGGGGTGATCGCCATGCTGCAATGCGACGGTCGAGTACTTACTTCCTGCGGATGTTGTGGCGAGAGCATGACTGTCAGTGTTCGCAAGCGCCAGGTGGAGGCTCAGCCGCCGGGCTTGGTGCACTTCGCGATTCCGGCCAAGCGCTGGTGGGACGACATCGTCTTCAATTGAAAGACCATGTTGATCTTCCGGTCGGAAGAGCACATCGAAAAATGGTGCAAGGCGTGGAGATTATCCATGGGGGCGGTCTTGAGCCTGGAACAAGCCTGGAAGCTGGCGGACTCATGGTATCGCGATCGTCTTTCAGCCGATTGGCGGCGTCGGACGGTGGATGAAGCGCACGATCTATTCCGTTCTCTTGGGCTCACGTCCGAGTTCTGGCGGCTGACGTAAGCAGATTCCGGTTAGACATTCTTCGTCCAATCCTGCAAAATACTGATTCTCATACTCAGGAGCAATCATTGACCAAACCCATTCGCGTGAAGATCAGCGCTCTTGGAACCTACGTTCCGCCCCGCCTTTTGACTAACGCCGATCTCGAGAAGATGGTGGAAACCAACGATCAGTGGATTACCGAACGGACGGGAATCCGTGAACGCCACATCGTCGACAAGGGTGTCGCGACCAGCGACCTGGCGGCGGAAGCCGCGAAGAAAGCTCTGTCCCAGCGTGGCATTGAGGCGAGCGATCTTGATGCGATTCTCGTGGGCACCGTTACGCCGGACATGTTTTTCCCCTCCACGGCTTGCCTGGTACAACACAAACTGGGAGCAAAAGGGGCTTGGGGATTCGATCTGTCGGCAGCCTGCTCGGCATTCTTGTACGCGCTGCAGGTAGGAACTCAATTCGTGGCCACGGGCGCGCACAAGAGCGTGATGGTGATCGGGGCCGACGTCATGTCGTCGATCATCGACTATACCGACCGAGCCACCTGCATCATCTTTGGCGACGGCGCGGGCGCGGTCATCCTCGAACCCTCCGAAAACGATTCTCTGGGCATGATCGATTTCATCCACGAAGTCGATGGATCGGGCGGATGCTCGCTCTATATGCCCGGCGGAGGCAGTCTCAATCCTTCCACGCACGAAACAGTGGACCAGAAAATGCATTACGTCCACCAGGATGGCCAGGCGGTCTTCAAGTTCGCGGTGCGCAAGCAGACCGAACTCTGCGAAAAAATTCTGGAACGCAACGGGATTAAGGCTTCCGATATCGATGTGTTCGTCGCGCATCAAGCCAATAAACGAATCATCAACGCCACTGCGGACCGGCTGGGCTTGCGACCTGAGAGTGTCGTCATCAACATCGATCGCTACGGAAACACCACCGCAGGCACGATTCCGCTGGCGATGGATACTGCGCGCCAAGAAGGCAGGCTCAAGAAAGGCGACCTGGTGCTTCTGGCATCGGTAGGCGCAGGATTCACCGTGGGAGCGACGTTGCTCCGTTGGGCATACTAGCTAGGCCTGCTACTCGCCGTTTGCGCCGCTGCTGTTCTTCTGCTGCTCGAACGGTTTTTGCAGATACTTCCGGGCTTCTTCCAGCGCTCCTTGCGTATTATCGTTGGTCTGCAAAGCCTGGCGATACTCATTCGTTGCGCGCTCGCGCTGTCCGGTAATGTCAAAGATCTTGCCCAGCTGGATGTGGCTCCAAACCTCGGTCCAGCGCGGATCGCCGTCGCCGTTGAGCGCGTCCCGATAAGCGTTGGCGGAGGCCTGATAGTTCTTTTGCGCGAAAAACACCTCGGCAATACGATAGTGCGCGAGCGAGCTGTTCTTGTTGACCTCAAGCGCCTTGTTGAATTCTGTGAGCGCGCCAGCGTAATCGCCTTGCTGAACCAGCGCCTGTCCGCGTTGAATGGACGCGCGCAACTTTACGTCAGGTGAGTTTCTCAACACCCGATTCTCGGGGTCGATCGAAATGCGGCGCGGCTTGCCGAAGGTTTCCAGCGTGAACGCGGAATCTGTGCCCACTACATCGATGCGCTTTTCTTCGGTTTTGCCGTCGGTATCAACCTTCAACTCCACTGGCATGCGAAAGAGATCGAGATCCTGCGTGATCTGGCCCACGATGCGGAAGCCCGCGCAGCGTTGACCGGCAGGGCATCTGGTACCCAGCCGGTAAACCGTGTACTTGGTCTTGAATTCTGGAGCACCGGTAGAGTCCAGCCACTGAGTGAAAAACCAAGTGAGCTTATCGCCGTATGTCTGTTCCGCGACGGCCGTGAAATCATCGAGTGACGCTGACTTACCCGCGTATTTTGTGGCGAACGTGCGCATCGTCTGGTCGTACTTCTGATCTCCTTCCACCCATCGCAACATGTGCAAAATCATCGCGCCTTTGTCGGTCGCGAGCGATTGAAACTCAGGCGAGAACATGTCCAGCTTGCCGATGGTCGCCAGCGGCACCGAATCATAAGCCAGCGCTCCAACCGACATATCTTTCACCACTTCTTCAAGACCAGACGCGCCCGCGGCATTCTCGACGTATCGCGCTTCCGAGTATCGGGCAAAGCCATCGCACAGCCACCAATCATCGATAGTCGCGGGGCTCACCGAAACTCCCCACCACTGATGCGAAATGGTGTTTGCCAGCAATCGATAGTTCACTTTGTCGGTCACAGCGCGGCTGGCGATCGCCGCTATTTCTGGTGCCCACGCCGAGGGCACGGTGTCGTCCGGGATCTCCACCACTTTGAGGCTCGCGGAAGGCGCCACGCCGTAAAGCGTCACGAAGTAGGTAAATTCCTTGATCGCTGTCTCGGCATACATCGCGCCTAGGTTCTGGTGGGTCGGCTTGAAAAAGACATGCAGGTCGACCCCAGCTTCGTCACTCTTGAACTCCTGAAACGTTCCAGCGAGGATGGTCCCCGGAAAGCTGGGTTTGTCCCAGGTAAAGGTGAAGGTCTTGGTGGGCAAAGCGCTTGTGGCGGCCTTCTTGGATGGAGCAGTATTGCCGACCGCTTCCTTGCCGCTGCCAATCACCACCATGTGGGCGGGCACGGTGATGTTCATGGTGGCCGTAAAACGATTGATACCGTAAGCATTCACTGGAAACCAGCGTCCAGCATAGAGCAGATAACTCGTCTCGTCGTTGATCGAGGCCAGCTTCAGCCCTTGCACGGGGCTCTCGTCAGCGGAATCGAGCGTTCCGTCGTATTCAAACGTCAGGGTGGCGGAGCTGCCCTTGTTGAGCGGCTTCGACAACTGCACTCGCACGGTGAAATCCTGCGTCATGCGCTCTGGGGATAGCGTTTGCCCACTGTCGTCGGTCACTTTGGTGACGCGCAAGCCGTTATTCAGTTCAAACGTGGCCGCAGTGATGTCCTCCATGGCGGTGAATTTCACCTTGGCGCGGGCGGAGATTTTATGAATGTGCGGTGTGAGTTCGGCGTCGATTTGATAGTCGTCCACCCGCAGCCGGGTTTTCTCGGCTGCCCATGCGGGTAGCGAAACTAACAAAAGCAATAGAACGAGAAAGTTAGTAAGGGCCCGACGCTGGCGTCGAGGTTCGAAGAACATTCAGGAACGTCTCCCGGGCAATCCCGCAGGTCTCTAAAGCTCTATGATGAAGATTGTTACGCAAAAGATGCTGGTAGGACAAGGGTTAGATGTTTTTCGATTAAACCCATCGTCACTCCGGGGAGCGTAGCGACGAGGAATCTGCTTTGCCGACGTAGCCATCGCTCGACCAGACTCTCTCAGTTCAAGTCTGCCCCTGCGGCTTCGGTAGCAGCGCCACAATGGACTCGGCAGCGCGTTCCGCCGGATGAAGCCGATCCGCACTCGGCCCTCGCAGTAAGGCTCTGACCTCGGCCAGGCCTTCAACCATCCGCTCACGCGCTGGACCGTCAGGAAGAATCTCTTTCAGCCGCGCGACCACCTTCTCCGCCGTGAAGTCATGCTGTACCAACTCAGGCACAATCTCTTTTCCAGCAATCAAATTCACCATGGCAAAGTGGGGTACTTTGACGCGCGAGCGCCCCAAGAAATACGTCAACCGGGACACGCGATAGACCATCGCGAAGGGCGTGCCCATCATCGCGGCTTCGACTGTTGCCGTGCCGCTGGCAATGATGCCGACGCGGGAGTAAGCCAGCGCCGGCAGCGCATCGCTGACCAAATGAATTTGATGTCGGCCAATCAGCGATTCCAGAAAGCTACGATCCAGCGTCGGTGCAACGGGGAGTAGGAACTCGTACCGTGAGCCTAGCTTTGAGGCCGATTCCAGAATCGTGGGCAGATTCATCCGGACTTCTTTTCTTCGGCTACCTGGCATAAGGGTGACCCACGGTTTCGCCGCGTCCAGTTTGTAGCTTTCGGCATACCTCTCACGATCGACCGAAGGCAAAGAAAGGTCCGCAAGCGGGTGACCCACGAAGGTCGCGTCCACTCCACGGTCGCGGTAAAACTTCTCTTCAAAGGGAAAAATCACCAGCGCTTTGTCGACGTATTTGCGCAGCAATCGCACGCGCCCCTGCCGCCAAGCCCAGAATTGCGGGCAAACGTAGTACACGACAGGAATTCCGCGCTTCCGCATTTGGCGAGCCACCCGCCAGTTGAAAGCGGGGGAATCGATGACGATGGCGAGATCGGGCCGGCGCTTATCCGCCTCCGCGATCAGCTTGCGAAACAGCTTATAGATTTTCGGTAGATGGCTGACGATCTCAGAAATGCCGACGACCGCAAGGTCCTTCGCATCGACCACAATCTCGCACCCGGCAGCCCGCATGCGATCCCCGCCAGCGCCGAAGCACTCAACTTCAGATTGCGTGCAGACAGCCGCCCCAGGCCGTCCGTCCGGCCGAGGCTCCGCCGTCGACGCAAGTTTGCGTCGCAAAGCCTCGATAAGCTGAGCTCCATACATTTCCCCCGAAGCTTCGCCAGCGGAGATAAGAATTCGCACCCGAGCATTGTAAAGGGAGTCTCCCTGTGTTCAGCATCGCGAAGCGTATCGTGTACGGCTCGACTCTTAGTCGTCCGCGTTGGCAGTGACGTGCGATCCGGCAGCAACTTCCTGGTCTTTATATTGCAGTTGATAGAGCTTGTAGTAAATGCCGTGCTGGGCGAGCAGTTGCTGGTGAGAACCCATCTCCCGAACCTGCCCTTTGTGCATCACGACAATCTTGTCGGCGCGCTGAATGGTGGAAAGCCGGTGGGCGATGATCACCGAGGTGCGGCCTTCGACCATGCGGCTCAGGGCGTCGCGCACCCGGAATTCAGTTTCGGTATCTACGCTGGACGTGGCCTCGTCGAGAATTAGGATCTTGGGATCGTGCGCGAGGGCGCGGGCAAACGAGATGAGCTGCTTTTGTCCCGTCGAAAGCGTGCTGCCGCGTTCCCGGACTTCCTCGTTGAATCCGTTGGGGAGAGTGCGGATAAAGTCCGCGAGGTTCACATCTTCGGCGGCCTTTTCTACGTCTTCATCGTCAATATCGGATGTGCCCAGACGAATGTTGCTGGCAACCGTTCCGCTGAACAGAAACGGATCCTGCAACACCACGCCGAAGCGCCGGCGAAGGTCGGCAAGGTCCATCTCTTTGACATCTACTCCGTCGATTCGGATCGCGCCCTTCTGCACGTCGTAGAAGCGCATGAGCAGCGAGATAATCGTGGTCTTGCCGGCTCCAGTCGCGCCCACAAAGGCGACAGTTTCTCCCGGTTCGATGGCGAAGCTGACGTCGCGGAGTACCCAATCTGGTTCGGAGCTCGTCGAGCCTTGCTCGACCGGACGGCCGTGGGCGGGCGTCCCCACTTGATCGTTAGCGGGAACTGAGCGATAGGCAAACCACACGTGATCGAACTCAATGCGTCCGGGACCGCTCGGAGATTTTGTCACCGTGGGCGGAACAACTTCCGCTGGTGTGTCCAGCAATTTGAATATGCGCTCGCTCGACGCCATGGCTGACTGCAAAATGTTGTACTTTTCGCTGAGGTCTTGGATAGGACGGAAAAAGCGCTGCGCATACTGGATGAACGCAACCAGAACCCCAAGCGTAGTGGTGCCTCGGATCACGTCATTGCCGCCGAACCAAATAACGCTGGCAATCGCGATCGCAGAGAGTACCTCCACGACCGGATAGTAGACGGCGTGGGCCATGATCGCGTCTTTGTACGCGTCCATGTGGACAGAGTTGACTTCGGAAAACTTATCGAAGGCGCGTTCCTCGCGGTTGAAAAGCTGCAAGACAACCATGCCACTCACGTGCTCTTGCAAATACGCATTGATTCGCGCGATGGCCACGCGAATGCGCCGGTAGGAATCACGGACCTTATCGCGAAAAATCTTGGTGGCGACGCCAATTAGCGGAAGCGCGGCAAACGTGATTAAAGCCAGCTTCCAATTCATGCGCAGCATGATGGCAATAATGCCGGCCAGCACGAACACGTCCTCGAAGATTGAGACTACGCCGGAGGTGAACATTTCGTTCACCGCGTCAACGTCGGTGGTTACGCGAGTGACCAGGCGACCGACGGGATTCTTATCGTAGAAGCCAATGTGCATCCGTTGCAGGTGGCGAAAGATCTGGGCGCGCATATCGAACATCGTCTTCTGGCCTGCCCACTGCATGTAATAGGTCTGCAGATATTCCAGAAGGAAACTGAAGATCAGAAGGCCAACATAAAGTGTCGCAATTTGAGCGATCCCAACCAGCGCCTTATTACTTAAGAAGCGATCCAGTGGCGTGTGCAGTCCGCGTACGGGGGCCAGATAGCGGTCCACGACGATTTTCGTGAGATATGGGCCGAGAACGTCTGCGCCCGCCTTAATTAAAATAGACGCCAGCGCAACCCCCACCTGCCATTTGTAGGGACGCAGATAGGTGAGCAGCCGTTTCATCAACCGGCTGTCATATGCTTTCCCTAGTACTTCTTCTTCCGAGGCCATGGGCAACTACTGTCTGGGCTAACCTTTAACGATACCCTACATAGATGGGAAACGGAGTAGCGAGGATGGAAAAGGTTTGGGGATCTTCGTCAGGGTTTCGACTTGGCCGGGACGTAGCGAGCTACGTCGTTACAACGCTATGCAATTTTCTTCAGCACCAGCGCGGAGTTCTTCGATCCGAATCCTACGCAGTTGCAGATAGCGTACTCGATCTCAGCTCTGCGCCCCGCTTCGGGCACGTAATCCAGATCGCACTCGGGGTCCGAGACTTCGAGGTTTATGGTTGGAGGAATCTTTCCGTGCTCCATCGCAATTAGAGTCGCTGCCAGGCTGGCGGAGCCGCAGGCGCCCTGTGCGTGTCCGATCTGTGACTTGAGTCCGGACATTGGAATGCGACTCGCGTGCCGACCCAGAGCGAGTTTCAGGGCACGGGTCTCGACGCGGTCGTTCATCTCTGTGGAAGTGCCGTGAAGATTGACATAGTGAATGTCGTCGGCGACGATCCCGGATTCTTCCAACGCCAAAGTGATAGCGCGGGCTGGCTCTTCCGGCGAGTCGCTCATGCGGACGCGATGGAAAGCCTCGCAGGTGGAAGCGTAGCCCGTGATTTCGGCATAGATGCGAGCGCCCCGCGCGCGAGCATGTACGTAGTCCTCTAGGATAAACATCCACGAACCCTCAGCGATCACAAAGCCGTCGCGGTCCGCGGAAAATGGCCGCGAGGCACGCTCCGGAGCATGATTCCAGGACTGCGTGAGAGCGCGCAGAAGAGTGTAGCCCTTGATAATGCCTGCGGTGATTGCAGAGTCGACGCCGCCCACTAAAAACATGGGCTGCACGCTGGCTTGAATGTGCTGAAAGGCGTAACCGAGGGCGTCGGTCGATGAAGTACAGCCTGCGGTGACCACGTGACTGTAGCCGCGAAAGCCAAAGCGCATGCTGATTTCGCTCGGGATCGTGCCCATGGTTCCGCTCGGAATGCAGAACAGGCTTACCTGCTTGACGTGGCCGGAATGCCAGAGCCGGTACTGTTCTTCGGAAAACTCTTGAGCGCCGCCTCCCGTGCCTAAAATCACACCGATTTCGCGTTTCTCTTCCATCGACATTGCGGCGGGGTCGAGTCCAGCGTCTCGAATCGCTTCACTAGACGCAGCTACAGCCAAGGGTACAACTCGGGAAACGTGCTTGCGCTCGCGCGCATCGACCCAGGCGAGTTCGTCAAACTCAGGAATTTCGCCGGCGATGTGTACAGGCAATTCGGACGGATCAAAACGGGAAATGCGCTTGACACCAGATTTCCCCGCGAGAATGGCATGGCAGAAGGCCTCCTTGCCGATACCATTGGGGCTAACCACGCCCATTCCGGTGATAACCACCCGCGGAAGCGTCATTGGTTTCTCATCACTCTTCGTAGCGCCGCCAAGACTTGGACACTACGAGCGTGTCATGCATCATCCCGCCAAAGTGGGATAATCGTTTAGATGGCTCTTGGCCTGTATATCTCCGTGCCCTTCTGTCGCACAAAGTGCAGTTACTGCAACTTCGCTTCCGACGTTTTCTCCCGCTCCGTGTTTCAGCGTTATGTGGACCGCGTGTGCGCTGACATGGAACGTGCCAACGCGACTGTAGCACAGATGGGCGGACGCATGGAGCAGGCGGTCGACGCCATCTACCTGGGCGGCGGAACTCCTACTGTACTCGATATAGCGCAACTACAGCGGCTGTTTGTCACGATTTCGCAAAATTTCGAGGTCCAGCCAAACGCAGAGATTACGGTTGAATGCGCCCCGGGCACGCTGACTCCCGTTGTGATTGAGGCCTTGCAACGCTGCGGCGTGAATCGTGTGAGTTTGGGCGTGCAATCATTCGTCGATCGGGAAGCCGCTTCGGTTGGGCGTTTGCACAATCGGACAACGGTGCTCGCAGAGATTGCAAACCTGCGTGCAGCCGGAATTATGAACATCAACATCGACCTGATTGCGGGGCTACCCCATCAGTCCTTGGATAGCTGGGCGTTTTCCGTGGAGGAGACGATCGCCACTCAAGCGCCGCATGCGAGCGTCTACATGCTCGAGGTGGACGAGGACTCGCGTCTCGGCCGCGAACTGATTGCTGGCGGTACAAGATACCATGCTCATTTTGTCCCGATCGATGACCTCGCCGCAGATCTTTACGTCATGGCATGCGAACGCTTGGAGGGAGCCGGAGTGCGGCAGTACGAGATCTCGAACTTCGCGCGGACGGCATGTAAGTCACGGCATAATTTGAAATATTGGACTCGGCAGCCGTATCTCGGATTTGGTGTGGATGCCCACTCGATGTTCCCCAGCGTAGAGAACGGAGTCGAAGCAGTGCGATTTTCTACACCGGATTCACTTGAAGCCTATATTGCCGGAGGCCCGCTGAATCGTGGGCAGGTTTCATCGACTGCGGCAATCGAGGAGACGTTCTTTTTGGGTTTGCGGCTGACTGATGGCGTCAACTTGAGGCCGGTTGCGGCGGAGTTCGGGGAAACCGTGATCGCGGGCATTTCCGATACGATTGCGGAATTGGTGGGGTTGGGATTGCTGGAGCGGCAAGGAGACGCGATCCGTCTGAGCCCGCGAGGACGGCTTCTTTCCAACGAAGTGTTTGAGCGCTTCATCTCTGTTCAAAACGAGCGTGTGTCCGCCCAGACCCGCGTATATTCCGCATCGCGCAGGTGAGCCCATGACCGATCTCAATCCTCAGGCTAAGCAGATGGCAGACGAATCCATGGTGCGCGGACTGAATGCGCAGGCTCGGGCAATTTGGCCGCAGGAGGTTCAATTCATTCGTCGCTACGCGATCCCGCTAGAAGCGCGAATTCTCGATGCCGGTTGCGGAACCGGCGAGGGATCCTCGCGATTGGCTGAACTTTTTCCGCAAGCACAGGTAGTCGGAGTCGACATTATTGACGCACATTTGGATCTCGCTCGCTCACGCCATTCTGGCCTTGCGAACCGATTAAGGTTTGAACGGCAGAGCATATTCGAGCTTGGTTTTCCGGATCGCAGCTTCGACCTGACGGTTTGCCGACACGTTATGCATTCGATTCCTCATCCCGAGCGTGTGCTGACGGAGTTAGCGCGGGTCACACGTCGCGGAGGATACTTGCACCTCATTCCAGAGGATTACGGAATGCTGCACTTCCAGCGGGGCAATCTCGACCCGCGAGACTTCTGGCACGTAGTTCCCCCGAGTTTTGAGTCCAAGACGGAGACGGACTTATTTATTGGACGGAACACGTTCAGCATTCTGGCCAAGATGAAACTTGACGCGATAACGGTTGACTACGTGATCGTTGACACCATGCGCGTTCCGCGCGATACATTTGCGGCGATCCTCGAAGCCTGGCGCGACGGATATGCAGAACCGATTGGCGAGCTGACGCCTATTTCGGGTGACTCGGCGCGGGCTTACTTCGATCAAATGATCGCCAATATCCGCGACCCGCATGGATACGCAGTTTGGATGGTTCCAGTGCTGCGTGCGCGCATACCGTAGAGGTGTCAGGATGGGTCTTGCTCCCGACGGTCACTTTCGCTCCTTCCTTGCACTATGCTCTAATCAAATGTTTTGCACTTGCCGATCGAGGATTGAATCCTCGGGCGGCTGCCCGCCCTTGCGCGGGCAAAGAGCAAACCGGAGGAACCTTGGATTTCTTATTAAACGAAGAACAACTTCATTTGAAGAAGAGCGTGCGCGAGTTTGCCGAGCGCGAAATCCTGCCCAATGTCATGAAATGGGACGAGGCGGGCGAATTCCCTCTAGCCATTATCAAGGAGCTTGGCAAGCTGGGCCTGCTGGGGACAGTCTTCCCGGCTGAATACGGTGGCGCGGGGATGGGTTACATCGAATACGTCACTGCGATTGAGGAACTCTCTCGCGTGGACGGTTCGGTAGGCATCATCGTCGCGGCGCACACCTCGCTTTGCTCGAATCACATTTTTCTCGCTGGCAATGAGGAGCAGAAGAAGAAATACGTCAGCAAACTGGCGACTGGCGAGCACATCGGGGCGTGGGGACTG
>Ga0209275_10000708_pt1 | contig 13368 bp, 10 predicted proteins | sample HubBroMetageREF2_FD_188344 | JGI IMG/M metagenome (GOLD analysis project Ga0209275, IMG submission 188344) | Reference soil microbial communities from the Hubbard Brook experimental Forest, New Hampshire, USA - Hubbard Brook CCASE Soil... | ecosystem: Environmental > Terrestrial > Soil >... | reverse complement strand
AACGGGCTGCCAGTCCCTTCTCGGGGATCTGCGCGATCTGATCGGCGACGATCCTCTGCATCGTGACGCCGATCGAGTAGCGGGCGCCTTGATCGCGCAGGCGCTGAATGACCTTCTTGTTCCAGAACCCCGAGTCGGCGCGCAGCAGTATCTCCCCGGCCGCGCCGGCCTTTCTGACCCTCCCGAGCAGCTCATCGACGAAGCGCAGCGCGCCGCGCTGGGTGTTCGCCTGTCCGCGACGCAGCCGCACGTGCAGAACCTCGCCGCTGCCGGCGCGCGTGGCTAGCAGCGGGTGGTAGCCGAGCTTGTGCGTATAGCCATAGCCGGCCCCCTGCTTTGAGTGGCCGTGAACCTCCCCGACGAAGCTGTCGATGTCGATCACCAGACGGCTCTTGCCCGGGCCCGCGCCCGCCTGCCACGCCCGCTTGAGCGCCTGGCCAAGCACACGATCTAGCTGGCGCACATGCCCGAAGGTGAACGAGCGCAGAAACGTCCCCAGCGTCGAGGGCGCCATCGCGCGGTGCCCCAGCACCACCCCAGTCTGACCGGCCCTGAGCAGCCCGCAGTCATCGATGCTATCCGCACCGAGCAGCATCGCGTGGACCAGTGAGAGCACCTTGCGGCCCGGGCGAGCGGCCCCCGGCCGCGAACCGAGCTGCACAGCCGCATCGACGAGCGCCTCGATCCCCAGGCGCCGAGCAAGCGTCACCGCGAGCAAGATCCCCGCGTTGACGACCACCCGCTCATCGTCAAAGACGACCCTCGATCGGTCCGACAGACCGTTCACCATGCGGGTGACCTCCTGGTGCAGGACCCGCAGCCGCTGGCACGGCCCGTCTTGCCTGCTCAGGAGGTCATCTAAATCTCCACCCCGGACAGACCCCAGCCGCCAAACAGTGGATTGAGGCTAAGACGGCTCTGAGCCCCGCTCCCGGTTTCGGGAGCGACCTGCTCCCGAACTGCTCCCGAAAGCTCCGAGACAAGGCGATTCAGCGGGGTCCTGCCTGCACTCCGCTGCACCCATGATTAGCCTAAATGGCTAGCGTTTATCGGGATTTCTGCGCCATCCTGCACTTCGGTGCATCTTTGCTCGATTAGTCGGGGAGACAGGATTTGAACCTGCGACCGCCCGGCCCCCAGCCGGGTGCGCTACCAGACTGCGCCACTCCCCGTGGCAAAACAAAGCGGGCGACGGGAATCGAACCCGCCCTAGAAGCTTGGAAGGCTTCTGTGCAACCACAACACTTCGCCCGCAGCCCTCATGCCATGTTACCGGCGTGCCTGGCCTGCGCGTGGCGGCGCTGTTGCTGCTCTGGCGGCGAGCGCAGCGCTGCGCCGCTATTGCCGCTCCTCGGTGGGCACCTCGCCCTGCTCGTTGGCAAGGCCTGGAGGCGGCCACGGCCCGAACCAGTTGTCGCGCGCGCCGTCTAGCGTGATCGTTGAGCCGTTGAATGCGCCACCGAGAGGCGACGCGAGCAGCGCGACTAGCCACGCGTGCTCTGCGGCTGTGCCGAGGCGTTGCAGAGGCACTGAGCGCGCCGCGCCGGCGCGCACGTTTGCTGGGTACTTCGCCAGCACCTCGGTGTCGAACGTGCCTGCAGCCACCGCCATCACCGCTACGCCTGTGGGTTGCCAGCGCTGCGCCAGTTCTCGCGTCAGTGCCTCCACCGTCGCTCGTGCAGCGCCAGAGTGGGCCATACCTGGCATCCCGTGGTGGGGAGACAGCGTCACGTTTACGACTGTCCCCGCACGCGCGGGCTCGAGCGCGAGCTCGAACGCCGCTTCGGCCATCGTCAGCATGCCTTCCACGTTCAGCCGCCACACCGCCCGCCAGCCCTTTGCCGCGATCAGCTCTGCAGGGCTGAAGAACTGGCCGCCGGCGTTGTTGACAAGCAAATCCAGGCGCCCGTGGCGCTCGAGCACGCCCTGCACGAGCCGCTGGGCGTCATCGCGCTCGCGGATGTCGCCGGGTGCCCAGTCAACGGTGCCGGCTAGCTCCCCCGTCGCCAGCCCACCGATCTCGGCGGCTGCCTGCTCGAGCACGTCCGTGCGCCTGCCAACGATTCGCACGTTCGCACCACACCGCGCCAGCTCCAACGCAGTGGCCTTACCGAGACCGGTGCCGCCGCCCGTCACCAGCGCCACACGACCGCTCAGCAGCCCTGCCGCGAACACCTGTGACTGCCAAGCTATGGCGCTCATGGTCAGCGATCATAGGCGCCCGCAGCCCACCACGATCGCTTGCTCGCGGCGCCCTTCTGAGACCCTGACGACCGTCCGTCCCCGAACATCTCTAGGGTTTGTGCGTGTCCCACAGGCCACTGGTCTTCCTTTCCGGACTCACCTTTGGCGACTATCTGCTTTGGAGCTGGTCGCTGAACGGCAACCATGACGTGCTTGCGCTCGTCTCCGGACTCACGCTTCCGCCGCTGGCAGTGGCTTGCCTGTGGCTGCTGGTGCTGAGCGTCGCCCGCGTGATCGCCAGCACGGCGAGGCGCCCACGCAGCGGCGTGGGCGGACGTCGCGCCGGCCACCGGCGCAAGCCACAGCCGAGCGCTGCGGCCGCGGGATCGGAGAACCTCGCCGCAGCTGCGGCGACCGACAGGCCCTCGCGCAAGATCGCCGCTTGAACAGACCAGCCTCGAGCCGGTGAGCGACCGCAGCAGACGTCTGCTCCCCGGCTCCAAGCGCATCCGCGCGGCTCTGATTGCACTCGTCGTCCTACTGGCCACAGCTGCGCTCGCTGTCCATGTCTATGAGCACGAACGCACCGGCAGCATCTATCACCCTCATGCGCGCTTCGTGCCCCAGCCGACGCCCACGTTGCCGGCTCGCGGCCCCAACCGCTTCGCCTGGCCGCTGTACGGCTACAGCAGGGAACACACGCGCTTCTTCCCAGCCCCGTCATACGTGCACGCTCCCTTCAAGCGCCTCTGGGTGCACGTCGGCCACGCGCTGCTGGAGTTCCCGCCGGTGATGTATGGCGAAACCCTCTACCAGCTCGCCGACAGCGCCGTCTTGAATGCGATCGACAAGCGCACCGGGCATCTCCTGTGGTCGCGGCCCCTGGGACAGATTTCTGCCTCCGCTCCCGCGGTCACCGCCAACACCGTATACGTCACGATCCTTTACAGCGGGCACCCCAACAGCCCTGGCCGGGTGATCGCGCTGGACAGCGCCAACGGCGCTGTCCGCTGGTGGCGTGCGCTGCCCAGCGGCAGCGAGTCATCGCCGCTGCTCGACGACGGGCGCGTGTTCTTCGGCTCTCAGAACGGCACCGTGTACGCACTCGACGACCGCACCGGTGACCTCGTCTGGTCCTACCACGCGCACGCCGCCGTCAAGGCCAGCCCCACCCTGTCGAATGGGGTTCTGTACTTCGGCGATTACTCCGGGCGCCTGCAGGCTGTCTCGGAGCAGTCGGGACGACGACTTTGGGTCAGCAAATCCGAAGGTGCGCTGCTCGGCAGCGGCACGTTCTACTCAACCGCGGCCGTCGTGTACGGACGCGTGTTCCTTGGCAACACCGACGGACGCATCTACGCCTACGACGCGTCCAGCGGGAGGCTCGACTGGGCGGTGCAGACCGGTGCTTACGTGTACGCCTCACCCGCCGTCACCAACGCCCCCGGCCTTGGACCCACGATCTACCTCGGCTCCTACAACGGCACCTTTTACGCGATCAACGCCCGTAGCGGCCATGTCAGCTGGCGTTTCAACGCTCACGGGCGCATCTCTGGGTCGGCAACCATCGTCGGGCGCACCGTCTACTTCTCCGATCTCGGCACGCACCGGACATACGGCCTGGGCATCTCCACGGGCCGCGTGCTGTTCGAAGACGACACTGGCGCCTTCGATCCTGTGATCAGCGACGGCATCGACATCTACCTGACCGGCTATAGCAGCCTGTTTGACCTCGCGCCCGCGGAACATTCAGCGCCACAGCGTTCGCCGCAGAGCACCAAGTCGCATGCCTCAACGACCGCGCACCGACTTGCCGATCCTCGAAGAACGCGATCCCGTAGCGGCATCCGTACGGCTCCGCGGCGGCGTTCTAGCTTGCACCGCAAGAGCCACCTGGGCTGAACGCCCGCGCCAGCGAGAAGCTGGCACGCACGACGACTGTCCCTGGGGCGCGGAGGTTCACCGCGGTCCATCCGCCTGCTGCGGGTGCCACGCAGCCGCTTCCGCGCGTGAGCGTCCAGTAGCGCGTGAAGTGCACGCGCACCAGGAACCTGCCGGACGTGCGTGCCCGCAGCACGAACGAGTCGTGCCCAAGCGACGTGAGCGTCCCTGGACCGGAGGCAAGCGGCGTCGGCGCTAGCACCCGGAAGATCCGCCAGTGCGCGCTGGCGAAGACTTCCTTCAGATATGGCAATCCGTCACGGATCAGATGCCCCTCTCGAGCGCTGGAGGGGTCCAGCGGTACGTCCGGGAGGGCCACGTACGCGACTGCCTGTTCGTGTAGCCACTGGTCATAGCTCCTCGCGGTGAGGCTTGGGGCGAGCAGCACGTGGTCGAAGCGGGTCTCCAGCTGCTTCTCCCAGCCGCGCGCCAGCGACACGCTCGGCGCCAGCAGCGCCGCCTCCCAGTGCGAGCGCGTGAGCGGTACCTCCACGCGCACGGGACCGCCGTGCTGCGCTGCTAGAAAGCGCGTCACCGGCGTGTAATACGAAGCGCTCGTCGCGTCGCTGCCCGCCACCGCACGCGTCTCGCGTACTGGACCCCAAACCACCCAAACTGCGCTCACGCACAGCGCTGCCGTGGCCACTGGACCGACGCGCCATCGCCATCCAGCGGCCGCCCTCACGCCGCCATCGTTGCCGCCCGCGTCCAGCACCGCGCACAGCAGCAGCGGTGCCGCGAGCATTGCATAGCGCTCGACGTTGCTACCCACTGGCGAGTGCACCAGCAGACACCCCACGCACGCAACTACGTACACGCACGCCCCGATGCGCAGCAGCTGCGCACTCGCGGGCAGCGCCCACAGGAACGTCAGCACCACGAGCATGGTCGCCGCAAAAGACAGGATCGGGTAGGGCTCATAGCCGCCTTCCGGGAACAGCGCCACCAGCACCAGCACCACTGCTGCCGCTGGCCCCGCGAGCGTCGCCAGCGCACGCGGCGAGCGCCGCCACAGCGCCACCGTCAGGCCCGCCAGTCCAAGCAGCGCACCCGCCACGGGGCTCGCTGCCGCACACAGCGCCGCCAGTACGCCCGCCCACAGCCAGCGCTCGCGCATGAGCGCAAGCGCGGCTGCCAGCGCGAGCGCCACTCCCAGCGCGAAGGTCATCTGTCCGCTCCACACGTCGCCTAGCGCTGCCAGTGCAAACCATGCCCCGCCCCAACGCGCTACCGCGCCGTAGGCGGAGCGCGCCAACCGCGCGAACAGCAGGCTCGATGCCAGCACGCACAGCGCCCCCAAAACTCGTATGCCCAGCAGTGACGCCAGCGGCGGATAGAGCAGGCTGTAGCCAAGCAGATGATGGCCCGCGTACCAGTTGTCGTCCCACACCGCGAACCCGAGCTGGTGGAAGAGATTCACGCGGTAGACCTGCGCCGCGAGATCTGGCGTGCGTGGGTCCACCACCAGCCAGATTGCGATCAGCGCCAGCGTGAACGCGACCAGGCCGATTGACGGAAACGGTGCCTGCGCGCGCGCAGGACTCCCGGTGCGAAGCTCGACCGGGGTCCGGTGTGCTACCCCACCGGACCCCGGTACATCCGCCGTGCTGGCGGCGGGGTCGTACCCGTGTGAACCGTCTGGCGGTCCGGAAGTAGCTGTGCTTCTGCTGGGCACTCCAAGATAATGACGGCCATGACGCTTCCACCAGCCAGCAGCCGGCGTCGCCGGACAGCGAGAGCGCTGCTCGCAATCCTCGCCGCGGGCTGTGCTGTGGCGGCTGCTGGCTGCGGCACGAGCCAGCCGGGCCCACTCACTGCCACTGAGCTCTCAGAAGCCCAGACCTTCCCGTACTTCCGCGTCTACTGGGTCGGGCGCAGCTTCGACGGGCGCCCACTGGCTGCTGCTGACGGCCTGAAGGGCTATATCGAAAAGGTCGGCGACAGCGTCTACTACGGCGACTGTGTCAACAGCAAGGGCATCCTTGGCGGCGGTAATTGCCTGCTGCCGCTGCAGGTTACGACGGTCATCTATGCGCTGCACTCCAACAAGGCGCTCGGCGCACAGCACAACATCCTCGTGCGCGGCGTACCTGCGACCGTCTACGACGAAGGTCGCGCCATGGAGATCTACAGCGGCAGGGTTGCCATTGACATCTTCTCTGACACCTATGCACACGCATTGCAGGCGAGCAATGAACTGTTCCCGCTGAACGCACCGGGGTCAGGCTCGGGTGAGCTACCGCCACCCGTCTACTGTCCTGGCCTGTACGGACCGCAGGGCGCAAGCCTCCAGCGCGTCATGGCCGACCTGCCGGGTCATGTCTGTCAGCAGGCCGCCGCAAGCCTCGCTTACGCCAAGGAGCTTTCGGGCTGACGCCTGCGCGCTTCTCAGCCTGGTGTGACGGGGATGACCGGCTTGCCGATCTCCCGGCGCAGGCTCATGAACGCGATCGACCCGATCACTGCTGGCACCCACAGCGAGATCGCCCGGTAGACGATGACCGCCGCGATCACCACCGCGGACGGGCGCACGCCAAACAGCAGCAGCATTGCCACAAGGCCGCCTTCCACCGCCAGGAAGCCACCCGGGACGGGAATCGAGTTGGCGAGCATCCCTACCAGGTAGGCCATTGCAACCACCCAGAAGGCCGGCGTGTCACCGAAGGCGGCCAGGCACGCATACAGCACGAGATTGTCAAATAGCCAGTACGCGACTGCACCCAACAGCTTCCAATCGTGCGCGCGGATCAGCCCAACGGCGTCCTGCACGCCGCCGCTGAGGGCGACCAGCGCGACCGCTACACGACCGCCTTTCAGGCGATCCCCAGCCGCCGCCCGTCGCGCCCACGCTGCCAGCGCGAGCGTTCCTGCGATCGCAGCCAGCGCCACCGCGGACGGCAGCAGCGTGAGCAGCGGATCGCGTGTGCCGGGGATCACCCCGAGCCACATCGGCAACCCGATCACCACCACCGCGCCCACGTTGACGGCACTGGTGAGCACGAAGATCAGCACCGAGCGCTTCGCGATCCGCTCGACCGACACGCCCTTGCTGCGCAGCACCCACGCGCCGAGCGCAATGCCCGCGAGGCCACTGACAGACACGACGGAGTTGACGGCGAGCTCGGCAAGTGAGAGCCGTGAGCTGAGGCTGCGCCCGAGGCGCCCGAAAACCAGCTCGAACAGCACCACGTAGCCGAGACACGAAAGCACCTCGAGCACGACGCCGACGACGACCCAGGGCACATTCGCTTGTGCGATGCGATCGGCGGCGGCGTCCAGTCCGGGCACGCCGAGCAAGAGCGCCACGATCAGCGCGAAGAAGACCGCGAGGCTGATGATGCTGTTGCGCAGGGTACGTGACTGAGCGGCCATGACGTCGGCGCTCTCCTCAGGCGCGGCCCGCTGCTCAGCGATGGCGCCTCCCCTCCCGATTCTTAGCATTCTCTTCGCTTTTCCTTAGACGCATGTCCACGCTGTCCATCACGCTAGCCTCATAGCAGCGCTACTTCCGATGCACTGTCGTCGGCGTTGGCGCGGTCCATACCCAGGGGATGCCCCGATCATGGCTGAGCAAGCACGCATACTGGTCGTCGACGACGAGCCCGCTGTCCAGAATGCGCTCTTCCGTGCACTGACACTTGAACACTACGACGTGGCCAACGCCAGCGACGGGCAACAGGCGCTCGAGCTGCTGGGGGGCTCGCCCTACGAGGCGATCATCCTCGACATCGCGATGCCGAGGATGAACGGCCTGGAAGTGTGCCAGCGCCTGCGCGAGGGTGGAGACAGCACACCTGTGCTGATGTTGACCGCGCGCGGAGAGGTCGATGACCGCGTGGCCGGCCTGGACGCGGGCGCGGATGACTATCTGGTCAAGCCGTTCGCCCTGCGCGAGCTGCTTGCGCGGGTGCGCGCGCTGCTGCGTCGAGCGGGTGAGGACGACGGTAGAGACGAGACGCTCGCCTTCGAGGATCTGCGACTGGATCTCAGCGCTCACGAGGCGTGGCGCGGTGAGCGGATGCTTACGCTCACCCGCACTGAGTTCCTGCTGCTGGAGATGTTCCTGCGTCATCCCCGACAGGTGCTCACACGCTCAGCGATCTTCGAGAGCGTGTGGGGCTATGACTTCGGGTCGAGCTCTAACTCGCTGGGCGTTTACATGGGCTATCTGCGCCGCAAGACGGAGGTCGATGAGGAGCCGCGTTTGCTGCATACGGTGCGCGGCGTCGGCTACGTGCTGCGCACACCGTCATGAGCTTTCGGCGGCGCATCACTATCGCTTCAGCGGCGGCAGTAGCGGTGGCGGTGGTGCTCGCCTCGCTGCTCGTGTACGTACTCACATCCGATCAGCTGCACCGCCAGGTCGACTCGCAGTTGCGCAACCGCGGCCGCGAGGCGACGCGGCTACTGACATACCTGAACCGGCACGGAGGCCGCGTCGTGCGGACCGGTCCGGGCAGCACGGCGTTTGGACTGGCTTTGAATCCGTCCGCGCTCGCCTCTCCGAGCCACGCGACGGGTGGGAGACTCCACGCTCCCTCCCACCAGGCGGGCACGGGCAACCCGTTTGGAAATTTGCAGCCGGGCCCGGACCAGGTGCGTGGCTACCAGCAGGTGGTGAGCGCCGACGGAACGATCCTGATCCGGTCGGCCCGCGGCGTCTCGCTGCCGGTCGAAGCGCATACGCGGCTGTTGGCGGCAGCGGGCGGCGCTTCGTTCTTCCGCGACGCGTACGTCCACGACACGCATTTGCGCATCCTCGCCGAGCCGCTCGGCGCTGGGCACGCTGTGCAGTTCGCTCAGCCGCTCATCGAAGTCGATAGCCTGCTCGCGCGCCTGCGCCTGATCCTGGTGCTGCTGGTGGTCGGCGGCATCGCGCTGGCGGCGCTGCTCGGGCGCCTCGTGGCCGGTGCGGCAGTACAGCCGCTGAAGCGACTCACGCAGACCACTGAGCACGTCGCGCTGACCCAGGATCTCAGCCAGCGGATACGGCCGTCTGGGGACGATGAGCTGGGGCGGCTGGCGACGAGCTTCAATGCCATGCTCGATGCGCTCGAGCGCTCGATGAGCGCTCTCGACGCGTCCGTGCACGCGCAGCGCCAGCTCGTGGCCGACGCCTCGCACGAGCTGCGCACGCCTGTGACCAGCCTGCGCACGAACATCGAGATCTTGCAGCAGCAGGGACAGGAGATGGATCCGCATGACAGTCGCCGGCTGCTTAGCGACGTGGTCGAGCAGATCGAGGAGCTCACGCTGCTGATGAACGATCTGATCGAACTCGCCCGCGGCGAGGAACCGCGTGCGGACGCTGAGGAGCTGCGCCTTGACCTGCTGGTCAGCGAGGTGCTCGAACGGGCGCACCGGCACGCACCTGCGACCCCGCTGCAGGTGGAGCTCGAGCCGACGATCGTGACCGGCGTGCCAGCAAGGCTCGAGCGCGCCATCGGCAACCTGATCGACAACGCCATCAAGTACAGCCCGCCCGGCGGGCCAGTTGAGGTTCGCCTGAAGGATGGAGCGCTGACGGTGCGCGACCACGGACCGGGGATCTCAGCCGAGGACCTGCCTTATATCTTCGACCGCTTCTACCGCGGCGCTGAGGCGCGCGGGCGGCCGGGCTCAGGGCTGGGGCTGGCGATCGTGCGCCAGGTTGCAAGCCAGCAGGGCGGTAGCGTCACTGCCGAGCCTGCCGCCGGCGACGGCACGCGCATGCGCCTGCTGCTGCCAGGAGCGGAGGCCGTGGAGGACAGCCAGCCCGTCTACGAGCGCTCACCCGCCTGACTGGCGGCCCTGCGAAAGCCCGCTGGGGACAGCCCGTAGCGGCGGCGAAAGACGCGCGCGAAGTGCGGCGCTTGGCGGTAGCCGACCAGGCGAGCGACGTCCGCCACGGGAATCGAGCGCTGCTCGATCAAGAGCTCGGCCGCTGCAGCCATACGCCGCGCGAGCAGATCCTCATGGAAGCTGAGATCGCCGAATTGGGCATACGCACGCTGTACTTGACGTGGCGAGCTAGCCACCGCGCCTGCCACCATGGCGAGCGTCAGCTCCCGGCGATAGTGGCGTGCCACGACAACCCGTGCCAGTAGATACAGCCGCCTGCGGGCCGAGAGCGTATCGGGGCGCATATCCACCAATCCGACCCGTGCACCCCAGCGTGACACCGGCTGATATCCAGTCAACCAACCTCTGTATCGCCATCGCTATACAGCGTCCGCGAGAGAGCTACTCCTCGCCGAGCTCGAGCACCGCGAGGAATGCCTCCTGAGGCACCTCCACGCGCCCGACCTGCTTCATTCGTTTCTTGCCCTCGCGCTGTTTCTCCAGAAGCTTTTTCTTGCGGGTGATGTCGCCGCCGTAGCAGCCGGCGATGACGTCCTTGCGAAACGCCTTGACGGTCTCGCGGGCGATCACGTGCGCGCCGATGGCGGCCTGGATCGGCACGTCGTACTGCTGGCGGGGGATGCGCTTGCGCAGCTTCTCGGTGAGCGTGCGCCCCATCTCATACGCCTTCTCGCGGTGCACGACCATGGACAGCGCGTCGACGGTGTCGCCGGCGAGCAGCACGTCGAGCTTGACCAGATCGGAGGGCTTCATGCCACTCACCTCATAGTCCAGTGACGCGTATCCGCGCGTGCGCGACTTGAGCTGGTCGAAGAAGTCGAGCACGATTTCGGCGAGCGGCAGCTCGTAGGTCATTTGCACGCGCTCGGGGGACAGGTAGTGCATGCCGGTGTGCTCGCCGCGGCGCTCCTGGCAGAGGCCCATGACGGCGCCGACGAACTCTTTTGGGGCGATCACGGAAGCGGTGATGAACGGCTCGCGGATCTGCTCGATCGTGCCGGGGTCGGGCATGTCTGAGGGGTTGTGGACCTCCAGCTCCTCACCGTTGGTGAGCGTCAAGTCAAACTCGACGGAGGGCATCGTGGCGAGCAGTTCCAGGTCGTACTCGCGCTCCAGGCGCTCGCGCACGATGTCCATGTGCAACAGGCCCAAGAAGCCGCAGCGAAAGCCGAAGCCGAGCGCGTCGGAGGTCTCTGGCTCCCATGACAGGGCAGCGTCGTTGAGGACGAGCTTCTCCAGCGCGTCGCGCAGGTCGGGGTAGTCGTCTGAGTCGATTGGGAAAAGGCCGCAGAAGACCATTGGCTTGACCTCCCTGTAGCCGGGCAGTGGCTCCTTTGCTTCGCCGGGGTGAGCGCGTGCGGCTGAGCCGCCGGCCTTGGCGCGGGTGGTGAGCGTGTCACCGACGCGCAGCAGCGTGACGTCCTTGAGTCCAGTGATGAGGTAGCCGACCTCGCCCGCTGCAAGCTGGTCGGTGGGCATCATCTGCGGGCTGAAGAAGCCGATGTCGTCGATGTCCGCCTCGGTGCCGGTGGCCATCGCGCGGATCGGCTCGCCCTTGCGGAACACGCCGTCAACGACCCTGATGTAGGCGATCACGCCACGGTACTGGTCGAACTCGGAGTCGAAGATCAGCGCACGCGGCGGGCCGTCGGGGTCGCCGGAGGGAGGCGGCACGCGCGCGATCAGCTCCTCTAGCACCTCCCCCACCCCCGCGCCGGTCTTGCCGCTGATCTGCAGGATGCTCTCGGGCGGCTCGCCGATCAGCTCTGAGACTTCACCGGCCACGCGCTCGGGCTCGGCGCCTGGCAGGTCGATCTTGTTCAAGCAGGGGATCAGCTCGAGGCTGGCGTCAACTGCCAGGTAGGTGTTGGCGACCGTCTGCGCCTCCACCCCTTGCGCGGCATCGACGACGAGCAGCGCGCCCTCGCATGCGGCGAGCGAGCGCGAGACCTCGTAGGTGAAGTCCACGTGACCGGGCGTGTCGATCAGGTGCAGCTGATAGGTCTCGCCGTCGCGCGCGGTGTAGAACACGCGCACGGCCTGTGCCTTGATGGTGATGCCGCGCTCGCGCTCGAGGTCCATCGAATCGAGCAGCTGCGCGCGCATGTCGCGCGCTTCCACGGTGTGCGTCAGCTCGAGGATGCGATCAGCGAGCGTCGACTTGCCGTGGTCGATGTGCGCGATGATGGAGAAGTTGCGGATGTGTCCTTGGTCCATGGTCGAGCTACAGCGTAGATGGCGCGGTCGAGGGGAACGGCTTGTGGGGAGACAATCTCGCGGCATGCCCACCGCAACGGCCATGGTGGCCGGTCTCGGCGCGGGCTGCATGTGTCCGCGGAGTTGGGGTCGCTGGCACGAGACGCGCTAGCGTTAACGGTCCGGCGGATCGCCAACTCGACAAGGATGCATTCAGCCGCGGCAACGCGTCAGGCGAAAGCGTGACGGCCTGTCCAGGTGTCGAGAGTGTCACGCCGCCCAGGCAAGACACGCAGTCCTGGGACGTAAGTAGTAAGCGGCGATCTATGTTCGGGCGCAAGCCGGGTGGGCTTAGGCTCACCCGGCCTCTGCTCGAGCAAGCGGTGCGGCTCGAGCAAGCGGCGCTATGCGCGGCCGAGCCGGGCGCGGATCATGGTGCTGACCTGGTGTGCCTCGGGGATGCGCATGAGCAGCACGGCGCGCACGTACACGAACAGGCCGGCGCTGGCGGCGGCGCCCACGCTGACGATCTCCGCTGGCAGCGAAGCGCCGAGCAGCTCGTCGAGGAGCTTCCACACGACCCATGAGATGCCGGCGAGCAGCGCGGAGGCGATGATGATCCGGGCGGTGATCATCATCGTCTGCGCACCTTCCAGGCGGCCGTTCAAGCCGACGCGCAGGCGGTAGACCTGTAGCGCGGCCATGACGATGTTGGCGACGATCGTGCCTAGGATCAGCCCGGGGATGCCAAGCGGCTTGTAGAGGGCGATGCTGACGATGATGTCGACGACGATGTTCATGGCGGCGAGGCTCGTGGGTATCCACGGCCGCTGCACTGCGAAGAAGGTCCTGGTGAGCAGCAGGTTCAGGCCCCCAAAGGGCAGGCTGAAGGCGAACCAGAAAAGCGCGATCGAGACCAGGTGCGTGGATTCGGCGTTGAATTCCCCGCGTTCGAACACGAGCCGTACGATCGGTGTTGGCAGCACGAGCATGAACGCGGCGGCGGGGATCAACAGCAGGTTGATCTGACGCATGCCGCTGCCGACGGCGCGGCGCATGGCGGCTGGTTCTCGGCCGGATGCCATACGGCTGAGCGTCGGGAACAGGACTGTTGCGACCGCTACGCTGAAGACCCCCTGGGGGAGCATGTAGATGCGAAATGCGTTGTTGATCGCGCTGGGCGCGTGTTCGGAGACTTTGCTGCCG
>Ga0209275_10000707_pt1 | contig 13369 bp, 10 predicted proteins | sample HubBroMetageREF2_FD_188344 | JGI IMG/M metagenome (GOLD analysis project Ga0209275, IMG submission 188344) | Reference soil microbial communities from the Hubbard Brook experimental Forest, New Hampshire, USA - Hubbard Brook CCASE Soil... | ecosystem: Environmental > Terrestrial > Soil >... | reverse complement strand
ATGGGATCTCGGTGTGGCCTGTGGGCGAGTGGGATTCTGTCGCAGTACTTTGCGGGGCGTGCGGGCTGGAGTTGACGATTCGGGAGTATATGGGGTGTGAGTCGCGTTGTCCGGGGTGTGGAGCGGGGTTTAATCCGGGGTGCCGGAAGCACTATCGATTTTATTTTGAGGCAAGCGGCGGGCTACAGGAGTAGCGGCGTAGTCAGGTTCGCGCGGGGCGCTGGTGCGGGCTTCGAGGAGTTGGGGGCGTCGTCGCGAGTTAGGGTGTTGAAGCGGTTTAGGGATTGCAGGAATTCGTAGGTTACGGCTGCTGCCAGGACTACGGTTGCGATGATCCAGAACACTTTGGCTCCTTGACCTTGTGGCTAATTTAGTAGTGATGGAGGAGGGCGAAACGTTTCAGTGTTTTTTTGGATGGTGTTCGTTGATGGTTTTAAAGACTTAACACAGAGCGCATAGAGGATCTGCGGAGGAAGACGGGAGAGATCCTTTTCCCGCTTCCGCGGGATCGGGATGACGATGTTTGTTGCAGCGTCGGAAAGGCGAGGAGCACAGTCGGGATCGCCTACGCAACGATGACCGAGCACGCCTCGCTGCGATCAGTGGACGTCGCGGGACTTCAAGGATACGAGTACTGCGACTAGCAGCGCCACCAGCATGGCGCTTAGGGCGGCGATTGTTTCGGTGAATGAGTAGCGGAGATTCTCTCCACCGCTGCTGAGTGGGGCTGGCTCGCGATCGTTTGAGTCGCCTCGGACGGCTTCTGGGACTACCATGGTGGCGGCGTCTACGCCTTTGCCGCCGGTGGGGCAGGCGTCCCACATTTCTGCGCCGGGTGGGTAGCCGCAGTTGTGGGCGCGGGCTTCGTTTACTACGTTTCGTTCGAAGGCCCAGCGTGAAGGGACTAGCGTGCTGATCCAGCGGGCTGGGGTGGGCATTTTGTAGGCGGCGCGGACTCCTCCGCCGAGAGCGAGGATTGGCAGCAGGACGATCGGTAGAAGAGCGATGGCGCTTTCTGTGGTGCTGCTGCGGGCTGAAATTGCGAGACCTAGCGCGGCGCCGACCAACGAAGACAGAGTAAGGACCGCGAGCGTTTCTACGAAGTTCCCTTTCAGACCGCAGAAGATCGTGACGATCCCCAGTAGAGTTAGGCATTGAAAGACGCAAAGCCCGCACAGAACTGCAAATTTCGAAAAGGCGTAGGACGGGAGTTTGAGATTTACCATGCGCTCGCGCTGGTAGATGCTCCATTCGCCGACGATGTCGCGGGCGGCGTTGTTACAGCCGAACCAGATGGCGGCGACGACCATGAGGAATTCGATTTCGGCGATGCTGCCGCCTAGTTCGCTGAAGGCTTTGGCGGCGGCCATGGTGGAGACGATGCCGGGCGCGTTTAGATTTGGCGGTTCTTGCAGCGCGCCAAAAATCAGGACGATTAGACACGCGAAGAGCGGAGCTTGCAGGGCGAGGATGACGAACTGGGCGCGGTCCCGGAATTTTAGGATCAGGTTGCGGCGGACGAGTTGGACCCATTGTTTGGTGCTGAAGCGGCGGGTGGTGATCGGTTGCGCTTGGCTGGCGCCTTCGGGAACTTTTCCGGCGCGATCCACGATGAATTGTTTGTGGTATTCGGATTTGGCGAAGCGGCCGCACCATTCGGGGGTGGGCGCGCTGTTGAGTCCGGTGAGAAGCATTTCGGGGCTGAGGTCGTGGCCGTCGGCGGCTGCGGTGTCGCCAGCGGGGCGCGGGCGAAAAAATTGGATGGAATCGGGATACGCAGGGCCGAAGTACGCCATGGCGCCGGGGCCGCCGGAATCGCGGGAGATCATGATGAGGTCGTCGAATTTGCGGAAGATGTTGATGCTGGGCTGGTGGATGGTCGTGATGATGGTTTTTCCGTCGCGTGCGAGGCGTTTGAGGAGTTCGATCACGCCTTCGGCGTCGTAGGAGGAGAGGCCGGAGGTAGGCTCGTCGAGGAAGAGGACCGGAGTGTCGGTGATGAGTTCCATGGCGATGTTGACGCGCTTGCGCTGGCCACCGCTGAGGACTTTGCGTTCGGGCGAGCCGATGCGGGAATTCTTTTTGTCGCGGATGCCGAGTTCTTCGAGAAGGCTGTCAATGCGCTCTTCGATTTCGGCGTCGGAGAGGTCGGTGCGCAGCTTGGCGGAAAAATAGAGAGCTTCGCGGACGGTGAGCTCGGGGTGAACGATGTCGTCCTGCGGAACGTAGCCCATTTGCTGGCGGAACAAATCGTAATAGCGATAGAGATTGGCGCCGTTGAAGAGGACTTTGCCGGATGCGGGCGGGGTGTAGCCGTTGAGCGCTTTGAGGAGCGTGGTCTTTCCGGAGCCGGCAGGGCCCATGAGGGCGACGAGTTCGGATGGATAGACGGTGAGGGAGATGGGATCGAGGAGGCGTGTGCCGTCGGGGGCATTCACGGTGATTTGTGCGGCTTCGATGGAAACGTTGCCGTGGTTTTCGCGGCGTTCGAGGCGGCCGTCGGCGCGGACTTGGAAACGAAAACTGGCGAGGCTGATTTCCTTGCCGGAGGCGACTTGCACTTTGCCTTGAATGCGCTCGCCATTGACGAAGGTGCCGTTGAGCGAGCCGAGATCTTCCACAAAAATTCCCTGCGGGCTGCGGGTGATTTGCGCGTGATGCCAGGAAATCAGCGGGCTGCTGAGGGGTTGATCGCATTGCGGATCACGGCCGAGCGTGATCGAGCCGCTCTGGAAGCCGACCGATTCGCAGACGGCTTCGCCGACGATAGCGCCGCGCTCGGAGAGGAGGCGGGAGGCTTTTATTTTGAAGGAGCCGAAATAGACTTCGTCTTCGGGACGGATGGCGACGCGCGTAGAGATGCGATTGTGGAGTCGGTTGAGCGCGGTGCCGTTGGTGGAATGCAGATCTTCGATGGCGTAGTGGCCGGCGCTTTCGATGATGCGTGCGTGTTCGCGGGAGACCACGCCGTAGTCGAGGATGACGTCGCATTCCTGCGCGCGGCCAATGCGGATGATGCGCGCGCCAGGAGCGGTGTCTGCTGATGGATGCGGCGCGGCTTGGGCTTCGGCAGAGGATTTTGCGGGCCAGGGAAAGATGACGTTTGGGCCTAGGGTGATGCGTTGTTCTGGGGAGACGTCAACCGGATTGTGGACGATGAGTGGTTGACCGTTTACATAGGTGCCGTTGGTTGAGCCGAGGTCTTCGAGTTCGAAATGGCCGTCGGGATATTGGCTAAGGTTGCAGTGACGAGAGGAAACGGTGGGATCGTTTACGACTAGTTCGCACGAGGTGAGGCTTCCTACTAGCCATGTTGCGACGGGCTGGGTGCGTCGGCTGGGCATGGAGGGCTCTGGGCGAGCGACGGCCATGCTACAGAGTTCCGGGGTGGTACACAAGCGGAGCCAACAGTTGAGAGTTGACAGTTAAGAGTTGAGGGGAAAGGCAAGCGGCTACCGCTGAGGTGAAAGCATTAGAAAATTGAATTTTGTTGAGGCGATAAAGGGGTTGAGCCGGTTTTCCATGCTGCCGATATGCTTGGTAGGGAGAGCACGACCCGGGGGCTATTGGAGCCGAGAAGGGCGATGATGGCGGTCGTCAAGGCGACGTGGGAGGACCAGGAGGAGACGGTGCATGCGGCACCCGCGAGGATTGAGGATACGTCCCCTTCCGGTGCATGTTTTCGGCTCAAAGTGCCGATTGAGCCCAAGACGAGAGTGGAGGTGAGCTCGTGCCGGGACGGGTTTTCCGAGATGACCAAATGGTGCCGGGGGGACCACGGCGAATATCTAGTAGGGATGCAGCGAGACAGGCTTGCGAGCAGGGGTCGGGCGCGAATCCTACCCAAGATGCAGGCGCCCGGTGTGCGCCAAGTGGATATTCCTGACGTGCGGCAAGCGGATGCGCCGAGAGTGCGTCCAGTGGACCGGCCCATCGTGCGCGAATTGGAGAGGCCCAGTCTTCACGAAATGGAGCCGGAAGAGCAAGAAGAAGTGCAGGAGGAAGTGCGAGAAGAATTGCAGGAAATGGAAATGCGCAGCGCCCTACTGCCCGTGCCGCCAGTGTTCCAGAGTTATCGGCCGGCGCGTCGGCAAGTGATTCGCAGAGCAACGCTGACTCCGATTCCGCGACCGAAGCCGCTGCGGTTGCTGCGGATCACATTTCCACCGGCGGTGATCCAAAAGCCGTTGCGTGGCTAGGAGATTGCCCTCGATTATTCGCGGGACGAGGCGACGACACAGGAGTCCAAAGATTCAAGCGCACAGTATCGGAAGCGCACAACATCGATTTTTGAAGAGAGGACTGAAATGCCAAACAAATGGCTCAATCTGGGATCCAACGACCAACAAAAAGAGGGTGCGAACGGAGGCGGAGGCATCGGCGCGGCGCACCTATCGCCGGGGATGGCTGGTGACACCACGGGGGCGCCGCCGCGGGGAGATCTGCTGCTGCTCGAGGATATTTACCGCACGGCAGGGATCATGGAACCGCGGATGGGTTACAGCATCACGAAAGTGGTAGAGAAGCTGAGCAACGATCACCTGCGGGGACTGGGAGACGAGGTGAAGCGCGCTTCGGTGCTGATGGCGCTGAACGCCGCGGGGGTTCCGCTAGGGGATATTTTGCAGGACGCGTCGCGCGGAGGAAAATTCTGCGCTGCAGACCGAGATGGAACGGGTGACGCGGCAGTATGTGGAGCGCATGAACCGGAATTTGAGGGAAGTGCAGCAGGAGAAAGAAGCGTTTCAAAAATGGCAGACGGCGATGCAACACGAAGTGTTGCGGATTTCCGAAGCGGTGACTTTGTGCGCGCAGCCGGCGGTGTAGGAATCGTCGAACGAGCAGGCGGCGGGCAGGGATTGGTCGCGAAGACGGCGTGAGGCTGGGTTTGCGCGGGGCTTGATTTTGTCGAGTTTGGCAAGGCTCTAGTGGCGGCGCGTTCGGCTGCTTTTTTAATCTCGGAAGTTTGCGACGGGCAGGTAGTCCTGCGCCCGCGCGGAACACAAATCCCGGAAACTTTGGATACCCTGGTTATTGGTGTGTGCGGTATCTTTATGTTGCTTGGGCGGGCGGTTGCGTTCGGAAAAACGGATTCGCCACGGAGACGCAGGGGAGGGAAACAGCGATCCTTCTCCCGCTTCCGCGGGATCAAGATGACGGCACTCGGCGATTGGAGATTGCGAGAGGGTGATGGATATATTTGAAGAAGTGGTGAGGATGCGGCAGGCGGGCGAGCGCGGGGCGCTGGCTACGATTGTGCATACGAATGGGTCGATACCAAGCTACGAAAGTTCGCGCATGCTGGTGCGGGACGATGGATCGATTGTGGGAACGGTGGGCGGAGGATGCGTGGAGGCGGAGGTTTGGGCGGCGGCGAAGGAAGTGATTGTGGCGGAGCAGCCGCGGAAGATGATTTTCAATTTAAACCAGGACGCGCACTACGACGCGGGGTTGATTTGCGGCGGTACTTTGGAAATTTTTGTCGAGCCAATATTGCCGCAGCCGGTGCTGTATATTTTTGGCGGCGGGCACGTTTCGACGGCGGTGGCGCCGCTGGCGCATCAGGCGGGATTCAAGATTGTGATCGTGGAGGATCGCGAGGCTTTCGCGAATGTTGAGCGTTTTCCGATGGCGACGGAGATTTACACCTCTTACGATGAAGCGTTCGAAAAAATCCAGCCGAACTCTTCGAGTTACTTGTTGATTGTGACGCGCGGGCATAGCGGCGACATGCGCGTGCTCGCCTGGGCGGCGGGGACGGAAGCGCGAGGATGCACGCCGCGTTACATCGGGATGATGGGCAGCAAGCGGAAGGTGATCGCGGTGTATAAGGCGCTGGAAAAGGAAGGGTTTTCCGCGACGCAGTTTGAGCGCGTGCACGCGCCGGTGGGATTGGATATCGGAGCGATGACTCCGGAAGAGATTGCGGTGAGCATTACGGCGGAATTGATTGCGGTGCGGCGTAATGCGGTCGGGTTGCCGAACAAATCCATAAAACTTTCCGAAGCCGCGCATCTGCTGGGTGACTGAACTGCCATGCTCGCCGTCGCGATCCTCGCTGCCGGAGAATCCAAGCGGATGGGCCAGCCCAAGGCGCTAGTTCCCTTCCAAGGTTCGACCTTCGTTGATCATTTGGTTGCTGCTACGCGGCATGCGCGTGTGGGGATCACACGCGTAGTGCTGGGCGCTGGGGCTGACAGGATTCGCGCGAATTTGAAAGTGGAGCCCTCCTGGATTGTGGTGAACGCGGAATGGCCCACGGGGCAGCTCTCCTCGATTCATGCGGCGATAAGGAGTTTGCCAGCGGGGGCGACGGAGGGGATCCTGGTTTGTCCTGTGGATCATCCTTTGATTTCAGCGCATTTGGTGGGGCAGTTGATTGCCGCGTTTGATGCTGGCGGGAAATTGATCGTATTGCCGAAACATCGCGGGCGGCGGGGGCATCCGGTTCTGTTTGGGGCCGCGGTGTATGACGAATTGCTGGCGGCGCCTCTGGCAGTGGGTGCGCGGCAGGTGGTTTGGAATCACGCGGCAGAAGTGCTGGAGGTGGAGACGGAGGAGGAGGGAGTGATTTTGAATTTGAATGATCCGGAGACGGTGCGGAAGGCAATCCGGGATTGATGGAGCGAGGGGTTAACTTACCCTTTTCCGGAGGGCGGCGACGGCGTCGGTGCAGAGTTGGGCAGCGTGGAATGTGGCGGGAGGTAAGTTGGCTAGGCTTTCGGAGATTTGCTGCGCGGTGATGGCGGAAAGTTCTGGCGCGGATTTACCGATGACCATGTCGGTTAGCAGTGAGCTGCAGGCTATGGCGGCTACGCAGCCTTGGGTTTTGAAACGGGCTGCGGTGATGCGGCCGGCTTCGACGCGGACGGCGAGGCGCAGAACGTCTCCGCAGACAGGATTTGTCACTTCGACGATGGCCGTAGCGTCGGGCAAGTCGCCGGCGTTGTGTGGCGCGCGGAAGTGATCAAGGACAATTTCGTTGAACATGGCACCTTGTGCCGTGGCCAAGCATCAGCTCCTTAGTAACGATTCACGATGGCTCGTGGGCAGCATTCAGTATAATGCTGCGGCTTCAAGAATGAATAGTTGATAGAGCGACAGTCAAGGAAGTTTGCAATTGTTTCGCTTTTTTTCTTTCAATGTTGTTGACACAAGTGGGGTTAGGAATATAACTTAGCAGTCCCAGCCAGCGCTTGTTCGAACTGGGCGCGAACAAGCGGTCTTTCACTTCGCCTACAGAAATCGTCAGGAGATAGACAGATGCGACGAATTGGATATGTCTTCACCCTCGCGGTGGCCTTCGCAATGTTGGCGAGCGCCAGCTTCGCGCAAGACGGGAAGCTGAAGATTAAGGTAACGCCGCCTCAAGCGTACTTATTCTTAGATGGAAATGCCATTAACGATCACAGTCATACGATCAAAGTGGCAGCGGGCAAGCACACCGTGGTGGTGGTGAACTACGGTTACAAGATTTCTTCGCAGGACGTCAACATTGAAGCGGGCAAGACGACAGATCTCACCGTGGCGCTGGAAGCATACGGTGACAAAGTGGCGGGGCCGTGGGGCCGAGTGTACATCTCAGGGACGGATGTGCGCGCCGCGGTGCTTTCGAACGGGAAGACTCCCGGATACTTTGTGGGCCACGTGGATGAATTCAACAATGATTTCTGGCTGTGGAAGCAGGAATTGCTGCTGCCTCCGGGCACGCACCACCTGACGATCACGCGATTCGGCAAGGAATTGTGGTCGGGAGACGTGAAGGTGGAGGCGGGCAAGAAAGTTTCGATTAACGTCGCCAAAAATTCGCAAGTGACGACGGACTGGACGAAGCGCGACGCGGATTTGACGAAGAAGGCTCCGCTGCCGCGTTTTTATGCCGGGACAGCGAGTGCGACGGTGGTGGTTGCGCCGGTGCATGCCACGGTAACGAATTCGACGGCGAACATCAACTGCGGCCAGAGCACCAATCTGGAATGGACGACGACGGACGCGGTGGACGTGAGCTACGACCAGAGCATCGGCAAAGTGGCGAACAGCGGATCGCAGGCAGTATCGCCGCACGCTACTACTACTTACACTTTGACGGCTGCGGGACCGGGCGGCGTCGTGACGGGAACCGAGACGGTGAACGTCAACACGACCGTGGTGGCGACTTTGAACGCTGCTCCGCCGGAACTGCACTACCGCAAGATCGGCGACAAGGTGATCACGGATGATTCCGGCACGCTGACCTGGACCACTTCGAATGCGGATTCGGCGGAAATCACGCCCATCGGCAAAGTGGACTTGAACGGCAGCCAGACCGTAAAGGCGGACCCGACCAAGACAGACATCGGAACGGTGGACGAGAGCAAGAGCTACACGCTAACGGCGACGAACGTTTGCGGCGGGTCTTCTACACAGACCGCGGCGTTCCATGTGACCGGTTCGATTGAGCCGATCCCGGAAGTGGTGTTGCAGAGTGTGTTCTACCCGACGGATTATCCGGACAAGAAGAACCCGCAGGTCGGTTTGGTGAAGAGCCAGCAGCTGGAACTGGCGACGCTGGCGGCGGGATTCAAGAAATATCTGGAATACGACGGGGACGCGAAACTTTCCGTGGAAGCTTACGCGGACATTCGCGGCTCGAAGCCACATAACCAGGATTTGAGCGAACGGCGCGTGGAGCGCATCAAGCAATATCTGGTGGACCAGGGAATTTCGGCGGACAAAGTCCAGACGGCGGCATACGGCAAGGAGCGCCCGATGGAGAAGGCCGAAGTGAAGACTCTGGAAGGCACCAATCCGAACCCGGCTCCCAAGGCGCGGGCGCGGAACGGTCAGGGAACGTGGTACGCCTACAATCGCCGCGCGGACATTATCTTGCTGCCTTCGGGCAAGAAATCGGCGCAGTTCTATCCGAACAATGCCGACGATTCGGGGATTATCTGGCAGATCCCGAAGCCTGCGTTGAAGAAGGTGGAAGCGGCGCAGTAACCTTTCGTTTTGGATGGATTGAACGCGCCGGGGAGCTGCGAGGCTCTCCGGCGCGTTTTTGTTTTTGGGCGTAAAGGAATTTGGCCTAGAGGCACACGGGCGGCGCGAAATGCAGTGGTAGTAGAATGCTGGCGACTATGGTGAAGAAATACATTCGCGGCAGATTGCGCATTGTTTCGTTGGCGCCTAGTGTGACTTCGATTTTGCTTTCGTTGGGCGCGGGGCGCCAGTTGGTGGGAGTTTCGCGGTGGTGCAAGGATGTGGCGGATGTGGGCGGGCGTCCTGTGGTAGGCGATTGTTGGAAAATGGATTTGCGCCAGGTGATGCGGCTGCGTCCTACGATTTTGATTGGGTCGGTGCCCTTTGCTGTCGAGACTATACAGAAGATTTTGGCGGAGCCGGTGGCGTTCTTGGCGATTAATCCGCGGACGGTGGCGGATATTTTTAGCGATATTCGCATGTTGGGCAGATTCGTGGAGCGTGGGCCGGCGGCGGAGCGATTGATATGCGCGATGCGCGAGGGATTTGCGGAGGTGTCGGGGCGGGCGCGGCGGCGTGGCACGGGCGCGCGGGTGCGGGTTTATTGCGAGGCTTGGCCGAAGCCGCGGATTAGTTCCCCTCCCTGGGTGGCGGAGGCGGTGGAGATGGCTGGAGGCCGGATGGTTGTGACTGCAGGCGAGCGCGTTAGCGATGAGGAAGTAGCCCGGGCTGCGCCGGAATTGATTGTATTGGCTTGGGCGGCGACTGGTGCGCGCGCGAAAATTTCGACGGCTTTGCGGAATCCGGCTTGGCGGGATGTGGCGGCGGTGCGCAATGGGCGCGTCGTGGTGATTCGCGATGAGCTTTTGAATACGCCGGGGCCGCCTTTGGTCCTTGGGGCGCGGGAATTGGCGCGCGCGATTCGGGAGACTGGATGCTGATGGTGGTGGCTGCGTTGATCGAAGCCGAAGGGAAGATTTTGGTGTGCCAGCGGCGGCGCGGGGGCGCGTTTGAATTGATGTGGGAATTGCCCGGTGGGAAACTGCAGGGCGGCGAGACGCCAGCGGAGGCGCTGGTTCGCGAGTTGCGGGAAGAGTTGGGAGTGGAAGCAGTGGTGGGGGCGGAAGTTTATCGGACGACGCATCGGTATGCGGAAATCAGCGAAGCGATTGAGTTGAGATTTTTTGCGGTTGACGTCGAGGCTGCTGCGGTTCGCAATATTGTGGTTGAGAGCATGGAGTGGCGGAAACCCGAGACGCTAGAGGAATTGAACTTTCTGCCGGCGGATCGGGAATTCGTCGGCAAATTGGCGCGGCGGGAGATCGTCGCGCACGCACACGCGGCGCAGAGGCGATTGAATCAGCGCGCTACCACAGACTAAAAAAGGAATGGTTCTGGGTGTGCGCGGGCTGCCGTTGGGGTGTATTCTATTGGTGAGAAAATAGACTTGAGCGCGCCGTTCTTGGATGAGCGACGCTGGGGTCGAGAGTGGCAGCTGGTGCGATGAGAGGGCCGAACGAAGATATGAATAACGAGATCAGTTTGCCGTTGCAGGGATTGGACGCGGCAGAAATTCAGGAGTGGCTGGAGTCGCTGGATTCGGTGCTGCAGTCGAGCGGGCCGGAAGTCGCATCGTACATTCTGCAGCGCTTGCGCGCGCACGCCAAAGTGATCGGGATCGACATTCCGTTTACCGCGAATACCCCGTATGTGAACACCATTCCACATAGCCTGCAGCCGGAATTTCCCGGCGATCAGCAACTGGAACGGCGCATCAAGAGCTTGGTGCGTTGGAATGCGCTGGCGATGGTGGTGCGCGCGAATCGTGAAGAGCACGGCATCGGCGGGCACATCTCCACGTATGCTTCGGCGGCCGCGCTGTATGAAGTGGGGTTCAACCATTTTTTCCGCGCACGCTCGGCGGAGTTTGAGGGCGACACGATTTATTTTCAGGGGCACGCGGCGCCGGGAATTTATTCGCGCGCGTTTTTGGAAGGGCGGCTCTCGGCGGAGAAGCTGGAAAATTTCCGGCGCGAATTGAAACCCGGCGGCGGGCTGTCGTCTTATCCACATCCTTGGCTGATGCCGGACTTCTGGGAGTTCCCTACCGTATCGATGGGGCTGGGCCCGCTGATGGCGATTTACCAGGCGCGTTACAACCGTTATCTGGAAAACCGCGGATTGAAGCCTGTGACGGACGCGAAGGTGTGGGCGTTCTTGGGCGACGGCGAGACGGATGAGCCGGAATCGCTGGGCGCGATCACTTTGGCGTCGCGTGAGAAGCTGGACAATTTGATTTTCGTGATCAATTGCAATTTGCAGCGGCTGGATGGGCCGGTGCGCGGCAACGGGCAGATTATTCAGGAGCTGGAGTCGGCGTTCCGCGGGGCTGGCTGGAATGTGATTAAGGTTTTGTGGGGCACCGAGTGGGACTCAATTCTGGATCGCGACACCGAAGGGTTGCTGGTGAAGCGCATGGGCGAATTGGTGGACGGCGAGTATCAGAAATTGGTGGTTTCGTCGGGCGCCTATGTGCGGGAACATTTTTTTGGATCTGATCCGCGATTACTTAAATTGGTCGAGCCGTTTTCCGACGAAGAGTTGCGGCGTTTGCGATTGGGCGGGCACGATCCGCGCAAAGTTTATGCCGCTTACAAAGCCGCGACGGAGAACAAGGGCGCGCCGACGGTTATACTGGCGCGGACGATCAAGGGTTACGGGCTGGGCGAAGCGGGCGAAGGGAAAAACATCACGCACCAGCAGAAGAAATTGAATGAAGACGAGCTGCGCGAATTCCGCACGCGGTTCGATATTCCGATGAGCGATGCGCAGTGCGCGGAGGTGCCGTTCTACCGGCCGGCGGAAGACAGCGAAGAGCTCACGTATCTGCGCGCGCGACGCGAGGAGTTGGGCGGGTATGTGCCGAAGCGGAGCGCACGGTCGCAGCCGCTGGTGGCGGATCATGAGGAGTTGTTCAAGGAATTTTTGACCGGCAGCGATGGACGCGAGGTTTCGACGACCATGGCGTTCGTCGGGATTTTGCGGAAAATGCTGCGCGACCCGGAAATGGGGAAGCTGATTGTGCCGATCGTGCCGGACGAAGCGCGGACCTTTGGCATGGAGTCTTTGTTCCGCACGGCGGGAATTTATTCCAGCGTGGGGCAGCGTTACGAGCCGGTGGACGTGAACACGCTGCTTTATTACAACGAAATGAAGGACGGGCAAATTCTGGAGGAAGGAATCACGGAAGCTGGGTCCATGGCGTCGTTCATTGCAGCCGGGACGGCTTATGCGACCCACGGAATCAACACGATTCCCTTCTTCATTTACTATTCGATGTTCGGATTCCAGCGTATCGCGGATTTTATTTGGGCGGCGGCGGACATGCGCGTGCGCGGGTTCCTGCTGGGCGGAACGGCGGGGCGGACGACTTTGTCTGGTGAAGGGTTGCAGCACCAGGACGGCAACAGTCAGGTGCTGGCTTTGCCGGTGCCAAATCTGCGCGCTTACGATCCGGCGTACGCTTACGAACTTTCGGTGATTATCGCGGACGGAATTCGCCGCATGTACAAAGATGGCGAGAGCATTTTTTATTACATCACGGTGATGAACGAGAATTATCCGATGCCGGCGATGCCGGGCGACGTGCGCGAAGGGATTTTGAGGGGGATGTACCGGTTCCGCGCTGCGGAGAACCAGGATTTGAAATTGCGCGCGCAGCTTTTTGGCAGCGGGGCGATTTTGAACGAAGCGTTGAAGGCGCAGGAAATTCTGGCGGAAAAATATGGCGTGGCGGCGGACGTGTGGAGCGTTACCAGTTATAAGGCGCTTTATACGGATGGGATTGAGACGGACCGCTGGAACCGGCTGCATCCGGCTGCGAAGGCGCGTGTGCCCTATGTCACGGAACTCTTGAAAGATGCGCCGGGCGTGCTGGTGGCGGCGACGGATTATTTGAAGACTTTGCCGAATATGGTTAGCCAGTGGGTGCCGCGGCGCATGGCTTCGCTGGGGACGGATGGATTCGGGCGGAGCGAGGGGCGGGCGGCTCTGCGGGATTTCTTTGAGGTGGATGCACGGTTTATTACTTTGGCGACCTTGCATGAGCTTTTCTTGGACGGGAAGATTGAGAAGTGCGTGGTGCAGAAGGCGATTGCGGACCTCGGGATTAATCCAGAGAAAGCTAATCCTGTGATTTCGTAGCGTCTCCAGCGTTCGCAAAGGACGCGGCCCCGGCTTGGAGGTTTCGAGCCGGGGCTTTTCTTTTTGGGACGTGGCGAGGGTGATCGGAGTTGTGCTGTGGGAAAGGCATTTGCCACAGAGGCACAAAGACACAGAGACACACAGAAAGGCATGAAGATCCAACGCAGAGGGCACAGCGGGCTCAGAGAAAACCGTCGAGCGGTGGTGT
>Ga0209275_10000702_pt1 | contig 13387 bp, 11 predicted proteins | sample HubBroMetageREF2_FD_188344 | JGI IMG/M metagenome (GOLD analysis project Ga0209275, IMG submission 188344) | Reference soil microbial communities from the Hubbard Brook experimental Forest, New Hampshire, USA - Hubbard Brook CCASE Soil... | ecosystem: Environmental > Terrestrial > Soil >... | reverse complement strand
ACATTGTTGTGTTGGGGAGCGATCCAGAGACCGGGCGCCTGGCCTTTCTGAACAAGGCTGGCGAGCCAGGCATTATAGGTGTGGCTTGGGAGGTCGCCGGCTTCGATTTTGGGGAGCCAGAAGCAGGGAATCAGGATGCCAATGGAAATAAGCAGAATAATGGCGACTCGTTTCCGGGAAAAGCTCGAAGATCCGCGCAGGTCCGACGGCTTCTCAGGCGTCGGGAGAACGACCTGTTGCGTGGATGCCGGGGCTAGATCGGTGGTTTGCATGGGCCGCGAGAATGAACTCCCAAAAAAAGCTTTTATCTGATTCATCCAGTATAAGGTGACGCGGGTTGGCGAAAATTGGCGCGCCACCTAACCGATAATGGACGATTATTCGCACATGGAACTGAGACTAGGCGACCGAGTTTGAGGCGTGGGAAAATCGTTGGCACTGGGCTTGGCTTCAAGTAAACTCCTAAGACTCGCCGAGCTTGCAAGATTAGCTGGGCGGCAGGAAACAAATATGTTCATTCCTCGAATTGCCACCTCGCGGTAATCGCCCCCGGGCGAAACTGTTTTTAATTCATCCTTACTAATAGATTTCTGTTCGCGTGATTCCGAAAAGATTCGCGAATCGCGAGAAATGATTGGGTTTTATGCCGGGCATAGAGACTCTGGAGGCAAAATCGCCGTCGCTGTGGGCGTCCATCCGCGAAGCGGTGCGCGGGTCGCACCAGGATTACACGACGGGGAGCTTGAATCGCGCGATTCTGCTGCTGGCGATTCCGATGGTTCTGGAAATGGTATTGGAGTCGCTGTTCGCGGTGGTGGACGTTTTCTGGGTGGGGCGACTGGGAGCTGACGCGGTGGCGACCGTGGGGCTTACCGAATCGTTGCTGAGTCTGGTGTTTGCGGTGGGATTCGGGTTGAGCCTTTCGACGACGGCAATGGTAGCGCGCCGAATTGGCGAAAAGGATCCGGCGGATGCAGCGGTTGCCGGGGTGCAGGCAATCCTGGTGGGACTGGCAACCTCTGCACTGATAGGAATTCCTTGCTGGTTTTACGCGCCAGAATTGTTGCGACTGATGGGAGCCTCGCCAAACGTGGTAGCGGTAGGGTCGGGGTACGCACGAATCGCGCTGGGAGGGTGCGGCGCGATTGTGATGCTGTTCTTGAATAACGCAATTTTCCGCGGTGCGGGCGACGCAGCGATCGCGATGCGACTATTGTGGGTCTCCAACATCATCAATTTGATTCTCGACCCTTGTTTGATTTTCGGATGGGGACCATTTCCGAAACTGGGCGTGACGGGCGCGGCACTAGCGACGTTTACGGGGCGAAGTATCGGAGTACTTTTTCAGTTTTATCGATTGCTGAAAGGAACAGAGCGCCTTCGGATTCTGAAAGAGCAGGTGCGCGTGGATTGGGAAGTGTTGGTGAGACTGGTCCGAGTGTCGCTGACGGGGATTCTGCAATTTGCGATCGCGGACATGAGTTGGATAGGGTTGGTGCGCATCGTGAGTATTTTTGGATCGGCGGCGCTGGCGGGCTACACGATCGGAATTCGCATCGTGATTTTCGTGATTCTGCCGAGCTGGGGACTAAGCAACGCGGCGGCGACGCTGGTGGGACAAAACCTTGGAGCGAAACAGCCGGAGCGCGCGGAAGCCTCGGTTTGGAAAACGGGTTTGTACAACATGGTTTTTCTGGGGACGGTGGGGGTGTTCTTTTCAATTTTCGCGGAACCGATTATCCGGCTGTTTACGAGCGAACCCGCGGTGATCCCGCTGGCGGTGTCTTGCTTGCGGATTTTGAGTTACGGGAACATCGCGTACGCATATGGAATGGTGATGCTGCAGGCATTTAATGGGGCGGGAGACACGTTAACGCCGACCATCGTGAATTTTTTCGGATTTTGGCTGCTGGAGATTCCGTTGGCGTACGCGCTGGCGATACCGATGGGGATGCAGGCGAATGGAGCGTACTACGCGATCGTGATTGCGGAAGCGGCGATGGCGATGGCGGGTATTCTATTGTTTCGGCGGGGACGGTGGAAGTTGCAGAAGATTTGAGGAATGCGCGCCAAGATGGTGGCGCTACGTCAGCTTTTCGGAATTTGTTGATTCTAATTCTTTGGCGTTGGTGAAGTGGGAATTGATATGTTCGCGGAGCGTGGCGGCGCTCACAGGTTTGGGCAGGAATCCGTCCATTCCGGAGGCGAGACAGAGCTGGCGATCTTCGTCGAAGGCGTTGGCGGTGAGCGCGATGATCGGCACGTGGCGAGTAGTACCCGACTCGAAAGCACGAATCGCTCGAGTGGCTTCCACGCCGTCTAATACCGGCATCTGCATATCCATGAAAACCAAGTCAAAGGGGTCGGCTTGTAGTGCGTTGAGTGCGAGTTGGCCGTTCTCTGCGACCAAGACCCGATGGCCCATCTTTTCCAGCATGCGACTGATGACACGCTGATTGACCACGTTATCTTCGGCAACAAGGATGCGCAGCGATTGTGGCCTGTCGACAGATGCTGATTCAATTTTTTGATCCGCGGCGATCTTGCCGGTGCCCGACAACTCTTGTAGCGACGCTTTGAGGCTTTCGCGGCGAATTGGCTTGGCGAGATGAATAAATCCGGGAGCGGATTGTGCCGCTGCGCCGAGAAGTGCAAAAGGCGGATGCAAGGTAAGAACCGGAATAATTGAGTCGATAAGGCGTGGGAACTCCGCCAACAATGCATCGAACGCGCGATTGTTTACTGCGCGAACACAAATTAAGGCATGAGGAGGGGCGAAAGGTCATACAGTAGGCGCTGAGCATCGTTGCAATCGTTAGCCGGATACACTTCCGCGCCCCCTGTTTCGAGAAGTTGCTGTACCAGTTGCAGGTCCGTTATTTTCTACGAATCGAACCGCCCATCAGGCTGACCAATCTTTCCGAGATGGAAAGGCCGAGACCGGTACCACCGTACTTTCGCGTGGTAGACATATCGGCCTGGGCGAATGCTTCGAAGATCCGTGTTTGTTGATCCTTGGAAATGCCGATGCCGGTATCTGCGACTTCGAATTCAAGCTGCAGATCCGCAGGTTGGGAATTAAGGAGGCGAACATGCACTGAGACTTCACCCTGCTCGGTGAATTTAAGAGCATTGGAAGTGAGATTGACGAGAACCTGACGCAGGCGCATGGGATCGCCACGAAGAAGCGCGGGGATTTGGGGATCGAACTCCCAGCAGAGATCGACCTGCTTGCGTTGCGCGGCCGGAGCCAGCAATTGGAGAGTGTGTTCGAGGCAGTCTTGCAGGGAAAATGTGGTGGTGTCGAGGTCGAGCTTGCCCGCTTCTACCTTGGAGAAATCGAGGATGTCGTTGAGGAGGTGGAGCAGGGATCCGCCGGAAGTTTTGACCAGTTTGAGGTATTCGCGCTGTTCCGGGTTCAAAGGCGTGTCGAGGGCCAACGAGGTCATGCCGAGGATGCCATTCATGGGAGTGCGAATTTCGTGGCTCATGTTGGCGAGAAATTCGCTTTTGGAGAGATTGGCGGCTTCCGCAGGGTCTTTGGCGCGTTGCAGGGCTTGTTGTTGCTGCTTGAACTCAGTGCGATCAACGAAGGCGACAACCGCATCTAGCACTTGATCTCTGCGCATGAGTGGGTGGGCCCAAATCTCTGCGGGAAAGAACATGCCGTTGGTTCGGCGCATGGAATCGTCGGTGTCGTGGTAATGCTCGCCGCGCTTCGTGGCCTTCAGCAATTTGCATTGTGAAGCGGGGACGCGAATCCCGTCGGATCCGGCGTGATGGCAAAGCTCATGAAAGTTTTTTCCTAAGGCCTGGTGCGGAGAGAGAAAGCCGAGAGCCTGCAGGGCAGCACGGTTGATAAAGGTGCAGATACCGGACGGGTCGACGCCGTAAATACCTTCGCCGGTGGATTCCAGAATGAGGCGAGTGCGATCTTCTTCCTCGCGCACGCGACATTCGGCTTGGCGGCGTTCGTCGATGACGGCGCCAAGAATGAGGCCGCTGAGCGCGGGGATCAGCATGAGAAATTGACGAAGGCGAGGCTTTCGAGCTGTTTAGAAGCGAAGCGCATCATGAGAGCCAGACCGGAATCAAGTAGGAGAAGGGCCGATGATGGCGCCGCGCAAGCCGCGCCGTGTGGCGATCCAGACGATGGGAAGGAAAAAAAGATAGAAGAGATGAGCGCTGCGAGCGAAGGAATTTCCAAAGGTTACGAAGAAGGAAAGACAGAGAGCAGCGAGGAAGCCGAGATTTTCGAGGATCCGCCTCGGAGAGGAACTGGCGAGTGTAGTGGGTTGATCGACGGTGGCTTGCCCGGCAGGGTGGTCTAGAAATTTGCGGACAGCGGGCAAAACAAATTCGAGGAGAAATGGCGTGACACTGAAGAGCGCGACAACATCGGCGATCCACCAGGTAAAGGCTAGTGAAATGCCGAGCAGGCGGAATACCTGATGGATGGAATGAAGGCGATAATCTGGCGCGAGTTGTTTGCGAAGCGCGAGACCGGTGGCGGCATAGACGGTGGGCACCAAAGATTAATTAAGAGGAAGGGCAGGCTAGTGAACGTTTCTTGATAGTTGATGATGCCAGCGAGATATCCGGCAATGACGATGGCGGGAATCGCCTCAACACCCAGACCGATGACCAGTAAGAGAGACAGGCCGACGGGTGGATACCAGGCACTGATGGCGGGCCAATTTGCAGATAGAGGGCGGCACGATCGAGTAAAACGAGATGGCAATGGTGGCGAGAGCGAAAGAGATGCGGCGAGCGAAGTGAGTGGTTGGAGGCAGAGGGCATGAGCATTTTTTAATTCTTGCAAAGAGGATTCGAGAGCGAGCAGGAGCCGGCTGGGCGAGAGTGAACGGGCGTGGGAGTGCTGCCGGAACGGTACAGTCTGCCCGGCGAGTGTTCCGCGGAGGTGGTACCCGTTTGGTCGCAGGTAGGGCGCGACGATGTTTTTTCTAACGGAGTCACAACGGTGCTGCTCCTATCCAATTTGTTTTGCGTGGTGTGTGCGTTGATGGCACGCGCAACGCTACGAATGAGTGCTGAAGCCTCCGAAGCAATCGGAGCATTTGTCGGACCAAAGGACGGGAGTGGGTTCGCGGAAAAGCGGGGTGAGGATTGACAGGGGCGGGAGTCTATTGAACACTAGAAATTCAGATTAATTGGGAAAGAGGAACCTGTGCCGTCACTGCCGGTGTTAGCGAATGCGGGTGCGATGAACCAGTTCATCGGGCCATTTGAAGTCACGTCGAAATTGACCGGTCACGTTTACGATTGCCGGTTCTCGCATATCTGGAATGCGATCGCGACGAGGCACAGCGATACGATCGACGCAAAATTTACAGTGGATGGGACCGGGCGAATTGTGGGCCTGGCGCATACGGCGTTTGTGGACTTCCGGGCGAAGAATGGGCGGGACGTTACGGACCGCGAGGCGAGTTTCGTGGCTGCGGAATATTTGCGGGAGCGGCTGGAAGAGGAAGACGAGCGGCCGCTGTACGATGTGCCGCACGAGGAAGTGACGCGGCTGATTCAATTGGCGGGAATCAAGTAGTCCTGAGTAGTTTTTGCTAAATAAAAATTGAAGGGAATTGAACGGAGGCAGGCGGGAGGAATTTCGCGTGTTCGCGGCTAGGTGGGGGTGTGCACGGTGGGATCGGGCTCGGAACGGAACGCGGGGAGACGCGAACTGTGCAGGCCATCGCGGCGCACAAAGTGGATCACCAGCAGCATCAGCAGGGAGCCCATGACCATGACGGCAACGGCGGCTTGCAAGCCGATTTGCAGATCGCTGTTGTCGGAGATGCGGCCGATGAGTTGCGGGCCGAGAGCGCCTAGTAGCTGGGTGACGAACATATAGACGCCGATCGCGGTTGCGTGGGAGCGCTGCGGGGTGAGGTCGTGAATGACGGCGGTAGTGGGGCCGTGATACCAGGACATAAAAAATCCGGCGACGAAGAGGCCGGTGAGCACCACCCATTTTTCGTCGGACTGAATGGCGAGCAGGAGAAAGGGAGCGGCAACGAGAAACGCGAGGGCGATGACGATGATGCGGCCGTAGACCAGGCGCTTTTGCAAACGATCGGCAACGATGCCGCCGGTCAAGGCACCGAGTATGAGGGAGAGAAGCGCGATGATGGAAAGGGAGACGGCAGCTTCGCGGAGACTGAAGTCTTTGTAGCTCATGGCGTAATCGACGCCCCAGGTGACCAGGGAAACGCTGGAGAACGTGATGCAGGTGCCGGCGGCGATCATGGCTACGTAGGCTGGGACGCGCAGGAGTTCGCGAATGCTTCCAGCTTCAGAGCGGGGACGGCGCGGAGGCTCTTTGAGCTTTAAGGTGAAGAGGCCGGGAATCAGGCCAGCGACGCCGACGACGATGAAGGCGTGCTGCCAACCATGACGAATGCCCATGATTCCACCGAGGGCCAGACCCGCAGCGCCGCCAAGCAACATGCCGGACGCGAAAATGGATTGGGCGAGAGCGCGATTGTCGAACGAGAAGGAGTCGGAAATCATTGACTGGGCAGCGGGAGCGTATGCGGCTTCACCAACGCCGACCATGGCGCGAGCCATGAGCAGCATGGCGAAGGTGGGAGCGAGGCCGCTGGCGATGCTGGCGAGGCTCCAGATGAGCACGCCTGCGACGATGATTTTGGGCTGGCTGAAGCGATCGGCAAAATAGCCGGACGGGATACTGAGAAGCGCGAGGACAACGAGAAGACCGGTCTGGAGTGAGCCGAGTTGCGTGTCGGTTACGTTGAAATGGGCGCGGAGCAGAGGAACGAGAGGATTGAGGACCTGGCGGTCGGCAAAGTTGACAAAATTGATCAAAGCAAGTACAGCAAGAAGGCGAACCTGCGCGAATGAAAATGGGACAGAACGAATTGCCATCGCGATTCGGGTTCCTCTGCGCGGGTGAGCTGGTGACGTTGGGATCCGCCGTAAAAACCAACGTCTTGGGACAGGGTGGATTATATAACGCGAATGGCACAAGCGAAGGTCTACACGACAACGAGTGACCGGCTGACTACGGTACTGTCGTATGGCACGTTGATCCTGCTGGGGTATCTGGTTTTTCTGATTGTGCTGCCGTTCATCGTGCCGCTGGCATGGTCGGCGGTGTTCGCAATTTTCTTTTATCCGGTGTACGAGCGGTTGGAGAAACGGTTTTCGCCAACGATTTCAGCACTGATTTGCACAATTGGGGTAACGCTGCTGCTGATTCTACCAGTGCTGCTGGTTTTTCTTTATGCGACGAGACAAGCGGTGGATGCGACGGCGCGCGTTCAGACCATGGTGAACAGCGGGACGGCGCCGGTATCGGCGGATGTGGTTGAATGGGCTCGAGCGAAGTTGCCGGAGTCGCTTCAGAGCGTGGATTTTCTGGGATATTTGCGAGAAGGAGCGGAAAAGGCGGCGTCGTTTCTGGCTTCGAAGTTCGGGGCGCTGGTAAAGAATCTGTTTTCGTTCTTTGTAAATCTGTTTATTTTGCTGTTTGCGCTTTTTTTCATGTTTCGCGATGGGCGGAAAATCCTGCATGCGGTGCGGCACCTAATGCCATTTGAGCGCGAATTGCAGGACGACATGTTGAAGGAATCTGGCGATTTGATATTTGCGAGCGTGGCGGTGGCGCTGTTAATCGCGGCGATACAAGGCGCGCTGGGCGGGCTGGCATTTGCGTTGACGGGATTGCCGACTCCGGTGTTCATGGCGGTGCTGATCGCATTTTTTTCGATTGTGCCGGTGGTGGGATCGGCGCTGATCTGGGTTCCTGCAGCGATCTGGCTGGTCTTAACCGGGCACTGGGGCAAAGCAGTGCTAGTGCTCGCGATTTGCGGAGGTGTGGCGGGAGTGGCGGATAATCTTGTGCGGCCGTTGCTGCTGCGCAACCGGACGCGACTGAACGACTTGTTGCTGTTCATCAGCATACTTGGTGGATTGGACGTGTTCGGTCTGCTGGGACTGGTGGCAGGACCGACGATTGTGGCCGCGGCGCTTGGAGTGTTTCAGGTATACATGAATAGCCGGGACGAAACGGAACGAAAACGAGAGCTAATCGAGGGGAAAGCGTAACTCGTTGCGTAACGAGCAGGGCTATTTTCGACGCCGTGGCTCCGCGGTGTGTTAGAGTACGCCGTCGCATGAAAGAAACAAACAAACTAGAAGTGATCAGGCTGACGGAGCTTCCACCGGAAAAGTTGCGGTGGCGCTGCGAGTTGGCGCGCATCCCGTTTGAAACCACGGCGCAGGCGCAGCGGCGCGAAGGATTCGTTGGGCAAGAGCGGGCGCTGAGAGCGCTGAAGATGGGCGTGGAGCTTTCCGCGCCGGGCTACAACGTATTTGTCTGCGGATTGGCAGGGACGAGCCGAGGCGGCACCATCGCGCAGATGATTGAAGAGTTGCATCCATCGACGAAACCATCGCTGGATCGCTGCTACGTAAACAATTTCAAATTTCCGGACAGGCCGCGACTGCTGACATTGCCACGCGGCTCGGCGAATGCGTTTAAAAAAGATGTACAGGCGGGCGTGGACTTTTTGCGGCGGCGCATACCGCAGGTGTTTGAAGGCGAACCATTTCAGCGGCAGAAAGGCCGCATCGTGGAGCGGTTTTCCGTTCGCGAAAAAGAGTTGATGGACGATTTCACGCGGCGGATTGCGCGAGAACAATTCGCGTTGGGCCACATGCAAGTGGGAGCCGTGGCGCTGCCAGAAATTTTCCCGGTGTTGGAAGGGCAAATGGTGCCCATTGAAGACATCACTAAGATGGTGCACGAAGGAAAACTGGAAGCGGGCGTGGCGGAGGAGATCGAGCGGAAGTACGAGCAATTTCGCCAGGAATTTACGGTGGTGTACCGGAAGACGCTGACACTGTCGCGCGAAATGGCCAGCGAATTGAGTTATCTGGAGCAGGAAGCGGCGTCGGTGCTGGTGGATGGAGTGATCGAGGAGTTGAAGGAGAAATACCCGGGCACCGGCGTGACGGAATATCTGGAAGAAGTGCGGCATCACGTGCTGGATAACCTGGGACCATTTAAGGAGCGGGAAGGCGAAGACGATCAGGGAGCCGACCCACCACCGGAAGCGGCGCAGAAGAGTCCTGGACCGGAGCGCGATCCATTTCGGGTGTATGGCGTAAATGTGATTCTGGCGCATAACAGCGAAGATACGTCGCAGGTAATTTTTGAAACGACGCCGACGCACGCGAACCTTTTTGGAACGATTCAGCGTGCATATGACACGCGGGGCGGGTGGAGCAGCGATTTCATGGACCTGCGAGGAGGGTCGTTGCTGCGGGCGGACGGCGGATTTTTGATTATGTATTCGATTGAGGCGCTTTCGGAGCCGGGAGTGTGGCGGGCCTTGAAGCGCACCTTGAATCACAACCGGCTGGAGATTCAGCCGTTGGAAACGTTTTATCCTTTCACGACGACGGCGATCAAGCCGGAGCCGGTGGATATCAATGTGAAGGTGATCCTGATCGGCGATCGCGACTTGTATGAATTACTTTACGAATATGAAGAAGATTTCCGCAAGATTTTCAAGGTACGAGTGGAATTCGACGAAGAAATGCCGTTGAGCGACGTGGTGATCGAGGAATATGCGGGGCGATTGCGGGCGCTGAGCGAAAAAGAAAATTTGTTTCCGTTTGACCGCGGAGCGTTCGCGGCGATTCTGGAGCATGGAGTGCGGAAGGCGGGGAGGCGTAACAAAGTTACGGCACGCTTCGTGGATATTGCCGACCTGGCGCGCGAGGCGCATTATGCGGCAGCCGGGGCTGGGGAATCGGTGGTGCGAGCGGCGCACGTGCGCGGTGCGCTGGCCTCGAAGATGGAGCGGCACAACCTGGTCGAAACGCGAATTCGGGAAATGGTGGAAGAAGGCACACTGCTGGTGGACGTGTCAGGTGCTTGCGTTGGGCAGGTTAATGGGCTGAGTGTGCTGGAGATTGGCGGGTATTGCTTTGGCAAGCCGGTGCGGATCACGGCGAGCGCGGCGCTGGGAAAATCCGGGTTGATTAATATTGAGCGAGAATCGAATTTAAGCGGACGATTTCACGATAAGGGCGTGCACATCATTGCAGGATATTTGCGGGGAAGTTTTGCGAAGGATAAGCCGCTGTCGCTGGCCGCGAGCATTTGTTTCGAACAGTCGTACTCGGGAGTAGATGGAGATAGCGCAAGCTCGACGGAAATTTATGCGTTGCTTTCGGCGCTTTCCGAATTGCCGTTGCGGCAAGACATCGCGGTGACCGGTTCGATGAATCAACGCGGGGATATTCAGCCGATTGGCGGAGTGAACGAGAAGATCGAAGGATTTTTTGATACCTGCAAGATTCTGGGGTTGAACGGGTCGCAGGGCGTGATGATACCCGCAGCCAACGTGGAAGACCTGATGCTGCGCGAAGACATTCTGGATAGCGTGGCGAGCGGCCGATTTCATATCTGGCCAATTTCGCGAGTGGAGCAAGGCATTGAGTTGCTGACGGGAACGAAGGCAGGCGCGCGGAACGGCGATGGATTATTTGAAGAGGGCACGGTGTTCGCGCGAGTGGATGACCGGCTGAGTGAGATGGCGCGATTGTTGAAGGGTTTTGAATAGAACCCACCTAACCCACCTCATAAATGCCTCAGAAGAATCAAGCTGCAGGCAAGACTCTCGTCGTTTCGCGAGCTAGGCGAGATGAGTCCTCACAAACGGGGTTGTGTGGCCCGAGCCGATTCCGGGCATTTGGAGCGTCACGCTGAAAACTTTCTCGGGATGCTTCGCCGATGACAGTCGTCGCGCTTTCACCACCTGTGCCGTTTCATCTTGGGAAAGTGAAGAGCTCGACGAGTGCCCTCACGCGCTCTTTCTGACGGCTGCGCGGAAATCGCTTGGTTCTTGTTAGCTCGGCGATACCATGGAGGCTCGCCCAAAACAGTTCCGATATGATCTCTGACTTCGAGCTCTGCCCCTGAAACAACTCCAGGAGTTGGGAAAACGCGAATCGCAGCTCCGGAGGAGTAGCCGCTTCACCGAATGGTACGCTCAGGCTGAGCAAAAACATCACTTCATACAGTGCGGGTGAAGACGCGGCGAACTCCAGATATGCGGCCGCGACCGATTCGACCGCATTTCCACGCTTAACCCGTTTCCGTGCCTTCTCCAAAGCCAGGCCCAACTCCTGGAATCCCTCGATAGCAACCGCGGCGAGAATCCCTTCGCGGCTTCCAAAATGAGCGTACAAGACGGGTTGGCTGTATGAAATTTCGTCGGATAGCCGCCGAACGGTTACGTTGGACCACCCTTCAAGCTCCGCGATTCGTCGTGCGGCACTGATAATCTGTGCCCGGCGGGCCTGCTTGTCACGCAGTTTTCGTTCCGCAATTCGGTTAGCTGCCAGCGTCGTTGCCATCGATAGGAAGTATAGCACCGCTAGAATCAATGCTTTGCGGAAGGCGAAACCTTTTCCGAAGGCTTCCCATCAAACATAGCGTTGCTAGAGTTTCTAACAAGGAGACAGTTTATGTACAACGCTATCCCGCTTTCTCTAGCTGCTCTCATGGCTGTGGCGATCGTTGTTATCGGTTGTTTCTACCTTGTATCTCCTGAACGAATCTCAGGAACATTTGGTCTTAAGCCGCCTGCATCCGATACTGACACTCGTGCCTGGCTACGTCCTAAAGGAATTCGGGACGTCGTAGCGGGATTGGTCGTGCTGACAATGATGCTGACCACGGACGGGCGGTCGGTAGGCATAGCTCTACTCGTTGAAGCCATCATCCCTCTTGGCGACATGTCAATCATTCTGGGGTCGGGCGGGTCGAGGTCGCGAGCGCTCTCCATTCATGGCGTCACCTGCGTGGTGATGCTTGTCGTCGGCCTCATGTTGATCCATGCCATTTGAGCGGCGACGGTTAGAAAGGAGGAGGGACAATGAACCATTGGATGTGGCCGGTATCTCTCGTTGGCATTTTAAGCACCGCCGTGGTGTGTGGTACGGACATGTTCTTTTTGACTATCGGCCGTCCCGCGCTCAGATTGGCTTCACCATCTGCCGGAACCGAGGTCATGGGATTTCTTCACATGTTCGCCGATGCGCGGATGCCGATCTGGGGCGTCTCGGCGATCTTGTCCAACTTCTTGCTGGTAGTGTTAAGCAGGAGTGGACAGCGCTGGTTCTATTTCGCATCGCTCTTAATGCTGATTCTGTTCGTCGTTATCTATGCTCGCGTTTCAAAACCTATTAATCGGCTTCAAACCGAAGCGGCAAGAACCGGAGAAAGCCTCAACAATGGTCGAGAACTACAGGCGTCGTGGGATAGATCGGTAATGATCCGTGTTCCGCTGCTCGTTGTGTCCCTGCTTGCCCAGTGCCTCGTGTTGCTAGTCGCTTAGGCGTAAATGTGGCTGGTGCGCTCCCCTTTGAAGAGTCAGGAGCTTTTCGGCGATGGATCTCGACAAGTCGGCTAGTGTTTATCGGCAGGAGTTTGCGGGGCCGGGGCTTGATAGGCGCGGCGATGGTCGACCTGGTAAGGCGGTTCCTTTCCTTTCGCGGTTGTTGCGGGAGAATCCACTTTAACGTCGATGCTGTGAATGGCGCCGTCTGGTGTGGGCGGGACGAAGGCGATGCTGTATTCGTGACGGACGAGTTGGGCGACCTGGCGATAGGTCTCTTCGAAAGCTTTGGCATTTTCCGGGAAGTAGGCGCGGCCACCGGTGGCTTCGGCGATCGCCTTTAGTTGCGCATCGGCGGCGGCAAACGTTTGGCGGATTTGTTCTATGGCGCGCTTGCTGCCAGCCTTCCCATTGCGTAGCGGGCCATTCATGGAAATGCAGAGCACGCGCACGTCGCCAAGCTGCAGGCGCGCTTGCAGAGTTTGCGCGACGGTGGGCGGAGACGTGTCGACGCCCGTGGAAAGTAGCAGAATAGTTTTTTTGCCGGGGACGCGAGCAAGCCAATCGAGAACGAGGTTCAGGCTGGAGGAGAGATTGAGCTGGCCAAAGCCCAGATTGAATTGCAGCTGATCGAGAGTTGCCTGAGCGCTGGACTTGTCGGCCGTAAAGTTAAGAACAGCTTCTGGAGCATCCGCGTAGCGAACGATGGCCACGCGATCGTCTGGCGATAAGCCATTGAGCAGGGCATTGGCGACCAGTAAGTGAGCATCCTGCAGCAGGTAGACGGCGGGGCCCGCTTCGATTAGTAGAAGGACCTGTCCCGGTTCTTCGATCGGAGCGAACTCGGTAATGGGCTGCTCTGCAGTGTTATCGAAGACGTGGAATTCTTCGCGGTGCAGGCCTTCCACAAATTTGCCGCGCGAATCGGTAACAATGACGCCGACATTCACGCGGGCGACATCCACGTGAATGGTCTGTGCGGGCTGGGCAGGCTG
>Ga0209275_10000701_pt1 | contig 13392 bp, 10 predicted proteins | sample HubBroMetageREF2_FD_188344 | JGI IMG/M metagenome (GOLD analysis project Ga0209275, IMG submission 188344) | Reference soil microbial communities from the Hubbard Brook experimental Forest, New Hampshire, USA - Hubbard Brook CCASE Soil... | ecosystem: Environmental > Terrestrial > Soil >... | reverse complement strand
CGCCGGATCGCGCTGATTTGCGTTGCTCTGTCGCTACTCGCGGTAGTTGCATCGGCCCAGAAAGACAAGGAACCGCAACTTCGAACTCTGCATGGGGTTGTTACCGATAAATCAGAGAACCCGATCGCCGGGAGCGTGGTTTTTCTGAAGAATTTGCGAACTAATGCGGTGACCAGTCGCTTTACCGACAGCGACGGAACCTATCGTTTTAGCGGGCTGGATCCTAACGCGGATTATGAAGTACATGCGGAATTCGAAGGGTCCAAGTCGAATACACGCACCTTGTCTTCTTTTGACAATCGCAAAGACATGATTCTGAACTTGAAGATCGATCGGAAGAAGTCTTAGTTTTCACGCGACTATTGAACGCGACGGCCTGTTCGAAACGCAAATATACGTGATGGCGGTATGCCAAAAGCTCCCACTCGCGGCATCAAACAATCCTGCCCAGAATCGAATTGAGGACAGCAGGAAAGATGGCAAGGCCCTTCCGAGTTTTTGTCGCATTGCTGGTGTTTATGGCGCTGTTCCCGGCGAGCCTTCTCGCTTTCGAAGCGGAAAAACCAGATAGCCCTACGCCTAAAATTGCCCCTGATCTGCAAAGTACGCAGGAGCCAATGCCGTTGCCTGCTCCTCCCAAGGAGAACATCGGCCCCGCGGATCACAGCAAAGATGAAGTGCCCAAACGAATTTTCTACATCATTCCGAATTTCATGACCGCCAACGACCAGCCGGAAAATCAAGGTCCGCTTACTCCAAAGGGAAAATTCACCATTGCGTGGCATCAATTTTTCGACGAAAGCGCGCATTTCGGAAATGTGTTGCAAGCGGCCATTTCGCAAGCCGCGAATGGTATTCCGCACTACGGTCAGGGTTGGGGACCTTTCGGAGAGCGGTTTTTGGCGCAAGAGGGCGACCAGTTTACGGGTAGCTTTTTAATTTACGGAATTCTTCCCACGGCATTGCACCAGGATCCTCGGTACTTTCGGCGCGGCAAAGGATCGGCCTGGAAACGAATCGGCTATGCAGCGTCTCGGGTGCTGATCTGTCGCACCGACAGTGGCAAGTCGACGGTTAACGTTTCGCAGTTAGCGGGGCAAATGGGGCAGGCGGGGATTTCGCTTCTCTACTATCCGCAACAGGACCGCGATGAAAAAGGGCTGTTCCTCGGCTGGGCCATCAATCAGACCTACAACATTGGATGGAATCAGTTAAAAGAGTTCACGCCGGACCTGGGCGCATTCCTCGCTCGACACTCCAAGAAGAAAAAGAAAGCCGCGACGACCGTTGTCATCGACACCCGCTCTCCACTCGTGGCTTCGAACGAATAACTCAGCGCTGTTTTTGACGCGGGCACAGCACCCGCAGCGCACCTGGAACAATTTCTACTTCCACCGGTGTTGCTCCCACGATTTCGCCATCCGCATGGAATGCACATGGGCGATCTGTTTCGATCCGCACTCGCTTTACTGTTCGCCGCTGTAATCGCTTGCTGTGAACATCTCCTCGAAGCAGCAGCGCTGGCAGCATCGCGAGCACGTCGAAAAGTCCCAAGTTGTCCAGTAACACCAGATCAAGTTTTCCGTCGTCCATGATGGCGCCGGGAGCCAGTCGCACGCCAGCACCGTAGCTTGGCGTGTTCAACACAGCTACCAGCAACGCGTGTCCCTTGATATCCGTAATATCCGTTTCATCTCGAGCGTCGGTTTGCACCCGCACTTGCATGGAATGAAAACCGGTGAGCGCGCGTATCGCGGACAATACGTACCGCAGCCGCCCGCGGACATTGCGATAAATTCCGCCTGCATAGCGTGATGCTTCGGCATCCAGGCCGACTCCTCCTCCTCCGGTATACAGTCGCACCGCGCCGTCTGCGGTTTTAACTCGCACCGCATCTAGCGAACAGTCACTCCCTTCGAGAAGCATTCGTGCTGCGGCTACGGTGTCCAGCGGGATGCCGAGCGAAGTTGCAAAATCGTTGCCTCCGCCTGCAGGGATTACGCCAAGAACAGTGTTGGAATGTGGCCCGATGCCGTTGATGAGAACTTGAAACGTTCCATCTCCTCCAACCACAAAAATACGGCCATGTCCGTTTTTCGCTCCCTTGCACGCACGCTGGCGTAAGTCATCCACGCTGGTGGTAAGTTGGAAATCCGCGCGCCAACCATTTTCTTGCGCGAATCGCTGCAGCGCTGGCAGGGCTTTTCTGGCTCGCCCAGCGCCGGCGACAGGATTTACGAGCACCAGATCCGGCCGTTCACTCGGATGAGTTGTAGGGATCAAGTTGGCCTATGCTGAAGTACATCGAGGCGGGCTGTCAATTGAACCGCTGGAAACGCTTTATAAGCTTAAGAATGAGTGAGGAAGCGGGATGGGTTGACGGAAGACCATTGGTGCCGGCGGGGGGAATCGAACCCACGGCCTAGGGATTATGAGACCCTCGCTCTACCACTGAGCTACGCCGGCCAGAAGCCAATTCTTGATGCTACGAAGTATGAATAGCACTGTCAAGCAAAGTGGACCCTTGGAAGAGCCTTCTTACATCGTATCCCCCTTGCGAGGTTGCAGTGTTTGAGCGATAAGCGGCGGAATCCGTCCGGCTGGGGAGAATCGGCCAGCGCCGCGGTGCTTACAGAGGTGGCGGATAGTACTTAAGTACCAATCCGCTAGGACTGGCGTACCGTTGTTGCTACATCTCCTGGCCGAGTATCGTTTCGACATCAGGAAGTGCCGATTCTTCTCGCCAAGCGAAGCTGTGGCGAAAGAGGCGGATACCTTCCTGTTAATGCATTGGCACGCCTTTGTGGTGTGCCCTACTTGACACTACCCTGATTCAGGGTAGAGTGTACTCCGATTCGTGTAGTTACCTCGGAGGCACAATGTCACGTAGATTAAGTGCGATTACTTTGGCGATGGGCATTCTAGTTGGCGCGATGGGTCTAAAGACAGTGGTTATGTCCCACGCAAAGGGCTCGGTCCTGGTTGCAAACGGCCCTGCACCAACGCCAACTCGTCCAAAGCCGTCAACTGGCCGGTTCTAATCGCGTAATTCTTCCGCGCGATTGCTGAACCGGGCGAAAAGGTCGAATGCTGGGTTCAGCAACACTTGCAATTTGGTATCTGGGCACGGCTCTTGAGCTATCCGTGGTGGTGTGTTCAGTTGCTCGAAAGTCGTTCCTTCGCTATTTTTTCCTGAACCTCTATATGCTGTTGTCCGTGCTGACCAGCGTTGGCCGCTGGTATCTGATTCTGAGCGGCTTCGGAGTCAACACCGACCAGTACCGCTATCTCTATTTTTATACTGATGCACTGCTGACGTTGGCTCTATATGTCGCGGTGATCAGCCTGTTCGCTGATGTGCTCGGCGAACTGCATTTCGCGAAGCATCTGCGTCTTGCTGCTGTAGTCCTTCTACTCGGCACTGCCGCGTTTTCCTATTCGGTTGTCGCGCAATCCGCCGATCGGCTCTCGACCGACTTTGCCTACCAGCTTTCCCAGAATCTTTATTTCGTCGGCTTGGTGCTTACCTACCTGTTATGGGGAGCGGTGTTGAAAGTGCGCGAAACCCGCACCCGCCTGGTGCAGTTCATTCTTTCCCTGGGTCTTTATTTCAGCGCCTGCGCGGCAAGTTATGCGCTGAAGAATTTCACTGATCGCTACGATGATATTTTGAAGTATGTCGATCCGCTGCTGGGCTGCTTGCTGCCTCTAGCCTGGTCGCTGACGATTCTCCGACATACCGAAGAAACCCGCTTGGCACCGGCGAGTCTTGTGGTCGTGCCTCGATGATGGCCGTCTTCATTTTCGTTTTCTCGGTCACCACCTTGCTGATGTTCTTCGTATCGTATTGCCGCTCGCTGATGGCTTCGTCGTCTCGGCATGTGCTTTCCGAAGAGGTCCGCGACGTCACGGGAATTCATTCCGGCGCCTCGCCACGCGATTACGCGCGGGTGATGCAGTTGCTTCAACTCTGCCCCGAGCGCCCGCAGGACACCACCGGGCTGCATGCGGTAGGCGCCTATTACTGGATCTTGAACTTTGCTCAAGCCACGTTGCTTCGCATGGTGCCCGCTCTGCAGCCTTGGGCAGAACAGGAACGGGCCGGCTGCGCCTATTTTGCGGCCGTGGCCCTGGATCGCCGCATCGCCTTCAGTCGCGAGATGCTGGCACAGCAAGTCGACCTCTAATCTCTTTCCTTGATATCTCTTACGCAACTTCCTTCTCTCTCTTTCTCTGCAGATTTCTTCTTCTGTGATATTCTAGGCAGGTCTACTCCTCACCGGAGTGAGCGTCCGCAGCGCAAAACAAACCGGTGAATACAATATGCTCTCAGTGTGGCTCGGTGCTTGCCTCTGGCGTGCACCAATGTACGTTCTGTAACACTCCAGACCTCGCAAACTCGCAGGGATCCCTTCGCGTGGAAGGAATTCTTGCGTTGGATGAGGGGACTGCTCCCGAATGGCGTGGTGAACTCGACCAGCGCCTTCAGGCCTATCGCGCCAAGCGGCGCAAATCTCCGGCTGCCGCCAATGCGGCGCAGACCCGTCTGCCCTTTGAGGAGCAGCGTTCCGCGCCTCCATCTCACGCAGCCGTGCAGGTAGCCGAAGAGGAGCGATCGGCACCCGCGCGTCCCGACGACTTCGCGTTTACGATCGCCATCGGCCGTCCTCCCAAGCGCCAGGAACCCGAAGAGCCTCGCTTGCTGATCGACGTTACCGTGCCTCCTCAATCTGACGAGGAAGCGCCTCAAGTTTCCGCTGCACCCTTGAACACCTCGGAATGTAGCCTGTACCCTTCCGCATCGCTACACGAGCGGCGTAAAGCCGCGCTGATTGATGGAGCCTGCCTGGGGTTCGCGTATGGCGGTTTTCTGGCTCTGTTCGGCTCGCTCGGCGGACAATTCACCTTCAGCAAGCTCAGCGCGACGATCTGCTTTTTCACTTTTGCCTTTGTGTATCTGCAATACTTCGGCCTGTTCACGATTTTCGGGGGCACTACTCCGGGCATGATGATTCGCGGCCTGCAAGTAGCCAGCTTCTCGGGGGACGTTCCCACACCACGGCAGTTTGCCTTGCGCGCCGCAGGCTATCTGCTTTCCGCAGGCACGCTGTTTTTGGGATTTCTATGGGCGCTCTGGGATGAAGACGGGCTTACTTGGCACGACCGCCTGTCCCGCACTTATCTTGCGGCTCCAGACCCGCTGCTCGAAGCTGACCCTTCGCATGCCGCCGCTACTACACGATAAGAACTTGCTAAAGACGGGCACACGAGTGGCGCAAAATTGCGCTGCCATTTCGTTTAGCTGATTAGGATTATGACGAGTGGACCGCGGGGACTCCCAGCTTCTTCACCACTTTTTCGTCGGAAGCAATCTGACCGTCGCGAATGAAGATAACGCGGTGCGCGTGTTGCGCGATGTCCATTTCGTGAGTCACCAGAATGATGGTGTTACCCTGCTGGTGGAGGTTCGCAAACAAATTCATAATTTCTTCGCCGGTCTTGGAGTCCAGGTTTCCCGTGGGCTCGTCGGCAAGTACGATAGAAGGATCATTCACCAGGGCGCGTGCAATTGCTACGCGTTGGCGCTGACCGCCGGAAAGCTCATTGGGCTTATGGTTCATGCGCGGGGTCAGGTCGACGCGCTGTAAAGCCAGTTTGGCCTTCTCCACTCTCGCTTCAGCGGGCGTGCCGTTATAAATCAACGGCAGCTCGACGTTATGCAGTGCTGTGGCGCGTGGCAGCAAATTAAACGTCTGAAACACGAAGCCAATCTCTTTGTTTCGAATGTACGCCAGTTCGTCGTCATCCAATTCGCTAACGAGACGCCCCGCCAGCCAATACCGGCCAGAACTGGGGGAATCCAGGCATCCGATCAGGTTCATCAGCGTGGATTTCCCGGAGCCCGATGGGCCCATAATGGCCACGTATTCGCCTTTGTGAATTTCCAGATCGACGCCGCGCAAGGCATGCACTTGCTCTGAGCCCATTTCGTAAACCTTGGCGAGCCCTTCCGTGCGGATCACTACCCCGGTGTCTACAAGGTCTTGCCGGTACGATTCCGAAGACGTGATCTCCACGGCCATGTTCTTCTCCCTGTTTAAATCTCCGACTGGATAACTGCGTTGCTGCTTACTTCGGCTCTTCTTCCGTTTTCTTCGGCGCGGTGTTGTCCACCTTTACCTGCGCCTCGGGCTTCAGGGTGCGCAGCGCCTTGTAGCTTCCGGTGACAATTTCGTCGCCTTCCTGCAAGCCTTTGGTTACTTCAATGTCTGTCACGCCAGAGATGCCGGTTTCCACGGGGCGGAAAAACGCCTTTTTCCCGTTGACCACAAACACGCCCTGGACTTCGTCTTTCTTCGGATCCGCTCCCGAGGCCGCGGGCGGAGGAGCTGCCAAGGTCACGTTGCCGCTATCCTTCTTGCCATTCTTCGCAGCTTCGTCCAGATCTTTCCGCGAGCGAACGGCGAGAGCCTGGATCGGAATCGCCACCACATTTTTCTTTTCTGCAGTCTTGATCTTCGCAGTAGTCGAAAGCCCGGGCCGCAGATTCTCCGGCGGGATGTCCAGCGTCACTACAACTTTAAAGTCTTTCGCTTCCTGATTACTGGTCGTCGTTTGCGTCGTGGCCAAGCCGGAGGTGCGCAGCACGGCTTGAGACCCGATGTCTGTGACCTTGCCTTTGAACGTCTTACCGGGCACGGCGTCAATCGTTACGTCCGCGTCCTGCCCGATTCGCACGTTCACGATATCCGTCTCGTCCACCTTCACTTCGGAAGTGATTGTCGACATGTCCGAGATGGTCATCAAGAAGCTGCCAGTAGCGTTCTGCATGCCCAGCACTTCGTATTCGCCTACCTTCACCGGCAAATAACTGACAATTCCGTTGATGGGCGAGACATAGGTGGTCTTCGACAAAACGTCCTTGGTACGCACCAGCACGGCCTTACTCTGGTCCAAGTTTGCGCGACCCTGCTCCATCTGCGCCTTTTGCGCCATCACCCGCGCGCGAGATGCCTCGACGGCAGCCACCGCCGCATCGAAAGCCGTCTTGCGCTGATCAAAGTCCTGCTTAGGGATCAGCCCATCCTTCAGAAGTCCCTGCCCGCGGTCGAAGTCCAGCTTGGCCTTTTCGAGGTTGGCTTGCTGTTGCGTCAGATCGGCTTGTGCCGCTCTGTAACTGGCGTCCGCCGCCTGCACTCCCGACTGATTGGAGTTGATCATTGCCGACTGCGCTTGCACATCGGCGTTAGCCTGAATATTTTCCTGCAACAGCAGGCGATCGCCCTTCTTCACGTGGTCGCCCTCATGCACCAGGATTTCTGTGATTCTTCCGTATCCCTGCGCGGTAATGTTGGTGTAGGTCCTCGGCTTCACTTCGCCTGAGGCCGTAACCACCGAAACCAGTGCATCCTGCTTGGCTACCTTCGAGGTCTGCACCGTCACGACGCCCTTATTTGCCTGGTTAATACTGAACACCACGATGCCCGCGGCAACGGCCAATCCGCCGAGACCTATCCCGACCTTTTGCCAAGTCTTCATGCTTTCCCTCTCGATGAGCCGCTACGGACCACCCGCGCGGGGTACTTCTGCTATGGAGTTTTCGCTCGATGCCTAACGTTAATACGCCTTTGCCAGGCTAAATGTTTCGTGGGAGTGCCCGGCTGGCTGGCCAACGATGTCTCTGCAGGCTTGCGGCTGGACATGAGTCCCCCCGCAGGACTCTGTCAGCCATCGACACCGCTATTGTAGGTCCAAATCACGGGAATTAAAAGATTTGTACAGGCTAGCCAAGCCCTCCTGCCAGTGGCAGGAGTCCACAGGCACGTTAGACGCTACTTACCCCCATTTTGTCTTCTCATTGGGCGGAACTTGTTAGAGTGCTAATAGGGCGTGCCTGGCCCCGCGCGACCCGTGAGGACCTTCGGCCCGCCGGCGTCCCTGAGCAGAAAAAACGCTATTTTTTGCTGCTGGGCGGTTTCTGTGGCCCGAATTGCTGCGATTGGACGATCCCTTGCCCTTCTTTGACGTAAATGAGCTGGTTCGGCTTGATGTCCCTCAGCGTCTCGATCAGACCACTGGGCCAGCGGATCTCGAGCAGGTCGAGCTTTTCCGCTTTGCCCAACCCGAAGTGGACCCGCATGTCGCTGACTGAGAAGTAGCCACTGCAACTGCGCACCTCATCGATCTGAGAGTGCGGAGCCTTTTCGTCAGCCGGATGGGTGACGCATTTCAAGCGCGCGCCAATACCGCTGCGATTGGATTTGGTGCCGATGAGTTTTACTTTCAGCCAGTTGTTTCCAGTACGCGAATCGCAGCGCAGCAGTTGCGGATAGTCGTTTACCGTGTTCACCACCACATCGATGTCGCCATCATTGTCGAAGTCGCCGAAGGCGCAGCCACGCGACGGACTGGGCGTAGAGATGCCAGGGCCCGCGTCGAACGAAACATCGTCGAAGCGCCCGTCGCGCAGATTCTTGTACAGCAGCTTGCGTTGCGCGTAGCCCGCTTCGGTCTTGAGCTGCTCGACCTCCGGATACACGTGGCCATTGCAGATCAGAATGTCGGGCCAGCCGTCGTTGTCCATATCGAAGAAGCCGCAGCCCCAGCCCAGAAATTGCGTGTGCTTGCCGAGCCCGGCCTGATACGTGGTGTCTTCGAAGGTCGCACCGCCTTGGTTGTGATACAACGACGGCGTGTCCCCAGCGAAATTTGTTTTTACCAGGTCGAGATTGCCGTCCAGGTCGTAGTCGGCGGTCGCGATACCCATGCCTGCTTGCGGTTTCCCGTCGGCGCTCAGCGCACAACCCGCTTCGGTAGCGATGTCGACGAACGTACCATCTTTCTTGTTCTGATAAAGGGCGCTGGCGGTGGAATCGTCGGCCACGTAAATATCCGGCCAGCCGTCGTTGTCCAGATCAGCGGCCAGAACACCAAGTCCATACGTACCGTTGGCGCTGAAAATTCCCGCTTTTTCGCTGACGTCGGTGAACGTGCCATCGCCATTGTTGTGATACAGGATATTTTTTCCGCCGTTCAGGCCTGGCGGGCCGCACGCCACCATCACTCCTTTGTATAGGCATGGGCCCGACTCCGGCACCGGAGCAGTTCTCAGATCCATATCGATATAGTTGGCGACGAATAAATCGAGATGGCCGTCGCGATCGTAATCCAGAAAAGTGCAGCCAGTGTTCCAGCGTTTGCCGGTTCCGGCCACGCCGGCTTTTTCGCTGACGTCGGTGAATGTGCCGTCGCCGTTGTTGTGATACAGAACGTTTTTGCCGAAGTAGCTGACGAACAGATCGTCGAAGCCGTCGTTGTCGTAATCGCCGACGCACACCGCTTGGCCCCACCCGGAGTGAACCAGCCCGGCCTTCGCCGTGACATCTGTAAAGGTGCCATCGCGATTATTTTTGAACAGATGTGAGGTAGGTTCCTGGCCGGACGTGAAGCCTTCCAGCCGCGTGCCGTTCACCAGGAAAATATCCAGCCAGCCATCGTGATCGTAATCGTAGAACGCGACGCCACAGCCGGTAGTCTCCAGCAGATACTTGTTTTTGTGCTCGCCGCCGAAGATTGTTTTTGCATTCAGTCCGGACTCGCGAGCCACATTCACGAACGTCATGCCCGGGTCGCGACCCGCGGTTTGAGGACTGATCGAAGCGCTTTGTAATTCGGCAGCAGGCGAGGCAAGTGCGATTTCTGGCGTAACCATTCTCAGAATTTTCTCGACCGGGAGAATCAGCGCAGTGCGGGACAGGGATTTAAGAAAAGTGCGCCGAGCGAATGCCAAAGAGAGTACCTTTTCCGTGCGAGTGTGCTGCTAAAAACCAACGCTGTCCTTTATAGTAAGGCGGAGATGGCATTGCAAGCATCGCCCTCGCCAAAGACGTCCACCATGCAAAGGCTACTAAGCATTTTTTTGCGTAGTTTGCGACGGCCTGGTTGGCTGCACGCCGTGCGGCAGGTCGGCTGCTGCGCTGCAATCTTTGTGTGTTTGGGAATTACTGTCGCGCCGTTGCGGTGCCAAGAGTCGCCAACGAGCCAGCCGATCGTGGAGCTTTCACGACCCGCGCGGCCGTGGGAATTTCTGTCCGCTACCGGAACACGTGCCAGCCTGCTTGGCAACGAAGCTGGGCAGATGGAGGCGTGGGTCTATCCGCTGAAAATTTTCCGCGGCTTTCATCTGCAATTTCACACCGAGGGTCGCACCCTGCCCGCGGAGACACTGGCCCGCACGGTAACCGTTCACCCCGAATCCGCAACCATCGTGTACGCCGGAGATACATTCCGGGTCCGCGAGACGTTTTGTGTGCCGGTAAAAGAGCCGGGTGCGTTCATCATTCTCGAGGTCGAAACCGAGCAACCCCTGGAGATCGAAGCATTTTTCCACCGGGATTTTCAGTTGGAGTGGCCCGCGGCCATCGGCGCTACTTACGTCGAATGGCTGCCGGAGCAAAAGTCATTTTATTTAGGCGAGGAGCGGAAAAAATTTGCGGCGCTGGTTGGCTCGCCCACCGCCATGCAACCCGGCGAGGAATACCAGAGCAACTATTCGCAATCTCGGGAGAGTTCTTTTCGCTTAGGCGTCACCGAGATGGGTATACAAACCAAGATCATCGCGATTGCCGGCTCGATGGAAGGGCGCGCAGCCGCGGAACAGACGTACCAGCGACTTCTTGCGACCTATCTAAACTTGTTGCATGAGTCTGCGCAGTATTATTCCGACTATCTTGCTCGCACCACGAGCCTGAGCCTTCCCGACAAGCAGCTCCAGGCGGCCTACGACTGGGCGCGCGTCAGTACGGTCCAAGGCTTGGTTACCAATCCGTTCCTCGGCACAGGTCTGGTCGCGGGATATCGCACATCAGGAGAAAGCGAACGTCCCGGATTTGCATGGTTCTTTGGCCGCGATTCTTTTTGGAGCTCGCTGGCACTGAATGCCGAAGGCGATTTCGCCACCGCGCGTGTAGCGCTGGATTTCATCAGCAAATATCAGCGCGAAGACGGCAAAATTCCGCACGAGATCTCGCAAGGCGCAAGTTTTGTGAATTGGCTTACCGATTATCCGTATCCCTACGCGTCCGCGGACGCCACGCCGCTGTACATCATTGCGGTGAACGACTACGTAGTGAAAAGCGGCGACGTGGCGTTTGCAAAAGAAAAGTGGGCAAGCCTGCAGAAGGCGTACGATTTTTTACGTTCCACATACGACGAGCGTGGATTCCCCAAGAATCAAGGTGTGGGGCACGGCTGGGTGGAAGGTGGTCCGCTGCTACCAGTGAAGACGGAGTTGTACCAAACGGCCCTTGGCATCGAAGCGCTGCGTGCTCTTGGCAATTTGGCTCACCTGACCGGTAAAGAGGAACTCAGCGCCGACCTGGCGAACACCTTCGAGCAGCAAGATCAAAGAATGAACGAAGCTTTCTGGCTGCCTGATGCGAAGCGGTTTGCCTTCGCGCTGGACCAGCAAAATCATCCGATCGATGAGCCGACAGTCCTGTCCACGGTTCCGATGTGGTTTGGTCTGCTAAACGGCGCGCACGCGCAAGACATGATTTCGCAACTCGCGGCCCCGGAACACCAGACCGACTGGGGCATGCGGATCATCTCGTCGAAGTCGCAGAAATTCAGCGGTGGTGGCTATCACTACGGTTCGGTTTGGCCGCTCTTCACTGGCTGGGCTGCGGTCGGCGAATACAAATATCACCGCGCTTTTCCCGCTTACGAAAATCTTCGCTCAAACGCCTTGCTCGCGCTCGACGGTTCGTTGGGGCATGTCACGGAAGTAATCTCGGGAGATTATTACCAGCCGCTATCGACCAGCTCGCCGCACCAAATCTGGTCCGCGGCCATGGTGATTAGTCCGTTGCTGCGAGGCCTATTTGGATTGGGAACGGATGCCATCGCGCACAAACTTACATTCACGCCGCACGTGCCAGCGGACTGGCCTTCGTTCACCATTTCCAATCTGCCAGTGGCCGGCTCCAACATAACGATAAACTATGCGCGAACTGCTGATGGGCTACAGTTTGACTTTGCGCGCACGAAAGGCGGCGGAGAATGCGAAGTCGAGTTCAGTCCAAGCGTGAGTCCTCGCGCGAAAGTCACGAAAGTTGAGCTGAATGGCAAACCGCTGGCGTTTCACATGGAACAAAGCCCCGTCGATCAGCATGTCATCGCGCGGATCCCCTTGGCAGCCTCGAAAGCGCAAATAAAAATATTCGTTCAGCATAATTTCGGACTTGGGCTGAGTACTCGTTTGCCCGCACTCGGCGGCAACAGCGAGGGACTGCGAGTCCTGTCAGAAACGTGGTCCGCTTCCAAAGATGAATTGACGTTGGATGTTGAAGGGATCGCAGGTCAGGCATATCTGCTGAAAATCCTTGACGCGCCGGAAGTTCAAAGGGTGAAGGGAGGCTCAATAGAACATGCCGTTGACGGAGATTTTCTACGAGTAGTGATACCAGGCTCCCAAGAGCAAGCGTATACACACACCAGGATCACGCTCCATTTTTAAGCCAAAACACCGTTTTTCTAACGATTCACGGCTGGCCTAAGCTGCCCAAGAATCGGCATTTTGGGTGTAACCTTCAGGCCAATCGCCACTCCGATGTACCAGCGGGGCCGTCTAAGTTGCGGGGTATGGCGCATCTAAATAGAGGAAACCGCTAACCGACCCGGGCACGTAGTAAACAAGAGGTAGCACATGCTGATTAAGAAAGAAGCCGATCTGACCTACGCGGACGTCACGCCCAAGGCGACGTACCTCAACCGCCGGCAGATCTTGAAGGCCATGGGGATCGCGGTGGGAGCTGCAGCCGTAGGCGGATCGACGCTCTCACGAATACTTACGCCGTCGGCTTCGGTCTATGCCGGCGCAAAGCTGGATGTCGCCAGCAAGAGCCCGTTCAGCACGACGGAAAAGCCGAATACCTACGAAGACGTGACCCACTACAACAACTATTACGAGTTTGGCACCGACAAGGGAGATCCTTCCAAGAACGCACAGAAGTTCCGCACCTCCCCGTGGACCGTCTCCGTCGAGGGTGAGGTCAAAAATCCCAAGAAGTACAGCATGGACGACATTCTGAAGCTGGCGCCACTGGAAGAGCGGATCTACCGCCACCGCTGCGTCGAAGCCTGGTCGATCGTCGTGCCTTGGATTGGATTTTCTCTAAATACCGTGGCCAAGCTTGCGCAGCCCACCGAAAAAGCAAAGTATGTTGCGTTCGAATCCTACTTTGACCATTCGCAAATGCCGCAAGCAAGTTATGCTGGGATCGACTTTCCTTACGTTGAAGGCCTACGCCTCGATGAAGCGATGAATCCCCTGACGCTGCTGTGCGTCGGGATGTATGGAGAGACGCTGCCCAATCAAGATGGCGCGCCGAT
>Ga0209275_10000697_pt1 | contig 13425 bp, 16 predicted proteins | sample HubBroMetageREF2_FD_188344 | JGI IMG/M metagenome (GOLD analysis project Ga0209275, IMG submission 188344) | Reference soil microbial communities from the Hubbard Brook experimental Forest, New Hampshire, USA - Hubbard Brook CCASE Soil... | ecosystem: Environmental > Terrestrial > Soil >... | reverse complement strand
CCTGTGGTCGGAGCGGCCCTGGTTGTTCTGCTGTTTGGCTATGACATCGTCAGCCAGCTGCAGGTGATCGCGCGCTACTACGGCTAGGCGACCGCTGCGGGCCTATAACCCGGCAAAGCCGGTGAGATCGGCCGCCGCTCAATGGCCCGTGGGCGGGTCCTCGGTTGGCGTCTGTGCAGGGGGAGGGGCGTCGGTGCCTGGCGCGGATGGGGCGTCGGTAGGCGCGGAAGGTCCCTCCGCGGGCAGGGCGTCGACGTTGGCCTCGGCCGCGGCGCGGTTCTCCTCCATGACGGCGAGCCAGATCTCCTCGCGGTAGATCGGGATGCCCTCGGGGGCGGCGATGCCCAGGCGCACCGTGTGGCCGCTGACGCCCATGACGGTTACGAGGATCTCGTCGCCGATGACGACGCGCTCTCCGGGACGACGCGTCAGGATCAGCATCGAGGCTGATTATGAAGCAATCCGCGACTGCGTGGGCAGCGCGAACAGCGGCGCTTGCAGCGCGGCATCCTCGTTGGTGTTGATCACTTGGTAGCCGCGGCCGTCGCGAATCAGCAGCGGTGCGCGTAGGTTGGCGGTGATGTCTGCCGGGTTGGGCGTGGCGCGCACGGTCACGTACAGCTGCGCCCCGCTGGCGTCATCGATCCCGGTGCGCTCGCGATCCTCGGGGGCGATCTCGAGCGTGAACGAGGAGAAGAATCGGTGGGGGCTCACCACGGGCAGCGCGAGCGCGGGGTTATCGACGGCGTGCAGCCACATGAAGCCGGTGCCGGGGTTGCGGTCGATCAGCGTGTATTGCAGGCCGCCGAGGCCGATCAACCCGAACGGGAACTCGATCACATCCGCTGCCGCGATCTCGACGGTGCCGAAGCGGATGCTCTGAAATGTCACGGACATGGTGTGGCTCCTTCGCGTTCGCTACTGGAGGAAGTTGAGCAGGGATTCCTGGACGATCGTCGCGCCGGCACGCAGTGCGGCCTCATAGGCGGCCTGCTCGTTGGCGTACTGGACCGATGCGGCGGGGATGTTGGTGGCGTCGATGTTCGCGAGGGCCGCGGTGATCGTCGTCTGTAGTTGTTCGTTGCGAGTGAGAGCCGTGCGCAGTTGATCGGTGGCGCTGCCGGAGATCGCCTGTAGCTGGGTGAGCGTTTCGATGTTCCCGTCGAGCTTCTGCAGGTCGGTCGTGCCGAGCGCCGCCTGGCCTTCGGTGCCTGCGCGCATGTTCTTTGCGATCGTGCGCAGGGTGTCGAGCAGCTTGCCGTCTTCGGCGGCTTCACCTGAGCCGAGCAGCGTGGAGACATTGGTCGTGATCGTGACCGACGCTGACGGTCCGACCGCGCGGCTCACGGTTTCGTTGTTGCCTTTGTATTCGTCGTTGGGGCCATCTTCGTAGGGTGCGGTGGTGGTCGCCGTGCCGGAAAACACATATTGGCCGGCGTACTGGGTGTTGGCGTCTTGCTTGACGCCTTCTGTGAGCTGTTCGACCTGTAGCGCCATCGTTTCGAGATCGTTTTTGTTGTAGGTGCCGTTGGCGCCCTCGACCAGCAGTTCACGTACACGCTGCGTGACTTCGCCGATGTTCGTCAGCGCGCTGCTGGCGGTGCTCTCCCACGAGATCCCGTTCTGCGCCTCGCTTTCATACGAGCTGATGCCTTCGAGCTGGCTCTGCAGATTGATTACCTGGCTGGCGCCGTAGGGGTTGTCCGACGGTTCGAGAATCGTGTTGCCCGAGGACAGTTCGTTGGTGGTCCGCTCCAGTGCCGCCAGCGAGGAGTTCAGATCGCTGAGCGTCGTGCTGGTGACCATCGCGGGTGTGATTCGCTCGCTCATCGTTACAACCCCACCACGCCTGTGTGCTCGATCAGTGTTTCGAGCATTTCGCTCATCGCCGTCAGCGTGCGCGCCGAGGCCTGGTAGCCGCGCTGGTAAGTGATCAGGTTGGTCATTTCTTCATCGAGTGAGACACCTGAGACCGACTGGCGCTGATTGCTGATCGCAGTGACGGTGGTCTGCAGGTTGGCCTTGTCGTCCTGTGCGCTGCGTACAGCGCTACCGACCTGCTCGACGAGCCCCGCGTACTGCTGTTCGGCTGCGCCGCCGCGCAGCGCGGCGATCGCCCGTGCCGCTTCGTTGGCGCCTGCAGCTCCGGTGGCGGAGGCTTGGACTTCGCCGGCTTCGACCGCCACGGCGAGCGTTGCGGCTGTTCCGCCGGAGAAGAACGCTTTGGTGAGGTGTCCGTTGACGGTGCTGGAAAGCGTGCCCGCCACTTCATCCAGCCCTTGCTGCAGCGCGGTCAGTGCGCCGTTGGGCCCGGTCAGCTGGATCAGCGCGCCGAGGCGCCCGCCGGAGGATTCGGTGAGCGTCTGCGGCCAGTTGACGGTCGTGCCTTCCACCAGCGGCTTGGCCGCTTCGCCGAACGTCACAGTGTCGGTGTGGTTGGGCTCTTCGGTGACGGTGACGCTCGCCAGTCCAGAGAGCTTGTCGAGCAGCAGATCGCGGCGGTCGAGCATGTCGTTGGGCGGCTGTCCGGCTTCTTCAGCGAGCTTGATCTGACCGTTGAGCTGCGCGAGCTGGTTGGCGTAGTCTTCGACTTCCCCCGATGGCCCGGTGAGCGCGTTGTATTCTTCACCCGCCTGTGTGGCGAACGTCGACAGCTGCGAGCTGAGCTCATTGAAGGTCGTAGCCAGCTGTTTGCCGGCTGCTATCACTACTTCTTTGGCTGGTTCGCTCGAGGGCGATTCGGCGAGGCTGTTCCAGGCGCTCCAGAACTTCGACAGCTGGGTCGCGATACCAGCGGTCGACGGTTCATTGAAAGCCGCCTGCGCGCGTTCCAGTATTTCTGCGTCGGTTGTTGCCGCGCCCAGGGAGCTGTTCTGCGCACGGTACTGGGAGTCCAGGTAGACGTTGCGGATACGGGTGATGGTCGCGACGGTGACGCCGGCGCCGAGCTGTGCGCCCTCACCGGTCTGCGCGGAGATCGCGGGGATCGGGATCGGCGGGTTCGGTTCCATCAGCGCCGTCTCGCGCGAATAGCCTTCGGTGTTCGCGTTGGCGATGTTGTTGCCGGTGGTGTCGAGCGCCGTCTGCTCCGCGACGAGGCCGCTGAGCGCTGTCTGCAGTCCTTGCAATGTAGGGATCGACATGGCTAGGCGCGTAGGTCGAGGACGTGCAGGGCGCCGTGCGGGCGAGATCGCGTGATCGACGTGGAGGAGCCGTGGGTGTCATAGCCGCTGACGCCATCGAGCGAGAGCATGCCCATCAGGTGATCGAGGAAGCCGAGCTCGATTTGCATCAGCGCGCGGTTGCACGAATGTTCGCGCTGGAGCTCGTGCAGCAAACCTTTCAGCTCGGCGCTGCGTACGCGGGCGCGCTCGCCGGCGGCGGCGTCCGTCAGCGTGCTCAACAGGCCCAGCGTGACGGCCTCGGCGGGCACCCCCAGGCGTTCGCCGCTGCGCGCCAACAGGCGTGAGCGCTCCTCCTCGAGCAACTGCCTGCGACCCATCTCACCGCGCAGGATCCCCGCGAGGCGCACGACCGTGTGCACGTCACGCGCGCGGATCGCCGCTCCCTGGTCGAGCACGACCTCGAGCAGGCTTCGCGCCGAGGCAATCTGTGCATCCAGGTGAGCGAGCACGTCCGCAACCAGCGCGCGGTCTTCCTGGGTGCCCTTGTGGGCCGCAAGCACGGTCGGTGTCATCCGCTGGTGCCCCCCGTTGCCTGCGTTTGCGCGGCGCTGTGAATACCTTCGAGATTGCGGGTCATTTGTGCCGCGAGGCCGAGTCCGCCCGCGTTCATGACGCCGGCGGTTAGCGCCTGCGGCAGCATCGAGGAGAGCTCGGAGCTGCCATCGCTTGCAGCTGAGCCGCCTTCTCCGCTGCCCGATTCGCCTTGCAGTGAGGATTCGCTGTCCATGCCGCTCGTGCTGGCAAGCGACTGCGAGAGCTGTTCCACGAGCGTCTCTTCAAAGGACAGCGCGCTCTCGTACGCTTTCTGCGTCGAGGCCGAGCCCTTGCGCACCCACTCGGGCTCGAGCGCCTGGTTGACTACCGGCAGACCGGCGGACCCGGTGGATCCGGTGCTCAGGGGGATGCTCATGTGCCGGGACGCAGTTGGTTGGCGATTGACATCATCTGGCTCTCCGTCTGGATCGCAGTGCTGTTCATCTGGTAAGCGCGCTGAGTGCTCACCATCAGCGCCATCTCGCCGGCCATGTTCACATTGGAGGCCTCCAGCGCCCCCTGGTGAATCTTGCCCGTGGCTGGGTGCGGCGCGCCGCTGGCCGCGGTCGGTGTCAGATCGCCGCTGCCGTCCGCCAGCATGTGTTCAGGGGAGGTGACGGTCACGAGCTTGAGCTGGCCGAGGGTGCGTTTGCCGGCGGTAACCGTTCCGTTGGAGGAGACGCTGACTTCGCTGGGCGAGACCCCCGGCGGCAGTTTGATCGGCGGCGTCAGCCGGTTGCCTTCCGCATTGACGATCGTGCCGCTCGCATCGACGCCGAAGTTGCCGTTGCGCGTGAGCGCCTTCTGCCCGTTGGCACGCGTCAGCTCGAAGTAGCCGGGGCCTTCGATTGCCAGGTCCAGGGGGTTACCGGTTTCGGTGATCGAACCTTGCGTTTCGCTGCGGCCGATCACCTTGGCGCTCGCGCCGGCGCCGGCGGTGGTGACGGTGCCGGCCATGTTGACCGGGTTGTAGAGCAGGTCGCTGAACGCCACGCGCTCGGACTTGTAGCCGCTCGTGGAGAGGTTCGCGAGATCGTTGCCGATCGCGTTCAGCTGTTCTTGCTGCGCTGACATGCCTGCTGCTGCGGAATACAGACCTTCGAGCATCGGCCCGTCCTGTGATCGTGGTCGTCGCGAGCCGGCTTTCCGCGTGGCGGTCCAGCCGAGCTCGGGGGAACTCTTCCTCCCAGTGATCGGCCGCCGCACCGCGGACTTGAGGCGCGGGACTGCTCAGGCGTCCGGGTTCAGCGAGCCGACCTGTGAGGCGGCCTCCTGCAACGTCTGGCCGATCGACTGGATCGCCTGCTGGCCGGACTGGAAGCTGCGCAGCGAGGTGATCATTTCGACCATGATCTTGGCGGCGTCCACGCCTGAGCCCTCCAGCGAGCCCTGGCGCACCGTGCCGCTCGGTTTGCCCGCGGCCGTACCCGTATACAGGTCTTCACCCTGCTTGACCGCGCCGGGCACTTCGAAGATCCCCACCTGGCCGGCCGCGACCGTGCCCGTGGCGCTGACCCTGATCTGTGCGCCTTTGGCATCGAGCACGGGGTCGCCGTTGGTGTCGGTGAGCACGCCTGCGGAGGAGGTCGTGAACTGACCGTCACGGGTGTAGCGGATGCCTTCGGGCGTTTTAACCGCAAAGAAGCCGTTGCCCTCGATCGCGAAGTCCAGCGGTTCGCCGGTTTCCTGCATCGCGCCGGGCGTCATGTTCGTGTACGTCTTGCCGAGCGCCACGCTCTCGTTGACCGAGCCCACGGCTGCGCCGCCCTCGGTGTTGGCCATCAGCACTTCGCCAAAGCTGTGCTGCGGCGTTTCATCCGGCTTGAAGCCTGGCGTTGAGGCGTTGGCCAGGTCGTTTGAGAGCTGATCCTGGCGGACCTGCTCGGCAACCATTCCCGAGGCAGCGATGTAGAGGCCGAGATCCATCTCCGCCCAGGTGTTCGACCGCAGACGGGGATTCTTGAGCAATCAGCGCACAGCGTTGAACAGCGGCAGCTCGCCGGAGAGCTGTTCGTACAGGCGCCGGCGCAGCTGCGTGTGGATTTGCGAGACGCGGCTCTCGGAGACGCCAAGGCGCTTGCCGATGTCGCGTAGCGTGCGGTCCTCGACATACAGCAGCACCGCCACTTCGCGCTCCTGCTTGGATAGCCGCGCGAAGGCCTTGCGGAAGCGTGCCTTGGCTTCGTGGCGCTCGGCCTGGATCGTTGGGTCGCCATCGTCGTCGGTGCTCTCCAGGGTGTCGATGCGCTCGATTGTGGCGCTCTCGTCGGAGCGCACGATCCGGTTCAGCGAGCCCACCTCCGCCAGCGCCACCTGGTCGAGTCGATCTCGCAGCTCGACCGGCGTCATCCCCACCAACGCCGCGAGCTCCTCGCGTGTGGGCTGGCGTTCGTTGATCGACAGGAAGCTCTCGCGTGCGGTGTTGATCGTGCGCTCGTCGCGGCGCAGCGAGCGTGGAGCCCAGTCGTGGCGGCGCAGCTCATCGAGTACAGCGCCGTGCACACGTGTCCACGCGTACTGCTCGAGGGTCGCGCCCTTGTCGGGGTCATAGCGCTCGATCGAGCGGATCAGCGCCTCCAGGCCGCACGACAGGAAGTCATCGACGTCGCATTGGGCTGGAACCTCGCGAACCTTGCGGTACACGATGTAGCGGACCATCGGCATGAACGTAAACACCAGCCGGTCGCGGAGCTCACGATCTCCGGTGAGCTTGTACTCGTGCCAGGTGGCGAGCACCTCTGCTGCAGGTGTCCTGGCTGCACGCTTTCCGATTATTTCCATGCTCCTGCTCTGATATCGAGGGAACTACAGGGGATGGTCCGCCTGCTAGGGCACATTCGCTCGCGTCCGAGCGCCTGCGGCGGTCAACCGGCAGTAGATTCGAGGCCGCGACGATATTCCCTGCTCCGGTCGTACCGATGGTTCCCATACGCGGGCGCGCTACGGGCGCGCGAGGGCGCCGGACTCGGCATGCGGACAGCGCTCAGAGTTTGCGCGCCCCGGCCGATCACCAGATCGGGAAATGGCCGGCAGCACCACAGTCTCAGCTTGCAAGGACGTCGCCGTACCGGCGACCGAGCTGCTGGTGCGCGCCCAGCGGCTGCTCGCCGCGGACGATCTTGACGGCTACCGGCGGTTGTTCGACTGCGTCTCCGCGATCGCGGAGCCCCACCATCGCTACTGGACAGGCCGGAGCCTCGTCGAGCTTGGGCTAGCGGTGAGCCCGAGCCTCCCGCCCGCGCGCCAGCCGGCGCTGCTCGTGAGGGCGGCGGCGGGCGCTCTCGACATGCTCGAGCGCGAGCCAAATGAGCCACTGCTGCTCAACCATGCCGGTGCGATCCTGTATGAGCTGTGGAGCTTGGATGCGGCCGAGGCGATGTTCGACGCTGCGCAGCGGCTCGATCCGCAGCTCGAAGCGGTGCAGCGCAACCTGACAGCGCTCGCCGTGCGACGTCGCCAGAAGCCGAGCGCCGCAGGCCGACCCCCGCTGCGCGCCGCGTTGCCCGAGCTGGCAAGCCGCGCGGTGGAGATCGCCGGGCAGGCTCAGCCCGCTGAAGGCCTGCGGCTGAGCCTGTGCATGATCGTGCGCGACGAGCAGCACACGCTCCCGCAATGCCTGGCCGCCGTGGCGGAGGCGGTCGACGAGATCGTGATCGTGGACACGGGCTCGACCGATACGACGATCGAGATCGCGCGGTCCTTCGGAGCGAGCATCATCGAGCGGGAGTGGACGGGGTCATTCGCCGAGGCGCGCAACGTGTCCTTCGCTGCGGCCAGCGGCGACTGGCTGATGTACCTAGACGCCGACGAGGTGCTCGTGCGCGAGGATCTCGCGCTGTTGCGATCGCTGACAGGGCGCACCTGGCGCGAGGCGTTCTACCTGGCGCAGACCAGCTACACCGGCGACCGAGACGACGGCGGCGCCGTCGCGCACGATGTGCTGCGCGTGTTTCGCAACAGACCCGAGTACCGCTTCGAGGGACGTTTGCACGAGCAGGTCGCCCACAGGCTCCCCGGTTACCTGCCCGAGCGTATCGAGGCCTCGGGCGTACGCATCGAGCACTACGGCTACCTCGGGGTGGTGCGCGAGGCTCGCCGCAAGTCCGAGCGCAACATCGAACTGCTGCGTCTGCAGCAGGCCGAAGGCCCTGCAACCCCATTCCTGCACTTCAACCTAGGCTGTGAGTACGCAGCCGCGGGCGATCGCCCGGCTGCATTGAGCGAGTTCGAACGCGCCTGGGCGATGCTCGAGGCGGCCGCGGACAAAGACAGCTACAAGTTCGCGCCAGCGCTGCTGAACCGCCTCGTGAAGGCCCTGCGCGTGTGCGGGCGCCCGTGGCATGCGCTCGCGCGCGCCGGGCAGGGGCTCGAGCTCTTCCCCGGCTTTACCGACCTCGTGCTCGAGCAGGCGCTCGCCGCAATCGCGCTGGAGCAGCCTGAGCGGGCGATCGAGCTGTGCGAGCGTTGCATCGAGATGGGAGAGGCTTCGCGCGGCTATACCTCGACCGTCGGCGCCGGCACCTTCCTGCCGCGGCTACAGCTGGCGCAGCTGAGGCGTGCCCAGGGAGAGCTCGAGTGCGCGCTCGAGCAGCTCGAGTACTGCGTGCGCGAGCATCCCCGCTTCACCGGCTCAGTGTTGCCCTACGCGAGCGCGCTAATGGCAAGCGGCATGGAGCCTGACGCGGTCGTCGCCAAGGTGGAGCAGTACATGCCCGATCCCGGGCCGTCCGCTCGTTTTCTGCTGGGTACAGCCCTTTACGAGGGTGGCGCGACGCGCGCGGGCGAGCAGCAGTTCAGGCTGGTGCTCGAGCGCCAGCCGCACTCCAGCAGGGCGCGCGTGGCGCTCGCCGAGGCGCTGCTGGCGCAGCGGCGTTACGCCGAGGCGGCCAGCGAGGCGGCCACGATCTCGAGCGACGATGCGCTGGCGGTGATCGCATGCCGAAGCGAGCTGTTTGCGCGTACCGCCGGGGCCGATCGTGCTGGCGCCGAGCTTGCGCTGGAGCGGGCTGGGCGGGCGGGGATGGCGAACGACGAGCTAGACCTGTTTCGCGCTTGGGGGCAGCTCGCCAGCTCCGGTGAGACCGCGATCGAGCTTGCAGCGGAGGCCGTCGCACAGCTTGCAGTCATGCTCGAAGCGCTGCTGCGAGTACACGACTTCAAGTCCTTTGAAGCCTTGCTCGGCGTATTTCAGCGTTCGCCCATCGGCGAACGCGAGCGCCGCGAGCTGCTCGCCGAGATGTACATGCGTCGTGGGTTCGCCGCCTCAGCGGCTGAACAGTGGATGGCGGTCTGCCACGAGGAGCCGGACGTCCGCGCTCTGCTGGGCCTTGCGCGCGTCGCTGCCGCCAGGGGCATGGCGCGCGAGGCGGGTGACTTCGCGGGGGCTGTTCTCTCGCGCGATCCCAACAACAGGCTCGCGGCGAGCCTGCTCTCGCGGACAGCGGCCGCGTAGCCGATCCGATGCTCAGCCGTGCACGGCGCGCAAGGCATGTCGCAGTTGGAGGAGATCCTTCAAGTTTCCGCAAAGGACGTCGATGACGGTAATGAACGCAAGCGCGAGGCGGCCCATGGACTGGACCGCAAAACACCGTTTTCAGGGAGAAAACGCCATATGAGCTCGCCCATCCTGCCCATAACAGACTTTCCGGGCCGACCCACAGACACGCCATCAGCAACCAACAGCGCCGAGGACATCGGTGCGCTCGTCTCCGCACTGAGTGCTGGCGAGCCCAGCCCGAGGTTCGTCGCCAGCAGGGGCGGTCCGCCGCCTGAGCTGCTCGAGCAGATCGCTGTCGCCGGCCGGATCGAGGAGCAGTTGCGGGAAAACGGACACCAACTGCGCTTCTCTGTAGCAGTCGGGCAGCGCATGACGATCGAGCTGGTCGATCGCGACGGCAATGCCATGAGGAGCCTGTCTGCCGCTGAGGCACTCGAGCTCGCAGCCGGAAAGCCGCTGCGCTAGGGCCTCGCCGATGTCCACGTCATCGCTAGCCGTCAACTCCGCCAGCAACGCGCCGATCACGGTCTCAGGCCTGGCGTCCGGTCTGGAAACGACCAAGATCATCGCTGCGTTGATGGGCGCCGAACGCGAGCCTGTCACGCACCTCACAAATGAGCAGGCCAAGCTCTCGGCCGAGCAGAGCCAGCTCCAGGGCATTCAGAGCAGCCTGCAACAGCTGTCCTTCGCGGCCTCTGAATTCAGCCTGCCTTCGCTGTTCGAAAGCTCGCAGACGGTTACCTCGAGCGAACCGCAGCGGGTCAGCGCAGCCACCAGCTCGGGCGCCGGCGTCGGCGGCTACGAGGTCGACGTCACACAGCTTGCCAACTCAGCGCAGCGTACGTTCACGTTCGCGAGCCCGGCCAGCGAACAGACGATCACGATCGATGGTCACGAATTCACGCTCAAAGAAGGCGAGGGCGCCAAGGAACTGGCAAGCGCCATCAACACGAACAGCAAGGCGACGGTGTACGCGGCGGTGCTCGAATCGGGGGCGATCGTGCTGTCCGATCGTGCGACGGGCAACACCGGCAGTGAATTCATCGCGGTCAGCGATCCCGGTGGAGCGCTGACGGAAAAGCCCGAAACCGCGAAGGAAGGCAAGAACGCGCAGTTCACAGTCGACGGCGTCGAAGGAGAATCAGCCTCCAACACGGTTACCGACGCGATCGCCGGGGTCACCTTGACCCTCGGTGGGCTGACGCCATCGGGGCCCGTGACGATCGACGTTCAGGCTCCCGGACCCAGTGCCAGCGCGGTGGAAGCTCAGGTGCAGGCGTTCGTCAAGCTCTACAACTCGACCGTCGAAGCGATCCAGACGCAGATCCAGACCAAGCCGTTCACAAAACCGGACAGCAAGAGCGAATTTGAAACGGGCATCCTCTTTGGCGACGTGGAACTGACGGGCCTGCTCGATGGTATGCGCGACACCATGTACGAACCGATCGCAGGGCTAGCGACGGAAATGTCGAGTCCGTTCAATATCGGCATCAGCACCGGTGCACCCACCGGATCGGGGACCTCCTCTCAGGCATCGTTGGAAGGGCTGTTGACGCTCGAACCAAACAAGCTCGCAGAAGCCGTCAAGGCCAATCCCGCGGGCGTCGAGCAGATGTTGCAGCAGTGGTCGCAGAAACTTCAGAGCCAGATCAACGCCGTGGGTGCGCCCGGTGGCGCGCTTGAAGCGCGAGTCAACGGCGACAGCGCCCAGGTCAGTCAGCTGACCATTCAGATCAACACGATGAACGAACTCCTGGCACACCGCGAAAAGGCCCTGCAGGCGACGTACGCCAACCTGGAAAGCGTGATCTCGCGTAACACCACGCAGGGCGACTGGTTGACGCAGCAGGAGGAATCGCTGACCAAGTCCGGTATTTAGCTGGGTGTCGTCTCCGGTTCGTGCGTAGCTCAGCAGGTTTTGACTGTCAACCCTCAGGTTTCTGCGCGCGGGGTCGATCAAGGACTTAGATGACCAACGTGACCGCATCCCACGCCGCCTACCGCAGGGGCACGGTGATGGCCGCAACGCCCGCAGAGCTGGTGGTGTTGCTCTACGACGGCGCACGGCGTTTCCTGCGCCAAGCCGCTAACGCAATGGGCGACGGCGAAATCGAGCGCGCACACAACACGCTGCGCTTCGGCGAACGCATCATCAGTCACCTCGACGGAACGCTCGATTTCCAGCAGGGCGAAATCTCACAGCGCTTGCACTCGATCTACGGGTTCTGTCTGTCGCATCTCAACGCCGCTCGCATGAGTCAGGACCCGACAAAGGTCGAAGAGGTGATCGAGCTGCTCGGCGAGTTGCGCGACGCCTGGAGCGAGATCGCAGCTGAGGCCGAGCGCGGGTGAGCTCGCAGTCGCCCGGCGAGGACGCCAAGACTCTGCTGGCTCGCTACAAGGCGATCCACGCCCACGCAGAGCTCGAACTGGAGCTTGCCGGTGCTGGGGAGATCGACCGCCTCGCCGCGCTCGACGGTCGTTGGCAGGAGCTGATCGAGGGCCTGCCCGCGCAGCCGCCCACGGCTGCCGCGGCGCTGCTCCAGCGCGCGCGGCTGATCCACGAGCGCACGCGCATCGAGCTCGAGCGCCTGCGCGAGACGCTGCTCGCGGACCTCGCAACCACCACGCGCTCCAAGCGCGCCGCCGACGGGTATGCCGGCCAGCTGCGTCGGCGCCCGCGGCTCGATCGCAGCGCGTAGGCCTAGCTTCTGATATGGGTGGTGTTGTCAAGTAGGGCAGGGGTCGTGGGGAGCGGGTCGTGGTTGAGCCGCTCCTGTTTGGTGCTGTAGCTCGGGGTGCGGGTGGCGGCCGGGGCTGCGAGGGCAGTCAGGCTGATATGCGAGGGCTGGGTACCTCAAGACGGTTCTTCGCTGCGCCTGGGCCGCTGTCTAGGAACGAGCGCGCCGACCGTGGTCGGTGCTCATAGAAGTGTCGCGGACCCCGTGTGGCACGGCGCCGGCCGCCACCCCCACTCCGAACGGGATTGGTGGGATCTGGTCAGTCGGGCTGGTTGGCGATCTCCCAGACGAAGCACGCGAGTTCCCTTGCCACCGCGACAGCGACGGTCGTGCGCTTCTTCGCGCGTTGCCCATCGAGGTGCGACCAGCGCCGATGCAGTCGTAGCTGTGCCCGCCAAGCAGCCTCGATCGCGGCAGGCGGCTGCCCCTGCTGGCGGCGCTTGACTGCCAGCGACAGGGCTGGCCTGCGCCGGTAGTGCCAGGCCGCCTCGACGAGCAGCCTGCGTGCATGACTCGAGCCGGCTTTCGTGATCGAGCCCCGGGTGCGCCTGTCCCCAGAGGAGTGCTCGGACGGGACCAGGCCGAGGTAGCTGGCCAGCTGCTTGGGGTGTGCGAATGCAGTGATCTCGCCGATCTCTGCGATCAGGCCGACCGCGCTGAGCGTGTCGATGCCACGCAGACAGCGCAGCCGCGCGACCGTTGGTGCCCACGGTCCCTTGACGGACTCCTCCACGATCAGGGTGTCCAGGCGATCACGTCTGGCGAGCAGCACCTCGTGATGGGCCAGATACTCACCGAAGACGACCTCAAGCAGCGGCTGCTCAAAGCGAGTCTTGCTGAGCCACCTCAGATGCCCGTCGGCCCAAGACGCGCCGGGGCCGCTCCAGATCAGCCCCCTTGCGCAGAAGGAGCTTGCTGATCCTGTGACGTGCGCGCATCAGATCCCCGCGCAGATCCTCACGTGCACGCACCAGGTCACGCAGCGCCTCGAGCTCGGGCGCCGGGACCGACACTGGACGCAGCTGCCCCGCAGCATGCAACCTGGCGAGCTTCAGCGCGTCACGCATGTCGGTCTTGATCCGGTCGCCCGGCTGACGCGGGATCACACCCAGCGCACACACCATCACTTCAACCCCGGCTGCCCTCGCAGCCCTTGCCAGCTCGAACCCCGTGGGCCCTGCCTCATAGACCGCACGCACCTCCCCCGGCAGCGACTGCAGCCACTCGATCGCCGCGGCAGAGGACCCTCCCAGCTGCGCCTCCCACACCTCACCCGACCCTAGCTGCACAGCCGCCGCAGCGGTCTTCCTGGCATGCACATCAAGGCCCGCAAAACAGATACCTTCAAACATGTCGACGCACCCTTTCCATCGATGCGGTAACCAGCCCGCGCCATACGATGCGCGGGAGCGTCGACGACCACAAACCACGAGCCGGCGAAGACGCCGCCACCCATACTGTCTAGGCA
>Ga0209275_10000695_pt1 | contig 13434 bp, 11 predicted proteins | sample HubBroMetageREF2_FD_188344 | JGI IMG/M metagenome (GOLD analysis project Ga0209275, IMG submission 188344) | Reference soil microbial communities from the Hubbard Brook experimental Forest, New Hampshire, USA - Hubbard Brook CCASE Soil... | ecosystem: Environmental > Terrestrial > Soil >... | reverse complement strand
TGGGATCGCGCTGTTACTGGTCGCAGGAACGTTGATTTCGCTGGCTCAGTCGGCGTATCAGCCAAAGTTTAAGGGGGATCCGGCGCGATCGGAATCAGAAGCCAATGCCCTGGGCTACATGCGGACCGTCATCCGGGCACAGCAGCAATACTACAAAAAGAATAACAACAAGTACGCGGCGAGCCTGGCTGACCTGGTTCATAGCGGCTCGTTCACTAAACGGATGGCCCAGACCGATCGGGGAGATTACACGGTAAGCTTTCACTCCCGCAAAGATGGCTACGAGCTGACAATGACGCCAAAACAATTGGATGCCGAGCATCGCGCGTTCTACGCGAATGAGGATGGAGTTATGCACGCCGATGAGACCAAAGCGGCGGATGAGAATTCGCCGGCGGTGAAGTGAAGGTGGCGGCTGTGCACGTACTCACAAGCTAATCGAAGAAATGCTCGCTCGGTTGCCACATTTTCGAGGCTCTGATTTGTCCAACCGCGCCGTCCAACGGGCCGGATCACCTTGCTCTCCGAACCCGGCGGAGAAAACTGGAACAGCCCCACGGTGTCAGGGACGCAGTTCGAATACAGTTCCGCAGCCCGAATTCTCAACCCCGCAATTTAGGTCGCCACCCAAGACAGTGACGCCGAAGAATTCCCCGTTCGGACCAAGGGCCACACCCAGCGGAAAGCCTCCATGGGCCGAATTCTCAATGGGAAAGTTGTAGAGCACATCGTATTTGCCCTCGGTGGTGAATACACCCAAGTATCCCGAATTATGCGTGCCGCCGTTAACGTTAGTGCCATAAAGGTTCCCCTTGGAGTCGCGAACCAGGCAAGTGTGCGAGTCGTTATTCTCAGTAATGGGAGGGAATTGGTAAAGCGTTTTCAGTTTTCCGGCCTTATCGATCCGGAATATGGTGCCGCAACCGAACCCAGAGTTACAGCTAAGATCGCCGCCGCTGTCGGTTACGCCAACCACGTTCCCAGTGCCGTCGTCAGTCACGCAGTTGGGAAAAGCCCCGTCTGATTTCCCAGTAAATTTGTGGAGGATTCTGTATGTGCCGGTGTGCTCGAGTTCGTAGATGAGTCCGCAACCGTCGGGGTGATCGCAGCTGAGATCCCCGCCCAGGCTGGCGACGCCGAAGATGTTGCCTTGGGAATCTATCACCGGGCTCCCGATAGGCTCAATCCCATCCGCCAGCGAAGTAAAGGTATGCAGCACGCGGAACTTCCCGTTTGCCTGCACTTCATAAACGACTCCGCAGCCGTTGCCATTGAAGCCGCAGGAGGAATCGCCGCCATACGACGTGTTTCCAAAAAGATTGCCCTTTGAGTCTAATATCGGGGCTGAGTTGGCGGCTGCACCATCGCTGAAATTGCTATTGCCGAGGTAGCGAAGTATCTTTTCCTCGCCGCCGCTAGTTATCTCATAGATTATGGAGGGAGAACCATTGACGCCTTCGGTTGTGCCAAACAGATTTCCGGCAGCGTCCCTGACAACACCAGAAAGGGGAAATCCCCCGTCGCTGCTCCCGCCCTTGAAACTATAGAGGATGGTGTAGGTGCCATCCTTGGCGACTTCATAAACGATTCCACAACCGCCCACTCCTGGCGGACAGCCTAGGAAGCCTCCGCTTGCCGTTGTGCCATAAAGATTCCCTTGCGCGTCCCGGATCAAGGGGTTGGGTCCGGCCCCGTCCGGCGATGCGGTGAAAGTGTGGAGAGTTTCAATATTCAGCAAGTCTTGGGCCTGCGCGGACCATGGAACAGTTGTCGCAATCGCAACAATAAGCAGTGTGGGGAAGAAAAACCGAGATTCTCGCATAGGCATCTCCTTCGCAGATCGGCCCGTGTCGCTATCCAGCGGCCCGCTATTATACTGCGTCTATTCTTGGAGTTGTCTCCAGATTGTAAAAAAGAGCGCAAAACCAAGCGCGATTTCCCTCATTCAGATGGAGATTTTATTGGTAAAAACACAGAGCCCTACGCCGCAGGCCCGGGTTTAATTTGTACTGCTTTGTCGTCGTGGTAGGTGATGCTGAGGGGGTCGCCGCCGTTCGGATAGTTCACTGTGCGATTCCCCGGCTCGCCTAATTTTTCTGGAATCCCCAAACCGATTGAGAAATCGGTTTGCAACTCGCTCATCCCTGGCTTGACCTGGTGTTTGTCGATGGCATCCCAGACGTCGCCCGGCCAATGTTTGTAGAGCTCGTGGGGATCTTGAATAAAGAGCATGTCGTCGGCGTAGAACTTGTAATCGACCCCCTTGATTGATCCGATGGAGAAGGCATAAGTCTTGCCGTCTTTTTCAAACACTGCCATTACTTGGCGCTCGCCGGGCGATTGCGGTGCTTCGGCACTGATGACATCTTTTATTTGCAGTTTTTCAATAGGCAAGAGTTTGCCGGCCTCCTGCGAGAAGTCGACGCGGTGGCGTACAGGATCGTAGGGATAAAGCGTGTAGGCATAGCCGACCTTGACCCACGCGGGCTGCTGGGTGAGCTGTTGGGCGGACTTCAGATCGTAGGGATAAAGTTTCTTGGGAGTCACGTAATAGTCGGGATTCAGCGGTGGCGCCTGTTTCTTCGCTTGCTCGACCTGGCTCACGTGGCGTTCGTACAAAATGTAGACGAGGCGGCAACCCGAAACCAGGATCGCCACCACCATTACGAGTTGAAGCCTTTGTTTAAGTTCAGGACTGATCTGCATCAGACGTAACCTTACCAGACAGGAGGTGTGGCACGCCTCTGTTGTCAATGAGAGTTTCGAGTTTTCCGCCCGCCGAATTCCGGTCTGATGCGGTAAACTTACATATGGGCGAGGCCTCTTGTCCATGCCCGTTTGAAGGAGAAGACTATGGCTGCCGTGACTGAAGGCGAAGTTCTGAGCGCTTTGAAACAGTGCTATGACCCGGAGATTCCTGTAAACATCGTCGATCTAGGGTTGATTTATGCCGTGCGCTTTGAACCCGTAGCCGAAGATCGACAAGATGTTTCGGTAGACCTGACGCTTACTTCGCCAGGCTGCCCTTCGCATGTCATGATCGGTGAGCAGGTGAAAGCCCGGCTGGAGCAGCTGCCCGGCATCCGAACGGCAACCGTGAATGTAGTTTGGACCCCGGCGTGGACTCCGGAGCGCTTGAGTCCTGAGGCCAGGACGCAACTGGGCATCGAGTAAGAAAGAATGCGTCGGCCCGGCGCGCGGCTTACAAAGCTTTGCTGCAATCCCTTCCTTAAGAGTCCTAGGCGTCTCGGGCTTGGTTGACAAAGCTCCTGATCGACGATAAAGTTTGCCTCCGATTCGTTCCTACCCGGCAAGTTTCATCTTCAGGAGGCAACGCCATGCGAAAAACCATAAGGCAGATAATTTTCCTGGCGGCACTCTCGGTCATTCTGCTTGGGCTGTCTCTTGAAGATGCACGCGCGTCTGGGGTCAAAACTTATCGCGGCAAATTTTCGGACGGGGCGAAGTACCTGATCCAGGTTCCTTCGAAGTGGAATGGCACATTGGTTCTGTACAGCCACGGATATGTGGTGCCGGGGTCGTCGAATCCGCCTATGGATGTTGGCGATCCGATCACCGGCGGTTATCTTCTAGCAAACGGTTATGCTTTAGCGGGATCTTCTTATGCCACAACCGGATGGGCATTCCAACAGGCTGTTCCCGATCAGATAAAAGTTCTCGATACTTTCAAGACTCTGGTGGGCGCGCCCAGCCACACTATCGCGTGGGGACATTCCTTGGGCGGCATGGTCACGGCTGGCCTGGTGCAACTTTATCCTGAGCGCTTTGACGCGGCGTTGCCAATGTGCGGAGTGGTCGCGGGAAGCGTTGGCACCTGGAACGCGGCGTTGGATTCGGCTTTTGCGTTCGACGTGCTGCTCGGATCAGGGTCGGGATTGCAACTGGTGAACATCAAAGACCCGCTGAAAAATGTTACAACTGCCGAAGAGATTCTTTCCGCTGCGCAAAACAATGCTCAAGGGCAGGCGCGGATCGCCCTGACTGCCGCACTCGACGACACACCCGGCTGGTACGATGCTTTATCGCCCGAACCGTCTGCCACCGATTACGCCGCGCAGGAAGCGAATCAGTATTTGTGGCTTGCGAACATTGACTTTCCTTTCGCTTTCGACCTCCGGGCTGAACTGGAGGGGCGTGCGGGCGGCAACGGGTCGTGGAACAACGGAGTGAACTACGAGACGCAGCTTAAGAATTCCGTCGACTATGCCGAAGTTCAGGCGCTCTATAAGAAGGCCGGTCTAAGTTTGGATACAGACCTTCAGGCTTTGAGCGATGCTGCGCGGATCAAAGCCAAGCAATCAGCTCTGACTTATCTCGAACAAAATATTATCTTCAACGGAAAGATTCCTATCCCGGTCCTGACCGTGCATACCAAGGGCGATGGTCTGGTAGTGGTGGAAGACGAAACCGCTTACAAGGATGTTGTTGACGAGGAGCACGACGGCGCGTTGTTGCGGCAGTTGTTTGTGCATCGCGCGGGGCATTGCGAATTTACTCCGGCGGAGACTGTGGTCGCATTCGGCGCGCTGATCAGCCGTTTGGACACGGGCAAGTGGCCTGTGCTTGGTGCTGCCGCGCTGAACGAGGCGGCCAAGGGGTTGGGATCGAAATTTAATGTGTTGTCGGTGGACGGAAAGAATGTTCACGTGGCGCCGGCATATTTCAAGTTTCAGCCGGCGATTTTCTTGCGGCCCTTCGATGCTGGGAAGGATTGAGGAAAACTCCCAGCGCGAACGAATTTAGAATGGACGCCACACGAGCGTGTACGCTCGCGCCTACATCGGAAAATTGCCACTGTGACGAATGAGACTGCTGTAAGCAGGCTGAGCGAAGGATGGCGCAAATCGGGAGTCGAAAATGGCGACATGCTGCTGCTTCACAGCAGCACTAGACGAACATTGCGCAAACTGCATAAATGGGGATTTACTCCCGACGTACAAACGATTCTTGACAGTTTTCTTCAGGCTCTCGGGGCCGCCGGAACCCTGTTGCTGCCCCTATTCAACTTCGACTTCGCCAAGGGCACTCCTTTTGATATTCGAAGCACACCCAGCCAGATGGGAGCTTTGACCGAGGCTGGTCGAACCCGTGCTGAGGCAGTACGAACCGGGCATCCCATTTATTCTTTTGCGGTCTTAGGAAATGCGCGAGAGCGGTTTCCCGGGCTGAATAATTTCAGCGGCTACGGAGCGGATTCACCGTTTGGCATCCTTCACAAAGCCGGGGGCAAGATCGCGGTTCTAGACCTTCCTGATCAAGACAGTATGACCTTCTACCATTACGTCGAAGAATCGATGTCCGTGGAATATCGCTTTCACAAACGTTTTTCAGGCTTGTATACAAACTTCGATGGCGTTGCTTGCAACCGGACTTATGGACTTTTCGTGCGAAAGATGGATCAGGGAGTGGTGAGTCGCGTGGATCCTATGGGCGAAGTCTTGTGGGCGAAGGGATTGTATTGTGGAGATCGTCCGGGGAGCGGGTCGGGTTTGCGAGTCATCGACGCTTCGAAGCTCTATGAAGAAGTTGCGGCAGTCATTGCCCAGGGCAAAGCCAGAGGTCTGTTGTATGAGATTCAGTAACGATCCTTCTACCTTTGAGAGGGCGGGCGTGGGCTTGCTCATGCATCAGTTGGCTTCGGAACTCTGGCCCATTACGCGAAGTATCACCGGACCAGGAGTGAGAAAAACATTAGCGATCCTCAAGCAGGAAATTCCCGAGCTGCGCATAGAATCCATTCCGAGCGGAACCAAGTGTTTTGACTGGACGATCCCAGATGAATGGTCGGTTACGGAAGCGTTCATCGAGGATGAGGCTGGTAATCGCATTCTGGATTTTCAGAACAACAATCTGCACGTCGTTGGGTACTCGATTCCGGTCGATGAGTGGCTCGGCCTCGAAGAACTGCAATCTCATTTGCATTCGCTCCCAGATCAGCCGGACGCCATTCCATACGTGACCTCTTATTATTCGCGGCGGTGGGAATTTTGCATTGCCGAAGCTCAACGTCGATTGCTGAGCCAAGGTCGCTACCACGCGGTGATTCGCAGCGAATTGAAGCCCGGTGTTTTGAACTATGGCGAGCTGATTCTCCCGGGCGAATGTGATCAGGAAGTCTTGCTCTCGACCTACATTTGCCATCCATCGATGGCTAACAACGAATTGTCTGGCCCTGTAGTTGTGGCGGCGATAACTTCATGGCTACGCAGTCTGGTCAACCGCAAATACACTTATCGCATTATTTTTATCCCGGAAACGATTGGATCGATCGCATATCTGAGCATGCACCTGTCTCAAATGAAGTCAAAGACAGTAGCGGGATACGTTGTGACTTGCATTGGCGACGATCGCACCTATTCGTTCCTGCCTTCGCGGTCGGGGAATTCCCTTGCGGACTTCGCGGCTACACACGTTCTCGGCCACTTGGCTCCGGGCTACAGAAAATACTCTTTTCTGGATCGGGGAAGCGACGAGCGACAGTATTGCAGTCCCGGAGTTGACCTGCCAGTTGCTTCTGTCATGCGCAGCAAGTATGGGGAGTATCCCGAGTATCACACATCTCTCGATGATTTGAATCTGGTCACGGCTTCTGGACTTGGCGATGGCTTTCTTGCCTACAAGCGCATTTTGGAATGTATCGAAGGCGATTGTTATCCGCAGATAACTGTTTTGTGCGAACCTCAGCTTGGAAAAAGAGAACTCTATCCGACTCTCTCTACCAAGAAGTCTAGCGAGCAAGTCCGGGTAATGATGAATCTCATCGCCTATTCCGATGGACGCTTGAGCCTGTTGGAAATCGCCGAACGGATTGGCCAGCCTATGTGGGCATTGCTGCCCATCGTCGAGCGACTGTCAGGACTGGGCTTGCTGAAGAAGAAACGCTACCCAAGCTATCAAACTGTCTAAAATTCAGACAGCGAAACTGACGAAAAAATCTTCTAAGTGTCCTGATTTGAAACCCTGCCGGGATTCTGCGGCGAATTAACATTGACATCCGTTAGCAGCGGATTAAGAATCGATGCCGTTGTCTAACGAGGCCATTTCGTCCTGTATAGAGAACCTTTTTGGAGAAATGTGGAGAAGAATTTGGGTTCCACGAAGCTAATTCCAAGGAGAAAAACTATGAATACGCGTTTTGCTCTCTGCAGTTCAGTGGCGGGAGTTGTATTGCTGGCTTGTATTGGCCTGGCCAGTGTCGCCTCAGCTCAGGATGTTAAAACACAGCCGAAGGGAAGGTACGTAGTTTTGCCGGCACGCCTGCGGCATGACTTGAAAGTTCCTCCGGCAGCTTTGCAAACCTGGAATGGTTCGTTCAACTACCAGGGAACGAACTACACCTACAACATGGTCGGCACTGCGCCCTCCACAAATGCTTCAACCACGGTTCAGGTGTATGTCATCCCGCTGAAGGTTGTGATCACGCCGAGGAGGGGTTCGTCGACTACGTACGATCCATCACACGTGCTTTCGAACGGAAAGACGGTGACCGCCAACACAACTACATCGCCGATCTTCAACTCGAGCACGACCTACGTTCAAGGCGGCGTTAACGTAGGCACGACCCAATACATTGACGCTTACCAACGGGCCAATTTCTGGGGCACGGTGCAGAGTAATACGAATTATCACCTGCTCTTAGGTGGACCGACTGTACTGGCGGAACAAACCTTGAGTCCACCGTCGCGTTACGGGACGACGGGCTCTCCCTTTGGGTTTAAGGCGGGACTGGTGGACATCAATTGGTTTGATGCTGAGTTGCAGAGCATCATCAGCAAGTTCAGCCAGATTCAGCCGAACACTCTGCCCATCTTCCTGACCTATGACGTGTATCTTACGGAAAGCGGGGAGTGCTGCATAGGCGGCTACCATAGTTCAGAAGGCAGCGTCAGCAGTCCGCAGGCTTACGCGCATGCGACTTACGTTGATCATCCGGGCGACTTCGCCCAGGATGTTTCCGCGTTGTCGCACGAAGTGGGTGAGTGGGCGGATGATCCGCTGGTCGTCAATACCAATGGCAACAACACGCCTTGCGGGATTCTGGAGGTGGGAGATCCGCTCGAGGGCAATCCGAACTACGGCGGCTATCCGTACGTGTTGAATGGATTCACCTACAACTTGCAGGATCTGGTTACGCTGCCCTATTTCGGGGCTCCCGCGAGTACATCGGTAAATGGCTTTTTCACCTTCCAAGGAGAGTCGTTGGGCGTTTGTCAGAACGGCAGCTAGGGTTCAGGCTGGTTTTTGCGTGGCCCGTTTCCTAGGAAGCGGGCCTTTTCTTTTTGCACATCGTAGAGCCGGGGATCTGATCGGCGAGTCGTCTGTCACCACACAATCAAAGCGGAATCAGGTAAGATACTTCGTCGTTCGCTCTGCTCACAAATGAACCGCGAATATCACAGAGGATATAGCCAGGAACTTCATCGCGACATGGAGGCGCTGGTCTTCGGACACGGCGGCTCGCCACTGCTGGTCTTTCCAACTTCGATGGGCAGATTTTTTGAATACGAAGATCGCGGAATGATCGGCGTGCTGGCGCCGAAGATTGAAAGCGGAGAGCTGCAGGTGTTTTGCCCGGACGCGGTAGACACCGAGAGTTGGTACAACAAAAGTATTCATCCGCGACAGCGGGTGATGCGGCACTTGCAGTATGAGCGTTACATTCTTCATGAATTCCTTCCCTTCCTGCGATGGAAAAATGCGACGCCCAGATTAGCTGTGACTGGATGCAGCTTCGGTGGCTATCATGCGGTGAACTTTGCGTTGAAGCATCCCGATGTGGTGACCCATTGTGTGAGCATGAGTGGCGCTTATGACATTCACCAGTTCCTGGACGGCTACTACGATGACGATTGCTATTTCAATTGTCCGCCGGATTACGTGCCGAAAATGAATGACGATTGGTTTTTGACGCACTGGCGGCAGATGAAGATCGTGCTGGGATCGGCGGACTGGGACATGTGCCTGGATCAGAATGTGAAGATGTCGGCGATGCTGAATGAAAAGGGAGTGCCGCATTGGCTGGATGTGTACGGCGACCACTCGCAGCATGATTGGCCGTTGTGGGAGAGGATGGCGGGGAAATATTTCGGCTAATGCCCCGTAGAGACGTGGCTTGCTACGTCTTTGTAGCGCGTGAAAGGAGAGACGTTGCACGCAACGTCGACAGGAGAATCGCTGATGAAGAAAATTGGGATTTTGTTTGGCATGGAGAATACTTTTCCGCCGGCTTTCGTGGAGAAAGTCAACAGTATGAAAGTCGATGGCGTGACCGCTGAGTTCGTGAAGCTGGGAGGGGTGAAGATGGCCGATCCCAGCGGGTATCGCGTGATCGTTGACAGAATTTCGCAGGACATTCCTTTCTACCGGGCTTATTTGAAGAACGCCGTGCTGAACGGGACCATCGTGGTCAACAATCCGTTCTGGTGGACGGCCGACGATAAGTTCTTCAACTATGCGCTGGCAACCAAGCTCGGAGTGGCGATTCCGCCGACCGTTCTCTTGCCACATAACAAACACCCCGAGGGCACGACTGATCAGTCCATGCGAAATCTCCTCTTCCCATTGAACTGGGAGGAGATTTTTGAGTATGTCGGCTTCCCTGCTTTCCTGAAGCCATATTCGGGCGGAGGTTGGAAGCACGTTTACAAGGTGCATTCGCCCGAGGAATTCTTTCATCATTACAACCAGACTGGCGACTTGTGCATGACGTTGCAGCATGGGGTGGAGTTCAAGGAATATTTTCGCTGCTACGTGGTCGGTCAGGAAAAAGTCAAGATTATGTACTACGATCCGAGAGCGCCGTTTCATGAGCGCTACGTGCGGAATCCGGTTCCAGCCCATGCCAAATTGCTGGAGCGCGTGGAGCGCGACGCACTGACGCTTTGCCGGGCGCTCGGGTATGACCTGAACACGGTTGAGTTTGCGGTGGAGGATGGGATTCCGTATGCGATCGACTTTATGAATCCGGCGCCGGATGCCGAAGCCACTTCGGTGGGGCAGGAAAACTTCGAGTGGGTGGTGAATGCGGTCGCGGAAATGGCTGTAAAAAAAGCGCTTAGCGATGAGAACCCCGCGCGGGAGTTGCGCTGGGCGGCGTTCTTGGCAGGGCCCGTGCCGGTAACTGCTCCCGAGTCGAAGCCAGCGCCTCGTAAGCGTGCCCGGGCTTAGGTTCAAGCAATCAAAAAGCAGCCGAGCTTCGCTTGGCGGACGGGCAGGGGCGGCTGTCCCCACACAAGAAACATCGGGCGTATTCTGGGTCTACATTGTTATACTGATGCTCGACCGAGCATTCGGCTGACGATGCGACCTACCTTTACTATCGGGATTGAAGAGGAATATCAGACCGTCGATCCGGTCACGCGCGACCTGCGCTCGCACATCCATACTGAAATGATGGAGCAGGGGCGGATGCGCCTTCAGGAGCGGGTGAAGGCCGAAATGCATCAGGCGGTGGTGGAGGTGGGAACTTCGGTTTGCACCACAATTAAAGATGCAAAGGCCGAGGTGAAAACCCTGCGCCGGGACATGATCAAACTGGCACGGGACAACGGTCTCAGGCTGGCGTCGGCGGCGACTCATCCTTTTGCAGACTGGCGGGTACAGGAAATCACGCCCGACGATCGTTATAAGAATATTGTCGAGGATATGCAGCTGGTGGCGCGGGCAAACCTTATTTTCGGTTTGCATGTGCATATCGGGATCGAGGATCGCGAAGTAGCCATCCAGTTGATGAATCACGCGCGTTACTTTGTACCGCATATTTTGGCGCTTTCGACCAACTCGCCTTTCTGGCTGGGAATGAATACCGGATTGAAATCCTACCGGTGCAAGGTTTTCGATAAGTTTCCGCGCACCAACATTCCGGATTATTTTCCCAGCTGGGGAGAGTACGAAAACTTTATCAAGCTGCTGATCAAAACGAATTGCATCGATAACGCAAAAAAAATCTGGTGGGACATTCGGCCGCATCCGTTCTTTAACACGTTGGAGTTCAGGGTTTGCGATATTCCGATGCGGGTGGATGAAACCATTGCACTCGCGGCGCTCATCCAGGCCACGGTCGCGAAGCTTTACAAGCTGCACGCGGCGAATCAGGGATTCCGGCTTTATCGGCGGGCGCTGGTCATGGAGAATAAGTGGCGCGCCGCGCGTTATGGCCTGGAAGGAAAACTGGTCGATTTCGGAAAGCAAGAAGAAGTTTCAGCACGCGAGCTGATATTGGAGTATTTGCATTTTGTGGACGACGTGGTGGACGAACTGGATTCGCGCGAGGAGTTGAACTACATTCACGAGATTTTGGAAATGGGAACCGGGGCGGATCGCCAGTTGCGCGTGTACGAGCAGACCGGTGATCTGAAAAAGGTTGTGGACTACATCATTGAAGAGACGGAAGTGGGATTGACGGAGTCTCCGGTCATGGCTTCCGCTAGAAAAGTAGGGTAATGAGCGTTCCTGTCAGTCAAGCTAACCGCAATTTTAATACGATTCCATTTGATCCTGAACTCAGTCCCGGAGCCCGCAACGCGGTAAAGGTTTGTTTGCGCGTGCAACCGGCAGAGAAGGTCACGGTCATCACCGACGAGGTCACCAAGGAAATCGCGGCGAGTATGGTCCGCGAATTGGAAGCCGTCGGCGCTCCGTATCGCGCCTGGGTGCTGGAGGATTTGGCGCCGCGGCCGCTGGGCGATCTTCCTCAAGAAATCATTGACGATCTCGAAACCAGCCAGGTCAGCATTTTTGCGGTACAGGCGCAGGCGAATGAATTGCGTTCGCGCATGCAGATGACCGACGTAGTGAACCGGCGCAAGATTCGTCATGCGCACATGGTGAACATCAACCGGCAGATCATGCTGGAGGGAATGCGGGCGGACTTTCTCAAGGTGGACCGCATCAGCGTGAAGGTCGTGGAAATGGTACGGAAGGCGAAGCAGGTGCGGGCGAAAACGCCCGCGGGAACCGATCTGGTGGCGGATTTGAATCCGAACTATCGCTGGGTGAAGACAAGCGGAATCATCAGCCCGGACAAATGGGGAAACCTGCCAGGTGGAGAAGTTTTCACAACTCCGGGCGAGGTCAACGGAACGTTTGTAATTGACGGCGTCGTCGGCGATTGGCTTTGCGCCAAGTTTGGGAGTTTGCGCGAGCATCCGCTGACTATTCGCGTGAAGGGAAATCGCGTGGTCGAGGCGCACTCCACGAATCCAGAGTTGGAGAAGGATTTCTGGAGCTACACTCATACCGACGAAAACAGCGATCGCGTGGGCGAATTCGCAATTGGCACGAATATCGAATTGAAAGATGTGATCGGCGAGATCCTGCAGGACGAAAAGTATCCCGGCGTGCACATCGCGTTCGGCAATCCTTACGGCGCTCATACTGGAGCGGAATGGTATTCGTCGACTCACATTGATGTTGTGGGAAGAAAATTCGATATTTGGGTCGATGAAGAACAGATCATGCGTGATGGCAAGTTCTTGATTGAGGCTTAGACCCCCAGCGGCATCTTCGCGCCAGCACGAAGAGTGCAATTCCTTGCATCCCCCCCACAAAGATATTTTCAAGGTTTCGAGTTGAACGTATCATGGTGCTCGTCCGAAGGCTCAGAAGCCGCCCGGCTGCTCTTCGGCGAATTTGCAATACTCTCGGAGGACTTCGATGACGCACCCGAAACCTCGCTTCAATCCGATCGGACTGCTGGCAGTTGCTATGTTCGTTTGGGTGTCGGTTGGCACCGCATCGGCCGCCACGTCAAAATACCAGGTGGTCTATCGCTTCCATGGGGGAAGCGACGGAGCCTACCCCTTCGCCGGATTGGTTGCAGATAGAAACGGCAATCTGTACGGCACCACCTATTCTGGCGGCCGAGATTCCGGGTTGTGCCAAGCGGACTCGGGATGCGGGACGGTTATTCAGCTCAGGCCACCATCCACTCAAGGTGGTAGCTGGAGGGAAAGCGTCATCTACAGATTCGGTCCTTTTGCCCATCCGGCAGCGAATCTGGTCATCGACAAAGCGGGAAACCTCTATGGCACCACCGCGTATGCAGGTCAGTCCGACAACGGGACGGTATTCGAATTGAAACGGCCGACTACTCCGGGCGGTGTGTGGACCAAGATAACTCTCTACAGTTTCGCTGGCGGCAACGATGGCGCAACTCCGGTATCCAGCCTGGTCTTTGATCAAGCGGGCAACATTTATGGAACCACAGAGTTCGGCGGTGGCGGATCGTGCACAGTCTTCCAACAGGGGCAGGGTTGCGGGACCGTGTTTCAATTGACACCTCCGATCAGGTTGGGCGGCGCGTGGAAGGAGTCCGTCCTGTACAGCTTCATCCCAGCAAACGACTATCCGCTCGCCGGCTTGGTTTTCGATGCACAAGGGAATCTTTATGGGACTACAGCGGGGGATCAGACC
>Ga0209275_10000690_pt1 | contig 13468 bp, 8 predicted proteins | sample HubBroMetageREF2_FD_188344 | JGI IMG/M metagenome (GOLD analysis project Ga0209275, IMG submission 188344) | Reference soil microbial communities from the Hubbard Brook experimental Forest, New Hampshire, USA - Hubbard Brook CCASE Soil... | ecosystem: Environmental > Terrestrial > Soil >... | reverse complement strand
GCGCTGGCAGCCCCGCGCGCACCCCCTCCAGGCCCGCCCGGAGGATCGCCGCCAACGCCAGGTAGGGGTTGGCGGTTGCGTCCGCGCCGCGGTACTCGAGATGCAGCTGGCTGGCCGGGTCGGCGCCGCCGAGCGCGACGACGGGTGGTATGCGCAGCAGCGCCTCGCGGTTGCGCTGCGCCAGACACATCGCTCCCGCGCTCCAGCGGTGCGGCGCCAGGCGCGCGCCCGAGACGGGGCTTGCGGCGGTGAGCGCGCTCAGCGCGCGCGCGTGACGCAGGATCCCAGCGGCGAAGCGCATGCCGAGCTCGCTCAGGCAGGCCGGCTGCGCGGCGTCGTAGAAGAGCGAAGCACCATCGGCGTCAAGCAGGCTGAGATGAATGTGCACGCCGTTACCCGCCTGCGCGGGGTTGAGCAGCGGCACAAAGCTCGCGCGGATTCCCTCGCGGCGGGCGATCTCTCTGACGAGCACCTTGAGCACGACGCTGCGGTCGGCGCTCGTCACGCCCTCCGCGGGAGCCACGGGGATCTCGAACTGGTGCTCCGCGTACTCTGCGAAAAACCGTTCAGGCTCCACGCCCGCATCGAGGAGTGCGTCCATCACGCGCGCGGGAAACGGCTCGAGGAGTCGCTGCTCCTCTAGCGTGAACGGTAGTGCCGGCGGTGAGTCGATGAGCAGCTGGAACTCGTGCTCGAAGCTCGCCAGCAGGCGCGCGCCAAGTTGTTGCTCGAGCTCGCGCAGGGTCTCGCGCAGGAAGCTGCGCGGACAGCACTCCCACGGTTTGCCGTCGGTCTCGACTAGGTCGCACAGGACCAGCTCCAGCGCGCTCGCGCCGCTGCCTGCGCCGACGCGTACGCGGGTGTCGGCGTCTGGCAGCAGCCGCAGGTCGCCGGTCGAGCCGAACGGGTTTGGCTCGGCGACCGGGCCGAGTGGCGTGAGCGCGTGGTTGGCTGGCACCCAGCTGACGCCCGCACGTAGGTACTCGCCAAGCTTGTCGGAGAGCACCGAGCGCCCGCGCACGATCGAGCCGAGGTCACAGCAGACGAGCGCGACCAGTTCGGATGCGCTCACGTAGGCATCGCCCGGCCCACGGTGCCGTTGTCCCAGATGCCCTCTTGCAGCCCGAGCTCATCGGCGCCGGAGCGCACCGCTGCGGCGTCCTGCGCACAGGCGAGCACGAACATGCCTCCGGCCGGCCCCTCCTGCCGCGCGAGCGCCGTGGCCAGTCGCTCCTGTGGCTGCACATGCACACCGCCGTTGCCCAGGGCAGGGTAGGTGTCGGCCAGGCAGTAGAGGCGCCCGCCGGGGCCCTGCACGCGGGCGAACACGCACGCGAAGTGCCCCACATCCCAGTCCGGGGCTGGGCCCTGCGGCTCTCCCTCGAGGAGGTAGCCGAGTAGCTGGCTGACGCTTGGGCGCCCGCCCCACAGGTGGCGGGTGGCGAGGTTTGCGATCAGCGTGACGGGATGCTCGAGCGCCGCGGCGATGTCGAACAGGCCCGCGAGCGTGCTCGTCTCCCAGGGGCCGGTGTAGGGGATCGCGGGATCGCGCCAGCAGAGAGCTTCGCAACCGCGTCGAGCAGCCCCGCGGCGGTCGTCCCCGATGCGTCTGGGTCATCGATGAGCGGCAGCTGGATGCGATAGTCGCGCCGCCCCGCTTCGCCGTGGGGGAGCGTGCCTGCCTCACGCACGCCTGAGATCACGCTCCCAGCCGCGAGCGCTACCGCGTCTTGGTCGACGGGCTGGCCCGCGTATCGGTCGATGCCGGCGGCGCCAAGCGCCAGCGCTCCGCAGAACGCCCCGCACAGGTCATCGCGCTGCGGAAGCTCGCGCGCATGCAGGGTCAGCAGCTCCAGAGCACCGGGAAGCAGCTCGATTTGCAGCGGCTTTGAGCTCGTCATGGTCTCAATCTACACACGGCGCATATGGATCCGTCCACCATCTGTGCGAAAGTGCATCGTGCGTTTCCATACTAACTACACCGCGCGACTACTTGCACACAATGGTCTGCTTCCGCTTGACAGAACTCTGGGCGTCTGTGATAGTCAGAATCGTATGGCCCGCAGAGCGGAATCCTTCCAGAACCGGGCGACACTGTACTACAGTGTTTTCAATCAGCAAGCTCGGCGTGCACGTCCGCGGCCGGTCATCGAACGATAAAGGGGTGGTGAGGGGACATGAAGCGCATCGTGATGTTGGGAGTGGCCCTACTGGTGGCGTTTTCGGTCGTTGCAGTCGATGCCATCTCTGTGTCTGCTTCTGGGGATGAATTCGTCGTGAGCAAAACGGGGAAAGTCAAAAGCAAAGCGACGAACACGCAGAGGTTCAAAACCTCTGCCGGCACGATCGAATGCACCGACGCCTCCGGGAGCAGCGAAGTCACAGAACTGAAATCGGTGACGCACAAAGAAGTCGTCACGTTCGGCGGGTGCACGGGCTTCGGTGGCAACATCACGATCTCTGTGGCGGACCTCGAACTCAACGCGAACGGGTCTGCGAAACTCGAAAAAAGAGTGACCATCAAGCCCGAAGGCGCCGGCTGCGAAGTGCGGATCGAACCGCAGACGTTCGAGGGCATCTCGTTCGCCAACGCGGCGGGTGGCAAGGTCACGGTTGAACTGACCATGTCGGCAATCCACTCCAAGGGCACTGGCGGGGAGTGCGGCGGGGAAAACAACGAAGGCTCGTACAGCGGCACGATCTCGAGCGAACTAGAAAGCGGCACCGTCGAATGGAAATCCTGACCCGGACGTAGCCACAGCGGTACAGAGAGTCAAGGGCGGGGAGTCGTCGATTGACGGCACCCCGCCTTGGCGCTCGAGGCTCCTCTGGACGAATCGGCACCGTGGTAGCTGTAGCTGGCTAGACTACGACCGGCAGAGGAGGTGCAAATGCGCGGAAAGCTGCTCCGCGACGATCGATGAGTAGCGGGGCCCGCGTGTGCGGTGCATGTTTGGTCGTGCTTGTCGCGATATGGCTGGGAGCAGCGTCGACCCAAGCGGCGGGCGCGTCGACGTGTCCAAACGCCCAGCTTCGCTCGGGGCCATCCGAACGTCTGCCTGACTGCCGCGCCTACGAGCAGGTCTCGCCGGTGGAAAAGGGCGGCCAGGACGCCGTGACGCTGCAACCGACGCTGCCGGCGCAGGCGTCAGCGTGCGAAGGCGCGGAACCGTGCGCCATCGCCTACATGAACCCAAGCGCCGCGTTCGCCGGCGATCCCGCGAACGAGTATCCCAACGCATACCTCGCGACCAGGAGCCCGAGCGGTTGGCAGACGACGCCGCTGTCTGCACCCACGCCGCAGGCTCCGGCGAACAGCGATCCCAAGCTCAGCTACGCCTTCTCTGAAGACCTCTCCCAGGCGGTGCTACGCGTGCCGCTACAGCAGCTGACAGAAGGTGCGCCGGCGGGCGTCTACAACCTCTACCTGCGCCAGCCGGGCGGCGCCTACTCGTTGCTGACCACGATCGCTCCGCCCGAACCGCCGCAGGCCGGGTGCGGGCGATGCTTTGAACATCAGGACGTGCCCACGTTCGCCGGCGCCTCGAGCGAATTCAGCCACGTCCTCTTCGAGACCAACGACAGCCTCGTCGCAGGTGCGCCCGGCGGTGGCGTGCAAAACCTCTATGAGACCGTTGCGGGTCAAGTGCGGCTGGTTGGGATCCTCCCCGACGAAACGATCCCCGCGGCTGGCGCGACTGCCGGTGCTGGAATCGAAGCCTCCGGAGAAGATGCGAGCGAGCTAGAGCACGCGATCTCACAGGACGGCTCGCACGTCCTGTTCGAGGCCACAGCCGATGGCGGCACTCCCGATGAAGGCCAGCGCGGCGACACCGAGCTCTACGACCGCATCGACGGGAGCTCGACGGTCGAGGTGTCCGCGCCAATGCCCGGTGCGCAGCCGTCCAAATGCGAAACCCAGGAACGCGTCTGCAACGCACAGCCAGCGCAGTTCTGGGCGGCATCGGCAAACGGGTCGTCCGTCTACTTCACGAGCAAAGCCGCCCTCACGAAGGAATCGCACACGGGCCCGGAAGCGACCGGGCCGGAACCAGAAAATCCGGGGAACGACCTGTACCGCTATGACGTCACCAGCGAAACGCTGACTGACCTGACCCCCGATGCGCATGACGACGAAGGCGCGCAAGAACCAAACGGCGCGAGCGTCCTCGGCGTAGTCGGTGCCTCCGAAGACGGCTCCTACGTCTATTTCGTCGCCGAAGGTCACCTGGCGGACGGGGCGTTGGGCGGCCAGCCGAATCTGTATGTGTGGCACGAAGCTGCTGAAGGCAGTGGCAGCGTGCGGTTCATCGCCACGCTGGCGGCGCCCGATCCGGAAGAACAGGAAAACATCGAAACGATGACCCAAGGACCAGCGTACCCCTACGACAGCGATGTCGAGGATTGGTCGCGCTGGCCGAGTGAGTCCCAAGCCTACGTGACGCCCGCCGGCAGGCAGCTGGCGTTTATGTCCGTCAAGCCACTCGCCGGCTACGAAAACATCGACGAGGCAGGAGAAGCGGTGCACGAGGTCTTCGAGTACAGCGCTGAATCGGGCCGGCTGGTGTGCGCATCGTGCGACCCGAGCGGTGCGCGGCCACTTGGCAGCGCGTTCCTCGGGGCGCGGCTCGACGAACGGGCGAGCACGGCATTTCACCAGCCACGCAGCTTGAGCGTCGACGGCAGTCGCCTGTTCTTCTCCTCGCCTGACGCGCTTGCGGGAGCGGTCGGCGGCAGCGTCAAGGTGTTCGAGTACGAGCACGGCACGATCCAGCTGATCTCCGGCGCCGAAGCCGGCGGCGAAGCGGTCTTCCTCGACGCGAGTGCCAGCGGGGACGACGTCTTCTTCGCGACGCGCGAACGCCTCGCCTCGACGGATACAGACGAACTCGTCGACGTCTACGATGCGCGGGTCGATGGAGGTTTGCCCGCTCCCGGCCAACCGCCGCCTTGCGTGGCTACGACATGCCAGGAACCACTGCCTGCGCCGACATCGCTCGCGACACCCCTATCAGCTTCGTTCAGCGGCTCGGGCAATCTGATCGCGCCGTTGTCCAAGCCGCCCATGAAGCTGACGCGCAAGCAGCTCCTGGCGCGTGCCCTGGGCAAATGCCGGAAGCTCAAGCGCCACGACAGGCGTTCGGCGTGCGTCGCTCTGGCGAAAAAGCGCTACGGGCCGAAGTCGAAGGGGACGCACCGCGTAGCGACAATGCGACCACGACCTTGATCTCCACACGTATGGGCCGCTCCCGCGACGACGCGCGCCTGCTCCGCGTGTCGCGGCTCGTGGCGGCACCCGTCGCGATGCTCATCTTCGGCCTGGTGGGAGCGGCTCCGTCGCTCGCGGCTTCCCCAAGCCCGCACTGGAGCATCTCCTCCGAGTCACAGCCAACGTATTTCAAGGCGGGAGATACGTCTGACGCATATGTGCTCATCGTTCGCAACGACGCGGCCGTGCCAACGAGTCACGCCAGCAACGTGACGATCGCCGACGAGCTTCCGCAAGGCGTCACGGCGACGAATGTCACCGCCTTCGGCGAAGGCGCCAACGGCATGGGTTCGCCTCGCTACGAACCGAGGTGCGAAGCGGCTCCTGGCGCAGAGCTCGTGACCTGCACCTATGAAGAAGGCCCCAAACACGGGCCCGTCTTGGCTGGGGCGACGATCGTTGTGACGATCACGGTGGCAGTCTCCACAGAAACGCTTGGATCGAGCTCGGTGACCAACACGGCGACCGTCTCCGGCGGCGGTGCGCCGAGCGCGTCCACGACCGAGGTGGCGCCCATCGATGACGGACCCGTGCCGTTCGGTCTGTCGTTCTTCGACGTCGAGACCGTGGAGGAAAGCGGCGAAGCTGACACGCAGGCTGGCTCGCACCCGTTCGAGCTCACGACCAGCTTCGCGTTCAACGTCAGCGCGCGGGAATCGCCATCCGTGAAGAACGCAGGCACGGAATGGCCGCTGGCCAGCGCCGCTCCGAAGGACATCGAAGTCGCGCTCCCACCGGGGCTTGTTGGCGATCCGAACGCCGTGCCGCAGTGCAGCCAGCAGGCGTTCCTGGAAGGCGAAGACCTCAACTGCCCCGTTGACACGCAGGTCGGCACGGTAAAGCCCTTCTTCTACGGGGCGTTTCACTCGGCGGTCTACCCAGTCTTCAATCTTGCTCCGCCGGCGGGCGAGCCCGCCGAGCTCGGCTTCTCCGTGTCACAGATCGGCCGTGTGACGATGTTCTTCCACGTGCGCGCGAACCAGCGCGGAGAATACGGCTTGACGGCATCGCTGAACGGCATCCCCGAGACAGGCCCGCTGCAAGGCGCGAGCTTGACCCTATGGGGGGTGCCGTCTGACGCGAGCCACGATCTCGAACGAGAAGGAACCATGGGAGTGGGGGGTCAGCAAGACAGCGAATTTTGCAAACCGCTCGTCAAATTCGAAGGCGAAGTCGAAACTGTGAAGCGTTGCCCGAGCGACGCACCCGCCAAGCCCTTCCTGACGCTACCGAGCCGCTGTCAGCCCCAACAGCCGTTCGCGATCGCGACAGACTCGTGGGAGGACCCGGGCGAATTCCAGACGTTCACGCCAGAACCCGAAATCACGACCACGGGCTGCGAACAGCTCGTCTTCAACCCGTCGCTGACGCTCACGCCAGAAACCTTCCAGGCGGACACGCCCAGCGGTTACACGGTCGAACTGCACGTGCCGCAGAACGAAGCTCCCGGCGCTCTGGCCACGCCGGATCTACGCAACGCGGTCGTGAGCCTGCCGGAAGGGGTGGTGCTGTCCCCGTCGGCCGCCAACGGCCTACAGGGCTGTCCGCAGGAGCAGTTTGAGCTGCACGTACTCGCTGCCGCGTCCTGCCCGCCGCAGTCGCAGATCGGCACGGTGAAGATCGCGACGCCGCTGGTGTCCAGCTCGCTGGAAGGCCAAGTGTTCCTAGCTGAGCCGGAATGTGCCCCCTGCACGCCGGCCCAGGCACAGGAAGGCAAGCTGCTGCGGCTGCTTCTCCAGGCCCAGGGCTCGGGCGTGACGGTCAAGCTCGAAGGCGCAGCGTCGATCGACCAGAGCACAGGCCAGCTGACCGTGAGCTTCACGGAAGCTCCGCAGCTGCCGTTCGAAGCAATCAAGCTGACGCTCAACGGAGGCTCGCGGGCACCGCTGGCGAACGCATCCCCGTGCGGGATGCCGCTGTCGGCGAGCTCGTGGCTCACGCCCTACAGCAGCGAAACGCCGGCGCAGCCATCGAGCGAACCGTTCCTGCTCAGCGGCTGTCCCCAGCCGCAGTTCCATCCGGAGTTCCTCGCTGGAACTACCGACAACCAGGCCGGTGCGTTCAGCCCGCTCAGCGTAACGCTCTCGCGCACGGACCAGGACGAGGATCTGCAAGCGCTGGCAGTGCACCTGCCGCCGGGGTTGCTGGGGATGCTCGCCAAGGTCCAGCTGTGTCCCGCGGCGCAGGCGCAGGCGGGAGCGTGCGGCGCGCCGAGCGAGATCGGTACGGCCAGCATCGGTGCCGGTCCGGGGCCGGACCCGGTATTTGTCAACGGCAGCGTCTACCTGACCGGTCCGCGCGCGGGTGCGCCTTTCGGCCTGTCGATCGTGGTGGCGGCAGTGGTGGGTCCATTCAACCTGGGCACGATCGACGTCGGCGCGAGCATCACCGTCGAACCGAAGACAGCTGCGCTGACGATCGTCAGCGACCCGCTGCCGCAGCGGCTGGATGGCATACCACTGCAACTCAAGACGCTCAACCTGGACATCAACCGCGAAGGCTTCGTCTTGAACCCGACCAACTGCCAACCGCTGGCGCTCGCAGGCGTTGCCGAGAGCAGCACAGGCACAAGCGCGTCCGTCTCATCGCGGTTCCAGGCGGCGAACTGCGCGACGCTCCCGTTCAAGCCAAAGCTCAGCGCGCTGACCCATGCGAGGACGAGCAAAGCGGGTGGCGCCTACCTGCACATGCGGCTCGTCTCCACGCCAGGGCAGGCGAACATCGCAAAAGTCAAGGTCGATGTCCCCAAGCAGCTGCCCGTGCGCCTGACCACGCTGCAGCAGGCCTGCGCGGTGCTCGCGATCGAAGCGGACCCTGCTAGTTGTCCGCCGGCGTCTGTAGTCGGTAGCGTCACCGTCATCACGCCCGTCTTGCGTCATGCGCTCGTCGGACCCGTCTACCTCGTCTCTCACGGTGGCGCCGCGTCACCTGAGCTCGAGTTCGTGCTGCAGGGCGAAGGCGTGACCGTCGAGGTGGTCGGGCAGACGATCGTCAAGCACGGCGTCATCTCCGCCGCCTTCAGAGCGCTGCCAGACGTGCCGATCTCAACGCTCGGGCTGGTCCTCGACGTGGGGCCGCATTCTTTGCTTGCGGCGAACCTCCCGGCCAAGGCAAAACGCAGCATGTGTGGGCAGAAGCTCGCGCTGCCGACCGCGATCACCGGCCAGAATGGCGCGGTCGTCAAACAGACGACGAAGATCGCCGTCCTGGGCTGCGCGAAGCGCAAGGCGTAGGCTTGCCAAGACGTCGTCGATCGTGCCGAGAGCGAGAGGATGGGCTGCCATGAGCTGGGACTTCTCCACCGATCCTGACTTCCAGGAGCAACTCGACTGGATGCGCGAGCTCGTGCGCGCGGAGATCTGGCCACTGGAGGCGATCTGGCACGAGCTGGGGCTCGACGGGCTGACGCGTGCGATCGCGCCGCTACAGGAGCAGGTCAAGCAGCGCGGCCTGTGGGCCACGCACCTGCCCGGAGAGCTCAGTGGCCAGGGCATGGGACAGGTCCGCCTGGGCCTGATGCACGAGATTCTCGGCAGCTCGCCGATCGCGCCGCTGGCGTTCGGCAACGCGGCACCGGATTCCGGCAACTCCGAGCTGCTGGCGCTGGCTGGCACCGCCGAGCAGAAGGACCGCTGGCTGCATCCGCTGCTGGCGGGCGATTTGCGCAGCGCGTTCAGCATGACCGAGCCGGACACGCCCGGCTCGGATCCCACGCAGCTGCGCACGCGTGCGGTGCGCGATGGGGATGACTGGGTGATCGACGGGCGCAAGTGGTTCTCCTCGAACGGCTCGATCGCCGACTTCCTGATCGTGATGGCCGTCACCAATCCCGACGCTCGCGCTTCCCAGCGGGCGTCCATGTTCGTCGTGCCGAGCGATACCCCCGGCGTTGAGATCTTGCGCGACGTGCCCACGATGGAGCATCCCTGGGAGCAGTTCGGCGCCTACGGCGGCCACGCTGAAATCGCCTACGAGGCAGTGCGCGTGCCCGGCGAGGCGCTGCTCGGCGGCGAGGGCGAGGGCTTCCTGCTGGCCCAGCACCGGCTGGTCCCGGGCCGCATCCACCACTGCATGCGCTGGCTTGGGGTCGCGCGGCGTGCGTTCGACATGCTGTGCGAGCGCGCCACCTACCGTCACGCGCACGGCTCGCTGCTCGCCGAAAAGCAGACGGTCCAGAACTGGATCGCTGACAGCGCCGCGGAGATGCAGGCGGCGCGGCTGATGACGCTGCACGCGGCCTGGGTGATGGATACGCAGGGCGCAAGTGCCGCGCGCACGGACGTGGCGCTGGTCAAGTTCTACGGCGCGAAGGTGCTGCACGACGTGGTCGATCGCGCGCTACAGGTGCACGGCTCGCTCGGCTACTCCACCGACCTGCCGCTCGAGCAGATGTACCGCTTCGCGCGCGCCGCGCGCATCTATGACGGACCTGACGAGGTCCACCGTCAGTCAGTGGCGCGACACATCCTGCGCGGCTACGCTGCGCCGCCGGACGGGGTGCCGAGCGAGCACCTGCCGACCCGTCGCGAGCAGGCGCGCGAGCGCTTCGCCCAGCTGCTCGAGGCGATCACCGCAAACGATTAGCGAGCTCGCGCGCGACGTTTGTTCCCCACTTCAGGATCGTGGCGGTGTTTCCGATCCGCCGGCATGCTTCCAGAACTGGACTAACCAAATTTACTGGGCGAATGGCGGCGAACTTGTCCCGCTTACACCGCCGGTGGATGCCCTCGTTGACAAATAATCGAACCGTTGCATAGTTCGCGGCTACGGTCATCTTCTGCTCTGGGAGATGGCTGGTCATCGGCGAGCGAGGTGTGCGATGTTGATAGCAGCGGAGAAGGGCGCAATCGAGGACGTGGGCCGCTAGATGGGTGGTGTCTCCTCACCGACGCCAGTGTTGGGAACCTCACATCGTCGGGCGCCGCAGCGGGCGCAATCCGATCAACCCTCGGAGCTGACGCGCGTTGGCTGGACTCCGAGCGCGAACTTGGGGCTGGCCGAGTGGTCGGCCGTGGGGCGACGCTTTGGCGAGATCGGGCGTTGCAGTCAGTGGTGGCTCGGCGACTGGATCAACTACGGCAATGCCAAGTTCGGCGAACGCTACTCGCGGGCGATGAAGCTCACCGGCTACGACGTGCAGTCATTGATGAACATGGTGTACGTCGCATCGCGATTCGAGATCTACCGACGTCGGGAGAATCTCTCTTGGAGTCATCACGCCACGCTCGCGCCACTGGAGGTTGGCGAGCAGGAGCACTGGCTGACACGCGCGGCGGCAGAGAAGCTCTCGGTGGCCGATCTGCGCGTTGAGCTACGCGGTTCGCGGCGCGCCCGCGATGTCGGCGCCGGCACAGGCCTAGAGCCTCCGGGAGCCGACGAGGCGCGCACCGTGGTCTGCCCGAATTGCGGGGAGGCGGTTCCACTGTCACATTGAACGTGAGCGACGTAGCGGAGCGCTCACGCGCCGGCGCGACGCGCACAAGATCTCGAGAGCCCGAATCGGAGGGTAGCGGCGTGTTGATGGATACCGATCTACTCGTCCTTGGCGCTGGTGCCAAGGGCACGGCGATCGCGATGAAGGCGCATGTTCTCAACAGCCTCGGCCTCGGGCCGATCGGGCTTACCGTGGTGGAGTCGACCGGCCCTGCCGCGGCCTGGCGAGACGGCGAGGGAGTGACCTCCAGCAGGGAGATCCTCGGTCTCAGTCCCACAAAAGACGTGGGCTTCCCGTATCAGGCCGCGCGCGCCTTCGGCGAGGCGGGCGAGGAGATCAACCGTGCCGCGATGGCATTCTCCTGGCAGCGCTACCTGGTCGAGGAGGGCCGCTACGCGGAGTGGATCGATGCGGGCTGCCCGTCGGTGCAGCGGCGTGTCTTCGGCGACTATCTAGCCTGGGTCCTGGCCCGTGCCGGCAATGGCGTGAGCGTCGTGCGCGGGCGTGTCTCGCACGTGTCGCTCACACACGCGCGAGACCGATGGCTGGTCGACGTCGAGGGTCCCGCGCAGCCCTGCCGGTTTGCCTGCAAGGCGTTCGTGCTCACGGGTCAGGGCGCGCAGCGCTTGCTGTCCCACGACATCGATGCCGGTCCACGTGTGCTCGATTGCGAGCGTGGGCGCATGGAGATCGCCCGGGTGGCGCCCGAGGGGAGCTCTGAGGTCGCGATCGTGGGCGGCGGCGAGAGCGCTCTGAGCTGCCTCGAGTTCGTGCGCGCGCGCCGGCCGGACGCGCGCTTGACCGTCTATACCGCGAACCTGCCGATGAGTCGCGTGGAGAGCTTCCTCGAGAATCGCATCTTCTCCAGGCCGGATGAGGTCGAGTGGACCGCACTGAGCGTGACCGAGCGCCGCGATTTCATCACGCGCAGCGATCGTGGCGTGTTCGGCGCCGATCGCGTGTCGCCGTTCGCCTACGACGAGCGCTGTCGCTTCGTCAGCGGTCGCGTGACGCATGTGGCCTCGGCGCACGGCGGCGCAAAGGTGCGTGTCGCTTACCGCTCGCCTGCTGGCGCGATCAGCGGCGAGCACGACTACGTCATCAACTGCACGGGCTATGACCCGCTCGAGCAGCTGCGGCGGTTGCTGTCGCGTGACGCGCAGGCCGCGGTCGAGCGACAGGCCGGGCCACTTTGGGGTCAAGCGTTCGATGCGGACGTAACTGCCATTGGCAGATCGCTCGAGCTAGAAGGCGTGTACCCGAGGGTGCACCTGCCGGGACTGGCCGCCGTGAGCCAGGGGCCGGGCTTCTCGACGCTCGGTGCCCTTGGCCTGCTTGCCGACCGCGTGCTGGAGCCGCTCACCAGCCGGCATGCGGAGAACGTGCACCCGCTGGCGCTGAGGCGGGCGGCTACGCCGCGGGCGGCTACGCCGCGAGCGGCGGTGCCGCATCAGGCTGCCCCGGGTCGCCGCGATTGGGTGCGCGGCGTGTGAGGATCGCGAGGGCTTGGTCGCCGGGGAGGAACGCCACGGAGCTACGCGTCGCACCCGCGGAGTGCGACGCGCCCGCGGGACGTAGCTCCAGCTCGCGCAGCACCGTCTGCATGACTCGCTTGATCGTCAGCTGGGCGAAGCTCGCCGCGAGACAGCGGCGCACGCCACCGCCGAATGGGATCCATGCATAGGCGGGCGCGGGTGTGGCCAGGAAACGCTCTGGCATAAAGCTGCGGGCGTTTGGGTAGATGTCTTCGCGACGGTGAATCAGGTACGGGCAGGGAGCCGCGGTCGCGCCAGCTGGGATCGTGTAACCGCCGAGCTGCATTGGGGCGAGCAGCTTGCGCATGATCAGTGGCACCACGGGACACAGGCGAAGCGTCTCCTTTACGACCGCGTCGGCGTACGCATCGTCCTCTTCGGCCAGCACCTCCTCTTGCAGACGCGCGAGCTTGTCGGGGTGGCGAAGCAGGCGCTCGAACGCCCATGCCAGCGAGGTGGAGGTGGGCCCGTCGGAGAGCAGCGTGATCAGTTCGTCGCGCAGTTCCGGCTCGCCCATCGGCGAGCCGCTCCAAGCGTGTGCGCGCTCGAGCATCGTCAGGACGTCGTCGCTCTCCTGTAGCGCAGGCGCTGCACGGCGCCGGCGGACCTCCTCCAGCACGGTCTTCTCGACCGGCTCCATCACCGCTCGAAAGCCCGCGTTTCGTGAGAGCCAGCGGGGGCCCACGGCGGTCGTCAAGGCCAGCCGGCGCGGATCGTTGAGCCACGCGGTCAGGTGTCTGAGCTGCTCACGCAGACGCCGCAGATGCTCAGTCTCGACGGGGCCGAACACGGAGCGCATCAGTACCTCGGAGCTGATCGCCTGCATCCGCGGCCACAGCGCGAGCCGCTCGTTCATGGGCCACCTCGAGATCTCTTGGCGCGTCACCGCGACCACCATGTCGCCGTAGGCGCTCATGCGCTCGCCGTGGAACGAGGGAAGCATGAGCTTGCGGTGGGCCATGTGCTCGGGCTCGTCCAGCAGCATCACCGAGCGCGGCCCGAGCAGTGGCCCGAGCGTCGGACTCGCCTCGACGGCGCTCGCTGTGACCGCGTGTGCGTCGGCGGTGAATACCCGCTTGACGTCATCGGGTTCGGTCAGGACCACCCATGGGTTCCCGTGGCGCACACGCAATGTGAACGTCTCGCCAAAGCTGCTCGCGCAGCGCTCCAAGAATGGCAACGGACGCAATGACCAGCCGAGCGCCTGCAGTGGGCTCGGCATGTTTGGAC
>Ga0209275_10000688_pt1 | contig 13479 bp, 13 predicted proteins | sample HubBroMetageREF2_FD_188344 | JGI IMG/M metagenome (GOLD analysis project Ga0209275, IMG submission 188344) | Reference soil microbial communities from the Hubbard Brook experimental Forest, New Hampshire, USA - Hubbard Brook CCASE Soil... | ecosystem: Environmental > Terrestrial > Soil >... | reverse complement strand
CGTTGGTTTCGACATTGGCCTTCCCCTTGTCAGACCGCCGCGGCCTAAACTTCTTCCCCGGCGTACTCGAACGCGTTGTTCGACGTTTCCTCCACCCGCACGCGTTCAAGCTTTGCTTTCGGGAAACGTTTCAGGCGCTGGTAAATTTCCTTGCAAACATTCTCCGTGGTTGGCACCACATCACGAAACGCCGGAACATCCTCGTTGAGCGATTTATGATCGAACACTTCGATCACTTCCCGCTCCACGTATCCATCCAGGTCCGCCAGATTCACGATCATGCCGGTAGCCGGGTCCACCGTTCCTGAAACGGCGACCTCCACCACGTAGTTATGCCCGTGTCCATGCGGGTTATTGCATTTCCCGTAGACACGGCAATTCTCTTCTTCGCTGAGCTGCGCGCTATGCAAACGGTGCGACGCCGCAAATCGATACCGCCGTCCCAACTCAATTTTTGGCTCGCTGCTCATCCGCGCGTCGCTCCGTTGCGGTAACACTCCGCGAACAAATCCGGCGTCTCATACAGCCGCACCTTGTGCAGCCGCCCCTGCTGTATTTTCGGTTCCAGCAAATTCCAGATCACTCGCACAATGTTCTCGCAGGTCGGAATCTGGTCCTTCAACTCCGCCACCTCATAATTTAAAAACCGGTGGTCCATCCGCTGTGTCACTTCGCGCTCTAAAATCTCTTTCAATTCCTTCAGGTCCAGCACCATTCCCGTCACCGGATCGGGTTCGCCCGCAACCGTCACTTCCAGCGTGTAGTTGTGCCCGTGGCCATGCGGATTATTGCATTTCCCAAAAATCCGCTTGTTCTCTTCCGCGCTCAGCTCCGGATTGTGATACAGGTGCGACGCCGAAAACTCGATTTTGCGTGTCAGGTAGACCATGGTTATCTGCTCATTTTGATGCATCCGGGTTAGCTACTGGATACTCCCTATCCTTCCACTGCAGCTTACCCTTCCGGTAGCCTCGATACGATGCCCACAGCACTGCGGCGAACAAAATTCTGCCCGTTATCCCGTAGACCGTCAGACTCGCCGGATACGAATTCCGCTTAAGTTCCCGGGCGTACGCCAATTGAATTGCTACGATCCCTCCGACCAGCGCGGCCACTCTGGCTAAAACTGACTTTGTGAACCCCGCCACAGCGATGGCCGCAACCAACATCCCAAGCACTGGGAGCAATGCGGCCCCCAATTCCCTGCGAAACGCCTCCTGCGTTCTGCCAATCAACTGATACAAATTTTTCTTCCATCCTTGCCACATCGAACGAAACGTTCGATACATTCGTACCTGCACAATCCCTCGCCCACTCCCAAACCACAATCGATATCCAGCCTGCTTGATTCGCCGGGCCAGCGCCACATCCTCCAGAATCTCCCCCGCCAGGCTTGCATGCCCGCCGACCGCCTCATACGCATCCCGCCGAATCATCACAAATTGCCCATTCGCCGCCGCGGCAGTTTTCTGCGGGTCGTTAACCTCGTCATAGGAAAACAGCCGCGCCAGCCGGCAATACACATACGGAATCAGCGCCTTCTCGTACCACGTCTCCATCACCTGTTCCGGCGAGAAAGACACCAACGCCGCGTCATATTGCCGCGCAATTTCCAGCGCTCTCTTCGCGGAGTTCGCACTGTGTATCGCATCCGCGTCCGTAAATAGCAACCAATCGCCCGTCGCAGCCTGCGCCCCCAACCACACCGCGTTGTTCTTGCCCACCCAACCTGCTGGCGGACCCTGCGTCTTCAGCAAACGCACCTGCGGATTCTTCGCCGTCAGTCCCGCGACGATCTCTGCCGTCCGATCTGAAGACTGGTCATCCACAACAATCACCTCAGAAATCTCTTCCTGTTGTGTCAGTGACGCCACGCACACCGCAATCACTTCTTCTTCATTTCGCGCCGGCACAATCGCAGAGATTCGAGGTGAGATAAAAGCGACAGGTGCCATCAATTTGCTGTGTATCTAGGCTTTTCGTCGGGGTTTCTGTGCGTTATTATAGCGTTATATGAGCAATGTCCTCCGAAAATTATTCGCTTGGGGCAGCATGGGTTTTGCTGCCGCCGTTCTGGCCTTTTTCACTCTTCCCCATTATCGCCAGGGCGAATCCTCCATCGCCGGTAAAACTGCCGAAAATTTTCCAATGGAATTAAATGGCAAACCCGCTCATCTCTCCGACCTGCACAACAAGGTTGTCGTCTTGAATTTTTGGGCTAGCTGGTGCCCGCCGTGCGTCGAAGAAACTCCCGGCCTGATTCAACTGCAACAGCGCATCGCCTCGCGCAACGGCGTTGTCCTCGGCGTCAGCATCGACGAAGATCCCGCCGCGTACGAGAAATTCATCGCCGAGAAACATCTCAACTTCCCGACCTATCGTGATCCTTCGAAAAAGATTGCCACCGATTACGGCACTTCTGTGTGGCCAGAAACCTATATCATCGATCGCAAGGGCGTAATTCTCCGCAAAATTATCGGCCCGCAAGACTGGAATTCTCCGGATATGTTGGCCTATTTCGACGCCATCCTCGGCCAGTCTTAATCGCTTCAGCCCCGATTCTCCGGCGTGCTTCTGTTAGACAGCTTTTTCCTTTGCGGTTCCCAGCGATTGCTCTGACGTGACGATCTTCGCGCCAGCGGCGCTCAGTTCCTGAATCACTTTGGTTGTTTCTGTCGGCTCCACCGCGCGCACTAGATCCTGAACTACAAACGTCTCAAATCCTTCCTTCAACGCATCCAGCGCCGTAGCTCGCACACAATATTCCGTCGCAATCCCACCCACGTAAACGCGCTCGACTCCCAATTTCCGCAACTTCTCTGCAAGCCCAGTCTCTTCAAATCCCGAATACCCTGCGCCATCAACTGCCACGCCCTTGTGCACAACAATGTCGCTCACCTCGGCCCGCAGCGGCTTCATCAATTCCGCGCCCGCCGTCCCGCCAACGCAGTGAATCGGCCATGGCCCACCATTCACCCGGAAAGAACTATGCTCCGCAGGATGCCAATCTTGCGTGTAAACAATCGCCGCTCCAGCGCGTCGTGTCGCATCAATATTCTTCTTCAAAGGTTCCAGCAGCGACAGCGTGTCCGCCGCCGCAAGCGCTCCGCCTTCGCAGAAATCGCGCTGCACATCCACCACAATCAACGCACTCTTCGCCATCGTTCGCAGCCTCTTGATCTCAGCTCTCGTGGTAATCCATCAAAATCAGTCCGATAATTACGAAGCATACCGGCCACACCCATGCCAAATACTTCCGCGTCCTATTCTCTTCCGGTAAGCGCAATTCCAGCCACCGCGACCATCCCGCCACCACCGCGAACAGCGCCAGCGGCGTGTGGCTCAATTCCACCAGCATCGCGTCCTTCACATTGCTCAACTGGTGCGTGTGCGTCAGTAAAACAATCCCGCCCACCGCGCACACTCCAGGAAACACCAGCGCCGCCGCATGCGATTTCACGCGCCCCGTCTCCACGCCATACTGAAAAATAGCGAACACAATAATCAACACCACGGCTGCGCGATGCTGCAACACGTCACTTACCGCGAAGCTCTCCCAGAATCCATTCGGCCCCAGCGGCCAATTCTCCGGGTCCGCTCGCAAGAATAGAAACACCGCCAGTCCCAGAAAAATCAGCGGCCACGCCTTAGCCCACGAAAAATACCGGCTCCTCGAAAGCACCGCCAGAATCCCCATCAAAAACACAATCAGTCCTGCCCAGCTGTGGTTGTATTCCGACCAGGCAATGTCCGCCGCCGAAGTCGTCTCCGCTGCAAATTGTCCCGGCACAAACGCCGATGGCAACGTCCGGCCCTCTACCGCCGCTTGTTTGTACGTTTCCTTCGTGGACGCCGACAGTTCCTTCACGTTCGGGCTCTCGAAACGCGGCATGCGCGGCCCGTAACGCATTGCGATTTCATGCAGCGTCACGCGATCATCTGGCAGGTCCGCACCCGGTGGCTGTGAGGTCAGTGAAGCCGCCGCCAAAATTACCGTAAGCCCAATTCCAATTTCCACTTCTCCAAAACGCAGCAGGCTCTTTGCGCCATCGGGCTGCCCATTATTCATCCCGCGCACAATATAGAAGTTCGCGGCACCCAGCAGCAGCAAGCACCCAAAAAGTGCAATCTTCGTCGACACCATGATGCCGTACGAAGTGCCCCACAACGCGGCCCACGATCCCACGTACACCCAGCTCATCGCCAGCCCCGCGCCAAACAACACTGCCACGCTGATCTGCGCGAGCCGCGAAAAATTTCCTGCGATTTCTGACTTAGCCGGCCCCTCCGTCACTCGCCGCATTGCCAGCAGCAAATAAGGTAGCCCGCCAATCCACGTAGCCGTCGCCAGATAATGCAACAACGTGAATCCCACCAGGTAGGCGCGCCCCTCCATTCTTGAAGCTGAGTGGCTCGTTAAAACCGACGCCGCAATCATCAGCCCTGCAGGTACCAGCACCAGTGGATTTACCGTGCGCTGCAAGCTCCGCGGCCAACGGAAAATCACCAGCCCGGCAACAATTGCCAACGCTCCCGCAACCACGAAGTTCGCACCCACCACATCACGCAACGGAATTTCCGCCGACGAGGTAAGCACCAGCGAATTGGTGATCACAAAAAATAACTGCGAAAGCGCCAATCCCAATGCGCTCCAGCGAATCAACTTCCAGCTCCCCTGCAACAGTCCTTCCGGCCGCAGCTCTTCCTTTCGCGCCGCCAGCAACAAAAACGAAATTCCACCCATCGTCACTGTCTGGCAAATCAGTATCGCCGCGCGCAGCAACACCACAAGAAATCCGAATATGCCCAGCAGTTGATATATGTTGAACATCTTCTATCGGCTTACGAACCGCTTACCGTGAACGGAATTTCTCCCCGCGTGATGTGTCCATCCGGCGCCAGCACCTGCCAGCGAATCCGGTATGCCCCGGCCTTGAGCCCCGTCGCCTTCGCGGACATCACATCCGGCGCACTCTGTTTCTCCATCGTCAATTCCATATTCGTATTGTCGGGCAGCAACAACTGCAGCTTCGAACGCGTTGCATCCACCCGCACGTTATAACGCAACTTAATTGGAACATCCGGCCCCTTCACGATACTGTTCGCAACCGGGGAACTTTCCTTGAGAATAGCGTGCGCTTGCGCGATTCGGACCACTACAAAAAACAGCAAACTGGCCGTTGCAATTCCCGCTCCAACCCGAATTCGTGTCTTTCTCATTCCATTCATCAATCTTTCCCGCATAGATTCGCGCGATGGGAGCGCATCACGTGCTTCCAATATAGCAGTAGGCCAGCACGCCCCAAAACCTGCTTCTCAACAAACCTGCAAAAGGAGAGCTTCCATTTATCGGAACGCAAGCTCTCGAGGTTCGATGAGAACTCAACCGAGAAGGTCACGCGCAGCAACTTGTCTTGAATTGTATTTTGTTGAACTGTATTGGGAATGGTGAGAATAAACGCTCGACGAGTAGCCTCGGCTCCGCCAAACAATTATTCGTATCGCAGCGCTTCCACAGGATCAAGCTTAGCCGCCTGCATCGCCGGCACCCATCCACTGATCACTCCCACAACAATCAAAATAATCGTCGACAAAAATAATGTCGCCACCGACAGCGTCAAATGAATGTCCACCTTGCCGCTCTCGTCCTCATACGCCGGCCCCAAAAACGGGAGCGTCCCGATAGCCGACGTCAGCGCGTACGACAGCATCATCCCAATCGCCCCCGCCGCCAACGTCAACACCAATGCCTCCAGCAAAAATTGCCAGCGAATATGCGCCTTCCGCGCGCCCAGCGCCCGCCGCAATCCAATTTCCCGCACTCGCTCTTCCACGGACACCAGCATGATATTCATCACGCCCACGCCGCCAATTCCCAGCGTCATCGCCCCAATCAGAAACAACAGCCCTTCAATTCCCAGCGTAATCCCCTCATAAATCGGCTTGAATTCTTCGCGGCCAAACATCGTGATCGCCCGCTTGTCCCCAGCCGAGAAGTGTTGCCGGTTGGCCACCGCAGTCCTCATCTGTGTCATCGCCGCCGGCTCAAACTCCGGCGCCACCGGCTCAAAAATCATAACGCTCGCGTAACGCGCATCCCACAGATCCGATGCTGACGGATACGGAATAAACGCCGATTCGTCATCGCAATTGAAATAGCAACTGTCCGAAAACTTCATGTCCATGGTGCCAATCACGGTAAATCGCACTCCGCTGATGCGCACCGTCTCGCCCACCGCCGGCGTCCCGCTGAACAATTTCTTCTTCAGCCGCGCTCCCAAAAACACCACGCGCCGCCGCTCGGCCACATCTTCCGCCGTAATCCATCGCCCTTCCGACGGCACTTCATTCCGCATATCACCATACTCCGGATAGACGCCGCGAATCGCCGAGTCCGAAAGCCGCTCGTCATGCGAGATTCCCTTGAACTGCACCGTTTCCAACGTCACCCGCTTGATCAGCGGCGATTGCGCTTTCACCCATTCTGCATCTTCTTGATCAAACCGCACTGGTTTCCCTGCGCGTTCTCCTCCCGCCTGTTCACTGGTCGTCCCCGGCCAGCAAATTACCGCCGCTTTTCCAAACGTTTCGAACGTGTACATCAACACGCTGCGAAATCCCGATCCATAACTCAACAATAGCGTCACCGCCACAATTCCCCACGCGATCCCAGTCATCGTAAGCAAACTGCGCACCCGGTTTCGTCCCAGCGCCGACCACGCCTCTTTGAACACTTCAATCAGCATTACCCACCCGCCTCAAACCGCAGCGCTTCAATCGGATCCACCGAAGCCGCGCGATTCGCTGGATACAAAGCAGCCAGCACCGCGATAATTCCCAACAAACTCACCGTCAACGCCGCCAACTGCCAACTCGCTCGCAGCCCATCGAAATATGGAATCGGCGGCAGCAGATTCACCAGCGCGCAAAATCCATACGACAAAAACAGCCCGCTGCCTCCGCTGATCAGCACCACAATGATCGTCTCCAGAAAAAATTGCCGCAGAATTGATTCCCGCGTAGCTCCCAGCGCTTTTCGTACCCCAATTTCTCGCGTCCGCTCGCGCACCGACACCAGCATCACGTTCATCACCCCAAGCCCGCCCAGAAAAATCGTAGCCACGCCCACCGCACCCATGAAAATTTCCATCCCCACAAAAATCATCCGGTTCGCTTGCGCGTTCTTCACCGTGTCCCAGATGCTCGCCGCCTCTTCATCTCGCGGATCAAAATTGTGCAGCCGCGCCAACGTCCGCCTCACCTGCTTCACGCAATCTTTGTGCGTCTCCAAAGACCACGGCGCCACCAGAATCCGATCCACGGTATGCTCCACCGCCGGTGGCTTATTCGGAAAATCACGCCGCATCGCATTGAACGGCACAAAAATTTTCCGCGTATCAAATCCGTCGTAGCTCGAGTTCTGCTCCTTTGCCTTCATCACCCCAATCACCGTGTATGGAATTCCGTTCATCTCAATGGTTTGCCCAATCGCCTCGCGCTCCGCGAACAGCTGCTTCTTCGCATCGCTGCCCAGAAACGCCACTCGCCGCACTTCTCGATTGTCCTCGTCGTTATAAAAGCGGCCCTGCGCCACGGTAATGCTGCGGATCGCCGTGAACGGCGGCAGCGAGCCCACCGTATTAATGTTTCCGCTGTTGAACGCGCTGTGCACCTGCACCTCGTTCCCCAGTTCTGGCATTACGTATTTGCACGCCGGACTCTCTGCCGCCACTTGCACGTAGTCCTCTTCCATCCAGTGCAGCGCCCGGCCCGAGCGCGTTCCTCCCGCCTGCATGCTCGTCCGGCCAGAGAACACAATCATCACGTCCTTACCGAAGTTTTCTTGTTGTTTTTGGATTCCGCGGCCCAGACCTTCTCCAGCCGCCACCATCAATGTGATCGAAATGATTCCCCACGCGATGCCAAACATAGTCAGCATCGTGCGCCGTTTATGCGCCCAGAGCGTCGCTAGCGTGTCTCGCAGCAGATCACGAAATGTCATGCTGGGCACCCGCTACTGCAGAATGACTTGCTGCTTTTCGTCCAGCCCCGACGCGATTTCCGTCTTCACGCCATTCGAGATTCCCAGCTTCACCGGAATCTTTTTCTTGCCGTTGGCTGCCTTGGCATCCGGCAATTCCACCGACGCATTGCGATCCTTGTCGTAAATCAGCGACGCTTCCGGCACCATCAACACGTTCTTCTTTTCTTCCAGCAGAATCTCCGCGTTAGCCGTCATGTTCGCCTTCAACTCGCCCGTTGGATTCGAAATCGATACGCGCACTTCAAACGTGGTGACGTTGTCCTTCTCTTTTCCGAACGGCGAAATCCGCGTCACTTTTCCCACAAATTTCTTATCTTTAAACGACTCCACCACAATGCGCGCAGGCTGCCCCAAATACACTTTGCCGATGTCCGCCTCGTCTACCTTCCCTTGCACGTACACTTCACTCGTATCGCCCAGCGTCATCACTAGCGTCGCTTGCGAGCCCAAAATCAAAATCGAACTCACGCCGTCTCCCACGCTCACATCGCGCGACAGCACCAATCCATCAATCGGACTCACGATCGTCGAATTCCTTAAATCTTCTTCCGCATTCTCCAGCGATGCCTTTGCCTGCGCCACCTGCGCGTCCGCCTTCGCTATCTCCGCGCGCGACACCATCAAATTCCTCTGCGCGCTCATCTGCTTGTTCAGCGCCAACTGGTAATTCTTTTCGGCATCCTCCACGTAGCTCTTGGACATCACGCCTTCCTTCAACATCTGTTCGGCTCGTTCCATATTTAGCTTCAAGAATGGTACATCTGGCCCCTCGGCATCCACCTTGTTGCGTTCCAACGCCGCTGTCGCCGAGTCCCGTGCCGCCTGCGCCGCCTGATAATTCGCCTGCGCTTCGCGCACGATGGCTTGGAGCTGCACCTTATCCAGCTCCGCCAGCACCTGCCCCTGCTTCACCTTGTCGTCGTAATCCACCAGCAGCTGCTTCACCATGCCGCTGGCCTTCGATTTAATCTCTACCTTCGAGCGCGGCTGAATTTTTCCCGTGGCCACCACCACCCGTGCTAGATCTCCGCGCTCCACTGCAGCCAGCTTCGATGGATCAATGTCGTGGCTCGGTTTCAGCGCCGCATACACCCCATATCCGCCGCCAATCACCACCAGCCCTACAATCGAAGCAATAATGATGCGCCGCCGACGCTTCTTCGACGCCTTCCCATTCGTCAAACCATTGCCATTGCTGGACATACAAGACCCCCCGGGTGACAGGCCCTCTTCGGCTACCTATCATCTAATACGAACACCACTCCAAAATGTTCCCCGCTCTGTTGGTATAGACGACGGAAAGCCTTGTTGGTCAGGGAGCCTTCTGCTTTATTCCAGGGCAGTACGCCGCAGCCGAAGCGCGTTGCTGATCACCGAAACACTGCTGAAGCTCATGGCCGCGCTCGCGATCATCGGGTTCAGCAGCCAGTGGAAGAACGGATAGAACACTCCCGCCGCTATCGGAATTCCCAAAACGTTGTAAAGAAACGCGAAGCCCAGATTCTGTTTGATATTCGCGACTGTATTCAACGCCAGTTTGCGGGCCCGCAAAATTCCGCGCAGGTCGCCTTTCACCAACGTGATTCCGGCACTCTCGATGGCCACGTCCGTCCCAGTGCCCATGGCAATCCCGACGTCCGCCGACGCCAGCGCGGGCGCATCATTAATCCCATCGCCAGCCATCGCCACCACTCTTCCCTGTTGGCGAAGTTTCTGGATGAACTCGGCTTTCTCGGCTGGCATCATCCCGGCGTGAACCTCATCCAAACCCAATTGGTCGGCGACGCTCCGTGCCGCTTCTTCGTGGTCACCGGTCAGCATGATCACGCGCAGTCCCTGCTTCTTTAAAGTCCTTACCGCGTCCTTTGCTGACGCCTTGATCGCATCGCCCAGCGCCACGATTCCTACAGTCTTGCCATCCACCGCCACATAAATCTGCGTGCTTCCGGCTCCATTTTTGTTCGAATCGGCAGCGACGACTGGAACAGAAATCCCGGCCTCAGCCAGGAACTTCTTCGTTCCTGCAACCACCAGCTTATTCAGCACCTGGCCGTTTACTCCGCCGCCCGCCGTCGCCTGAAACTCCGTGACTGGCCCCAGCGGCACCTTCCGCTCTTCGGCCATCCGCACCATCGCACGCGCCAATGGATGCTCGCTCGCCCGCTCCACGCTACCCACCAGCGAGAGCAGCGCATTCTCCTGCATTCCCGCTCCGGGCAATACCTCGATCCCGCGCACCTGCGGCTTGCCCTCGGTCAACGTTCCCGTCTTATCCACGACTAACGCGTCCACGCGGGCCAGCGTTTCCAGCGCCTCGGCGTTGCGCACCAAAATTCCCGCGTGCGCCCCGCGCCCTACCGCCACCATAATTGACATAGGCGTAGCCAGCCCCAGCGCGCATGGGCACGCGATAATCAGCACCGACACCGCCGCCACCAACGCATGTGCCAGGCGTGGCTCTGGTCCAAGTAGCGCCCAGCCCGCAAAAGCCAAAACTGCCACAATCACCACCGCAGGTACAAAGTAACCCGCCACGTGATCCGCCAGCCTCTGCATCGGGGCCCGGCTGCGTTGCGCTTCGCTCACCGTCTTCACAATTTGCGCTAGCAGCGTCTCGCTACCCACACGCTCCGCCACCATCACGAAACTTCCACTGGAGTTCAGCGTCCCCGCGGTCACCTTGTCGCCCGCCGCCTTCTCCACGGGAAGCGGCTCGCCCGTAATCATCGCTTCATCTACCGCACTCGCGCCTTCGCGAATCGTTCCATCCACAGGAATGCGTTCGCCCGGACGCACCCGCAACAAGTTTTCCTGCGTTACCACATCCAGTGGCACATCGCGCTCGGTATCTCCGTCAACGAGATGTGCACTCTGTGGCGTCAGGTTCAGCAGTTGGCGAATCGCCCCGCTGGTCTGCCGCCGCGCTCGCAATTCCAACACCTGTCCTAGCAGCACCAGCGTGGTTATTACCGCGGCCGCTTCGAAATACACCGCAACTCCGCCGTGCATGTCGCGAAACGATGCTGGAAACCATTGCGGAGAAAACGTAGCCGCCACGCTGTACAAGTACGCTGCGCCAGTTCCCAATCCGATCAGCGTAAACATGTTCGGACTGCGCTGCACCAGCGAGCTCCAGAAACGCTGGAAGAACGGCCAGCCTCCCCACACCACCACCGGAGTCGCCAGCAACAATTCAACCCAATTTTTCGTGCTCGGCTCCAAACGCAGGCCAACAAAGTCGCCAACCATCGCCAGCAGCAACAGCGGCACCGAAAGCGCCGTGCTCACCCACAAACGCTTCCGCATCGACCCATACTCGGGATCTGCTTCTTCCTCTCCTCCAGCCACAAAGTCCATCGGCTCCAGCGCCATTCCACACTTCGGGCATGTTCCCGGCCCGATCTGCACAATTTCCGGATGCATCGGGCAGGTGTATCGAATTCCCTTCGCTTTTGCGTCTGCTTTTGTTCTTGCGCTAGATCCAGCGTCCACACCGTCCATGCCCGCCGTGCCCGGAGCTGCAAGGTAATTCTCCGGCGCAGTGCGAAAACGCTCTCCACATCGCGCAGAACAGAAGTAATACGTCTTGCTATTGTGCTCAACCGTAGCCACCGCATTTTTCGGATCGACCGTCATGCCGCAAACCGGATCTTTTTCCCGTGCCTCTTCCTTAAAAACAGGCAAGACCGCCACTCCGACCGTTGTTCCCGCAGTTGCCGACGCGCCTACGGCTGCACGCGCTTTCACTCCCGTAGGAGTAGCAGCAGTCAAATACTTCTCAGGATTCTCCGCAAACCGCCGCGCACACCCAGCACCGCAAAAATAATATGTATGCCCGGCGTGCTCCACTTTCGCAGCAGCCTTCTCCGGATCAACGTTCATTCCGCAAACCAGGTCTCGTTCCATCGTCAATTTTTCTTCTCGTTCCATAATTCACCCTTCAATCCAACTCATCGCAAATGCGAATAAATTAACTCCAGTAATTCGTCGTACATCGCTTCCGCCTGTTTCGGTTTTCCGCTAGCCAACGCCTTCGCCGCGCAATGATGCAAGTGATTCTTCATCAGGTTTCGCGCCACGCCGCGCAGCGCTTCCTGCACCGAAGCGATCTGCACAATGATGTCCGCGCAGTAGCGGTCTTCCTCCACCATCTTCTGCAAACCTCGTATCTGCCCTTCGATTCTCCGCAGCCGGTTCCGGTTCGCTTCTTTCAACTCCTGATCAACCCCCGCAGCCTTCCGCCCCTCACCTGTCAGCCCGCACGCACAGCCACTCATCGCCTTATGCGCTGCGAGCTTCTTCCCTTTCTCCATATCCCATATACCCCCACCCCCTATATATACTCCTCGCTCCTCTGGCTGTCAATTTCATGTCTTGGCTGCGCCATCGGCCAATCCACACCCGTCCGCATCGCTAATATCAATGGCAACGAAAGGTCGAATTTCTAGGCGACAAGCTGGTTTAGCTAACAGCTATCGACTGGCGACTGTCGGCTTACCGTGTTTTCTCCGCCCGCATACTCTCCGGTAACCTGGACAAATTTCCGAACGCAGTGAGGCCTCGCTACTCGCCGAGCGATTGCGCGAGATGTTCGCCTTAGCTAACAGCTGTCGACTGGCGGCTGTCAGCTGCCTTTACCCGCCTGCTATACTCTCCGCATGACACTCGTCGAGATTACCTACGAACTTCAGTCGCCGCTCAGCCTCGAACAGCTCGGACGCCTCGGTGAATTTGCCAACACCTACGGCCTGCGCCGCTTTCGCGTCAACGAAGAAAAAAATCATCTCACCTTCGAATACGACGCCTCCCGCCTGCGCCAGACCCAAGTTGCTCACGTCCTGGCCCAAGCCAGCATCCCCGTCGTGGGAATCGCCGCCTCACCGTCCTAGAGCTAAATACCCTGTTTCGGGCATCCTCGGCCACACGAAAAAACATTAAGCTGTTTGTCGATTCCCGTCCGGCTCGTTCGACGCATAAGTGGAGCCGCACCGCGCACCCGGCGCCTCGCAACTTTCCAGGCCCGGCGCAGCCCAAGCTCCTATATAAAAGTAGCGGCCCTGATACGGCGTCCGCTCAACACTCAAGGAGAACACAATGCGCTTCATGATGATCATGTTTCCGAAAGACTACGAAAACGCAAAACCCGGCACGGTACCCGACCTCAAAGCCATGGAGGTAATGGGCAAGTACAACGAGCAACTAGGGAAAGCCGGCGTGCTGCTCGCGCTCGACGGTCTGACGCCGCCTGCGACGATGAGCGCGCGCGTCACCTTCAAAAACGGAAAGTCGAAGGTTACCGACGGCCCGTTTCCCGAAGCGAAGGAAGTGGTCGGCGGCTACTGGATCATCCAGGTGAAGTCGCGCGAAGAGGCGCTCGAATGGGCCTCGCGCATCCCCGGCTCGGACAACGAAATGGTTGAAGTCCGCCGGATGTT
>Ga0209275_10000686_pt1 | contig 13497 bp, 9 predicted proteins | sample HubBroMetageREF2_FD_188344 | JGI IMG/M metagenome (GOLD analysis project Ga0209275, IMG submission 188344) | Reference soil microbial communities from the Hubbard Brook experimental Forest, New Hampshire, USA - Hubbard Brook CCASE Soil... | ecosystem: Environmental > Terrestrial > Soil >... | reverse complement strand
CACATGCAATCCCACAACGTGAAATTCCTTGAATCTCCGCGCCACGAATCCTACGGCACCGTCGCCGTGTTCGAAGACCTGTACGGCAACAAGTGGGATCTTCTTCAGCCAGCCGTTTAATCTCGCAGGCGTTTTAGTGCATGGCGCCCAGTCAGATTCACTCTCCGATCAGCGCTGCGTACTGTGCTTCCGTCAGCGGCACTACCGACAGTCTGCCGATGCGCACCAACGCAGAATCCGCAAACAGTTTCTTGGCTTTGATTTCTGCGAGCGTCACTGGCTTCTTCAGCGGCTTTCCTGCCTTGATCTTCACCATCGGCGTCTTTCCGTCTCCCGCATCCACAGACACCACCGTCGCCGTCCCCACCGCGCTTTTCCTGTCTCCCGTTTCGTAAATAATCAGCCGGTCGCCCGGTTCCATCCCGCGCAGATTCTTTAGTGCCACCGGGTTCGAAACGCCATCCCACTCGGTCACGCCATCTTTCTTCAGATCTTCGAACGAGTATTCGGTTGGTTCGGTCTTCAGCAAATATGCTTTAGCCATCGTCGTCTCCTCGTAAACCGCGCAACCTGCGCCGCACCTCAGAAATTGTATTCTGGTCATGCATTCTGGGCGACAACTTCTTGCGTCTGCTAGTCACCTCACTCACGCGAAGACTGCGGTTGCACGTTTGTCCTACTGGTAACCGCTGCTGTGCGCCTGGTCACAGCATGAATTCTCGTTTCAGTGAAATCTAGCGGCAGGGCACGAATCGACAGAGACAGCGAAGCGAGCACCTGATGAAGGAAGACGATTTTGACAGCTTGCCCGGACCCTCAGTGCCACCCGGCATCGAGCCCGAGGCTGGTTCCAGCCTCCCGGCTGAACCGTATCTGCGAATCAGCAATGAACGCTACGCCAAAGACTCGGTCCTCGATGATCGGCTGTCATCCGACGATTTGCAGATGCTCAGCGACATGGGCGTTCTGCTCTAAGTCCGCACTGTCATCCTAAGCAATGCCGGATCCGGCGGCAGCCTTTTCGAATTGTTCCTGTCCCGTCCCCCCACTTTTCCTCAATGTTGATGCATTCCAGCGCTCCGCCCCGTACGCCCATCCATGCCCCCCAAGGGGGTTACCTTTTTGCGCAAATTCTATTGCCCTGCCCAGCCTTTCGCAGGTTACAATCCCAACCAGAATTACCTAAGGTTGCCAAGCTCTGGCGTCCCCCAGGGCGGATTCATGGAAGATTATGAGTCGCCATCGCCCAGCTCGACGGGACCCTTCCCGACCGCTAAGTATTTTTATGTCGGCGCTGCTATGCGCGTCGCTGTTTATCCCTCCAGCGCCACTGCGCGCCCAGGATCCGCAAGACGTCGCCGAAGCCGCGCGCAAAGAGCGAGCCCGGAAAGCCGTGGCCGCGCAGCAGAAAAAAGAATCGCACGTTTACACCAATGACGACTTGAAGCAGTCCAAGATTCTGACTGACGACGATCAGGCCCGCGTCGATGCCCGCAAAAACGAGCCCGCGAATCCTGTAAACGCGCCTGCAAGGCCTTCCTTCGACGCCGAGAACAGCCCCGCCCCCGACAGTTTGGGAGAAGTCGCTCGTCGCTATCGCCGGGAAAAGGCTGCGCGCGAAGCGGAAGAGGCTGCCAAGTCGCTTTCCCCGTCTCTGTTTCAGATGGATTTGACGCGCCCGGAACTCGCTACGCCGGTGGAGCCGAGCGCGCCTCTCGCGCCACCGAAGTTGGTGCCCTTCAAGAATTCGGAGTCGGTCGTGCGCGTTACGCCATCATCTAAGCGCGATCCTTTTTCGCCGCCGATGGCCTCTCCGTCATTGCGGAACATGCGTCCCGACCTTTCGTCGAATCTGCCAGTGCCGTCGAAACCGTCTCTGCCATCAGCCAATGTTGCACCGCACGCGCCGGCAGTTCGCGGCGCTACTCCAGGAATGGCGCCGAGTTTGGGCGTTTCGCCTGCCGCAGTTCCCGCGGCTGTTCAACCCGCAGAGCGACGAACCCCGCAACGGCCACTCGTAATCCCAAAGATTTCCGCCAATTCTCCGGCGATGCCGAAGTCGCACACCGCACCCGCGTCAGCGCCAAGTCTGCTTCACTCTGTGAGCCCTGGCTCTGCTCCATCTTTCAGCTCGGAGGCCAAGCCGGTGGCTCCACAAGCTTTGCCACACACTGATATCACTGCGCCGATGCTGCCTAAATCGCACGTCGTGCCGGCGCTGGCACCCGTTCCCAGATTGCAAGTACCTGGCGCAAACAACGCGGTTCCACCTTCTCTCGCGTCGCACGCGCATCCTGCGATTCCGGCAACGAATGTCATCGCCGGGTCAGCATTAGTAAGGCCCGCTGCACACACTTCGAACGTTGCTCCTGCTCCGCCGAAATCACACGTCTCCTCCGCAATCGCGCCAAAGCTAAACGTTCCTGCCGCGTCCAGAGTTCCGCCCACAGCCGAAGTCGCGCCCGCAGCTCCTCTCGCGGGTTCTGAATTCGAGCCGTCAGTTGTATCAGCGTCGCCGAAGGCGCACACCGCACCGCTTGCGCCGTTTCTCCCGAAGTCGCATCAAGTGATTGCCTCAGAACCATCGCCGGTTGCTCCCTCGCTGCGCAACAAAATGCCTGCGTCGCTGGCTCCGGTTTCAAGTCCGGTGCCACCTGCGATCGCAGCTCACACCGAAATCGTTGTGGCGGTTTTGCCAAGCTCGAACATCGCGCCAGCGTCGGCGCCAAACTTGCTGCTGCCCTCCGCGCCTGATGCCGTTCCTTCTTCCTTTGCGCCGAGCGTCGCGCCGGTTGCTCCTCTCTCGACCAAGAGCAACAGCAAAACAGAAACTCTCCTGGTTCAATTTGGCGACTCTCTCTGGAAGTTGGCTCGGCGCCGTTTCGGCAAAGGTTCTCGTTGGAGCGAATTCCTCGCCAGCAATCCGGCGATCGTAGATCCCAATCTTCTCCAGCCTGGCGCCGTGCTGGTCGTCCCCAATACCGAACTCCTTCCCCGCGTGCAGCCCACCAACAGCATCACCGTCCGGTTCGGCGATTCACTCTGGAAACTTGCCGCCGCCCATCTAGGCCAGGGCTCAGCGTGGACCTGCATCGCGGCAGCCAATCCCCAGTTGCAAAACGCCAACCTGCTCCAACCGGGCCGACTCCTGACTCTTCCCACCTCCTGCTCCAAATAAACTTTCCGTCTCCGCCGCGCATACGCTGAGACATAGAGGGGCGTAGGTGTTGGCGAGGAGCGACGTCAGCGCGAGAAATCAAAGAGGGATTCCTCTCTTCGTGATCCGGCGCGCCAGAAAGCGGTACAAGGAAAAGGCCTTGTCACTGCCCTCGGAATGACGGGTGAGTGTTGTTAAGCGCTTTCTGCTTCCCAAAAAAAGGCGGCGGGAAACTTCCCCACCGCCCTTTCGAAACACTTTTACATCCAGTGGAGCTCTATTCTTCGTCTCCATCCTGTTCCGCGGCCACCGCCGTCAGCGTCCCGAACAGTCCATGCGCCTCCTCGGCTGGCCCCGAACTGAAGAACAACGTGTTCGCCGGGCCCGCCGCCGCGCCATTCCCAAACGTCAGCGACCATAGCCCGTCAATCTTCAGGATCGAATCGTCCGGATTCTTCACGAATCCGATGAACTTGTACGTGAATCCGTTAAACGCGGCGATCCATCCGCTCCTGAAATTTCCCACCAGGATTGTGTTACTGAATTCTCCAAAGTCGCGCGGCGTCCACACCACGCCCCACGGCGAATTCAGCCACGAGCCGTGTTCCAGGTGCCCGATATGCTTTCCAGATGGCGTGAAAATTTCCACGAAGCCGTTGCCATCTCCGGCCACGTCGTCATGCCGCTGCGCATTCTGCTTGGCGTAAGTCACAAACAAGCTGCCGCCGATATTCTGGATGTTGAAAGGCGCGAAGCCTGCTGGAATGCGCCGCTGTTCCCGGTCGTCGACGCCATCATGATCGCCGTCCGCCCCCGGATCAAATGCGTCGCCCGGCAAATTCACGGGTTTGAAATTCGTGTCGTACACTTCGACGCGGCCTGCGCGGAAATTCGTTACGTACAGGAATCTCTTTCCATTGATGTCGGCGCTTGTTGCGCCCTTGTATACCGCACCGTTTGCCGAGCCATTGTCGTTATTGTCCACCGCCAGAACTGCCGCGGGCCCACCATTCCAACCAGAAATCGTCCCGTCCTCGGTGGCAAAAATAAACGCCGCCGGCTTGCCATTCGGCGCAGGGAGTACGAAATCCGTACTGCCGTTAAACACTATCCCGGTCGGTGTCGCGACCGTTCCCGCCGGCGCGTTCTTCGGCGGTGGAATAGTCACAATACCGTTGCCGTTAATAGGAACAATCTGCCCCGTGCCGCTGTACAACGTAGATGTTCCCGAATTGTTGTTCGACACCCACCACGGACTCGTCGCACTGCGGGTTAGTCCCCAAGAATTCACCAGACTGGGATCGTGTACCGCCGCCGCTCCCATCACGTCGGATACCAGGTTGGTTTGCGTATAGTGCTGGGCAAAAACCGCGCAGGGACTAAACATCACCGAAAACAAAATTACGAATGCTGATTTAGACAATCGGAACACGCTCTTCATATTTTCCTCTCGATCGAATTTGTGCCGGAACGTAGCAACTTGCGCTATCGACCTGCGCAACTGTGCCAAATTTCGCGTCGCGTTCCAGGGCCGATGCGATGATCGAGTCTGCTGACCACTCAGTCCAGCGTTCAGTTGTCATTTTCTCTGCTGACCACGCAGCATAGAATTTTGCAAATCTTTAGCTGGCCATCCGCCGCGCACACCTGTAGGAGCGCATCGCGATTTGTCTACGTATTCGAAATGAGTTCACAACTCAGGAAGGTTGAAAATGGGAATCAACTACCAAACATGTCCTGCGATTTCTGCGCTGCGTTTCTCCTCAGCGACCTCTGCGCCTCTGCGTTACGCTTTCTTCGCGTTTTACCTCGCCACCGCCGCAAGTTCCTTCCTAACCATCGGTGCAACCTCATGCCCTAAGATTTCAATGGCCCGCAACATCTTCGGATGCGGCAATGTTGATACGCCCATTTGAAAAGTAATCCGCGAGACTCCTCCCAGCGCTTCATTCACATACAAAATCTTTTCGCCAACCGTTTTCGCGTCCCCGACGAGCAGCGCCCCCTTCGGACCGCGCAGTGCATCAAACTGCCCTCGCGTCGTAGGAGGCCAGCCGCGCTCCTTGCCAATCTCCGTGAACGTATGCGCGTATCCAGGAAAGAAATCGTCGGCCGCCTGCTCGTTGGTATCGCCCAGAAACCCGATCATGTGTAGCCCGACGGTCAGCCGCTCTTTGGCGTGCCCCGCGCGCCGCCCCGCTTCCCAGTAAAGGTCAATCAGTGACCGAAACGCTTCGGGCTTGCCGCCAATAATCGCCACCATCAGCGGCAGCCCGAGCATCCCTGCGCGCACAAACGACGTCGGCGTCCCGCCAACGCCAATCCATACCGGCAACGGATTCTGCAGCGGTCGCGGATAAATCGCTTGCCCGGTCAATGCCGGGCGATGTTTTCCCGACCACCGCACGTGCGTCTCTTCGCGGATCTTCAGCAGCAGGTCCAACTTCTCCGCGAACAGCGCGTCGTAATCCTCGAGCCGCAGGCCGAACAGCGGGTAGGACTCGATGAACGAGCCTCGCCCCGCCACGATCTCCGCACGGCCCTGCGAAAGCAGGTCCAGCGTCGCGAACTCCTGAAACACCCGCACCGGGTCGGCCGCGCTCAACACCGTAACCGCGCTGGTCAGCCGGATATTCTTTGTACGCCTCGCGGCCGCCGCAAGAATCACTACGGGAGCCGAATCCAGAAATTCTTCGCGGTGATGTTCGCCAATTCCGAAGACCTCCAGACCCACTTGGTCGGCCAATTCAATCTCATCCAACAAATGTTGCATCCGCTCCACGGCACTCAGCTTGATGCCGGTTACCGGATCCGAAATGGATGCCGCGAAACTATCAATTCCAATCTGCATTGAAGTGGTCCCCCATCATGCCCGATTGGATTACCCGACACGCCCTTTGGTGACAATAGAATCCCCACCGCTTCACCGTTCGAAATCCTCGCGCCACAATCTGCAATTCACCTCGGCATCTCCCTCCGATCTCTGTGCCCTCTGCGTCTCTGCGGTAAGCCTTTCTTTGATTTTACTATTTGTTGATTAGTTACTATAGGCCGACAAGAATTTGCCCTACATCCACGCACCAACATCTACTGTGTTTTTAGACACTTCCACGACGCGCGACGGTCAGCATGCTTACTTTTCCGCCATTCCATTTTGGGATTTACCGGCTTGCAGTCCTCTAAGCCGGCACCAATTCCGCCGCTGCTTCCGCGAAGATTTGCGTGTGCTGGTCCACGTCCCCAGCCGTCGTCTCCGGACACATCAGCGCCATGTTGTGGAAGGGCGTGAGCAACACGCCGCGATTCAACGCGTACAGATGCAGGAGCCGTTCCAGTTCAAAATCCGCCCTAGCTGCCGATTCCCCACCATTCCACGGCGCTTGTTCGCAAAACGTATATTCCGCCCGGCAGCCCAGCCGCTGCACATTCCAGGGCAGTCCGTGTTTCTTGATTTCCAAAGACACGCCATCATTAAATCGCTTCGCCAGCCCGATCATTCGGTCGAAATTCTCGCGCGTCAGCAAATTCTCCAGCGTCGCGCGCATCGCCACCAGCGACAGTGCATTGCCCGCCAGCGTGCCGCCAATTCCGCCGACGTCGCAGTCTTCCAGATGGATTCGCGCCGAAATGCGCTGCGCTACTTCTTCCGAACAGCCATATGTCGCTCCAGGAATTCCGCTGCCGATCGCTTTGCCGAACACCAGCATGTCCGGCTGCAAATCCCATTCTCCCGTGCAGCCACCCGGTCCGGCGCAAATCGTGTGCGTTTCGTCAGCAATCAGCAGCGCGCCGTATCGCCGCGCCAGTTCGCGGGCCTGCTTCCAATAGCCGTCGTGCGGCAAAATGATGCCGACGTTGGTCATCGCCGGCTCCGCCAGGATGCAAGCCACATCGTGGTGCTTCAGTTCCTCTTCCAGCGCATTCAAATCGTTGAATTCAACGAGCCGGGTAGTTTCAGCGGGATTGACTGGAGGGCCGATGTTTCCGCGACGCAGCCCAACGACGCCGCCATCCAGCGTGGCAAACGTTTCGTCGACGGTCCCGTGGTAGCAATAATGAAACGCAAGAATCTTGGTGCGCTGCGTAATCTCGCGGGCGATGCGAATCGCAAAACGATTTGCGTCCGTGGCGGTCAATGTAAATTGCCAGTACGGCAAACCGAAGCGCCGCGTCAAATCTTCTCCCACAAACAACGCATCTTCCGTGGGCAACATCAACGTAATGCCTTCGCGCACTCGTTTTGCCACTGCTTCCGCAACTACATCAGGAGAGTGGCCGGTCATCGCTCCCGTATCGCCCAAACACAAATCGACGTAGTCGCGTCCATCGACATCCGTAAAATGCGCGCCCTTTGCGTGCTGCACAAACACTGGAAAGGCGCCAGCCCACTTTTTCATCCAGTTCATTGGCACGCCGCCCAGCAACGAATGCTCCGCGCGTGCGTACAACTGAGCCGAACACGGATGCTCGACAACGAAGCGCTTTTCCTCGCGCTCGTGCAGCCTCTTCAGTTTGGTGCGATCAATTCTGCTCATGTCTTTTTGCCGCTTAACGCAGTTCGTGGATGATTTCTTTTGCGGCGTTTGCGCCGGATGCGCCGGTCAAACCATTTCCGGGATGCGTGCCGTTGCCGCAGAGGAACAGGCCACGAATCGGGGTTTGATAACGCGCCCAATCGAGAGCGGGTCTCATGGTGAAGAGTTGGTCGAGTGCCAGTTCGCCGTGGAAAATATGGCCGCCTGTAAAACCGTATTCGGTCTCCAGATCGCGCGGCGTAATCACGTGCGAGGCTTCCACAATATTTGGCAGATTCGGGGCATACGCGCTAAGAGTGCGAATTACCGTGTTCACCAATTCGCCGCGGCGGTCGCTCCAATTTCCAGTTTTCAACGCGTATGGCGCGAACTGGAAATACGCAGACAGCACGTGTTTCCCTTCCGGCGCCAGCGAAGGATCCAGCAGCGATGGAATCGTGATATCGAGATACGGCTCGGTAGAGACTTCGCCGTACTTCGAAGCGTCAAAGGCTTTCTCCAGATAGTCAATTTCAGGGCCAATGTGAATTCGGCCCGAAAGCGCTTCGCGGAAGCCGTCTGGCCCAACGGCACTGGCCAGCGATGGAAATTTGGGCAGATCGCCCAAAGCGAGATGGACTTTGGCCACGTTGCCCACGGAGCGGAAATTCTTCATGCGCATCGCGAAGACAGGATCGAGATCGGAGGGATCGAGCAATTGGAAAAAGGTACGCTTCGGATCGACTCCGGACACCACCGCTTCGCAGGCGATTTCGTCGCCGTTGGCTAGAACGACACCGCTCACTGCGCCGCTTTTGGTACGAATGTGCTGCACTTCCGAGTTGGTGCGAATCTCCGCGCTAACCTTTTGCGCTGCTTCGGAGAGTGCGCGGGTGAATTCGCCCAGTCCGCCGCGTGGAAACGCCGCCGATCCAACCGGATGGCAATCGGCCGCAGCACGCAAAAGCAGCAGCGCCGTGGAACCAGCGGACCACGGTCCGAGATTTGCTCCAAAGATCCCGCGAGCGGCAAGCACGGCGCGAAGCAATTCCGTTTCAAAGAATTCCGCCACGAAATCGGCGACCGCCATCGGGCCCCAGCGAAGCAGATCGAAAATGCCGGTCTTTCCCAGGCCGCGAACAGAACGCCCGGTCTTCAACAGATTCCAATAATCTTCCGGCGAAGGCCGATCGATGGCGGGCGGCGTGATGCAGGTAAGCCGCTGGAACACGCCAGCAATTTCTTCCAACGATTCCGCAAATTCGGAATACTTCGCGCCATCCTTTGCGGAAATATGTGAAATGCTACCCGCGGTTTTTGCTGCGTCGTTATAGAAAAGCAGCGCGCGGCCATCCGGCGCCGGCGCAAAAACACGTGGCTCGGGTTGCAGAATTTCCAGCTTGAATTTTTCCAGCTTAAGGTCACGCGCGACATCCGTTCGAAGCGGGCCAAGACTGTGTGACAGCGTCGACGCGCGGAAACCAGGATGGAATTCTTCGGTGATCGCGCCACCTCCCACCATTTCGCGGCGCTCCAGAACAATTGGTTTGAATCCACCTTTCGCCAGGTAGAACGCGGTAATCAGTGCATTATGCCCACCACCGATGAGAACTACCTTTTGTCCGATGGGCATGGTCAGTTCGCCGCCTTCTTCCACTCTTTCAGGATCACCTGGCTGGCGATGCGGCCGTTGGCGCCCATGATTCCTCCACCGGGGTGGGTAGCCGAACCGCACATATAAAGGTTATCGACCGGAGTTCGGTAATACGCCCAACCAGGAACGGGGCGCAGAAAGAAAAGTTGCTCGAGAGACAGTTCGCCTTGAAAAATATTTCCTTGCGTCAACCCGAATTCGCGTTCGAGATCGAGCGGGGTGAGCACCTGCTTCTCGATGATGATTTTTTTGATATTGGGAGCATGCTCTGCAATGGTATCGACCACGTTGTTGCCGAATGCTTCGCGGTGATCGTCCCAGGTGCCTTGCGCCAATTTATACGGCGCGTACTGCACGAAACAAGAGAGCACGTGTTTGCCCGGAGGCGCGACGGAAGGATCAGTGAGACTGGGAATCACCATGTCGATGTACGGACGGCGGGAATAGTGACCGTATTTCGCATCATCGTAAGCGCGCTCCATATATTCCATTTTTGGCGAGATGGAAATTGCCCCGCGCAGATGAGCGCCATCGCCTGGCAGCGCTTTGAAGTTCGGCAATGCATCCAGCGCGATATTCACTTTTCCGGACGAGCCGCGAAATTTGTAGCGACTTACGCTCGCCAAGAAATCAGAAGGAAGATCCTTGGGTTCCATGAAAATTTCAAAGGTGAGATGCGGATCGACGCTTGAAGAAATCACGTTACAGGAAATCTCTTCGCCGGATTTTAAGACGACACCGCTGGCGCGATTGTCTTTTACCAGAATTTTAGAGACGGGTGCGTTAGTGCGAATTTCCACGCCAAGTTCTCTGGCCGCTGCGCCAATCGCATTGGAGATCGCACCGGTGCCACCACGACTGAAACCCCACGAACGAAACGCTCCATCGATCTCACCCATGTAGTGATGCAACAGAACGTAGGCGGTTCCGGGAGAACGAATGCCGAGAAAGGTTCCGATAATACCGGAGGCGGACATGGTGGCTTTGAGCACGTCGGTCTCGAACCACTGATCGAGAAAATCAGCGGCGCTCATAGTCATGAGTTGGACCAGTGTGTAACGCTCTTCGGAAGAGAGTTCGCGGAAACGCTGCAGCAGAAAATTCAATTGCTTGAGATCTTTCGGATTCAACGTGGTGGGATCCGGCGGAATCATGGAGAGCAGTGGCTTCACGAAGCGGCACATCGGGGTCATCATCTTCGAGAATTCGTCGTAGGCTTCGGCGTCGAGACGAGAATGGCGGCGGATTTCGCGTTGCGTTTTGGCGTGATCATTGACGCGCCAGAGATAATCGCCGCTGGGCATGGGCGTGAAGGTGCCGTCGAGGGGAAGAATTTCCAGCCCGAACCGGGGAAGGTCGAGTTCGCGAATGATTTCCGGGCGAAGCAACGACACCACGTAGGAGCACTCGGAGAAAAGAAAGCCGGGAACGATTTCCTCGGTGACCGCAGCGCCACCAAGAACGCCGCGCCGCTCCAGGACCAAGACTTTTTTGCCGGCTTTTGCGAGATACGCGGCATTCACCAGACCGTTGTGACCGCCGCCGATAACCACGGCATCGTAGAACTGAGGCATTCGTTATTGCTCCAGAAAAAAAGGAAAGCAGTATCGCAGGAACGCCACATTCTACTGGCAGCACGTTTGCCGCACAAGCGCGGGTAAACACCAACGTCGTTTGCGTGCTTGCGGGCGCAGCAAAGTCGCACCTATAATTTACAGTTCATTCGAGAAAATTCAGTAATTCACGCTGCAAGCCTGAGTCACGGAGGGAACGTGCCGGTTGGAACTGCATTCCATGAAAGAACCCTGGCGCTCTGCGAAAGCCTGAATTACCGCGAATGGTCAGGCTACTACACGGTAAGCGTCTACGAGATGACGCACGAGCACGAGTACAACGCGATTCGGAATTCCGCGGCGCTCATTGATATTTCGCCGTTGTTTAAGTATCGAATCACGGGGCGCGATGCTTCGAAACTCGTAAATCGGGTGATCACCCGGGACATCGCTAAGGTAAGCATCGACCAGGTGATTTACTGCTGCTGGTGCGATCCAGAAGGCCATGTGATCGATGACGGAACGATTACGCGACTGGGCGAGAACGAATATCGTTGGACCGCGGCGGACCCGAGTTTGCGATGGTTTCGGCTGAACGCGATTGGGCTGGCCGTGGAAATCGAAGACATTTCGGAAAAAATGGCGGCGCTGGCGCTGCAGGGACCTACTTCTGGAAAGTTGCTGCAGGCGGTAGCGGATGCGGACATAGCCAAGCTGAAATATTTTCGCGTGACGCACGGGAAAATCGCAGGCGTGAAGGTGGACATCTCGCGTACAGGTTATACGGGCGATCTGGGCTATGAGATATGGGTGCCGTGGAGTGACGCGGTGAAGGTTTTTGATGAATTGATGTCGAAGGGCAAGCCTTTTGACATTCATCCGGCGGGGATGATCGCGCTGGATATTGCGCGGATTGAGGCGGGACTGATTCTGATTGAAGTGGACTACAACTCGAGCAAACGTGCGCTGATTGACGAGCAGAAGTTCACGCCTGGGGAAATCGGACTGGGTAAGCTGGTCGACTTGAAGAAGGAAAGTTTTGTGGGGCGCGAGGCGTTGGCGGCTGAAGCGCAGAGAGGTGGCCCTCCGCGATCTCTGGTGGGATTAGAAGTGAACTGGAGTGAAGTGGAAGCACTGTACGAGAAAATTGGGATGGCGCCACAAGTGCCGGGGACGGCGTCGCGTGTCGCGGTTCCGGTTTATCGAGGCGGGCGGCAGGTCGGCAAAGCAACTTCGACGACGTGGTCGCCGACCTTGAAGAAGATGATTGCGCTGGCGTCGGTAAGCAAAGAAAGTTCGACGTTGGGAATGACCCTGAGTATGGAATTGACAGTGGAAGCGTCGCGGAAGACAGTGTCGGCAAAAGTGGTACCAGTGCCGTTTTTTAATCCGCCGAGGAAAACGGCGGCGATTACGATCTAGGTCTAGGTTCGCGTGTTGCGATTTTTCGGGCGTGTCGCGCACAGCCAGGAATGGCTGCGCTACGAGACGCCTTGATTCCTGCCAAACCGATGGATTACGGATTCAGGCGATTGTATTTCTTTAAGACGGCGCGGAGTTGGTCGTGTGGTAGGGCTGTGACGTGATGATTCTCAATGCCGGTCATGGATTCGGCGGCGATCATGGCGTTGATGATGGATTCTTCGACGGCCTGCACGGTGGCGGCGAAAACGGGATCGAGCAAATCGTTGGGCATCATTTTTATGTCAACCACGTGATCGGCTGAGCCTGCGCCGGAATTTGCGGTGGAGAAGGCGATGAAAATGTCGCCAGAACCGTTGCCGGAGATGCTGCCATTGCGGCCGAGGCCGAGAGAAACGCGACGAGCCAGCCGCTTCAATTGCGAGGAGATCAGCGGAGCATCGGTCGCAATGACGACGATGATGGAACCGCGCTCGGAAATGTCGGAGGGCTGATACGCGTAGGGATCTTCGGAATTGATTTCGCGGCCAACAGGAATGCCAGCAATGCGCAGATTCTGGCGTGAACCGTAGTTGCATTGAACGAGCACGCCGATCGTGTAGCCACCGTCTTTCACCGTAAGTTTGCGCGAAGAAGTACCAATTCCACCTTTAAATCCGTTGCAGACCATGCCGGTGCCACCACCGACGGCGCCTTCGAGCACCGGGCCAGATTGTGCGCTGTCGATGGCGTGGAAGGCGTGTTCCGGCTTGACATGAAAACCATTGATGTCGTTGAGCCAGCCGTCCCAGGTTTCCGCGACAACGGGAAGCGACCACCAGTAACCCGTTGCGTCGGGCTGACCGTGGGTGACGCGCCATTGAATTACCGCGTCGCGCACAACGCCAACGCTGTGCGTGTTGGTAATCATTACGGGACCTTCGAGAAAACCGGACTCCTCTACCCAAGTCGTGCCGGTCATTTCGCCGTTGCCATTCTGCGAGAACCAGCCGGCGAAAACGGGATTCATCATGGAATCTTTGCCGCGCGGAAGAACGGCAGTGACACCGGTGCGCACGGGGCCTTGACCTATAACGAGTTTTCCTTCGCCGGAAATTAGCGTGGTGTGGCCAACGGCGACTCCAGCAACATCGGTGATGGCGTTGAGGGGGCCGGGCGTGCCATCGAAGGGAACGCCGAGATCACGAGCGCGTGGCT
>Ga0209275_10000681_pt1 | contig 13529 bp, 6 predicted proteins | sample HubBroMetageREF2_FD_188344 | JGI IMG/M metagenome (GOLD analysis project Ga0209275, IMG submission 188344) | Reference soil microbial communities from the Hubbard Brook experimental Forest, New Hampshire, USA - Hubbard Brook CCASE Soil... | ecosystem: Environmental > Terrestrial > Soil >... | reverse complement strand
TTCAGAGACGGTGAGCGTGCAGGCGACGGCCATCACAACCAATACAACTTCCGGCGAAATCTCGACCACCATCACGAACCAAGAGGTGGAAAACGTCCCTTTGAATCAGCGCCACTATGAATCGCTTGTGGGCCTGATTCCCGGCGCGGCTCTCCAGAGCTCCGGGCTAAGCGCCGCCAGCATAACCAGTGGCTACAACAATACGATTGCGGATATCAACGGGCTGCGGCTGGACGGGCAGAACTGGAGCGTCGACGGCGGGTGGAACCTCGACGCCGGCTCGAACAACAGCGTCTTCAATGAGGTAGGCATTGATTTCATTCAGGAAGTGGACGTGCAGAGCTCGAACTATGACGCCGAATTTGGCCGCTCCGCTTCAGCCACTGTCAACGTGGTGACCAAAAGCGGAGGAAGTCACTATCACGGTGGACTTTTTGAATTCGTGCAGAATAATATTTTTAACGCGGCGAACGCGGGCACCAAGCTGACGTTTGTGCCCAGTGCGAACGTGCCGACCTTGACCGGGTACAATGCGGTGCCACCATTTCATTTGAACGACTTTGGATGGGATTTGGGCGGCCCCATCCCGTATCTCCAGAAAGGCAAGCTGTTCTTCTTTGCCGGCCAGGAATGGAAGAGGTTCCGAGGGTCCGCCCCAGGTTTGCAGAGTTCGACGGAAACGCAGACGTTTCCCACGGCGGCGGAGGCGGCGGGCAACTTCACCGACGTTCTTACCGGCACGACGCCACTCGTGCTCAAAACGCCGGCGGTCATCCCTGCGAGTTGCGGCGGTATTCTATTTACTGCACCCAACGTCATAAACCCCGCATGTATCACCGGCGACGGCGCAGCCATTGCGAACGTCTATGCGACAGCGGCTAAAATGTCCACCCTCGGAGGGTTGCCGACCGCGGCCGCTGCGAACAACTTGGCTTTCAACCTTCCGAACCCGGCAAACCTTCGCGAGGACATCATACGCGTGGACGAACACCTGAATGAAAAGCAGAGTATCTATTTCCGATACCTGCACGACAACGTTCTGATTACCAATCCTTATTCGACATTCGGGACTACGCCGCAGGTTCCGGTGGACCCGGACCAGCGCGATCGGCCGGGGTACAACATACAAATCGGATGGACATCCGTGCTCAGCCCGAGCCTGATCAACGAATTCAAATTCAACGCCGACTGGCACAAGCAGCGTACTCCGACGGTAGGCACTGCCTTTCTGAAATCCAATTATGGATTCCAGTTCATTCCGCCGCTGGGAAGCCCGGCGGTGTTCCCCGACGGACTTCCACAATTGAGTTTCACGGCGGTTTCGGGCTTTCCGACCGCCGCACCGACCGTCGTGACTGGTCCGGCGCCGAACTTCCTCGAGTCTCCCACGGCGGATATAAGCTTCACGGATAACTTTTCGATAGTGAAGAACAACCACGCGATAAAGTTCGGGGGGTCGTTCGCGCGTAACCGCAAGACGCAGAACTCGCGCACAAATTACGACGGCTTGGTAACGTTCGCCAATACCGCAGGTGTCACCTCCGGCTCAAACTCGACGGGAGACCCCTTCGCCGACGCGCTCCTTGGGAACTTTAGTAGCCTGGCGCAGAACTCCGCTTTAACTGTGGGCCAATTCCGGTTCAATGATCTTGAGTTTTATCTTCAGGATACTTGGAAGGTTACACCGAAGTTGAGTTTGGTGCTGGGACTTCGCTACATACGTACCACGCCGACCTATACTAAGGGCAATAACATGACGAACTTCGACCCGTTCACCTTCAGCGATGCCCTCGTCCCGAGCTTTGCGACGCCAGGGACGGGTAGCGCCATTAGTCTTGCTTCACCCGGTCTTTGCAGCGGTCCGCAGCTCAACGTTATCGGTACGCCCGTACTTACAATCGAATGCAACGGGTTACAGCGGCCTGGAGATGTGCCTTTCGACCAGGCTGGCAGCGTTCCTGCTACCTTTGAGAATCCACAGCTCGTGGCTTCTATACCTCCTACGGCTGCGCGCGGTTTTTACAATCAGGAAAACCTATTGTCGCCACGATTCGGCTTCGCCTACGCCCCTTTCGACGATAAGACCGTGGTTCGCGGCGGTTTTGGCATATTCTACGACCACCCCGAAGGAAACCTTTTGGGAAACGGCATCAACTCCCAAGGCTATGTACCATGGGCGCAGTCAGTTTCGATCTCAGGAGTCAACGATGCGTTGTCGTCATTCGATTCTGCTCCTGGTGCCGCTGCGTTACCAGGTCCCAGCACTCTTTCCTTGAGCGGAGTCAATCCCAACCTGGTGGTCGCCCGCAGTTACCAGTATAGCCTCGCAGTGCAGCACGAATTGCCGCAGGGCATGCTGCTTCAAGTAGCCTACGTCGGCGATCTGGGGCGGCATATCCTGCGCGGGGGCAATACCACCAGCAATATTAATCAACCCACCTGGACGCCGCAGGAATTCGTACCGATTTCGCCGAATCCGAATACCTATGCGTGTCCTGCTGGCATCAATGTTGCCGCATATGGATGCGTGGGGGGCTTCGCACCTGCCGCTCTGGGGAAGGACCAGATTCGTCCGTACCTGGGATACTCGAACCTTGGCATGGCGCTGAGCGACGTCGACTCCAACTATAATTCTCTGCAGATTAGTCTGAAGAAGCGCTTCGGATTCGCCACGGGCATGGTTGCCTATACATATTCGAAGGCGTTGGGAGATGGCGGCGGCGCGGCAGACGCTTATAATGAAAATCCCGAGCCGGAATGTCCTTTCACGTGCCTGGTCAGCACAGCCGCCAGCCCCGTAGTTGTTACGGGCGGAGTGGGCGGAGTGGGGGGAACGCAATCGGGCGGCGTGGTGGAATCCTGGAAGAGATTTGACTACGGCCTGCTGAGCTTCGACGCGCGCAACATCGTGTCCGCCAGTTTCGTCGTCGAGTCGCCTTGGGGCAAGAACTTAAGGGGCGTGGAAGGGGCCTTGGCAAAGGGATGGACGCTGAGTGTGATCATGCACTACCAGAGCGGATCGCCCTTTACTGCAACGGACACGGTGGCCGTTGGCGGGGCTTCCAATGTCGGTATCACGATTAACCGGCGGGCGGATGCTGTTGCGGGCCAGCCGACCGGGTTTAGCGGCACGTGTTCCAACGCACATGCGATCTGCTGGGTCAATCCAGGAGCATTTGCGCCCGAATCTGCGCTCGGAGCGGGCGATGCTCCCGTCAACAACATCACCGGACCGGCCTTTTACCAATGGGATCTGTCGTTGGGGAAATTATTCAATCTGCCCCGCGAAGGCATGGGCCTGCAGTTCCGGGTGGATGCATACAACGCGTTCAACCAGACGAACTGGAGCGGTCTCAACGGATTTAGCGTTAATAACGTTGGAAGCGCCAGTTTTGGCCAGGTCACCCAGTCCTTCCCGGCTCGCATTCTTCAATTCGGCGCAAAGTTCACTTTTTAGGCCCTTGTGATTCGGGAGCGCATTCTATCGGAGCAATGGGATTCTGAAGCGAGTGACTAATTCCAAAAACTAAAGGGAGCAATCCGGGGCGACAGTGCCCCACCGGCTCCACGAAGCGGTTGGCTCAGCCCGCGCTCGTCGTTCTGTCAAAGGCGCCGATCGGGGAGATGGGACGGCGTCCCCCGCCGTCCCTTTCTCTCGCCCGGGACGACCAAAATTCTTGTGTTCAGTTGAATACCTTCAAATTTACGAATGAAGGTCGATCATGAATAATTCGATTCGTTGCCTTACGCTTGCCGTGGGTGCCTTGCTCTTTGCTGTCCGAGGGGCGGCACAAGTTGCCCCACTGGTCGCGAATATCAATGCGCGTCAGATTGCTAGCTTGGACGGCTCGTGGCAGGCGATTGTCGATCCAAATGATGTGGGATCGCTGGATTACCGCAGCCAGTCCCTGAAAAATAATCACGCGTTCTACAAGAACCACAAACCCGAATCCGAATCCGAGTTAGTCGAATATGATTTCAATGCTTCCGGCCAGCTCCATGTTCCCGGTGACTGGAACACGCAGCGCGAGTCGCTGCTGTTCTATGAAGGAAGCGTCTGGTACGAGCGGTCTTTCGACTACGCAATATCACCGAAGAACAGATTGTTCCTCCATTTCGGGGCGTGCAATTACCTCGCCGCCGTATACCTGAATGGGGAGGAGCTTGGCGAGCATCACGGCGGCTTCACACCCTTTGACTTCGAAATCACGGAGCGGGTAAAGCCACACGGCAATTTCCTCGTCGTCAGGGTCAGCAACACTCGGGGAAAGGATCAAGTTCCGACCACTTATACTGACTGGTGGAATTACGGCGGCATCACGCGTCCCGTCACGCTGGTGGAAGTACCGGAGACATTTGTTCAGAACTACTTCGTGCAGCTTGAAAAAGGATCAACTGCCCAGATCGCTGGTTGGGTTCAACTGAACGGGCCCAAACTTCAGCAGAACGTCACACTCCGAATTCCAGAGGCAGGATTTAGCAAGACGTTCGCGACAAATTCTATGGGGCGGGCCGAGTTCTCTTTTGGTGCCGGATTAACCCTTTGGACCCCCGAAAATCCAAAACTATATACGGTCGAGATCGCAACTGAAGCCAATCAAGTCACGGATCGCATAGGCTTCCGTTCCATCGAGGTTCGCGGGACAGATATCTTGCTCAACGGCAAGCCAGTGTTCTTGCGAGGTATAAGCATTCATGAGGAAGCTCCCACACGCGCCGGACGCTCCTGGACCGAGGACGACGCGCGAACGCTGCTGCGTTGGGCAAAAGAACTGGGCTGCAATTTCGTTCGCCTTGCCCACTATCCGCACAATGAGGCAATGTTGCGCATGGCTGATCAGATGGGATTGCTGGTCTGGGCCGAGGTGCCCGTCTACTGGACCATCCAGTGGGAAAATCCCGAGACGCTGCGCAATGCGGAAAATCAGCTGAGTGAGATGATCGCGCGGGACCAAAATCGCGCCGCTCTTATTATCTATTCCGTAGGGAACGAGACCCCCATCAGCGATGCCCGAAATCGCTTCCTGCTGCAACTCATTCAGGATGCTCACTCCGCCGACCCCACGCGCTTGCTGTCCGCGGCTCTTCAATCTACTGAGGAGGCGAAGGGGAATCGCACGATCGTTCACATCAATGATCCGATCGCGAGCGATCTGGATGTGCTTGGGAACAACGAATACATCGGCTGGTATGCCGGCCGACCCGAGGATGCGGATTCGATGGATTGGATCTCACCGTACGACAAACCCCTGATCATGAGTGAATTCGGCGGCGATGCACTGTTTGGCTTCCATGGCGGTACCTCCACTCGGTGGACCGAGGAGTATCAGGAAAATCTTTACGAGCACCAGATCTCGATGTTAAGACGCATTCCCTTTCTTTGCGGAATGACACCGTGGATTCTCAAGGACTTTCGTAGCCCGCGGCGAACGCTTCCTCGTTTTGAGGATTATTTCAACCGTAAGGGCCTTGTCTCCGATCATGGCGAGAAGAAGGAAGCCTTCTTCACACTGCAGAAGTTTTATCTGGAATTGGGGAGCGCTCAGCCGCCTAAGTAGCCAACGTGCTCGCTCCACCGACTGTTTCTTCCTGCAACGTATGCTTGCCGGAAGTGGGAGGGTGCCCTCTCGCGATGAAATGTCAACTGCACGAATCGCGATTAATCTCGATCAATGAAGACGAAGGATCGTCAACTAGGGCAGGCTCGATATGGAGGCATCGTATGGAGGGTTTTCTCTCAAAAAAAATCAGCCAATCTCTAGCTGTCCGACGAGCACGGCTCATTTCCAAGGGGAACGGTGAATACAGGGTCCTGGGTAGGGTGGGATATCAGATTTTTCTGGAGGGCGTAACGGGTTCTCCGTGGGCAACGACAATTCTGGTTGCTTCCCTCCGACTTGCCAACTGAGCCGCCAGCAACTCGTCAAGCTCCTGCGACCGGATGGGTTTGCTCAGATAACCATCCATCCCCGAGGTAAGACACCGTTCACGGTCGCCTTTCATGGCACCGGCGGTCAAAGCAATGACAGGCTGGTGGAATGCGGTCCCTTTTTCTGATTCGCGAATTGCTGCGGTGGTCTCGAACCCGCCCATTTCCGGCATCTGGATGTCCATCAAGGCCAAGTCGTAACTCTCTTTCTTGAGCGCGTCAAGAGCTTCATGTCCGTTTGCGACGACCGTGACCCGGTGGCCTCTCTTCTCAAGTAATCGCTTTATTAGGAGCTGGTTCACCAGATTATCTTCCGCAACCAGCACACGCAGGAACTCGTCGGGACTGCGCGCATCATGTAAGGAGTATCGGGTAATGAGAGGAATGCTCCCTTCCTCATTTGGGTTCCCGAGGACGCGAGCGATGCCCTCGCGTAATGCCGACTGCCGGATGGGTTTTAGCAAGTACGCCGACACGCGCAGTTCCTCACATCGCGCCGCGTCTCTCCGGTGTCCGGCGGATGTCAACATGACAATCGTAGCGATGGATAGTTCCGGCCTCTGCCGGATTTGCTCGATCAGAGCAAAGCCATCCATCCCCGGCATGTGCATGTCCGTAAGCACCAACGCATATGGGTCTCCCGATTCTTGGGCCGCCGACAGTTGGGCTAGAGCTTTTTCACCATCTTCCACCGAAGTCACGTTCATCTCCCACTGTTTGAGCATCCCTTCGAGAATTCGCCGGTTGGTTCGGTTATCGTCCACCACCAACACCCTCACGTGCCGCAATAGTTCAGGTGGGGCAATCTTCGCTGGTTTGATCGTTTTTTCCGAGGTTGCTAGCCGCACGGTGAAGTGAAATTGGGTTCCGCTACCTACTTCGCTCTCTACCCACAATTTTCCGTCCATCTTCTCCACAATGCGCTTCGAAATCGTCAATCCCAGACCGGTACCTCCGTATTTCCGTGTTGTTGAACTGTCTGCCTGGGAGAATGCGTCAAAAATAATTTGCTGTTTCCCGGCGGGAATCCCGATCCCGGTATCTGCTACCACAAAATGCAAGATGCGCTCCGCGCCGTGCTCCGCCTCAACACGAACTTTCAGCGCTACCTCACCCTTGTCTGTAAATTTAATGGCGTTGCCCACGAGGTTTACTACGACTTGGCGCAGCCGATTGGAGTCCCCGCGCATTACGTCCGGAACTTCGGCACCCACCTCGCATAGAAGCTCCAGCCCTTTTTCGTCCGCTCGCACTGAAAGCGTCTTTAGCGTCGTCTCCAAGTTGTCGCGCAAGTTAAAATCGCCGACCTCTAAGTCGATTCTTCCCGCCTCGATCTTTGAAAAATCGAGGATATCATTGATGACGACGAGCAGTGAATCGGCGGACAGTTTGACGGTCTCAAGGTATTCTCGCTGTTCGCGTGTTAGGTCAGTGTCGAGCGCCAGATCAGTCATCCCCACGACGCCATTCAACGGCGTGCGGATTTCATGGCTCATGTTCGCGAGGAATTCGCCCTTCGCCCGACTGGACTCTTCGGCTCGTTCTTGAGACAAGGAAAGTTGTGTGACTAATTCTTGGAGACGTACGTTGGTTTTCTGCAAGCTGCGCCCGCGCTCGAAGCGCAATGCCAGGAATAGGATCGAGACCAGACATGCCAACAATGTCGCTATGGAGGCCCAAAGCGCGGTCCTGGAGTTGCTCTTGGCTCCCGCTTCGAATTTCGAAATGGATTCCTGGATTGTCTGATTTAGAAGCGCGAAACTAGGATCCACGCGCGCGTCATCCGCCTCTCGCGCTTCATCGAGTTTCCCTTTCGAGACCAGAACAAATTCTTCCTCCATGGCGTCTAAATACAAGGATGCCGCCGATTTCAAGTTCTCCACTGATCCTTCACTGCGTTGAAGCTTTTCGATCATCTGCAAATCATTAAGCATTTCACGGCGGAATTTCTGAGAGCTTGCATACAACGTGGAATCTATCTTCGAGCTGGCGATTCCTTCCCATTCGGTCGAATTGAGCGCTTGCGCATTTGCCTGCAATCGAAACAGCAGGATTTCAGTTGCGCGGGTCCGTTCGTTAGATTCGCCAATGACATACAATCCGATGCCCCCCGAAGTGGCAACCAGGAATGCCGCGCCTACAATCAGCCCCAATCGAAGCCTGCCCTGTGTCCGTGTCATTTAGCCCTACCGTTATCTTGATTCGCGCTCTGCAAGGCGATCTGTAGTTGCAAAACGATGCCCATGCGGGCGGTCTGAGAGTTCAAACCGACAGGAAACGCGAGTGCCAAGAATCGTTCCGGAGTCAGGTTGTATTTCAGACCGGGAGAAAATGCGATTCGATTCCTGTCAGGAGAGTAGGTGCCGTTGATCTCACACATGAGGAATGTGTTGAGCCGCACCAAGGGGAATGCGGCGGCGCCGTTATAGAAGATTTGATTGCTTGCGTCCGTCTTGCTGATCCGGCGAACAGCCGAATATCCGAAATTGCCTTGTAGGACGGCGTGCCGGGAGGAGTACACGGTCGCCACAAAAGGCGCCGCTTCGAAAACGCCCTCACCAAGCCCGCTGTTGGCGTTGCCAGTCGGGAACGTCGTCTCAAGGCCCAGAACAAAGCCCGGCATTCGCACGCTGGGTTTTCGTACCAAATACTTCACGGAAGCTGAGACGTCTCCGACGCCGTAGTGATTCGTCTCCGCGTTTGCGAATGCCAACGGCACCTCGATTTCGCCTCCCCAACGGTCGGCAATGCCAAAAAAAAGCTGTGTGCGAGGAAGGAATCCGGATCCCTCGGACCCCCGCCATCCGTAGGATCCTGAAAATCGAAGATCCCAGTCTCCGGGTTCGTTGGGCAGAGTCTCTTCGGTAATGATGGGTTCAACAATGTGTGGTTCAGGATCGGCGTTCGATGCTTGAGCGATTACAACGTCCGGACAAGAGAGAATTCGTGCAGCAACGAATAAGAGCACACTGAAGTGAGCCAACCTATTTCCACGCATCATGCGCAGACCTCGCCAGCACCAAGAACATAGATTCCAGAAAGGGGGGATGACCCAAGCTCAATTCGGGGGAGAAGGAAGAACCCACCGAAAGAAGTCCGGCTCGTGAAAGGGGAACTCTACTGTACGCGAAGTGGCAGCAAATAAGGCGTGGCATCCCGCAATTTGTTTGATTGGTTACTGGTGGCAAACAGACCGGCGGCACTTCGGAACAATCCAGGTACCTGATAAGCGCGCCGTTATTGGACAAGCGAAATCTCGCTAACTTTCCAGAGGCCGGCTCCTGGGAGAATGCAAGCCCCAGTGAGTCAGTCCAGTCTTTGTTTATGGAACGTCGCCTGCGGCAAGCGCGGAGGTTTCATCCACTTCGAGTATCGGAGTGGATGCCTAGAATGAGGCACTGCTTTCTTGAGCACCTTCCATAAGGCTGAGCATGACCAGACCGAGTTTTTGTAAGCGATACGAAATGGACACTTGAATTTTAGAGTCCATCGGTTGTTAACCGAAGGGCACAGTCCCCGGCTGGAGAGCATCCCGCCACTCCGGCAGCGCTCGACTTTCGGTGCTGTCGAGATCACCCGCGGCTGCGGCCGGGGCTGCCAGTTCTGCTCGGTGGCACGGCGCGACGGCAAGAGCGATCCGCTGGAACATATTCTCGGCAACGTGCGCACCCAGGCCGCCGAAGGCGCCGATCTCGCGCTCCTCGTCACCGAAGAGCTGTTCCTCTATGAGCGCGGACCGCGCTTCGCCGCGAACGTTCCCGCCACGCAGCGCCTGTTCGAATCCGTCGCCGCAGTGCAGGGGATCGAGTGCATCGGTCTGACTCACGGCACCGTGGCTCGGATCGTCGCCCAGGCCGAGATGATCCCTGAATTGCAGCTCGCGGTGGACCGCAGCGTCCACAACCATCCGGCCGCTACGCGTTCCGGTCATCGTTACCAGTGCCTTTTCATCGGCATCGAAACCGGATCGGTCCGTCTGTTCAAAGAATTCATGAAGGGCAAGGGCTATCCGTTCAGACCCGAGCAGTGGCCGGATGTGGTCCTGAAAGGGATGGAAATTCTAAACCGCAACAATTGGTTTCCCTTTTGTACTTGGATCCTGGGACTGCCTGGCGAAACGCCACTCGATACCCGCCAGTCGCTTGACCTTCTCCACGCTCTCAAGGATGCGAAGTGGTACGTAGTGCCGACACGATTTGTGCCGCTGGAAGACACGCGGATGCAGAAGCGCGAAGGCGCAAAACTTTTTCAACTGACCGAACTGCAACGGGAGTTTTTCTTCACCTGCTGGCGACATAACCTGGATTTCTTCCATCGTGCCAAGAGCGCGCACCTCGTTTACAACATGGGCATCCCGCTGTATTACTACTTCCTGAGCCGGCGTCTGTTCGGCAAGGCCATGAAGTATCCGCTGCTCCGTAGGGGGCATTTCCCGGAGCGGATACTGAAGCACAAACTCTACCTGGACTTTACCGGGAAGCGAGCCCCGCAGTATAGCGTGCCTGAGTTCGTCCCCATCCCAGAGCACTTTGCGCGACCCTCGCTTCCCATAATCTGACCTCCTCGCGGGGCCGCTTTGCCCGCGACTAGAATGGGTACGGCGCCGCATGCACGCGACCAGGCACGCCACGACCCTGCAACCAGCTCACCCTTCGATCATCTAACCCGGATGGCCCCGGCGCGGTACCGTGTGAGAGAGACTTGTGTCATCCTGGTAGCTGTAATGGTTGAGTAGTTCAATACATTTTCCGCAGCAAAACCTGGATCGAACATGGCGAAACCAATTCTGCTAAGTGTTGACGATGACCCCGATGTCTTGCGCGCCATCGAGCGCGATCTGCGCACGAAATACGGCGCGGAATTTCGTGTAATCGGAAGTGATTCTCCCGAGGCGGCACTCACCCTCCTCAAGCAGCTGAAGCTGCGCAACGACAGTGTGGCTTTGCTCCTCGCCGACCAACGCATGCCGCACATGGACGGCGTGGTTTTTCTGCAGGAAGCAATGCACATCTTCCCGGACTCCAAGCGGGCGCTGCTGACCGCGTATGCCGATACCAACGCAGCCATCGGCGCCATCAATCAAGCCGGCATCAATTATTTCTTCCTGAAGCCGTGGGATCCCCCTACCGACCACCTTTATCCGCAATTGGATGATCTGCTGGACGACTGGCGAGCCTCGTACCGGCCGAAATTTGAAGGCATCCGCGTGCTCGGGACGCGCTGGTCTCCTAAGTCGTATGAGCTGCGGGATTTCCTCGCACGCAATCGCGTTCCGTATCAGTGGATTGATGTTGAGCTCTCCGCCAGCGATCCGGAAACGAAGCGCCTCCTCGAAGTCCTGGGGCCGGAAGTCTCCAGCCTCCCCGTCGTCCTTTTCCCAGACGGCTCGAAGCTGCTGGACAGCGTTCCATCACAAGTTGCGCAGAAAGTCGGTCTGAAAACTCGCGCGCAAACAAATTTTTATGATTTGGCAATCGTCGGCGGAGGACCCGCGGGCCTGGCTGCAGCGGTGTACGGAGCGTCGGAAGGACTGCACACCGTGATGATCGAGCGCGAAGCTCCGGGCGGGCAGGCCGGAATGAGTTCGCGTATCGAAAATTATCTGGGATTTCCCATGGGCCTTAGTGGTGGCGACCTCGCCCGTCGCGCCGTGGTGCAAGCGCAGCGATTTGGCGTGGAAATTTTGTCGCCGCAGGAAGCGCTCGGCGTACGCCTCGAAGGATCGTATCGCATCATTAAAATGGCCGATGGCAACGAGATTTCCTGCCACGCGCTCATGATCGCCACCGGAGTTCAATGGCGACGCCTGGAAGCACCCGGCATCGACCGCCTGCAAGGCGCGGGCGTGTACTACGGCGGCGGCTCCACGGAAGCTCTCTCCTGCAAGGGCGAAATCGTGTACGTGATCGGCGGGGCGAATTCCGCGGGGCAAGCCGCGATGAACTTCGCCAAGTACGCCGACCGCGTGGTAATCGTGGTGCGCGGAAAATCTCTCTCCAGCACCATGTCTCAATATCTGATTGACCAAATCAAGGAGACGCCCAACGTGCAATTGTGGGCGAACGCCAGCGTCGCCGAAGTGCACGGCGAAACTCATCTCGAAGAGATTTCGTTTCTTTGCTCGGACACGAACCAGACTGAACGCGTCCCGGCGAGCGCGATGTTCATTTTCATCGGCGCATCACCGCGAACCGAGTGGCTGGCTGATCTCATCGAGCGCGACGAACATGGATTCATTCTGACCGGCCCGGACCTGATCCGCGATGGAGAACACCCCAAGGGCTGGCAGCTCGACAGAGATCCCTTTTTGCTGGAGACAAATGTTCCCGGCCTTTTCGCCGTGGGCGATGTGCGCCACGGTTCGGTGAAAAGAGTGGCTTCCGGCGTCGGCGAAGGTTCGGTTGCCGTGCAATTCATCCATCAATATCTGAGCAAAGTCTAAATGGTCGAAAAATCTGAATTGCTGAAAGTGCCGGCGTTCGCCGATCTGCCCGATGACCAGATCGCCTGGTTCCTAAGCCAGGCGCAGGAGTTGAATCTCAAAGCGGGTGACACCGCCTTCCGCGCCGACGATCCCGCGGATGCGATGTTTGTTTTCCTTGAGGGACAGCTGCAGGTGCGTGGCGAATTGGGCGGCGAGACCGTGGTAATTCCGGTGCAGCCGGGAGCTGTAACTGGAGTACTGCCGTTCTCGCGGATGAAACAGTTTACGGTGGGCGCAAAGGCGATCATCGATTCGCGGCTATTGCGCTATCCCGCATCACAGTTTCCGGAACTTGTTCACAAAATGCCCGAACTGACCCAACGGTTGGTTGGCATGATGTCCGACAGAATTCGCGAAACCACGCGGCGCGAACAGCAGCGCGACCGGCTCGCTTCTCTGGGAAAATTATCAGCCGGGCTCGCGCATGAACTCAACAATCCCGCCTCTGCCGCGAAGCGCGCCGCAAGCCAGTTGCGAGAAGTCCTGAAGAAAATCCGCGACGCCAGCCACGAGCTGGGAAGCCGCGACCTCACAGCCGCGCAAAAAGCAGAAATCGAAAAGCTGGAGACCGCGTTCGTCCAGAACGACACGGTTCCGCCGGATCCGCTGGCCATGAGCGATCTGGAAGAGCAGATCGATTCGTTGTTGCGTAGTCACGGCCAGAATGACTTGTGGCAAATGTCTGCGGACCTGGCGCGCCGGAACGTCAAGCCGGAAGCGTTGGAGTCATTGTTTGCGATCTTGGACGCGGACTCCGCTCGAGCGGCTCTGGTGCGGATCGCTGCCTCGGTGGAAGTCGCGACTCTGCTGAACGAAATCGAGAGCGGCACATCGCGCATTTCTGACCTCGTCCGCGCCATCAAAGAATACACATACATGGACCAGACGCCGCTGCAGAACGTGGACATCGTGAAAAGTCTGGAAACCACGCTGACGATTTTGAATCACAAACTCAAGCATGGAGTTGTGGTCGAGCGCGATTATCAGAAAATTCCGCTGCTCGTAAATTCCTTTGGCAGCGAGCTAAATCAGGTTTGGACCAACATCATTGACAATGCGATTGACGCCATGGGTGGCGAGGGCAAGCTTAAAATACGAACGTTTCGCGACGACAAC
>Ga0209275_10000679_pt1 | contig 13541 bp, 13 predicted proteins | sample HubBroMetageREF2_FD_188344 | JGI IMG/M metagenome (GOLD analysis project Ga0209275, IMG submission 188344) | Reference soil microbial communities from the Hubbard Brook experimental Forest, New Hampshire, USA - Hubbard Brook CCASE Soil... | ecosystem: Environmental > Terrestrial > Soil >... | reverse complement strand
GTTTTCCTGGTCGTCGGCGGCATTGTCATCATGAACATCATGCTCGCCAGCGTCACCGAACGAACTCGCGAAATCGGTTTGCGCCGCGCCATGGGTGCCAGAAAAAAACAAATTATGCTGCAATTCCTCACCGAGTCGGCCGTACTCTCTGCAACCGGCGGCTTGATCGGCATTGCCGCGGCTTACGGAATCGTCACTTTGGTAAAAACGCTTTTTGCTTTCCCGATGGAAACGCCGCTGAGCGCTGTGATTCTCTCGCTTTGCCTTTCCACCGTAGTTGGACTTTTCTTTGGAATTTTCCCCGCGATGCGTGCAGCCAAGCTGGATCCTATCGAAGCGCTGCGCTCGGAATAAGGAACAATCATGGCTCAGGCATACGGCGAAAATCTTAAACAGGCTCTCGACACGCTCCGCTCCCACAAATTGCGCAGCGCGCTCACCGTCTTCGGTGTCGTCCTCGGCGTCAGCGTCATAATGCTGGTTGCCGCTCTAATTACCGGCCTTGACCAAAAGATTCAGGAAAATATTAAGCAATTTGGCGCAGACACCGCCTTCATCACCAAGTGGGACCAGGGCCGCAACGGTGGTCCGCCTCCCCTCGAAGAAATTCAACGCAAGCCTTTAACTCTCGATGACGCCATCGCCATTCAGGAAAAATGTCCCGCGGTTCGCCAGGTCACCACCTTCTTGCAGACTGGCTGGGACCACCAGCACGTGGTTCGGACCAAATCTGGCGAAGTCACTGCCGTCGATTTTCGCGGCGTTCAGCCTAATTTCGGGGAAGTCTACGCCAACGCTGAAACTCTCGCCGGCCGTTTCATCAGCGAGGGTGACGACCTTCACAAAGAAAAAGTGGTAATGCTGGGCGAAAACGTCGCTCCGGTCCTTTTTCCCGAGGGTCATCCCGTCGGCAAAGACGTCATGATCGATGGTTCTGAATTTCAGGTAATCGGCGTGGTCGAAAAGCCCAAAGGCGGCTTTGGCATGGGCGATGAAGATCGCCGGGTCTTAATTCCTTACAGCACCTTCAAAAAAACTTATCCAGCCGCCGACGAAATCAATATGCGCGCGCAGGCCTATCCCAAAATGCTCGATCAAGCCGTCGATCAGATTCGCGAGATCCTCGAGCGTCGCAGAAACGTGCCCGTCGGCGGCAAAGATAATTTCTCCATCGCCACTGCCGAGCAGCAAGTCGAAGAATTTCACAACATCGTCGGCAAAGTTGCTCTAGCCACTGTCGTACTCAGCTCCATTGGCTTGCTCGTCGGTGGCATCGGCGTTATGAACATCATGCTGGTCAGCGTCACCGAGCGCACTCGCGAAATCGGTGTCCGCAAAGCCATCGGCGCTAAAAGCAAAGACATTACCTGGCAATTTCTGCTCGAAGCGATGACCCTCACCGGTGCCGGTGGTGTCATAGCTCTCATTCTCGTGAACGCACTGGTTCTACTGGTCCGCGTCACTCTGCAATGGCCCGGCGTCGTGCCTCTCTGGGCCGCCACCACCGGCATCGCCGTCAGTATCAGCATCGGCCTCATCTTCGGCGTCTGGCCCGCCATGAAAGCCGCCAAACTCGATCCCGTAGACGCCCTCCGCTACGAATAAGCGACTAAGCGAGCGAATTTCTATTTCTTCACCACCGCCACAGCCTCCACTTCAATCAGCCATTCAGGGCGCACCAGTCGCTTCACCACCACAAACGTGCTGGTTGGGGGATTCGCTACATCAACGTACTTGTCTCGAATTTCGCGCACCACAGGAATTTGCGAAGCGTCGACGCTTTCGGCGCAGTAATAATTCATCTTGATGACGCTGTGAAAATCGCCGCCGGCCGCCTCAACGGCAGCCTTCAAATTTTCGAATACTTGTTGCACTTGCGCTCGAAAATCATTTTTGCCCACTAGGTTTCCCGAGCGGTCAAGCGCCACCTGCCCCGCTATGTACACCGTCTTCCCAGCGAACACTTCGCCAAGCTGTGAATAGCCCGCTGTCGGCTTAAAAAGCGTATCCGGATTCGATAACCGCAACAGTTGCGTGTCTGCCATATCCTGACTCCGACTCTTAGAAATGCCCGTGGTCTGCTTTCCGGTTCCTGCATCCTGCGACCAAGCGATCGCTACTCCCAGCGCGAGCAGAACACTTACCATCCATCGCATGGTTCTCTGCTAATAGATGAGCGTGAATCGGAATTGTATACGAGCCAACTTGGGGCAGTGGGAGCCTTCTAAACCAGTTGGCGAATCAGGTCCGATTGTGTGCGAGCGGCGCGGCGATTTAAGACGAATTCCAGCGACAGCATCATCGCCAAAATGAAAATTCCGAGCGCGCGAGTCTCGAATAATCGGCTTCCGGATCATCCGTAAAGCACTCCCACAGCCATGACCAACGGCCGAATTGCGGTTAGCGGTCCCAGCATAAACACGCTGGTGGCGCTGCGAACATCAATCGAAGGAAGCAGGCGTAGTCCAAGATTGAACAGGACAACACCCGCATACGGCAGAAAAATCCACTGCATGCGACCCGCCGCGCCTTCAAGATCCAGGCGCAGCACTGCTCTCTCCGGGGACTCTAGGGCGGCAACGATCAACGCGGCGAGCGCCAACGTACTTACGATTTGAGCGCCCACGATCCCGCCGATTGCAGCTCGGGTGTAATACCCGCGCTTGCCTATCAACGCAGATCGTCCCATCGATGTCCGCAGGCCGCACAACAGCCCGTCCAGCAATGCCAACAGATAAAGAATCAGCAGCGTCATCGCAATTCTCCTAGCCGCGAAACCCTCACTCCTAGTTCCCGATGCAACTCCGGAACGATTGCGTGACCCGCGCAGCAGACAGAACGCCATCGTGCCGTGCAATGCCGGTACGCATGCGTAGGTAGTGAAAGAACATCGAACCGAACGGCGCCAGGAACCACGGCTGAAAATCGAAATGCTGGAATGCTTGTGTCTCCACTTGTTCATGCCGCTTCAAAAATTCCAGCAACGCTTCATTCCGGAAGTGGTGGATTACCCCTGTAGACAAAAAGATGTGCCCTGAATTTCTACTGTGGAAAGCGTCTTCGTGGAAAAAACTGCACGGTGGCTTTTCGCAGTTCGCGAGGCGCTTTGCTTCCGCAACTAGCGTGGAATTGAGGTCCATCCCGATGAATTCAATTCCGTAGTCTGCTGCCGGAATGTTGGCGGCAAGCCAGCGGGTCGTATAGCCAATGCCACACCCGACATCCACGATCCTGATGGTCTTCTCAAACCCGCTTTCCCGGAGAGCAGTGACCACGCAGCGCACCAAATCCCAAACGCGATGCCCGTGGTAGAACTCTTCTGCCAGCCGTTGCATCTCCCAATGAATCGCCAGCAGCAGCGAGTCAATCTCGCGTTCGTCAAGAATTCCATCTATATCCGGTAGGGCACGAACCGTTCGGAGCGCGATATCGTTGCGAAACCGCGCGAATACTGACAGGACCTCCGCCTTGCGCACACCTATCTGTTCAAGCGATTCAGCATCGTGCTGAACGATCAGGTCAGTGATTTCGGGTTGGCCAGGATTCCACGAAGCAAACACGCTAGCGAGCGTACGCCATCAACAAGAACGCGAAAAGTCTGCTGGATTACCGGCGCGTATTAAAGGGCAACTTATCTTTAGGCGGAGCGTAGCAGGCGCGCGGCGCGGTTGCGGAATGTCGGCGCTGCTGCAGTTGGCGCGATTGGCACTGGCTTGTGCCGCGCGTGAGGGAAAAGCTGCGCCGCCAGCGCCTCCGCGGACCCGACGCGCTGCGCTGGATCTTTTGCCAGGCACGCCGCCACCAGATCATTCAACGCCGCTGGCACCGAACTGTTCACATGCGAAAGCGGTTGCGGTGTCGACGACAAAATCCGGTTGCACACCGCGTTGATGGAATCACCCGCGAACGGCGAGGTCCCGGTAATCATTTCGTACAGCATCACGCCCAGCGAGAAAATGTCCGATCGCGCATCCTGCGCCCGCCCCATAATTTGTTCCGGACTCCAATACGCCGGCGTGCCCAGCAGTGGCGTGTCCTTCTTTTCATGGCTGGCCAGTCGCGCCATTCCAAAGTCCGTCAGCTTTGGCCCGTTGTCTTCGGCGATCAACACGTTTGCAGGCTTTACGTCTCCGTGAATCACGCCGCGGCGATGCGCCACTTCCAGCGCCAAGGCCACTTTTCCGGCCCACGCGCACGCACTCGCCACCGGAATGCTGCCCTTACTCAGAATTTTTTCTACGGATTGCCCTTCCACCAGCTCCATCACCAGATAAGGCGTGAACGTCGACTCCTCTATCCCCATATCATGCAGTGCCACGATATACGGGTGCGTCAGTTGCCCAACCACCCGCGCTTCCCGGAAGAATTTATTGCGCGACTCACCCCGCGCCAGTTCCGGTGAAAACAACTTAATCGCCACCGCGCGATCAATCAGCGGGTCGTAGCCGCGCACCACGCGACTCGACGCTCCTGTACCCAGCGTTTCAAGAACCTGGTAGCGGCCGACTTGCACGAGCGTTTATCTCCTGCGGAGCGATCTGCTCCTTATCATCTGCGTGCAAGAGTGAGGGAAGCCCACGACCGCCGAAATGAAGCGCCAGTCACGTTCGAAAGGTACCTTAGTACTGGCCTGAATGGGATAACACTGTGATTGTCGCCGCAAAAATCGCTTGGCACTCGTGCGATTTGCCACTGTAGCTCACCCTTGAGGCTTTCCACCACAACTTCAGTGAGGCCCCAACGCCGTCTGCAACACAGGGTCCGACCGCATCTTTCCCGGAAGGTCATGCACAAACGTCGTCATCGCCGGGTGCCATCGATGATTGAATCCAAACGCCAGCATCTCCGACATCGCCTGGTCCGGTGTCCAATGCTGAACCCCAATCCGGTACGCCGCAATAAAAACTCCCGTCCGATCTTCTCCCAGCGCGCAATGCACAAAAATCGTTTGTGCCGGAGCTTCTTTCAACAGCGCAAAGAAACTCGCCAGCTGTTCATCGGTGGGCGTCGAGAATCCTGCGATCGGAATGTGTACGAAGCGTATGCCCAACGCTTCCGCTTCACGCCGCTCGTGCTCCACTTTGCCGCGCGATTCGCTGCGCAGATCCACAATCGTGGTGATTCCCATATTTTTTAGCAGCGTAATGCTCGAAAGATTCGGTTGTGCGCCGCGAAAAAGATTGTCAGAAACTTTTCCGACGTTGTGAATTCCGGGTACAACTACTTTTTGCCCGTACGAAGACGAGATCGAAGAGCTCGGAGCAGCAGATTGTGCACGCGCGGCAGGATGCGAGGTGAGGAAAAAAAGGAAAACGAGGAAAAAATAAATTCGTCGCATAGCAAGTTGGATGCAAAGACTTTACCGAGTGTCTTCTTCAGTATTTCACAAATTTCCTGTAGTGACTTCCCGTAACGGCACCACAAGATATGGGCGCTTACGAAAAAACTTACCTAGATTTTGTGATTTTCTCTTGACAGGATTCTTCCCGGGTTCGATACTTCGATTCCAGATTCGGGGGACGTGGAAGCGCCAGGCGGACCAGAGTCGGGGAGATGTCAGTTGGTCTGACATTGGCCCACGTACCTGCCCGGGATCACCGAAAAAAACGAGCGCGAAGTGAATGCTCCGCGCGGTTCGTCAAGCGGCGGAGTTCCGATGTTCGGCCTTGTGCACTTCACAGGCACTGGCAGAGCATGGGCATTTTGCAGTCGTTTTTTCTCGGCGGGCAGCCTCCACTTCACCGAATCCTTAGATTTGGCCCTGGTGCGGTACACCCCTTGCGTCGAACAAGGGAGTAAAATAGAAGGGTTCCCCTTTTGGACCAGGGAGCCCGAAGCGGGGAGGAAAGATGGCAACGGTGAAGTCAGCATTGCACGGTAAGAGAGTGGAAACGTCGGACGCAGGCAATGGTGCGGATCTTAATAAGGGCATGGTGTTCGAACGCTTCTTCACCGACGGTAAATCCTCGCCTTTCGACAAGGTGGAATGGGAAAAGCGTACCGCCTTGATCGGTAACGAAAAGGGCGTCACGATTTTCAAACAAGAAAACGTCGAAGTTCCCAAAAGCTGGTCGCAGACTGCCACTAATATCGTCACCAGCAAATATTTCCACGGCAAGCCCGGCTCTCCTGAGCGCGAAGGCTCCGTGCGTCAGCTCATCAGCCGCGTGGTCAATACCATCGTCCGTTGGGGCGAAGAAGGCGGCTACTTCGCCGATACCGCAGCCCGTGATGCCTTCAACGATGAACTGACCCACCTGCTCGTCGAGCAGAAGATGAGTTTCAACTCGCCCGTCTGGTTCAACGTTGGCGTGCAGCCCAAGCCGCAATGCTCCGCCTGCTTCATCAATTCCGTTCAAGACAACATGGAATCCATCATGGGCCTGACCCGCACCGAAGGCATGCTCTTCAAGTGGGGTTCCGGCACCGGCACAAATTTCTCCGCACTGCGCGGCAGCAAAGAAACTCTCTCCGGCGGCGGCATCGCTTCCGGTCCAGTCAGCTTCATGAAGGGCTTCGATGCCTTTGCCGGCGTCATCAAGAGCGGTGGCAAAACGCGTCGCGCCGCCAAGATGGTCATCCTCAACATCGACCATCCAGATATCGTTGAATTTATCGAGTGCAAGGTGAAGGAAGAAAAGAAGGCTCACGCCCTCATCAGTCTTGGCTACGACTCCGCGATCGATGGCGAAGCCTACAGCTCCATCTTCTTCCAGAACGCCAACCACTCCGTCCGCGTCACCGACGACTTCATGCGTGCTGTCGAAGAGAATAAAGATTGGTGGACCAAGAACGTTATCGACGGCCAGCCCAACGAAAAAGTTAGCGCCAAGGAATTGCTCGAGAAAATTTCCGACTCCACCTGGCACTGCGGCGATCCCGGCATGCAGTACGACACCACCGTGAATCGCTGGCACACTTGCAAGAACACCGCCCGCATCAACGCCAGCAATCCTTGCAGCGAATATATGTTCCTCGACGACACCGCTTGCAACTTGGCTTCGTTGAACCTGATGAAGTACGTAGGTGGAAACGGCCAGTTCGATGTCGATGCCTTCCGCCATGCCGTCGATATCACCATCACCGCGCAGGAAATTCTGGTCGATAACGCCAGCTACCCAACGCCAAGGATCGCCGAGAACTCGCACAACTTCCGTCCACTCGGCCTTGGCTATGCCAATCTCGGCGCGCTGCTCATGTCCATGGCGCTGCCCTACGACTCCGAACAGGGACGCGACGTCGCCGGTGCCGTCACCGCGCTGATGTGCGGCGAAGCCTACGCGCAATCCGCTCGCGTGGCCGAGAGAATGGGCCCCTTCGCTGGTTACGACGTGAACCGCGAACCCATGCTCGAAGTCATTCGCATGCATCGCAACTCCATGCGCGGCATCAAGCCCGAGCACGTGCAGCCCGAACTGTATATGGGCGCTCAGACCGCATGGGACGACGCCCTCGAACTCGGCGAGAAGCACGGCTTCAAGAATTCGCAAGTCACGGTGCTCGCTCCCACCGGCACCATCGGCTTCATGATGGATTGCGACACCACCGGCATCGAGCCCGACTTGGCCCTCGTGAAGTACAAGAAACTCGTCGGCGGCGGCGTCATCAAGATCGTCAACAACACCGTGCCGCAAGCGCTGATGCGCCTGGGCTACACACCCGAGCAGACCAGCGAAATCGTCACCTACATCGACAAGCACGGCAAAATCGATGGCGCGCCCTTCCTGAAAGAAGCGCACGTCCCGGTGTTCGATTGCTCGCTCGCTCCCGCGGGTGGTGGTCGCTCCATCGCGTGGACCGGTCACGTCCGCATGATGGCCGCCGCGCAGCCTTTCCTGTCCGGTGCCATCAGCAAGACCATCAACATGCCCGAAGAATCCACGGTTGAAGACATCATGAAAGCTTACGTAGAATCGTGGAAGTTGGGGCTCAAGGCTGTGGCTATCTACCGCGACAATTCCAAGCGCTCGCAACCGCTCAGCGCCGCCGGCAAGAAAGACGAAAAGAAAGCTGTGGCCGTAGTCGAACCCGAGCAGCGCGAACTCTTCGCTCGCACCCAGCGCGAAAAGCTCCCCGTCGAACGCGACTCCGTCACCCACAAGTTCAGCGTCGGTGGTCACGAAGGCTACATCACCGTTGGCATGTATCCCGACGGCCGCGCCGGTGAAATCTTCATCAAGATGTCCAAGGAAGGCTCAACCCTCTCCGGCGTAATGGACGGCTTGGCTCTGACACTTTCCATCGGCTTGCAATACGGCGTGCCTCTCAAGGTTCTCGTCGATAAGCTCGTCAACACCCGCTTTGAACCCAGCGGCATCACCGCCAACGCCAACATTCGCTTCGCCACTTCTGTGTTGGATTACATCGCGCGCTGGCTCGGCGGCCGCTTCATCTCCGCGGAATATCTCAAGCTCAACGGCATGCCTCCCGCTGAAGGAACCGTTGTCGCCGGTACATGGCTCCCAACCGGGAATGTGCCCATGTCCGTGCCGCCGCGCAGGGTGGAACCCAGCGCTAGCACCACGCCACGCGATCAGCATGAAGGTGCGCCTACATGCTCCGAGTGCGGCATGCTCATGGTTCCCAACGGCGCCTGCTATAAATGCGAAAATTGCGGCAGTACGAGTGGGTGCAGTTGATGCGGGACGCCCAGGAGACGCCACGATGAGCGCACTCCCCGGAACGGCCTACGCAGTACAAACCGCACCAAGCCCACCGAAAACGCGTGGCTTCCTGCACATCGTTCGTCACGGTGCGGCGCTCAACGCCTTCTATATCGTGACCTATCATCGTCTCGATCGCGCTGGTGTGCGCCCCAAGGCGATGTTGGCCGAAGGCGCTCAAGCCCTCATCGATTTGCTCGAACGTATCGGCGTCGATTTTCAGTTGCGTGAGGTCCGCGGCGCGCTCGAAGACATTCTGCGCCTCGGCTCCGCCAATATTCCCGACCTCTGGCTAAGCGACGAAGAAATGCTCGAACGCGGACTGGTCGAAACCTAAACATCTCGACAAAGATCGCATCTTCGAATAAAAGGACCAAGCGCCATCGTTGGTCCTTTTTTCATTGAGCTGCCCGAGTGACTAACTTGCTACAAAAAACGAACCATCCAACGCGCCGCGTGCTCATCTTCGGTCTCGGCGATTTAGGTAGCCGAATCTCGCAAGCCATCGCCGAACGCGCTCTCGCCACCGACATTGGACGCCAGAGACCTGGAAGCCGTGACCCGAGTGCTCGCGGCTTTCCAGCCTGACCTGGTTATTCAATGCGCCAGTTTGCTATCGCCATGGGCGCTGCTTGAAACCGGGTCTCCCGCCGCCCTGCGGATCCTTCAGGCAGGATTGGTGCTTCAGATATCCGCGCAACTTCCCATCATTCTCACCGTCATGCGCGCTTGCAAGCATTTGAGTCTGTCTTGTCCGATCATTAATTGTTCTTTTCCGGATCTAACCCATCCGATTTTGTCGCGCATGGGATTCGCGCCAACTTCCGGCGTCGGAAATGTCGCCATGATCGCCAGATACATCGAAGACGTCCGCCGCGATCTCAACCCGGGTCGTCTACGCGTCATTGCTCATCATGCCCAAGTCGCTCCCTTCCTTACCGGAAAACTCCCGACAAAAAATCTTGTGCTGCCGATTGTCGAACAAAATGGCGAACTCCTTGGAGAAGCTGCTCTCACCTTCGCGTCCGAACTCACATCCGGACGCCACTTCAACTACCTCACCGCCGCGACCGCCGTCCCGCTCATCACCGCTCTCTTGGACGACACCATCTCTCTGCACATCCACGCCCCAGGAATCCTGGGCCTGCCCGGTGGCTATCCCATTTCCATTCGCAACAAAAAGATCGATTTGGATCTTCCGCCGGCTATCTCCCAAGAACAGGCCATAGCTTTCAACAACACTTGCGCCCGCGCCGATGGCGTGGAACGAATCGAGTCGGACGGCACCCTGGTGTGCACCGAAGATGCGATTAAAATTGCTAAGCCTATTTGCGCGGAACTCGCCGCGCCGCTGTCCCCGGCGAATCTAGATTCGCGATTGGCAGTCTTACTGTCCTTCTACAACGATTGTCAGCGTTCAAGCAGCACTAGCCATAGCTAAGCTGCGGGTAATACCAGACACTTGGTAGCCATTCCCAAAATCAGGCGCATACAGCATTAGCATTACCCACACATCCGCACGAGCAGAGTAACTGCACTTCGAAAGCGAAACCAGATTCGCGCACACGTACAGCGTGTTCCGCGTTGCAACGCAGCAATGGCTGACAGTCTTCCTAACGTGGACGGAGATGCGGACGAGGACCTGGAGTTCTCGGTCGTAGCCGCATACGCGGCATCAGTGGTGGCGGCACGTGCCGGAGCGCTTCCCCGCACTTCGGGCAATGCTCCGAGCCCACAATTTCCGCCCGAAGCCAATTTCCGCGCGTTTCACAAATAGGATTTACACACTGAACCGTGGAGCCCGGCATAAATGTCATACGCACTCCCTCAGTGGCCACCAGCTCGACGGGATCGAGCCCCCTTTGACGGCCGAAATTGGTACGTGGACCGAGCGAACGAGAAGAGTTTCCCTTCTCCATGAACAGCTGTCAACGGAAAAGCGCCCACTCTCTCAACGGCAAAAATAAATTCTGTGGAAAATTTGAGCGACAGTTGATTCGAGCGAGGAGCCATGTAGGTGCCTGGCTTTAGCCTGGCACCAGGTTCTCAATTAGCAGGGAACTTAGAATTTAGTGGTAAGTAGAAATACGCAATGAGCTCAACAAACTCTATGGATTGGTAACTGGCGCTTGAGGTGGGGCTGCCGGCCCTGGCGCTTTCGCCGGTTCTTCCACGCCACCCAACTCCGCGAACTTCGCCTTAATCTGCGCCAACTCGTCCTTCTTGGCATTCAAATCCGTTTGCATACTGTCCAACTTCGCTTTCCCCGACTTATCGCTGGCGTAGTCTGCCTTCGAATAATAACTGTCATTCGCCAATGCCAGTTCCCGCTGCGCCAGGTCTACCTCGCTCTGCTTTTCCACCAGTTGCTGCTTCAGCGAGTCCAGCTCTTTCTTCTTTTCCTCGCTCTGCTCGTTTGACGTCGCCGTCTGCGCATTAGCTCCGGCCTGATTTGCGCCGTCAGGTGCTCCAGAAGCAGAAGTATCCCCAGCTTGCGTCCCGGATTGGGCAGGCACACTGGGCGAATTGTTCGAATTCGGATGCAGCGTATCGTCGGTAATTACTTTCGCCGGTTTGTTCGCTGCGCTTTGCTTCGCTTCGCGCGCCCGCTTCGCCGCTTCCGCTACCGAAGGTGCTGTGGGATCTTGCGCATACACGCCGAAAGACAGCAGCGTGCTAGCTGCTAATACCAGGGGAAATGTCCGCCCGATAATCGTGATCGTATGGCGCATAAAGCACCTCAATAGGCTCGACTTCAGACTGTCTCTCAAGGATACGTCCTGTGCACCGGCCACTCAATCAGGAAGAAGCCTGGGCGACGAATCAATAAACAATAGGCCCTTGCTATTCCCGCCACCAACGCCCACAACCGGCATCAATATAGTTGGCTCACCAAAGTTTGACCTTGTGATACGGACGGACGGTCTATCCTGGTTCAGTTGCCGCTGGTCCAGAATTTCATGAGCACGTTGGCGCACTCTTCAAGCAACGCCTGGGCCTTGGAATCAAACGCGTTCAGATGTTCGCTTTCCACATCAACCGTACCGATCACATGATCGCCAGTATCGTCCAGGATGGGGATAATTATCTCCGCTCGCGTACCATCGAGCGCGGTCAAGTAGTTAGAGTCACTCCCTACGCCACCCACATTAACGGTCTTCCGCGCGGTGATTGCCCGTGATGTGAGCCCTTTTGTGATGGGAAAGACGGGATAGGTTGGCGCGTTCGGTCCACTCCATGCAATGTTTGATACCGTGCCCGGCCGAACATTCACGTCATAAATGCCCACCCAACGATAGGCCCCCGCTTCTCGAATTGCCTCTGCGATCCATTTAGCCTTGGTTATGTGGTCCTCATTTAGCGCAAGTATTGTCTGCAACTCATCCGGCAGTCTTCTATTGCTCACGATTCAAGCCTTCGCAGGTGACTCAAGTATATTGGGCCCTCTAACCTGCGTTTAACTACTACTCCTTCGCCGGCTTCCGTGCCTCCGCAAAAACGCCGCCACCTTATGCCGGTTCCCGCACTTCATCATCGAGCACCACCGCCGCCGGTGCGTCCGCGAATCGTCGTAGAAGAACAGTCGGCATCCCGGATTCGCGCACCGCCGGATGGGTGCGCTCGCCCCCTCCACCAGCAGCTCTGCCGCTGATCGCGCAATCGCCGCGAGCAACCACTCCAGCCCACCTTCGCGCGCCACGAATTGCAGCCGCCAAGCCTCGCCGTTATGCACCAGCTCGTCGTGCCCCTCGGTTATCCGTAAGATTTCGTTGACAGGTTCCACCCAAACATTCGGAAACGGCTTCTTCTGCACCACGCTCGAAAAGATCGCTCGCAGCGATTCTCTCAGCCGCAGAATTCGCAGCAGCACTGCATCCACCGCTTTCGGCTCAGTTTGCGGCAAAGGCTGCAATCGCCCTGCCCGCTCTTCCGTTATCAAACGCGCCGCCGTCAGAAACGATACGAATTCGTCCCACGACAAGTCATGAGCGGCCGGCGCCGTATTGGCAAAGTCCAGCGCCAGGCGCCCCGCAACTAGATGTCCTTTGAGTTGAGCGACCGATTGCACGCTAACTGCCTTCCGTCCAGAAATGGGTTATACCACCTTTACGCGAAACTCGCCCGCTATCAAATTCCTATCTCAAATCTCCCAGCCGATCGCTCTCGATACGTCAAAGCAGGATAGAGTATTAACTCAGAACACGGAGCCGAACTTGGATCACGACTCAGAGCAAGACTCGCAACTACCCGCGACTGATGACGCCCAACCAGCGTTCGCAAATCACCCAATCGGCACACCGCCACAGAGCCCACCCAAGGGCGGCTACCTGACCCGCTTGCTCATTTTCCTCGCCTTGGCATTCGGCGTCGCTCCAGCTATCGTCGGCACGCTCGTCCGCATCTTTCACGCTTCGTTTAGCACCGTCGATCCGGTCACCTTGCTGTGGCTCGATGCCGGAAACTTTGCATTCATCCTTGCTCTCTCCGCTGCTATGGCCGTTTTCGAGCATCGCCAGGTTGGCGACTACGGCCTGCCGCTTCGCGAAGTGTTCCAAAAGAAATTTTGGCTCGGAATCGTCTTTGGCTTAGCGGAAGCCTCACTGCTCATCGGCTTGATTGCGGCTCTGGGCGGGTATTCGTTCGGACCCTTAGCTCTTTCCGGTACGGAGATTCTGCGTTGGGGATTTCTCCACTTGCTGTTGTTCCTCTTCGTCGGTCTCTACGAAGAATTTTTGTTCCGAGGATATTTGCAATTCGCGCTCAGCCAACTCATTGGCTTCTGGCCCGCCGCCGCGCTGCTTTCGGTAGGATTTGGCTTTGTGCACTTGGCAAATCAAGGGGAAGACTGGGTCGGCGCACTCAGCGTGGCCATCGTTG
>Ga0209275_10000677_pt1 | contig 13557 bp, 12 predicted proteins | sample HubBroMetageREF2_FD_188344 | JGI IMG/M metagenome (GOLD analysis project Ga0209275, IMG submission 188344) | Reference soil microbial communities from the Hubbard Brook experimental Forest, New Hampshire, USA - Hubbard Brook CCASE Soil... | ecosystem: Environmental > Terrestrial > Soil >... | reverse complement strand
GTCCCCCCGGACCTGCTGAAGGCCTTCGGGTTCCAAGTGAATCTGGAGCCTTGATTCATCGTACGGTTGCGCTCCTCAGGGTTCAGCCTCTACAATCTTCATGACGTACAGCACACCCCGGAACCGGCGGAAAAAACCTCGTAAGTTATGCGGAGAGGTGGCCGAGTGGCTGAAGGCGGCGGTTTGCTAAACCGTTGTACGGGCTAACACCTGTACCGGGGGTTCGAATCCCCCCCTCTCCGCCATTATTTTTGTTATCTCGCGCTTGCAAGGGCTCCTACCCACACACTCATAGAAAGCCGCGTACTGGACCTCATTCGGGCGATTGAAGGTGAACGTCACAGCAGCCCGGCGACGGACAGCATTGGGTCCAGTGCCTCAAATCTGTTGGCACACATGACGACGATGGCGGGAGATTTCCAGTTGCCAAGTCGTCCACGCCGCGAGCAGGTACGTCGACTGCGCGTGACCCCCGGTTAGTCCATAATCCGGGAGCCACTCATCGTCTTAGCCGTTGCTGGGCCATTGCTGGGGTATTCCACCCGGATACTGGCGAGGCACTGGAGTCGTTCACACTGGCCGACTTAAAGACTTAGCGAAAAACTTCGAGCTATCTGCATACGTCGCAAAGGCCGATCTTGCATCTTCGACAAAAGCATGCGCAGTGCTGAGCAGCGAGCCAAAGTGCTTATGTTTTCGCAGCAGACCGAACCATGGATCTGACTTTAAGGTTTCGGGAGCGCAGATGAAGCCTGAGCGGGCCGCGATTTCAAGAGCTCTGATTGAGGGATCGAGCAATCCCAAGTGGCAGTAGTGTCGTGCAAAATACAAGAGGATTTCCGGCTCGCGGCTCGTATCGGCCTCTTCCATGATCCGGGCCGCATCAGTCTTTTTACCTTCGAGCACTGCCAATAGCGAGGTCATAAGCGCTGTGATCAGCTTCGAGAATTGGGTTTTGCGCAGTCTTTCGCGCAATAGAACAGTCGCCTGCCTGCGATCGTCCAAAACCGCCCAGGCAGCAACATCCAAATAATAGCCTGCCCGCCCACTGTAGGCTTCGATTGCAGTTTCATACTTTCCCGCCAAAAAATAGGTGTGTGCAACGCTCGTTGCCATCGCTGGGTCCAGTTCGACGGCTCGCTTGTGTGCGCTGACTGATTCTCCAAGTAACCCACGGAACCGCAGGACCTGGACCAGACTCGAGAAACTCTCTGGTTCCGTCGGATGATATTGAAGGCGTCGAAATAGCCGAGTCATTGCCTCATCTGCTCGGCCCATATCCACCTGCAACAGCGTATAGAACTGGTGAGCGGACGCCAGATCGGGATCGAGAACGAACGCCCGTTGAAATGCGGCTTCCGCCAACTCCGGTCCTGCGGAGGTACCTTCGGAAAATTTATCGAGGAACCAGCAACACCTACCCAGCCATGCCCATGCTGGCGCAAAATTCGGATTTTCAGCCAGGCAGGTCCAGTACAAATCTCGGGCGAGGAGCATGGATTTCAGCGATCGTTGAGCTGTCAGTTCGCGAGCCCGCACAAACTTCTCATGCGTCTCTCTGCTTATCCCCGGTTCTCCCGAGACCGGCAATTCAAACCGATCTCCGTGCTTGGAAACGGTTCGAATCGCGTCGCGGCCCAGGATTTTTCTAAGGCTGACGATCAGATTCGTGAGGTTCCGCTCACTCACATGTACATCGGGCCAGAGTATCTGTCGCAATTCCTGTTTCGAAACCAAGTGCTCTGCAGCTCGAACCAGACAAAGCAGAGCGTCGAACGCCTTCGTTTCCAGAAGAATGGAGGCGGTGCCTCTTTTGAGAAGCCGGTCTCGAGGATACAGCGCGAAATCGGCAAAGCGATACGCTGTCTCAGCGGTGCTTTGATTTTTCTTTGAAAATCCCTGTGCCATACGTGCAATGCCTTTCCCGAGGATAAGCCTACACTGCAGGCATGATCGAGACTAAAGCCAACATCATTCGCAATTTGCTCAGAGTCATTGCAATTCCTCTTCTCTCCTGCTTACTCGGCTGGTGGTCGCAGCCCGCGTTCTGCCTTCCTGACCAGGCCACAGGCGAGGGGCAGGCCCAGGTCCGTGACGGCGCTCATGATTTCGACTTCAACACTGGCGTATGGCATACGCACATACGCCGTGTGCTCGATCCGTTCTCGGCTTCGAGCGACGTGGTGGAGCTCGACGGCACGGTCACGATACGACCGGTTTGGGGTGGGCGCGCGAGGTTGGAAGAGATTGAGGCCGACGGTCCGAAGGGACATTGGGAAGGCCTGTCGCTGTTTCTGTACAATCCGCAGTCGCACCAGTGGAGTCAGTCATTCCTCAACAGTAAGATCGCAGTTCTATCCGGGGGTTTAGTGGGCGCGTTTCATGACGGCCGCGGCGAGCTGTACGCACACGATACCTTTCACGACAAGTCGATCTTCGTACGGGCAGTGTGGTCGGAGATCACTCCCAATTCGCATCGTTATACGGAATCGTATTCGAATGATGGAGGGAAGACGTGGTTTACGTCATTTGATGCTCATAAGACGCGTGAAAAGGATTTGCCGCCGTCGGACATGGCTGCTGGAGCTGAGCCGATGAGCGCCGATCCTGATGGGCACGCGTTCGACTTCGATCTTGGCACGTGGCATTCGCAGTCTTCGCGGCTTATGCATCCCCTGACGGGGTCAACCACATGGGCTGATCTGGAGGGGCAGACGGTGGTTCACCGAGTGTGGGGCGGACGCGCCAACCTGGCGGAATATGTGGGCGATGGCCCGGCTGGGCACGTGCAGTTGCTCGCGCTGCGATGGTTCAATCCAAATACGCATGAATGGAATCTCGACTTCGCCACGCCGAATGTTGGCACGCTAGGCGAGCCGGGAGTGGGGCAGTGTAAGAATGGCCGTTGCGAATTTTATGACCAGGAGGAGATCAACGGCAGACAAATCTGGGTTCGATTTTCCATCTGGAAAATCACTGGTGATTCCGCGCAATCCGAGCAGGCGTTTTCGGAGGACGGCGGCAAGACTTGGGAAACAAATTGGATCAACAAATACACACGGGGCAAACAGTGAGGCAACTCCGCTGTCAATCAATTCCGGGACCTCTTGCCTCGAACACTCCGGAGGTCAGCGATACCTGAATCCGAATTCTAGCGTTCGCTTCGTTCTGGCCAAGCAATCGAACACGAACCAGTGCCACAGGATGCGTGGTCGGCAAAGCGGAAACTATCCAGAAACGGACTTCGGGAAATTAATCGCGATTTCCTCAGGAGCTGACTTCTGGCCCGCGTCGTTGAGAGTTCGTCCTTGCTGTCTGCGGTCGAGCAGTCGGTGGTCCTCCAGAGCCGCTGGGGCCCACCTCCGGGCAGCCAGCCGATGCGTCGGTAGCGCTCTCTTGCCCGCTAGCGCCACACTGCGTGGTCTGTCCCAGAGAGCACCCTATCGAGATACGTTGCCGCGCTGATCAGCGCCAGATGAGTAAACGCTTGGGGAAAGTTCCCCAGGTGCTGACCCTTCGAACCAAGCTGCTCCGAGTACAGCCCAAGATGATTGGAATACCCAAGCAGCTTCTCAAACAGCAACTGAGCCTTTTCCAACTCCCCCGCCCGTGCCAAGCATTCGATGTACCAGAACGAGCAGGCGGTAAAGCTCCCCTCGCCACCCGGCATCCCGTCCACCTGTGTGCGCTCCGCCTCGTAACGGTGGACCAATGTGTCTTCCACTAGCCGGCTCTCAATCGCCCTCATTGTCGCGTTCCACATCGGGTCCACCGGACTGATGAACCTCATCAGCGGCATCAGAAACACCGAGGCGTCAAGATCTTTGGTGCCCTTCGATTGCACAAACGACTGCAGTTCTTCATTCCAGAAATTTGTAAAGATGTCCTTCCGAATCGCATCGCGGGTGTTCTGCCACTCCTCTACCGGACCGGAAAGTGAGCGCTTCTGCGCCAGGCGCAGGGCACGGTCGAATGCCACCCAGCACATCAAACGTGAGTGCAAAAATTCTCGGGCTCCGCCACGGACTTCCCATATCCCTTCATCCGCCCGCTGCCAGTTCTTCCCCAGCCACGCCAGAATACGCTGGACATCCTGCCATCCTGCATACGAAATAGGGTCGCCATACTTGTTGGCCAGATAAATGCAGTCCATCATCTCCCCGTAAATATCCAATTGCAGCTGTTGGTAAGCTGCGTTTCCAACTCGTACCGGCCGCGAATTCTCGTAACCTTTCAGGTGGTCAAGCGTGAGCTCATCCAACTTCTGCCGGCCATCAACGCCGTACATGACCTGTAACGGCCCTCGCTCCGCGTCATCTCCCAGCCGCTCTTTCAGCCAACCAATAAACGCCTCAGCTTCCTCAACAAAGCCAAGCCGGATCAGCGCATAGAGTGTAAAAGCCCCGTCGCGCAACCACGTAAAGCGATAGTCCCAGTTGCGCACTCCGCCAATCTCTTCCGGCAAGGAAAACGTCGGCGCCGCAATCAGAGATCCGTGGTCACAGCTCGTCAGCAGCTTCAACATCAACGCCGAGCGGTTGACCATCTCCCGCCACCGTCCCTTGTACTTCGATTTCGCAATCCATTTCTTCCAGAATCGTGACGTCTCGTGGAATCGCTCCTCCACCCGCTCCATTTCCGGCCGCTGTCCTTGCGGACGAACCCCGCCAAAGACGAATGTAACCGCCTCACCAGATCGCAGACTGAAGTGCGATACCGCATCCTGAGATTGTTGTTCCAGGGCAATCGACGAATAGAGTGCCATGGAGGGGCACGCCTGATTCGCGGGCGTAAAGATCGCACAGCTATCTTCTATCCGGACGGTATGTTCGCACATTCCATAGTTGAACCGGGGCTGACAGAGCATTTTGAAACTGACCTCGCCCTTGACCACCGCCACGGTCCGGATGATCTCATTCGGTTGTTCCTCTTTTCCCCCTAGAGGCATGTAGTCAGTCAGCTCAGCAAGGCCGTCCTCCGCAAGGAAACGTGTCAGTAAGATGTTGGTCTCTGGCAAATAGAGCTGCCGTACCCTTCGCTCATTCAACTGTGGCTGGATCTGAAAACTGCCGCCCCGCTCGTCATCGAGCAGGGCAGCAAACACTGTGGGGGAATCGAAATTCGGATAGCAGAGAAAGTCGATCGAACCGTCCATGCCCGCGAGCGCAATCGAGCGCATGTTGCCGATCACACCGTAGTTTTCAATTGGCCGGAACACCATGTATAGAGATCTCGTCCACGTCGGATGAGCAAAACTCGTTTTCGTCGCATTTCAAAGTGACACGAAACCTAGTCAATGCAAACCCGAACCGCGTGCTTAACGGCAAGGCTGACCTGCGCTAGAAGAAGCTTCACGGGCATACAACCCAACCCGAATTTCCATTTAAGCCCCAACAGCCCCAAACTATACCCGCGAGGAAGGCCACAGCACTATTATTCTTCGCTGAGCCGGAGGTGTCCATGGATGAATCGCGTGCTCTACGGGTCCAGAAGCCGTCGCGCAACGACCGAGCTACGACCGCAAGGCGCCGTTCTATTGAGTGCGGACGCACATGGTCACAGAGGGGGTTTGGCGAGACTGATGGGCACGCTCTGTCGCGGCCACCTACCAGGCATAGGGATAACCCGCGGCCAGCGCTTTATCCAGTTCTGCGTCATAACCATAGATATCGTCGAAAAACCGAATCTGATTCTCTTCGTTTACCGTAGCCGTGCCGTAGACGATCAGAACCGGAATTCGCGTGGTGAGGTTCACCTGAAGATTATTTTTATCGCCGTTCATCGTGGCCTTGACGCGCTCCAAATCCCAGCCAGGATTGTTTCGCAACACCCAAGCAACCAGGTCCTCGGGCTTCTGTACCCGAATGCAGCCGTGGCTGAAATCGCGGACGTCCTGCGTGAACAGTTCCGGAGCATCCGTGCCATGCAAGTACACGTTATCCGGGTTGGGGAAAATGATCTTCACCAGGCCGAGTGAATTCGTATCGCCGGGCTTTTGCCGCACCATGAGGTGAAGCGATTTTATGCCTTCTAAAACCTCGGGGCTCACTTGGTTGTCGGTTACGACCTCGCCCTGGGGCGTGACTACTTCAAAGTTATGCTTGGCGATGTAGGTTGGGTCTTTCTGGATGTGCGGCACGATTTCATTCCGCTGAATGCTGGGAGTTACTTCCCAGTAGGGCCGGAAGACCACGTATTGGATGTCTTTCTCAAAAACCGGAGACTTGTGGCCGTAGGCTTTTCCGATGATGACATTCTTGTATAAGGCGACGGTGCCGTCCGGGTTCATGGCGCGCGCACGATACTCAGGAAGGTTGACCACGACCGGCGGCTGCGAGAAAGAATGTGGAAGCCAGCGCCACCGTTCGAGCGTCAACTTAATCTGGCGAATGCGGACCGCCGGAGGCGTATTGAGTTCATTGACGGTGCGCGCGTCAAGGTTGCCGGTCGGAGTTTCGCCGTGTCTGTCCTGGTAATGCTTCACGCCATCGACGAGCGCACCCTGATAGATGGTTGCACTTGGATCGAGCTGCACTCCGGCGGGAATGTCGCCGATGATTTGAAGAAACCGCCCCAAGGGGACCACGCCAGCGTAGGGTTGACCGGGTCGCACAGTCTTCGTGACCGTCGGAAACTTCTCTCCTTCAGCTCGATTTGCGTATCCTTCGTAAACCGGTAAGAGCGCAAGCAGCTTCCGGTAGCCCAAGAAGGGCGGTTCCAGCTTCTGGATTTCTGCGGCTGGATCACCTGCATTCACGACTTGCGTCTGAATGAAATCCGCCAATGGGAGTGGCTCCCCTCCCATGTCGAGCTGAAACTTGAATTCTTTGGGATTTACGCGGCCGCAGTGGATCGCACGGATGTAGCGCATCGTCGAGACCGTAAGCGCGGTATCGAACGAGATCAGGTCTTGTTCAGACGGATTTTGCCCCAGCTTTAGGAGTCGGCCCTGCCATCGCGAGCCGTCATAATCTTCGGGGTCGAGTCCTTTGGCGTTGGCATTTTGCAAGAGTGTAATCACGGCCAGCCCCTGAGGACCGACGCGAAGGTTCTGAACCCAAAGCAAAGAATAACCGCTCGTCTCGTAAAGTTTGGCGACCTCTGTCTTATACGGAGTAAAGTCGGGCCAGCGAAGATCGGCGTTACGACCTGAATCCACAATACTGTGAAGCGCAGGAACACCCGAGGCAGACAAGGTCTGGCCTGCAAGAGCAGGCTGCTGCTCCGTGAAGAACGCAGGGAAGGTCTCACCGCTCGCGACAGACACGCCGGCAAGGACCACGCTCGTTAGAACGATCATCCACCGTGGCCGACAAACAGGAATCCGCATAACAACCTCCGCTTGATGTTTTAGAGTATCGAGAATAATTCCAGGGTCCTCTTAATTGGAAGGAATTTCTTGTGCAGTATCCTCGCGACCGAACGCTTGAAGCTCAGAGGTGGACTGAGTGCCCATCGGTTGGAATCGAAATGCCAACATTGCGCCAAATCGCCAGGGCGCTTTATTTAAGCCTCATGAGGCTGTCTCAATCTGCCACTGATCCGAGGTTGCTCGAAATACGCGGCCATCAGGTCGGTGAAACGCAGGGCTGCCTTACTCCGGAGCGCCGTTTCTTGCCACTCGCAGAGCTAGGACGCTGGAAATCGGTTATCATTGAGTACTCGGGTGGAAGCAGGAATGAAATCGAGATCATGCATAATCTGGGTCCTCGGCCTATTGCTGGCGATCACCTCAGTCGACACCATACCCGACCCGCCTGCGGTGAATCCGCGCTCAGTTAGCGTCGCCTTCCTCTGTGAAGCGCGTGGCGAGGTCTGCGAGCGGTTGAACTCCGGTTGGTTCATCTCTTCTCTTGTCCAAGTACGTTGGGTTGCCTTCACCTCGGCTTACGAACCGAAGCTTCCTACTGACTGGATTGCCCTGACGGGACTCGCGACCGATCCTTCCCCTCCAGCCCTCTAAAGTCGGCTCAACGTCTATCTCCGCTCGTAAGGGCACAATTGCGATGCTTTTTCGCTAAGACCGTCACGCCCAACGGGATATCTCCCGAAAATCGAGTGGCACAGGAAACGTTCCGACCGCCTGAAAATACTTGCCGAGCATAATAGGCAGTTTTTCTTAGGCGAAAACGAGGACGGCATGAAAACTTCAGAAGTTATTAGAGCATGGCGCAAAATTCTCAAAGGGAAGCAGCCCTTGCTTTCCATTGAAATTACGCGCGAGTGCCCCCTGCGTTGTCCGGGATGCTATGCCTATGATGACGCGCATCTGGGTGGCGGCATGACTTTGCGAGGTCTCCGCGATCGCAAAGGGCAGGAACTGGTCGGCGGAGTCCTTGAGATCGTCGACCACCTCAAACCTCTGCATCTGTCGATCGTTGGAGGCGACCCGCTTGTCCGCTATCGCGAGCTCGAGTTGCTGATCCCGCTACTGCTTCATCGGGGAATTCACGTCCAGGTTGTCACCAGCGCATTCCGGCCTCTTTCGCCGAGTTGGGCAACGCTTGCCCACATGAACATCGTCGTATCGATCGACGGGCTGCAACCGGAGCACGATGTCCGACGCGCACCGGCAACCTACGATCGGATCCTGAAGAACATCGCGGGCCAGAAGATCACGATCCACTGCACTATTACCGGTCAAATGATGAAGCAGCCAGGCTATCTGAAGAAATTTCTGGAGTACTGGACGCCCAGAGCCGAGGTTCGCAAGGTGTGGTTCAGCTTGTTCACTCCACAAGTAGGAGACCGGTTGCCGGAAATGCTGCAACCGGATGAGCGTCTGCACGCCATCGCTGACATGCTCGAATTACGAAAGGAATTTCCAAAACTGGATATGCCGGAAGGGATGATTCGGCAATTCGCCATGCCTCCACCTAGTCCCAAGGACTGTGTCTTTGCGCTCACTACTCAAACCTTGTCGGCGGACCTGAAAACCAAAATCGTTCCTTGTCAGTTCGGCGGAAATCCGGACTGCGCTTCGTGCGGGTGCGTCGCATCGATGGGCTTGGCAGCCATAGCAGCGCACAAATTGGGCGGCATCATTCCAATCGGAGCCGTTTTCAAAGCTTCAGTCAGGATTGGCCAGATTGGCCGAGTTCGGTCCGAACCCACAGCGGCGCTGCGGGCGGTCGAGAAAGGACTGCGGGTGCTTTCCTAAGAACCGAGACTTGGAGGCCTGTATGAACAAGAATATGTCGGCAGCCAACCAGGCTGAACTCACGCGGCTACGGGAACTATCCGCACGGATTGGCAGCGATCCGCTGCTCACACAAGCAAGCACCGGTAACAGTTCTATAAAGCTTGAAGGAGTCCTGTGGATCAAGGCATCGGGCAAATGGATGGCCGATGCCGTTCGTGAGGACATCCTCATCCCGTTGCATCTTGCAGATGTCAGGGAGCGAGTGATGCACAAGGTGGATCCCGCGGATCGGTATTACGGTGCTTCCATCGAGACCGCTATGCACGCGGTCCTGCCCCACCGGGTCGCTCTCCATGTTCATTGTGTGAACACGATCGCCTGGGCTGTACGGCAAGACGCGCCGGTTCGACTGCAACGCCAAATGGATGGCCTACACTGGCAATGGATCCCATACGTCCCTTCGGGACTGCCCCTCGCCCAGGAGATCGAAAAAGCCCTATCCGCCTTCCCGCAGACAGATGTCCTCATATTGGGCAACCACGGTTTGGTCCTCGGAGGAGACGATTGCGGGGCGGTCGAAGATCTCCTGTTCGAGGTACGGCGACGCCTGGCCATCAGTCCCCGCCGGGCGAACCCGACCGACTACGCTGTGCTGGCCGAGATTGCCGATGGTTCATCCTGGGATCTGCCCGACGACGATGAAGTCCATGCTCTTGCAACCGACCCAATCTCTCGCGAGGTTCTTTCCGGAGGTCTTCTGTATCCTTGCCAATCGATTGTTTCGCCCTCGAGTGCCCCGACGCTATTCCGCTCGGTCCCTTGCCCCGACCCCAAAAACCAATCGGAGAGTCGACACCGTTCTCGGCCCTTCTTGATCATTGACGGGTGCGGAGTGGTCTTCAGAAGGTCTGCGTCAATCGCCCAACGGGCCATGATGAGCGGCTTGGCACGAGTCGTCCAGCGGATTAGTGAATCCACTCCCATTCGCTATCTTGCAGATGAGGAGGTTGCGAGTAGTTCCGTGATCGCCTCTCGCTATTGTGATCTCGCCAGACTAGGCCGGTACAACAGTACAGGGTGAATTTGCTTTGCCCATAAGGGAGTACTTGTGTCAGCAGATGTGCATGACTGATCGGCAACCGGATGCGTAAAAATTCCCGACACCTCGGCGATTGTTCTCGAATAACCGGCTCCTCTTGCCTGACCCGGGAAATGTAACGTCTGCCGACCACTCGGGGAATTATCGCATCCAGATCGACTCGACATGCCGCGGCCGCTGGTCCCAGCAGGCACGGAAAATTTCACTGCAACGGTTCGACAGCAGCCTACCCTCTGCGATGGGCTGCGTCAGCTATAATTTGCGCGCGCATGGCCCGTGCAGTGCTGGTCCATGCAATTGTCAAGCAGTTGTCAGGAGCAATCATGGGCCAAGATAGTTTTATTCCCGTTGCAACCAATGCCAGGGCGCGAAGCGACCTGATCGAGCGTGGTTTCAGTCGTCAGCCGCTCAGAGTTGATGTAGACATAGCGCGGTCGCTGGAAGCGTTGTCCCATGCCGCCTGGTCTGTTCCAAAGGACAAATATTACGATGGGGGCGACAGATATCGCTCCTTAAATCGTGTCCGGGCCGAGATTGTTGAGGGCGGCGTAAAGGTTTGGTTGAGCGAAGAGAGCACGCCCTATGTGCAGCTGAAAAAATACAACACGACAATCGGCGACCAGCCACGAGAGTACGCTCCGCTGCCCCCGGCGATCGCCGGTTCCATAGGCCTTCGCAAGATGATTGCTCACCACCTGCACTATCTACCGCTGTCGACGACGGGTACGACGTATTTGGTCAACGTCCATCTAATAAGATTCACAGCTGAGCCTGGACGGCCGTGCGACACGAGTCCACCTGGCTTACATAAAGACGGAGAAAAGTACATCGCAACGCATCTTGTGGGCCGCTGCGGCGCTCAGGGTGGCGAAGTCGTCATAACCGATAATGACAAGCAGGAAATCGATCGCTTCACGATGCGCGAATCGGGTGAGTGTTACGTCTTCGACGATGATCGCATCTGGCATATGTTGACGCCAGTCGCCGTATCGGAAGGCAATCAATACGCCTACCGTGACACGCTGGCATTCGATATGCTGCCCGAGGGCTGGGAACCCGCGAAGTGATCGGAGACGAGGGACCCGAACCCCGCACAGGTGTTATCCCGCACAACGGTCTATCAAATTCAGCGGATCCTCTACCGGCATCAGATTTCCCCTCCGAACTAACCCGTGCTTTGCGGCGGTCTCTTTGGCGGGATAGCAGATAACTTTTCTGTATCCTTGGGCTATCGCAGCTATCTTAATAGTTAGCAGGACGGGCATCATATTTGATCCCACTCGCATGCGAGGGAGATCGGCTGTGAATTCAGCCGGATAAGACGAATGCATCGCCGATACCAAGGTCTAATTGAGTCGCCTGGGTGCGAGTGACGTCATTCACAACATGAGGTATGGAGTAAAGAATGATAGTTGAACGCTTTTCCCCCGATCCTGACACCGAGCCGCGTCATTGGGTGCGGCATGATCAGGCTTTTGCAATGATGTTGCGACCCGGCTCAATTGAGTGGGGCTCGAAGCGTTGCGCGCTGGAAAAGTTCGACTACACGGCGGGCGACCTGGCACTGTGCGATCGTCATGTGGGTGAGTGGGTTGGACTCATGAACGTATCGCATCTGCAGCTCGGTGTTTCCGACGAGGCCCTGATGGCCTGCTCTGATGGAGCTTACGGCGAGGTAGAGCTACGTGCCTCCCGCAAGTTTGCCGAGCCGCGCCTGAGTGCGATGGTGGCGGCCGTTCATGCGGAGATGGTTGCTGGCTTCCCCAGCGGGCGGCTGTTTCTGGATTCTGTCGAACAGGCGATCGCAGTAACGCTGGTCAATGGTCATGCAGTACGGCACCGTCCTGTGCAGGTATACCGAGGAGGACTCGGCTCAGCGCGCTTGCGAAGAATCAAAGAGTTGGTCCATGCAAAGATGGAAGAGGACTTGAGTCTCGACGAGATGGCGCAATCAGTCGGATTGAGCACCGCTCATTTCGCGCGGATGTTTCGCAAGTCGATGGGCGAGACCCCGCATCAATTTGTTCTGCGCCAAAAGCTCGAACGTGCCAAAAGGATGTTGCGTGCTCCCGATGCGCGAGTATTGGACGTGGCCCTTGCCTGTGGCTTCAAGACCCAGCAGCACTTTGCAAAGGTCTTTCGTGACGTCTGCGGAGCTAGCCCGACAGAGTATCGCCAGGATTTTGTCGGCTGCGAAGCGACTGGCGCGTGTGAAACCTGCTCCGAAGCTGCGTCACTCCTTGTGATTAGCAGTTAGCAGCTAGAACTTAACTCTCACGGGTTGCGGTTTACTTCCTGTTCAAGTGCAGGTTAAAGTCCATCCCTGTCCGGACCTCGTAACTCATTGCTCCACGCACCCGACTCAGCACTGTGTCCTCCGTCGACAGATCTGACTCGGCCACGCCGCAGCGCTTCGAAGTCTCGTGGTCGGTCCTCAAGACAAGCCCAGACTCGACTGTAAGTCGTTGAAGTTCTCTCGGAGAGCATGAATTTAGCAAGATTCCGACCATCCCAGCAGAAATCCGCACAAGTCCGTTTCCGATCTGCAGTTCAATCACAGTTGCGAGCAGAGCTCAGTCAATCGACCGGATCCAACACAGGAGGGAACTTCAATGGAAGCAATCGGATTGTTAGTCACGCTCGAAGCACGCGCAGGTAAAGAGGCTGATGCCGAGGCATTTCTAAAGTCAGCTCAGCCACTCGCGCTGGATGAAAAAGGGACCTTGAAATGGTATGCGATCAAGCTTGGTCCGCGGAAGTTCGGCATCTTCGACACATTTGCCAATGAAGCGGGCCGCAATGCCCACTTGACTGGTGAGATCGCGAAGGCATTGGGAGCGCGAGCCAGCGATTTATTTGCGGTCGCTCCCCAGGTGGAAAAAGTGGAGGTCCTTGCGAACACACCCTTGAAGGGCTGAATGCGAGGTTCCAAGAAGAAACAACAATCAAGGCAAAAAATGAGGAAAAAGAAATGAAAATCTCACAAACGTACCGAACTGATCTGGCGCCCCTGGAGCTCAAGTCAGCGCTTCAAGGCGTGACGCGGCGCCTCGGCTTGACCCTTCTCGCCTGTACGATCGCCATCGGTGTGACTGGGGCGCAGCAAGCGGCGCCTCCGATTGAAGGAGTCATCGGAAAGCTCCAGTCATTTGATGGTAAGTCGCTTGATGTTATGACACCTGCAGGCGCAGTCCACGTTGCTGTCAAGGAGCCCCTCACAACCTACAAGCAGATACCCTCCGATTTGAGTCATATCACCGCGTCGTCTTATGTCGGCGCCGCGTCGACCGAGCAAGCTGACGGAAAGCAGGTCGCG
>Ga0209275_10000675_pt1 | contig 13566 bp, 13 predicted proteins | sample HubBroMetageREF2_FD_188344 | JGI IMG/M metagenome (GOLD analysis project Ga0209275, IMG submission 188344) | Reference soil microbial communities from the Hubbard Brook experimental Forest, New Hampshire, USA - Hubbard Brook CCASE Soil... | ecosystem: Environmental > Terrestrial > Soil >... | reverse complement strand
TCGCCCAGGAAGGCCGCGGCGGCCCGGTGCCGGCACCGCCCCTGGGGGCTGACACCGCTGCCGTGCTGACCGGCCTGCTGGGGCTGTCGGCGCAGGAGGCGGCCGCGCTCGCCGACCAGGGCGTGGTGGGTTGGGCTGGGAAGGCGGACGGGACCGGGAACGCGGGCGGGACCGGGAACGCCGGAGGCGGCCACCGGTGACCGGGATGTCCGAGATCATCGCCGGCTGGGCTCCCGGGCCGGCCGAGACGACCGAGACGATCACCGCGGGGCCCGCCGTCGCGCTGTCCGGGCTGCTCGACCGCGAGCCAGCGGTCACCGCCCCCGGCGACCCGATCCCGCCGCTGTGGCACTGGCTCTACTTCCTCGACCGCCCGGCCAGCAGCGAGCTCGGGCCCGACGGCCATCCGGCGGCCGGTCACTTCATGCCGCCAATACCGCAGCGGCGGCGGATGTACGCGGGCGGCCGGGCCAGCTACACCGGCGCGTTCCGCTGCGGCGACGAGATCACCCGCCGCAGCGAGCTGGCGGACGCGACGGTCAAGCAGGGGCGCACCGGCGAGCTGCTGTTCGTGACCGTCCGGTCGGTGTTCACCAGCGCGGACGCGGTGATCGCGACCGAGGAGCAGGACGTGGTCTACCGGAGCGGCCCGCCCGCGGCGGGCGGTTCCGCCCGGCCGCGCGGGTCCAGCGAGGCAGCGGGTCCCGCCCCCTGGCAGATCCAGATCGTCCCCGACCCGGTCCTGCTGTTCCGGTTCAGCGCGCTGACCTACAACGCACACCGGATCCACTACGACGCGGACTACGCGACCGGGGTCGAGGGCCACCCCGGCCTGGTCGTGCACGGCCCGCTGCTCGCCCTGCTCTGCTTCGAGCTGCCGCGGCGCCACGCGCCACGGCAGCGGGTCACACAACTCTCGTTCCGGGCCCGGTCCCCGGTGTACGTGGGCCAGCGGTGCACGGTCACCGGCGGCCCCCGCGACGACGGGTGCGCGATGCAGGTCACCGGGCCGGACGGGGCCGTCGCGCTCACGGCCGAGGGGCGCCTGTCCGCATGAGCCGAAGGAGGCAGCAGTGGCCCGGCTTACCGAGACCGACGGCCTGACCGACGTTCAGCAGGACATCATCGGCGCGGTGCGCGAGTTCGTCGACACCGAGATCCTGCCCGTGGCCACCGAACTCGACCACGCCGACGAGTACCCGCACGAGATCGTCGCCGGGCTGAAGCGGCTCGGCGTCTTCGGGCTCTGCATCGCCGAGGAGTATGGCGGGCTCGGCGAGTCCCTGCTCACCTACGCGCTGGTCGCGGAAGAGATCGCCCGGGGCTGGATGAGCATCTCGGGAATCATCAACACCCACTTCATCGTCGCCTACCTGATCGCCCGGCACGGCACCGCCGAACAGAAGGCTCACTTCCTGCCCAGCATGGCCGCCGGCGAGACCAGGGCCGCGCTGTCCATGTCAGAGCCCGGGCTCGGTTCCGACGTGGCCGCGATCCGCACCACGGCACGCCGGGAGGGCGCCGATTACGTGCTGAACGGCCAGAAGATGTGGCTGACCAACGGAGCGTCGGCCAACCTGGTGGCGCTGCTTGCCCGGACCGACGAGGGTGCCGCCAGGCCACACCGCAACCTGACCGCGTTCCTCATCGAGAAGGACGCCGGGTTCGGCGAGACCCGGCCCGGGCTGACCGTGCCCGGGAAGATCGACAAGATGGGCTACAAGGGCGTCGACACGACCGAGCTCATCCTGGACGGGTGCCGGGTCCCGGCAGCGCGCGTGCTCGGCGAGCTCCCCGGCCGGGGGTTCTACCAGATGATGGACGGGATCGAGGTGGGCCGGGTCAACGTGGCCGCACGCGGCTGCGGTGTGGCACAGCGCGCGTTCGAGCTGGCGATCGCCTACGCCCAGCAGCGGCACACATTCGGCAAACCGATCGCTCAGCACCAGGCGATCCTGTTCAAGCTCGCCGAGATGGCAACCAAGACCGCGGCGGCGCACCAGATGATGGTGCTGGCGGCGCGGCACAAGGACGCGGGGCGGCAGAGCGACCTCGAGGCCGGCATGGCCAAGTACCTGGCCAGCGAGTCCTGCAAGGAGGTCGTCGAGGACGCGCTGCGGATCCACGGCGGCTTCGGCTACTCCAAGGACGCGGAGATCGAGCGGCTCTACCGCGACGCGCCGATGCTGCTGATCGGCGAGGGCACCGCCGAGATCCAGAAGATGATCATCGGCAACCGGCTGCTCGAGCAGTACCGCATCCAGTAAGGAAGCCAGCTGGAAAACCAGATCTCTAGAATCAGTGGTTATGGAGATCCACCAGCTTCAGTACTTCGTGGCCGTGGCCGAGGAGGCCAGCTTCACCCGGGCGGCCGCGCGGGTGCACGTCGCCCAGCCCGGCGTGAGCGCGCAGGTCCGGCGGCTGGAGGCGGAGCTCGGCCAGCGGCTGCTCGACCGTTCCGGGCGGTCGGTCACGCTCACCGAGGTCGGCGCGGCCGTGCTCCCGTTCGCCCGGGCCGCGCTCGATGCGCTGGACGGCGCCCGACTGGCCGTGGACCAGCTGGCCGGCCTGGTGCGCGGCCAGGTCACCGTCGGGATGGTGAGCGGGTGCGCGCTGCCGTCCCTGGCCGAGCTCCTCTCGGACTTCCACGGCCGTTACCCCGGTGTGGCCATCGCGCTGACCGAGGACGGCTCCGACCGCCTCGTGGAGCAGCTCCGCGACCGCACGCTCGACCTGGCGCTGATCGGCACGGCCGGGCCCGCAGCTGAGGGGCTGGAGACCGCGGTCGTTCTCGATGACGCGCTGGTCGCGGCCGTGGCCCCGGAGGACCCGCTCGCCGCGGGGCGCTCCGTCACCGTCGCGGAGCTGCGCGGGCAGCCGCTGGTCAGCCTGCCGCGGGGCACCGGGGTGCGCGCCGCTCTGGATGCTGCCTGCGCCGACGCGGGGTTCACGCCGCGGATCGTCCTGGAGGCCAGCGCGCTCCCGATGGTCGCGCAGCTGGCCCAGCGCGGTCTCGGCGTGGCCATCCTGCCGGCCTCGGCCGCGCCGGTCGGAGCGCTGCGCGCGCTGCCAATCGGCGAGCCGCAGCTGCGCTCCCGCCTCGAGCTCGCCTGGAATCCGTTGGCTGCACGCAGCCCGGCGGCCAGCGCGCTCATCGAGCACACCCGCGCCTCCGCAGCGGCCACACGTCGCGTGGATGTACCGAAAGGCACGTTCTAAGCGGCCTAAACGCACATCGACGAGCCCTGCTGCGGGTGGCGGTCGGCCCTGCTGCGGGTGGCGGTCAGCGGCGGACTGCGCCGGTGACCAGCCAGCGGCTGGTGTGGGCGCGCAGCACGAGCGTCACAAACCTGACGAGCAGCCAGAGGCTGTACGCGAGCCAGAGCGCCACCAGGCCGAGGTGCTGGACGTGCACCAGCCACGCCGCAGGCAGGAACACCGCGAGCGCCAGCACACCGGCGAACGCGAGGTACCGCTGATCCCCGGCGCCGATGAGCACGCCGTCGAGCACGAACACCACGCCGGCCACCGGCTGCTGCGCAGCGACGATCAGAAGCACGGCGAGCAGCAGCGCCCGGACCGGCGGTGCCGCCGCGAACAGCCCCGGCAGCAGCGGCCTGGCCAGCAGCATTGCCAGGCCGAAGGCGACCCCGTACACCGCGCCCCACCAGATCATGCGCGTGGTCGCCGCCCTTGCCCCGGCGGCGTCGCCCGCGCCCAGGCAGCGCCCGGTGATCGCCTGTGCCGCGATCGCGATCGCGTCGAGCGCCAGCGCGAGCAGGTTCCACAGCCGGAACGCGACCTGGTGCGCGGCGATGGCGGCGTCGCCCTGACGCGCCGCTACCGCGGTGGTCACCACCAGCACCGCCTGCAGCGCGAGCGTCCGGGCGATCAGCCCGGCCGCGGCCGTAGCGGCAGAGCGCAGCCCGGCCAGGTCCATGCCGAACCCGACTCCGGCCCGGCGGGCGCCGCGCACGACGACGACCAGGTAGGCGGCCGCCGCGGCGGTCTGCGCGATGACCGTGCCCCACGCGGACCCGGCCAGCCCAAGGCGCAGACCGAGCACGAACGTCGCGTTCAAGGCGATGTTGACCGCGTTGGCCGCGACCGCGACCAGCAGCGTGGTCCGCGTGTCCTGCAGCCCGCGCAATACCCCGGTGCCGGCCAGGACCAGCAGCATGGACGGCGCGCCCAGCACGCTGATCCGCAGGTAGGTCATGGCGCCCTGGCTTACCGCCGGTGAGGCGCCGAATACCCGGACGATCTCCGGGGCCAGCGGCCAGGCCAGGATGATCACAGCGAGGCCGATCCCGGCGGCCATCCAGAGTCCGTCGATGCCCTGCCGGATCGCTTCCTGGCGCCGCCCGGCGCCGAGCTGGCGGGCCACCGCTGCCGTGGTGCCGTAGGCCAGGAAGATCGAGATGTTGACGAGCGTGGTCAGCGCCTGGCTGGCGACGCCGAGGCCGCCGAGCGGCACGGTGCCGATCCTGCCGACGATCGCCGAGTCCGCGAGCAGGAACAGCGGCTCGGCGACCAGCGCGCCGAAGGCGGGCACCGCGAGCCGCAGGATCTCCCGGTCCTCGCCGCGCAGGCGCGGCAGCCTGCCGGAGGGTCCCAGCAGGCGCTTCCGGCCCCGTTCGCGCACTGATGCGAGCTGCATGCCCGGTCGTCCCGTGGCCGCCGGCTAGCCGGCCGACCCACCGGCGGCGGTGCCGAGCACCCCGCACAGCAGCCGGTTGTCGCCGAGCTGCCAGAGCGTCCCGACCTCGCCGAAGCCCGCCTTGCGCAGCGCGTCCACGTGCGACGGTGCTTCGGGCTGCGTCACTGGTACCTCCCGGCAGGCCTGCTGGCGTTCCGCAACACTCCGACGCGGCACCGACACTCCGCCCGCATAACTGGCTAAACTAGCTTTGACAGTAACGAAGCTAAGCAGCAAAGGACGTAACTGGTCAAGTGAATTTCACCAGTCACGCAGACGCGGTGGTCGCCGTGGCGGTCGAGCTCGTCAACGCGCTCACGCCGGGTGAGGCCTATGGCCGGCCCTACGAGCCACCCGACGGCCGCGCGCTGCCCGCTGCGGTGACCGCGGCGCTCAGCGCCGGGCGCAGCGAGGCCGGGCCGGTGTCACCGGACGAGGCCGCCGCGTTCCGGCCGGTGGCCGCGGCGATCCGTTCGGTGTTCGACGCGGTGGCGGCGGAGCAGACCGACGCGGCGGTCCGTCTGGTCAACGACATGCTGGCCACAACGGGCGCCCGGCCGCGGCTCGACAGGCACGACGGCGAGCCCTGGCACCTGCACTTCCACGGCGCCGAGGATTCGCTGGTCACGGGCTGGGCGGCGGGATGCGCCACTGGCCTCGCCGTAGTGCTCGGCGGCGAGTCGCGAGGACGGCTGGGCGTGTGCAGCGCCCCCAGCTGCGACCGCGTGTTCGTCGACGCCTCACGGAACGCGACCCGCCGGTTCTGCTCGACGGCGTGCCAGAACCGGGTCAAGGCCGCGTCGTTCCGGGCGGCCCATCGAGCCGTCTGAACCTCCTCACCGGCCCGTCTGCTCCGTGTCAGCCGAAGAACAGCTCTGCCTCTGCGTAGCGCTCCGGCGGCACCAGCTTGAGCTCGCTTGTCGCGTCCGCGATCGGGACGCGCACGATGTCCGTGCCGCGCAGCGCGACCATCGAGCCGTACGCGCCGTCGGCCACCGCGCGGATCGCGTGCGCGCCGAAGCGCGTCGCGAGCACCCGGTCGAACGCGGTGGGGGTGCCGCCGCGCTGAACGTGACCGAGCACGGTGGCGCGCGCCTCCTTGCCGGTTCGACTCTCGATCTCGGACGCCAGCATCTGCCCCACCCCGCCATAGCGGACATGGCCGAACGCGTCCCGCTCCTGCGCGACCAGCGTGTCGGTCCCGTCCTTCGGGTGCGCGCCCTCGGCGACCACCACGATCGGCGCGTACTGAGTCTGGAACCGGTGCTGCACCCACGCGCAGACCTGCTCGATGTCGAACGGCTGCTCCGGGATCAGGATCACGTTCGCGCCGCCGGCCATGCCGGCGTGCAGCGCGATCCAGCCGGCGCTGCGCCCCATCACCTCGACGATCAGCGCCCGGTGGTGGCTCTCCGCGGTGGTGTGCAGCCGGTCGATGGCCTCCATCGCGATGTTCACGGCGGTGTCGAAGCCGAACGTGTAGTCGGTCGCGGAAAGGTCGTTGTCGATCGTCTTCGGCACCCCGACGACGTTCACGCCCGCCTCGCACAGCCGGCCCGCGACGCCGAGGGTGTCCTCGCCGCCGATCGCGACCAGCGCGTCGACGCCGAGGGTGGCGAGGTTGCCCTTGACCCGGTCCAGCCCGGAACGCCCCCCGGCTGCCGCGCTCTCCCCCAGCGGATTGGTGCGGGACGAACCGAGGATGGTGCCGCCGCGCGGCAGGATGCCGCGGACCGCCTGCACGTCCAGGGGCATCGTGTCGCCCTCCAGCGGGCCGCGCCAGCCGTCGCGGAACCCGGTGAATTCATACCCGTACTCCGCAGCGCCGGTGCGCACGATCGCCCGGATGACCGCGTTCAGGCCAGGGCAGTCACCGCCACCGGTCAGCACTCCGACTCGCATGGATCTTCCTCCCGGGTGAGGTCCTCAACTCGATGTGTCGCCCGCCACACTAGTGCCCATGAGCGTGCTTGCGATCGACGCTGGGACGACGGGCGTTACCGCCCTCATCATTTCGGCTGACGGCACCGTGGTGGGCCGTGGTTACGAAGAGTTCCGTCAGTATTACCCCGAACCTGGCTGGGTCGAGCACCTGCCGGAAGACATCTGGCAGGCGACGCTCGCGGCCTGCCGGCAGGCGCTGGACGGGGGCGACGCGGCCGACCCGCCCAGCTGCATCGGGATCACGAACCAGCGGGAGACCGCGGTGATCTGGGACCGGGCCACGCTGGTGGCGCCGCGGCGCGCCATCGTCTGGCAGGACCGGCGGACGGCGGCCATCTGCACGCGGATGCGGGAGCAGGGTGACGAGGAACGGGTGATCGAGCTCACCGGGCTGCGGCTGGACCCGTACTTCACCGGCACGAAGCTGACCTGGCTGGCCGAGAACGAACCGGACATGTGGTCCGGCGTCACCGGCGGCTCGCTCGCGATCGGCACCGTGGACTCCTACCTGATCGCCCGGCTGACCGGCGGCCGGCACCACGTCACGGATGCGTCCAACGCGTCCCGCACGCTGCTGTTCGACATCGAGGCGGGACAGTGGTCCGCGGAGCTGTGCCAGCTTTTCGGCGTGCCGCCGCACGCGCTGCCCGCGGTGGTGCCGTCCTACGGCGTGGTGGGGCACTGCGACCCGGCCGCGTTCCTCGGCCTGTCGCTGCCGATCGCGGGTATCGCCGGTGACCAGCAGGCGGCCATGTTCGGCCAGGCGTGCTTCTCCCCCGGCTCCGCGAAGTGCACGTACGGGACCGGGTCGTTCGTGCTGTGCAACACCGGCGGCTCAATCGTCCGCTCGCAGGCCGGGCTGCTGCCCACAGTGGCGTGGATGGATCCCGCCGGGGCGCTGACCTATGCGCTGGAGGGATCGGTGTTCGTGACCGGCGCCGCCGTGCAGTGGCTGCGCGACGGGCTCGGCCTGCTCGACAACGCCGCGCAGAGTGAGGCGATTGCGCGCTCGGTTCCCGACACCGGCGGCGCCGTGTTCGTCCCGGCGCTGACCGGGCTCGGCGCGCCGTACTGGGATCCGGACGCGCGCGGCGCGATCTTTGGCCTCACCAGGGGGACGACCCGGGCGCACCTGGTCCGTGCCGCGCTCGAGGCGATCACGTTCGAGGTGCGGGACGTCGCCGACCTCATGGCCGCCGAGGCGCCCGGCCGGCCGGACGGGGACGCGGCGGGCGCGCTGCGCGTAGACGGCGGCGCCAGCACCAACGACCTGCTCATGCAGCTTCAGGCGGATCAGCTCCAGGTGCCGGTCGAGCGGCCCATGGTGGCCGAGACCACGGCGCTCGGCGCCGCGTTCCTCGCCGGGCTCGCCACCGGCGTGTGGTCGTCGCAGGCTGAACTCGCCGCCACCTGGCGGCTCGACCGCCGGTTCCGGCCAGAAGCCAGGGACGAGCGCGGCTACGCGCGCTGGCGGGCCGCCGTGCAGCGCACGCGGGGCTGGGCCAGCCAGGACTGAACCTGCCAGGACTGGGCCTGCCAGGACTCAGCTCAGCGGGCCACGGACCACCGCAGCTTGGCCGACCCGGTCGTCCCCCTGGCGTCCGTTGCGTAGACCTTGACCCGGTAGGACCCGGTGGCCTTCGGCTTTCCGTAGATCACGCCGCCCTTGCTGATCTTCAGCCCGGGAGGCAGCCCGGTCGCCTTGAACGTCAGCTTCGCGGTGTGAGCGGAATCGTGCGCCTTGATCTGCATCGGGGTGATCCGTACGCCCTTCCTGCTGTGCTTGCCGGCCGGCCTGGCCACCACGACCGTGTGGTCGACGGCCTGGAACGCGCCCGTGCCATCGGGGGTGCCGAGCCCGGTCGGGCCGTCGTATCCCACCCTGGCCGTGCACAGATAGGCGACGTTGCAGCTGCCGTCGTTGCCCGACGTGATGTCGTACAGATCGCTGGTGTGCTGGTACAGGAACTCGGCCGGGTGCGTGCCGGAGGCGGCCGGGCCGGCCAGCGCGTACGTCGCCGCGATGATCGCAGCGGCCTCCGACGTGCCGCCGACCTCGACCCAGCCCCCCTGGTCGTAGCTGTCGTAGACCGCGGCGCCCGTTCCCGGGTTCGCGTCGGCCGCAACGTCGTTGTCGGTGCGGTGGCTGCAGCCGGTATCCGTCTGCCAGGACTGCTTGGCCTCGAAGCGCGAGCAGCCGGAGCCAGTGGCGCCGTACCCGTTGTCCCAGACGGTCTCCTTCCAGCCGCGCGCGGTGCCTTTCGCGGCGGACAGCGAGGTGCCGCCGACCGACGTCACGTACTGGGACGCGGCCGGGTAGCCGACGCCGTACCCGGAGTCGCCGCCAGCAGCGGTCACTGCCACGCCCGGGTGGTCGAAGTAGACGTCGTCCGCGGTCTCGCCGGCGGTCTCCGGTGAGCTGTAGCTGTTGGACACGAACTTGGCGCCGAGCATGACCGCCGCGTCCACAGACTTGCCGAGGTTGGCCATGGAGCCGTTCTTCGCCTCCACCAGCAGGATGTGGCAGTTCGGGCAGATAGCCGACACCATGTCGAGGTCCAGCGACTCCTCGGTCGCCCAGCCGCTGCTGCCGGCGGCCTTCGGCAGCGGGCTTGCCTGGCCCTCCTCGTTGACCTTGCGGAAGCAGCCGCTGCCGCACGCCGGAAGGCCGTAGTGGGCGCGGTAGGTCTTCAGGTTCGCGGCCGCGTCGGGGTCGTTGTAGGCGTCCACCACCGCTACCGTCTCGCCCTTGCCCGCAGCGCCCGCGGCCAGCGTCAGGTTGTAGGCGCTCTGCAGCTTGGCTGGGCTATAGCCGGCCACGCTGCCGTCTGTGGCCATGCCCTGGAAGGTCGCCACGTTCGTCTCCACCAGGGCCCCGCACCGCCCCCAGCCCGCCGACGCCGCCGAGCAAGCGTGCCGGAAGTCCTGGCCCGGCGCGCCGGCCGTCTGCGCGGCGGCTCCCGTTGCCGGAAGCGCCACCGTGACCGCCGCTAACCCGAACGCGGACAACGCGGCAACGGCAAGCTTGCTGATCTTCACTGGCGGAACCCCCCGCGGCTCGTCTAGTGATCCAGGTAGCCATTAGGACGGCCAACAAGCCCGAGAGGTTGACTCGCAGTGACGCTCTGACACTGAGCGTCACCGATGTCCGGGCTGAGCTCAGTCGTCGGCGGCCGGTACGGGCACCTTCGCGCTCTTCGCGTACTGGTCGACGTATTCCTGGCCGGACAGCTTCATGATCTCGTACATGATCTCGTCGGTCAGGGCGCGGAGCACGACCCGGTCCTTCTCCAGCCCGTAGTAGCGGGAGAAGTCCAGCGGCTTGCCGAACCTGACGCCCGGCCGGATCCGCAGCCGCGGCGTGATCTTGCCGGGTGGCTGGAACTCGAAGCCCCCGATCATCGCGCACGGGATCACCGGGACCCTTGCCTCGAGGGCCAGCCTGGCCACGCCGGTCTTGCCGCGGTACAGCCGCCCGTCCGGGGTCCTCGTGCCCTCCGGGTAGATGCCGAGCAGGTTGCCCTGGGTCAGCACCCGCAGCCCGGTGTTCAGCGCGCGCTCGCTTGCGGCGCCGCCGGACCTGTCCACCGGAATCTGGCCCACGCCGCTGAAGAAAGCCTTGCTCACCAGGCCCTTCAGCCCACGCCCGGTGAAGTACTCCGACTTGGCCAGGAAGACCACCTTGCGCGGCAGCGGCAACGGGGCAAAGAAGTGATCAGAGAATGACAGATGGTTGCTTGCGATGATCGCTGGTCCCTCTCTGGGGACGTTGTCGACACCGTCTGCCCACGGCCGGAACACGATCCGGAGGAACGGACCGAGTATTGCCTTGACCACCCAGTAGAACACGTACATATGTTCCCACGGGATCGCGGTCCGCCAACATATGCGCCGCGAGGGTCTCTGCGTGCGACGATGCGTTGGAGCGGAAAGCGGGGGATGCTAGACGTCGGCCCGCGGAGAGGATTCGGCCCATGCCAGTCATGCCAGGCGCAGAACCCTTCACTCACATGGGCGGCACCACCGGCGCGCTGCTGTGCCACGGATTCACCGGCAGCCCGCAGTCACTGCGTCCCTGGGCCGAATACCTGGCCGAGGCCGGCCTGTCCGTCTCGCTACCCAGGCTGCCCGGCCACGGCACGACCTGGCAGGAGATGGCGCGCACCCGGTGGGAGGACTGGTACGCCGAGGTCGACCGGGCATTTGACGCGCTCCGCGCGCAGGTGGACGAAATCTTTGTGATGGGCCTTTCGATGGGAGGCTGCCTCGCGCTGAGGCTTGCCGAACTGCGCGGGAGCGCGGTCAGCGGCCTGGTGCTCGTCAACCCCTCGCTCACCGGTGACACCCGGCTGCTCATGCTGGCCCCGGTGCTGAAGTTCGTGCTGCCCTCGCTGAAGGGGATCGGCAGCGACATCAAGAAGGAACAGGTCAGCGAGCTCGGCTATGACCGCACGCCGGTCAAGGCCGTGGACAGCATGCGCGGGTTGTGGCGGGTCACCCAGGCCCAGCTCGCAGACGTGACCCAGCCGGTGCTGGCGTTCCACAGCACCGAGGATCACGTGGTCGGCCCGGCCAGTCTCGCCCTGCTGCGCAGAGCGCTGCCGGAGAAGCAACTGGAAGTCAGGGAATGCCCTGACAGCTACCACGTTGCAACTCTCGACAACGACGCGCCGGTCATCTTCGCCGGGAGCCTGGAGTTCGTGAGGGCCCACAGCCGCGCCGAGGCGGGGTAGCAGCCACGCTGGGGGGCAGCGCGAGGATGATGATGTACGAGGGTTATGACGTGGCGAGGGTTATGACGTGAGTGGTGAGGACGTCAGCGGCGGGGGCGCGAGCGGCGGCGCGACCGGTGACGAGGCTGCCTGGCAGGAACTTGTCGCTCGCTTCGACATGCCGGCCGCCTGGGATGCCGCCGTCGCGCCGTGGCCGGATCGCGAGGACCTGACCGCACCAGCCACGCCGCCAACGCCGCCCAGCCAGGACGGTCCGCCCGGGCAGGACGGTCCGCCCGGGCAGGACGGTCCGCCCGGGCAGGACGGGTCACCCGGCCGCGACGGGTCACCCGGCCGCGCCAACGGAACCAGTGCCGACCGGACCCGCGTGGTCAGGCCCGCCACCCCGCGCGCCCCGCATGGTCCCCCGTGGGCGCCGGCCGACCCGCCCGCCGGACCGCCGGCGGACGCGGACGAGGCCGACGACACCGAAGAGCATTACGTCCCGCCGCCCCCACCGCCGCTGCCGCACCTCGACCCGGTGGCCAAGGGCGCCTGGACCGCGCTGTTCGGCGGTCCCGCCTACCTGCTGATAGCAACGCTCATCGGCTGGACCGTGGCCGGCTGGCCGGCGCTCCTGGCGATCGCGGCGTTCGTCGGGGGCTTCGTGGTGCTGGTGCTGCGCCTCGGCGATGGGCCGTCGCGCGGCTCGGGACCCGACAACGGCGCTGTGCTCTAGGCGCTAGCCCGTCTCCCCCGGGGTTTGCGGCTCAGTGCCGGCCAGGGCGCGGCGGGCCAGGTCGGCCGCGCCGATCACGCCGGCGTCCGGGCCGAGTTGCGCCAGGCGGATCTCGGCGTGCGGGCGGTAGGAGCCGCCGGTCAGCGCGTCCGCGAACGCGGCCCGGGCCGGGCGGATCAGCAGATCACCAGCTTCCGACACTCCGCCGCCGATCACGAAACAGCCCGGGTCGAGGATGGCAGCCAGCGCGGCGAGGCCCTGGCCGAGCCAGCTTCCGACGATCTCAAAACAGCGCAGGGCCGCCGCGTCTCCCTCACTGGCGGCCTGGGTGACCTCGCGCCCGTTGATTCCGTCGGCGATTCCGCCGCCGAGCTGCAGCAGCCGGACCGCCCCGCCCGGCGAGCGCCTGGCGAACTCGCGTGCCTCGGCGACCAGGGCGCTCCCGCTCGCGTACTGCTCCCAGCAGCCGCGATTGCCGCACCCGCACAGCCGCCCTTCGGGTACGACCCGGTAGTGCCCGGGCTCGCCGGCGATCCCCCACCGGCCCCGGTACAGCTGCCCGTTGATCACGATCCCGGCGCCGATTCCGGTGCCGATCGCGACGAGCATGACGTGCTCGTGGCCGCGCGCGGCGCCGAGCATGGTCTCGGCCCAGGCGGCGGCGTTCGCGTCGTTCTCCACTACCACGGGCAGGCCTGCGTAGTCTTCGACCCGCTGCTGCAGCGGCTCGTTGCGCCAGGCGAGGTTGGGCGCGAACAGCACGCCGGACCCGGCGACGTCGATGAACCCGGCGGCGCCGATGCCGACGGCGTCCACCTTGTGCCGGCCGGCCAGCTCGGTGACGGTCTCACCGATCACCTTGGCCGTCAGTTCCGGGCTGCCCGACGGCGTGGCCCGCTTGAGCTTCTCGACGATGCTGCCACCGTGATCGACGACGCCGGCCGCGACTTTGGTGCCCCCGACGTCAATCCCGATTGTCAGGCTCATCGTCCGCCCCTTCGCGAGGCGCGCCCGCCACCGGGAACCGGTCGGCGGGGAACCGGTCGGCGGGGTAGGCGTCAGCAGGGAAGCCCGACGCGCGGCCGCCGCGCTGTCCCATCGACACGGCGGCCTCGAACGCGGACATGGCCTCCTGCACGGCCGCGGCGACCACGTCGCTCGCGCCGGCCAGCTGCCCGCCGACGCTGGGCGCCGATTCGCGGATCTTGCGGGCGGCGCGGCACACCGGGCACCAGGCACACTCGGGCGCCTCGCCCGACGGATCGGGCGGCGGCTCGGTGGTGGCCACCTCCCAGACGTTCTCCCGTTCGGCCCGCCCCAGCCTGCTGCGGAATTGCCCGGTCAGCTCCTGGCGCACGTTGCGGGCGCTGGACCGGATCAGCCAGCGCTGGAACTCGGCGGTCAGGTCGCGGCCGGCGTCACGGCCCCGGCCAGTGTCCCGGCCGGACTCACGGCCCGACTCGCGGCCCGAG
>Ga0209275_10000674_pt1 | contig 13575 bp, 15 predicted proteins | sample HubBroMetageREF2_FD_188344 | JGI IMG/M metagenome (GOLD analysis project Ga0209275, IMG submission 188344) | Reference soil microbial communities from the Hubbard Brook experimental Forest, New Hampshire, USA - Hubbard Brook CCASE Soil... | ecosystem: Environmental > Terrestrial > Soil >... | reverse complement strand
AGTAGTGTCCGAACGCGGGAAAAACCAAGCGACCAGCACCGCTGCTGATGTGCATAAGCAGACCACTGCGCTGGCGACGCATATGCGGAAGCACCGCGCGATTCACGCGAACGGGTCCAAGGTAATTCGTGTCCATAAGCTTGCGAGCTTGTTCGGTGGTTGCGGCTTCGATCAGGCCGACAACGGGATAGCCGGCATTGTTAACAGCAACATCGATGCGACCGGCCTGCTTGACGATGGACTCGACGGCTTTATTGACCGAAGCGTCGTCGGTAACATCGAGTTCCACGATGTGAATATTTAGCGATTCCCTTTCCGCCAAGGCGCGAATTTCTGCGGCGTTTTTGGCATTGCGTCCGCCGGGATCACGCATTGAGGCGAATACGGTGTGGCCTTTACGCGCCAAGGTCTCGACGAAGAGTCTGCCAAATCCGGTGCTAGCACCGGTGACGAGTACGACTTGTTTGGATGCCATCGAAAGCGCTCCTTAATGAAGTCAGGCCGTTGCGTGGCTAAAGCCACGTACCCATAGGAAACCAGCAACGTGCATAGCGAATCTGCTGATGGGATTGGATGCTGAGAGTTCGGCCTGGGTGCATAAATTTCAGAGATACCCAAAAGAAAAAGGCTCCTGAAGGATACCAGGAGCCCCGTAAAGCCATGCGTAGAATTCAGAAATCGAGAAATTAGACGCTGAAGGAGCTGCCGCAGCCGCAGGTGCTCTTCACGTTGGGATTGTTGAACTTGAAGCCGGCGCCTTCGATGGTTTCGACGTAGTCGATTTCCACGCCATCGAGATACATCGAGCTCATCTGGTCCACGGCAACCTTAAGACCGTCGAAATCCACAACTTCGTCGGTGTCGTTGGTCTGATTTTCAAACGCCATGTGGTACTGGAAGCCAGAGCAGCCTCCGCCCACCACGGCCACGCGCAGAGCCGTTGGCGCTGGGCTTTGCATGCCCATGATTTCCTTCACTTTAGTTGCCGCAACGGACGTTAAGTTAATCATAATTCCTAGTGGCCTCCGCTCGCGGATTGCTCCGCAGAATCTCTACTTGGTCAGTATAGCATAGCCGGCAAAAGATGAAACTGAGTTGCAAAACGCTTTGTTTCTTGGTTACTTCCCTGCCCGTCCGTTTCGACAACGGCTAACGCATACCCTAGAATAGGATGCACCATGACCCATAAAGTTACGTTGTTACCTGGCGAAGGTATTGGTCCCGAAGTGTCTGCGGCGACCAGGCAGATTTTGGACGCGACTGGCGTGAAGATTGAGTGGGAAGAGCTTGGCGCGCGTGCGGAAAACACTGACAAGAGCACGGTGAAAGGCGCGGTGCTGAATACCGCCGCGATTGAATCAGTGCGCACAAATAAGGTCGCGCTGAAGGGACCAATGGCCACGGCGATTGCCGGTGGAGCGCCTAGCGTAAACGTGGCGTTGCGCAAGAGTCTGGAGTTGTATGCGAATCTGCGTCCGGTGAAGAATTTGCCAGGAGTGAAATCGCACTTCGATGGCGTGGATGTTGTGATTGTCCGGGAGAATACTGAAGATTTGTATTCGGGGCTGGAGCATGAAGTGGTGCCCGGGGTGGTGGAAAGCCTGAAAATCATCACGGAAAAGGCTTCAACCAAGATAGCCAAGTTTGCGTTTGAATATGCGCGGAAGAATGGCCGAAAAAAGATTCATGCGATTCACAAAGCGAACATCATGAAGCTAAGTGATGGGCTGTTTCTGCGTTCGGTGCGCGCGGTCGCAGAGAAATACAGCGATATTGAGTATAAAGAATTGATTGTTGATAACGCGTGCATGCAGATTGTAATTAATCCTGACCAGTTTGACGTGTTGTTGCTACCGAACCTGTATGGCGACGTGATGAGCGATCTGGCTGCGGGACTGGTCGGCGGGCTTGGCGTCGTGCCCAGCGGGAACATTGGTGATGACTGCGCGATCTTCGAAGCGGTGCACGGAACCGCGCCGGATATTGCGGGCAAAGGCCTGGCAAATCCTACGGCGCTGACGATGAGCTCGATTTTGATGCTGCAGCATCTTGGGGAACGTGCGGCGGCAGAGCGAATTGAAGCGGCGCTGATCAGCGTGTACCGTGAAGGCAAGCACGTGACGAAGGATGTTGGCGGGAAAGCGGGTACGCAAGAATTCATGGATGCGGTAATCGCGGCGCTGCCGAAGACGTAACGATCTTGTGACTTGCAGTTGGATGGGTTACGATTTTGGCGCATGAAGAAGAGCACAAAAAAGGCCAAAGTGCCAAAAACATCGAAAGCTATTAAGCCGAAAGTAGTGGAACCGGCCCCAGGCTCACTCGAGAGCATTTTCAAAGAACTGCAAAAGCTGCTGGTTCCGTATGCGCCGCCCTTTAAGCCAGGCGGAGGCAGTATCGATGGAAGAATGGACTACCATCTGGTGGTACCGCAGTCGGTGGTGATTCAAGGGTCGTACGGAAATAAACCCACGGAAATTGCCATGGCCAGCCTGATCCTGCAGAAAGATTTTGTGGGCTTTTATTTCATGCCGATTTATTTGAATCCGGAGTTGAAGAAGAATCTGGCGCCGACGTTATTGAAATTGTTGAAGGGCAAGACGTGTTTTCACGTGAAGAGCATTGATACGCAGTTGATTGAGGACGTGACGGCTGCGTTGGCGCTAGGGATGAAGAGTTTTAAGGATCGGGATTGGGTGTAGGTAGTTGGGCGCGGAGATAGCGCCATTGAGCGGGATTCGGGTTTGGCAATAATCGTCGTTGCAGCAAAAATTCCAAAAACGTGCCGCACCTACGGCGCTTTGCGTCGAGTGTGCTGTTTCGCAGTGCTTAGGCACTGGGCTAACTTATGTCGCGCCTCCGGCGCTGGTTGGTCAGCCCCTTACTAATCCCCGAGAGGTGTGGAGATCGAAGAGGGATTCCTCACGCCGTTCGGAATGACGGGTGGCTGATCGGATCGATTCAAGCGCGAGCACGTCAATGGGCGCATCAGCGGCACTTAAGACGAACGCGAATACATTGCGTTAGGACTTGGCGCGGGCGGCGATTGCGCGGATTTCCGGATTTTCTATTATGCGTTTGCGGAGGTTTTCGAGTGTGGCTTGGAGCATGGCGCGGCCTAGATCTTCGCCATGGACGTACAGCGACTTAAAGGGCTTCAAGAGGCGCAAGACTGGATAGATGAAACTAAAAATGCGCGGGAAACTGTGCGAAGGCGGAGTGTCGATGAAGGCGGGGCGCCAACAGTCGGCGCCGATTAGGTCCATTAGTTCGAGTTCGGTGCGGGCTTTTACTTGGGACCAGAACATGCGGCTGTCGGGGCGAGTTCCCTGCCCACTGATGTAGTGGAATGCGGCGTTGGGGCTGCGAGCAAGAAGGGTGCGCGCGGCGGCCAGCGTGAAGTCGTGAGTGATTTTCTGGTATTCGTCTTTGGAAACTTTGGTGATCGAGACGCCGAGACAAAAGAGGCAGGCGTCGACGTCTTCGAACTCCGTGGCGATCGCGGAATAGTCTCGATAATCGCTTTGCAGGATGTTGCGAAGTTTTGCTTGCGTGATGGTGAGTGGCTTGCGAGTGATGGCACGGACTTCAGCTACAACGGATGCTTTCAGGCAAGCGGTCAGGACTGCGCCGCCAGCCGCACCCGTCGCGCCGAATAGAAGTACCTTCATGGAAGATCAGATGCCCTGGAAATCATGGCTGGCACAGGATTGTACGTCGACTTGCCGGAGCGCCGAGTGGAATTAGTAGGCGTAGGCTTTGAGGAAGAGGAAGACGACTACGCCGGTGATGGAGACGTAGAGCCAGATGGGGAAGGTCCAGCGGGCGATTTTGCGGTGGATGGCAAAGCGTCCGGTGAGCGAGAAGAAGAATGTGGTGAGGACCATGGGCAGCGCGACGATGGAGAGGATGATGTGGCTGGCCAGGATGGACAGATACAAGGTGCGGACCGAACCGTGGCCGGGGAAAATCGTGTCGCCGTGCAGGGCGTGGTTGACGATGTAGCTGACGAGGAAAATGGAAGAGAAGACGAAGGCCAGCAGCATGCTGTTGCGATGCGCTTCCCGGTTGCCCTGCTTGATGAAATACAATCCGACGCAAAGCGCGATGGCACACAATCCGTTGAGGAGCGCGTTGAGAGCGGGCAGGAACATCCAGCGCCCGGCGAAGGCGGCGGAGGCATGGTGCGCGTAGAGCAGCCATAGGAGAAAAGTGACTGCGAGGCCGCTCACCACGACAATCGTCCCGATTACGGGACGCGGACTGAGTTGAGCCTGTTCCATCTGAATAATTAAAGCACGGATGGGTGATATCGGATATCAGGAAGCGTTAGCGCGGAAGCTTGTCGTACATCATCAGGCCCAAGAGGATCGGAATATGCATGACAGTGGCGTGCATGAGCCACTTGGCGCGCGTGTTGGTTTTGGAATTGGCGGCCCAGAGGCACACCTGAACGAGGCCGGTGCAGGTGACCAGCGCGCCAAAGAAATAAAGTACGCCAGCGAATCCCATAACGGCGGGCAACAGGCTGACGGCGACGAGCGAGGCGGCGTACAAAATAATTTGGCGGAAGGTGCGAGTGCCGTCTTTATCGACCACCGGTAGCATCAGGATTCCGGCGCGCGCGTAATCTTCGCGGTACATCCAGGCGATGGCGTGGAAGTGAGGAAACTGCCAGAAGAAAAGAATGGCGAAAAGTAGCCATGCGCCGGCATCGACTTTACCGGTGGCGGCGGCCCAGCCAATCATCGGCGGAATCGCGCCAGGAATGGCGCCAATGAAGGTGGCCCAGACGGTGCGCTTCTTGAGCGGCGTGTAGGCCAGCAGATAACTGAGACAGGTGATCAGTCCTAGGAAACAGGGCAACCAGCCTGCGGAGACATACAGATCGAGTGCGCCGGCGATGCTCAGCACGATGCCAAAGCGCAGCGCTTCTGCGGGAGTGAGTTGGCCGGTGGGCAGCGGACGCGAGGCGGTGCGTCGCATGTAGCGGTCGGATTCGCGTTCGATGTAGTGATTCAGAGCGGCGGTGCCGGCGGCAATCATCATGGTGCCGAAAACGACGTGCAGCATGTGCAGCCAGCCAACGGGGCCGCGTGCGCCCATGTAATAGCCCGCGCCGGTGGTCATCAGCACCAGGAATGACACGTCGGGCTTGGTGAGAGTGATGTAGGCGCTAAGCTTGCTCGGCTGCGTGAGCGTAGCAGTGCGGGCGTGAGACATTAAGCAGGCACCTCACCTTTGGTCGTGGCCAGCAGGACTTCCCTTCTGCGCGGCACGAGACGATAGCAAAGCAGAACAACGAAAATCGAAGTGGCGAAGAGCAGAGCGCCAACGACGGTGTGGATCACCGTGGAGAACACCATGAAGGCCATGGGTTGTGGCGCGTCGGCGGTGCTGATGCGTGAATAGAGAGCAAGCAGGCCGAGCAGAAGTTGCAGGCCGACTATGCCATGCAACAATTTGCGTGCACGGGAAATTTCTTTCACTTGGGGGAAGCGGCGGCGCAGTACGGCGGCGGTCCAAAGGACCATGCCGAGCACCACTACGGAGCCGACAATATGCGGCTTCAGGGAAATGTAGCCGTGACGAAAGCCGGCGCCTGCTAGAACTTGCAGGAAAACGACGGTGGCGTTGACGGTGACGATGGTGTGAAGCGGCGGAGTGCCTTGATCTTCATACTGCGGCAAGTTCTGCACCCACCAGCGGCTGGTGAAGGCGGCGATGCTGACCAGGATGGCGAACATGATTTGCGCTGTGCAGGCATGCATTACCGGTAGCCAGTAATGCAGGAGTTTCAGTACGGTCAAGCCGCCAAGCACGCCTTGAAATACGACGGTACCCACTGCGGCCAGGCCGAGATACTTCATCCAGGGGCGCTCTTCTTTGCGCCAAAGAGCGATGGCAAGAATGATGATGAAGAAGCCGAGGGCCGCGGCAATCAGTCGATGCGAATGTTCGTAGGCGATGCCGCCAACCATGGGCGGGTTGAGAGTGCCGTAGGAAAGTGGCCAGTCGGGAACGGCGAGCGCGGCGTCTTCCGAGGTGACTAAGGCTCCGGCGGTGAGGAGAAGGATAGTCCAAGCGACCAGAAAAAGGGCGAACTTATGGATGCGCGAATGATAGGTAGCTTTCATGAATTTCGGGCCCCATTCCCGAAATGCACATTATAGCGCAAGGGTGCAAACCCGGCTGCGCCAGGAGAACTCTGAACCGGAAGAGACTTTAGCAAGGAACGAAGAAAAGGAAAAGAGGATTTGCGGGGGCACATTTGCTTCATTTGCTATGGATTGGCCTTCATGAAGATGACGCAGTAGTCCTGCGTGGACCAATGGTCGATAACTTGGTTTACCTGCAAGCCTGCGGATGTCAGCTCGTCGACCATGACTTTCTTGGGGATGCCGTGGCCACCGCGATTCTTCGGAACTCCTTCCACGGGATCGAGATTGGCGAGTGGTGGGAAATCGATGATGGCCAAATAGGCTCCGGGCTTTAGCGAACGCACCAAATTTTTATTGAAGGCATGCGGCTGTGTCAGATGATGATAGACGTGGCGCAGAAAAATGGTGTCGCAGCAGTTTGGCGGAAGTTTTGGTTCATCCACTGTTCCTTCCACGATGGTTACGTTCTGAAGGTTGCGTTTCGCTACTTCCGCTCGGAGAGTCTTCAATTTTTCCTGGTCGATTTCGGTGGCATAGACCCGGCCCGACGGCCCCACCTTTTGCACGGCCGGAAAGCTGTACGTGCCGTCACCGGCGCCAACGTCGGCCACGATGGTTCCAGCCTTCCATTGGGTTAATTCTGCCAGGCGGGTGATCTCCTGGCGCTGGTCCGCGTCTGTTCCCAGGGCTGCAGATCCTAAAGAGCAGAGCAAGGTGAGGACCAGGCTCGCGATGATGCGCGACGACAGTCTGCGATTCATGATTGCTCCTTCCGTTACCCTAAAAGCTCAGACGGGCGCAATTCCCTTCTAACGATGCGGCTTGGACCCATCGAGATTAGACGCTGCGGAGCAGACTTGTGGTGTTATGTTTTGGCGAATGTCTGAGTCTGACAAAATTCCCTCGCAGGTCGGGAACGGACCGCTGGCGATGGGGGGAGATTGCCGCATTTCTCCGAGGGTTTGAGCTGACCAAGTAATAAAACAAGAATTGTTGCCAGTTCCCACTTTCCGGTAAGCGCTGCGGGCTCAAACGGTCGATGCAACACCATCAGGTACAAATCTGTTTTCAAAGATGGTGTTTATGAAACAAAGGAGACGGTTTGGGGTTTCGGCGGAGCAGAATGTCCTCACAAAAACACAGCCATTGCCGGTTGTGGCTCGTACCGGCCTGCTGACTTTTCCTAAGTGTTCAATCCCGACGCGATAGCCCGTATAATTCCGGTACGATCCTGTGGGGTAGTCGCGTCGCGAACGATTTCTTTAATGCCGCTTTTCTACGACGCAAGTGGGAAGCTCATTAGGAAAAACATCGTCTTCTCCCCAAAAAGTTTGCAGCTGAGAGGAACATGAAATGAAATTACAGAAATCCCTGCTCGTTTTTGGTGTGATTGGTACGCTGCTTGGTTTCCTGACGGAAAGGGCGCGGGCACAGAACGGGGCGGTTAGTACTCAACAGGGTGTGTCCAACAAACGAGATGGGCAACACGATTTTGACTTCCTCGTTGGCACTTGGAAATTCCACCTGAAACGATTGAAACGGCGGTTAGTCGGCTCCACGGAATGGGTGGAATTCGACGGGACCACGGTCTGTCGGAAGGTCTTAGACGGTCGTGCGGAGGTGGAAGAAATGAATGTCGAAAGCGCGGACAAGCACACACACATCCAAGGATTGGCGCTGCGTCTTTACAACCCGGAGGCCCATCAGTGGAGCATTTACTGGGTTAACGGAGCCGATGGAATTCTAGAACCAAATCCCATGGTTGGGGAGTTTAACAACGGACGAGGGGAATTCTATAACCAACAAGTCTATGAAGGTAGAGCGATCTATGCCCGATTCGTCTGGTCAGGCGTCAACACGAATTCGCCACACTTCGAGCAGTCGTTTTCTACAGACGGGGGAAAAACGTGGGAAACGAACTGGATAACCGACCAGACTAGAGAGAAGCCGTAGAGGGAACACCGATAACGCTCTGCCGGATTAGTCGCCTCATCGGACATTGAGGCACGTGTCCGATAACGGCACGGATTACCGGACATCTTGCTCACAGTACCTCAACCGAATTGGTCTGGCGGGCAGGGATGAAAATGATGAAAATCTCCCTTCTTGTGCCAGACCCCACACAAGCATAGAATCTCACGCAGAATTTCCATCCGCGCATGGTTAGGTAACGCAGTTTGGAGTAGACCCATGCGATTCCTTCCTCGTAGTATCCGGAATACATTCCTGAGCGCTGTTGTAGTGTTGGCGTGCCTTGCTTTGGCGTCTTGCGGCGGCGCTACCTGTGTCGCCGGTATTTTCGCCAATGGCAACGGCGTCATCTTCGTTAAGAACTCAACTCCGCCTCCCGCCTGCCCTCTTTCGACGGGCATGGGCATGATGAACGTCACCGCTGCCAAGTCACAGATTTGCGAATTTTGCACTGCCTCCAGCCGACCGGAACATATTTTCGTAACCCTCAAAAGCATTCAACTTCATTCCGTTTTTCCCGACTCTCCAGACAATCCCCAATGGCTCGCCCCGCAACTCCTTCGTGAATCGCGCCAAATCGACCTGCTCTCCGATTCGACCCCGGAAATTCTCGTTCAAAGCGCATCTGTTCCCGCAGGCACGTACCGTGAACTGCTCCTTCAATTCCTGCCTGAGGCTCCCGCCGACCTTGATGCGCTACCCGCCGAAAATTCCTGCGGCCACAACCGCCGAAATTGCATGCTCATGGCTGACGGCCGCGTCGAGGAGCTCCATTTCACGGGCAACGGCGACTCGCCTGAACTTCTTCTGCCCTTGCAATACAACGGAAGCAGCGCACTCGCTGTCGTGCCCGGCGCAAAAGTCGATCTACGGTTCACGCTGCAGCCGCAGCAGGTCTTCGCCGACTCCCCGTCGGAAGGTTGGCAGATCCACTATGTCCTTGTAGGCGGTGCTTTAGTATCGAGGTAGCAGTGGTCCCTCACGTAGCTCTCGATTTCAAATGTTCACTGAATAATGTTCGCGGGTTCTCGCGGATTGCCGTCTCATCGACCCGGTTAGTCAGCCCTCGCAGTCACGCGCCTAGGCGATGGCGGAGGAGTGGGTGGAGGGTTCGGCGGGGACTTCTACGGCGCGGAGGACTAGGTCTTTCAGCGCGCTGATGAAGAGCGGGGAGTCGCCGACGGCGGGCATCATGCGGAAGCGCTCGATGCCGGCTTTTTTGGCGTCGGCGCGGCCTTCGATGTTGATTTCGTGCAGGGTTTCGATGTGCTCGGTAACGAAGGAAATGGGGACGACCATCATTTCCTTGACGCCTTCGTGGCCGAGTTTTTCCAGCGTGCCGACGAACGAGGGCTCGAGCCACTTTGCGGGGCCGACTTTACTTTGGAAGCAGAGCAGATGCGTCTTGGGCCAATTGGCATATTTCTGCGCGCCGAGTTCGCAGACCAGACGAACCGTTTCTTCGATGTGGCGCGGATAAGGATCGCCCTTTTCGACCAGGCTCATGGGCAGGCCGTGGGCGCTGAAGACCAGATGGATGCGCGAGCTGTCGGGAAACTGGCGCAGGCACTTGCCGATGTTTTGCGTGAGGGCCTGAATGTATAGCGGATGGTTGAAAAAGTGTTCGATCGTGCGCTCGGGAAGCGCGTCGACCGGCTCTCCATAGACGCGGCGCCATTCTTTCAGGCTGCTGAGCGTGGTGGCGTAGGAATAGTGTGGGTAGAGCGGCAGAAGGACCAACTCGTCGAGGTTGGCAGTCTTGCGCAGCGAGTCTACCGCTTCTTCGGTGAGCGGCTTCCAATAGCGCATGGCGGTGACAGCGACGGGATCGATGTAGGGCTCAAGAGCGGCGACGAGCTTGCGGCGCTGGCGCTCGGTAAGAATGCCGATGGGCGAACGGCGGCCGATTTGGCCGTAGCGCTGAGCGACGGGGACGCAACGCTTCTTGGCGATATAGCGAGCGAGAGGCTTGCGAATGAAATTGAGTGGGCCGAGCGGGATGATGTCTGGATCGTAGAAAAGATTGCGCAGGAAGGGCTCGACGGTCTCGAGAGAGTCGGGTCCACCGAGTTGGAAGAGCACGATGCCGACACGTTTTTTTCTGTTACTGCTCAAGGTGTTTCCTTTTCTTTCAATCAGAAGAACGATTAACGCCGTCGGATACAGTGTAAACCAGTGAAAGAGAGATTCCTCACTCCGTGGACTCCGTTCGGAATGACGGACTTAAGAGAATCAGGAGAAACCCAAGACCCACACGCAATGGCGGCGTATGGGGCACCCGACGGCGAGCCCCAAGAGCAACCCAAGAGCACAGCCAGGAATGGCTGTGCTACGGGGAAGCTTGCGGGACTGGGGCACAACATGTTGTGCCCTTACTTGCGGGTTACGGAATTTTTCAGGCGCTCGATCTCGGTGCGAAGATCGGAGGTGCGCTTGGCGATGCTGACGTAGAACAGGAAGAATACGCCCCAGCCGATAATGTATGCGGCGAACACGCTGTTGAGATTTTTCATAGAGCCTCCGCTTCACGCTGCAGGACGTCGACTTCGGATTTCATTTTTTCCAGGCCGTAGCGTTCGACCAACAAGAACACGGTGAGCACGTGCATGGCGAACACCGAAAAGAAAAAGACTTTGTTCATCGTGGGATCGAGTCCGGAGCCAGGGCCGCCCATGATTACCGGCGCGGGATGCTGCGTGCGCCACCAGCGAATCGCGCCAAAGACTAGCGGCACATCGATGAACGCGAACACGCCGAAGAGCGAGCTTAGGAGGGCGCGGCGATCGGGTTCTTCGACCAGGGTGCGCAGCAGCAAGTAGGAAACGTACAGCAGCCAGAGAACGAAGGTTGAGGTCAGGCGCGCATCCCAAGTCCAATAAATTCCCCAGGCAGGTTTGGCCCAGATGGGGCCGGTGATGAGTACAACGGTGGTGAGCACCAGGCCGACTTCCGCGGCAGCCACACCCAGCCAATCGTATTTCTGTTCGCGCTTCCAGATATAGAGAAGATTACAGATGAAGCAAACCAGGAACGCGTCCATGCCGGCCCACGCGCTGCCCACGTGAAAATAAAAAATGCGCTGCACGACGCCCATGGTGCGTTCTTCAGGAGCGATGTAGAAAGAGGCGTAGGCCGCTGCAATCACCAGCAGGATAGCCAGGGCGCCCAGAAGCACTCGTTTACCCATCGCGATTCACTCCTCCAAAAGATATTCGCCGAACATCCATAGAGCTGTCAAAAAAACCAAGTCGAAAACGGCCAAAAAGCCAATTCCCTTCCATTGCATGACCGGATCCCGATCCAGAAGGCCGACGGTGACTTCCGCGCTGGCGACCAACACCGGGGTCAGAATTGGCAGGAGCAATAGTGGGAGCAGAAGTTCGCGCATGCGCGCTTGCGCCGAAATGGCGGAGAGCGCGGTGCCGGCTACGGAGATGCCGAGGCTGCCGAGGAACAGGACGAGTAGCAGCCAGTGGAAGGTGGGAAGAATCGGCACGTTGTAGAGCACGGCGAAAACCGGGAGCATCAGCAGTTCGGTGAGCATCAGGAACAGAGTATTGGCCACGAGCTTGGCGAGAAAAATGGCGAAGGGGTCGGAGATGGCCAGACGCAGAGAGCTGAGCGTGTCGTTATTTTGCTCACGAAGAAAACAGGGTTGCAGCATCAGGGATGCGGCGAAAAGAAACGCCAGCCAGAGCAGGCCGCCACCGAAGCGCCGCGATTCCGCGGTGGTGGGATCAAAGGTGAAGCTAAAGAGGACGACGACCATCAAGATGAACACGATCGTGGTGGTGAGAAGTTCACGGGAACGGAATTCAGTGCGAAGTTCTTTGCCGAGCAGGACCGAGGTGTTGGAGAGCAGGCTCATGGAGGTGGCTCAGGCGTTCCCAAAAATCAGAATGGAGTGAAGTGATGCGCCGGACTGAGTATCAGCGATGACTGCGCCGGCATCGAGACGAACGGCGCGGGTGGCCAGAGCGGAAATTTCCGATTCGCCGTGCAGACTCATGACTACGGTGCAGCCCGCTTGGTTGAGCTGCTGCAAGGAACTGGCCAGCCAGGTGATGCCGATGGGGTCGAGGCCGGTGGCAGGCTCGTCGAGAAGCAGCACGGATGGCTTGTGGATCAAGGCGCGGGCGATAGCGATGCGTTGCCGCATACCGCGCGAAAAGGTGCGCACTGGAGAGTCGCGGCGCGCATAGAGGCCTACATCGCGCAGCAAGTCCTGGGCGCGCGCTTCCGGCTGCTCGACATTTTGCAGCTTGGCGAAGAGGATCAGATTTTCTTCGGCGGTGAGTTCGTCGTACACCATGGTGGTGTGCGCCACGTAGCCAGGACGACCCTGCCGTGCGTCGTCGTGATTGGCGGAGTTGGTCTTCACGCCGGGAAAACTCAGTTTGCCAGCGGTGGGGCGAACGATTTGCGCGGCGATGCGCAGCAGAGTGGTTTTGCCGGAGCCGTTGCGTCCCGCCAGCACCACACATTCGCTGGGCGCGATTTCAAAGGAAACGCGACGCAACGCGTACAGTCCGCCATAGCGTTTATCGATGTTCTCGAAACGCAGTCCAGTTGGCGGTACTTTTAGCGAGGTCACAGGGTTAGTTCCGGGCGGATTCAAGGGAGCGCTCAAGCCGCCATCCGCATCTGCTTCGGATGCGTAAACGTGTTAGCCGCGCACCAGGTCGCGCAGCAGCTTTTCCATTTGTGCGCGTTCGCGTGCATAGTCTTCTTCGGAAATGGTGCCGGCTTGCCGCCGCAATTCCAGGCGGAAAATAGAATCTTTCAGCGAGTCGAGGCTGCTGGATACCTGCTGATTCACAGCGGCGACCGTCGTTGCCGGAGCAGCCGGCGGCGTCGCAACGGGCGCGACCGGAGGCGCGGGCTTAGCAGGCGGAGGCGGCTTCACTTTGTTGGCTCTCGGAGGCGGGGGAGGAGCCATGTGCTCCACGTCGGGCTCAGTAGCCGGCGACACGACGACTTGTTTGCGCGAAAGCAGAATCGCGCCCATAGCGAAGAGAGCCGCGAGTCCGCCCAGCAAATACCATTTGAAGTCATCGAGCCGGCCAGGAATTGCGGAGATGTCGCCGCCACCGGTACGCGAATTCCCTTCCTGTGGCGGCATGCCGCCCTGCCCTTGGCCACCGCCGCCAGCGTCAGCGGCTTGTGGCGCGGCGGTGCCAGAGATATTTACCGTGAGGGCAGATTTCGCAGGGATCGCCGGGTGCAGGTAAACCATCATGCCCTGCTCCTGCCCACCGGGCTGCAAACCATCGGCGGCGACGGTGATGCCCGGAGGCGCGACCAAAAGCATTTTCACGTTTTCGTAGGTGGCCGGCAGTTTTATGGTGGCGCTGCCGGTGTACGGAAGTTCGTAGGACAACCGAATGCTGGTTTCACCGGGACGAAAAGCGTAGGCGATAGCGTTCAGGCCCTTCCCTTTTTC
>Ga0209275_10000672_pt1 | contig 13589 bp, 10 predicted proteins | sample HubBroMetageREF2_FD_188344 | JGI IMG/M metagenome (GOLD analysis project Ga0209275, IMG submission 188344) | Reference soil microbial communities from the Hubbard Brook experimental Forest, New Hampshire, USA - Hubbard Brook CCASE Soil... | ecosystem: Environmental > Terrestrial > Soil >... | reverse complement strand
ATTCCCGCAGATCGCGCTCGTGACGCCGCTGTTCAACATCGAGCGGGCGCTGGGCCTGTTCAACACCTGGCCCGGGCTGATCATCCCGTACATCGCGTTCGGCCTGCCGCTCGCCATCTACGTCCTGTCGGCGTTCTTCCGGGAGATCCCGTGGGAGCTCGAGAAGGCGGCCTACGTCGACGGCGCCACACCGCTCCAGGCGTTCGTTAGGGTCATCGCCCCGCTGGCGGCGCCGGGCATGGTCACCACCGCGATCCTGGTGTTCCTGGCCTGCTGGAACGACTTCCTGTTCGCGATCTCGTTCACCTCGACGATCAGCTCGCGGACGGCTCCGGCCGCGATGGAGTACTTCAGCGGCAGCTCACAGTTCACGGTCCCGACCGGCCCCATCGCCGCCGCAGCGTGTGTCATCACCATCCCGATCATCGTCTTCGTGCTGTTCTTCCAGCGCCGGATCGTCGCCGGCCTGACGTCCGGCGCGGTCAAGGGTTAGGAGAGAGAAGTGGCTGAGATCATCCTGGACCACGTCACCAAGCGTTACCCGGACGGCGCGCTGGCGGTCCAAGACTTCACTATGGACATCGCGGATGGCGAGTTCGTGATCCTGGTCGGCCCGTCGGGCTGCGGCAAGTCGACCACGCTCAACATGATCGCCGGGCTGGAGGACATCAGCGAGGGCGAGCTGCGGATCGGCGGGCGGGTAGTGAACAACAAGTCGCCCAAGGACCGCGACATCGCGATGGTGTTCCAGAGCTACGCGCTCTACCCGCACATGACCGTGCGGCAGAATATGGGCTTCGCGCTGAAGCTGGCCAAGACGCCGCAGAACGTCATCGACGAGAAGGTCGAGGAGGCCGCCAGGATCCTGGACCTCACTCAGCACCTGGACCGCCGGCCGGCCAACCTGTCCGGCGGCCAGCGGCAGCGGGTCGCGATGGGACGCGCGATCGTGCGCGACCCGGCGGCGTTCCTGATGGACGAACCGCTGTCGAACCTGGACGCGAAGCTCCGGGTGCAGACGCGCACCGAGATCTCACGGCTGCAGCGGCGGCTCGGCACGACGACCGTGTACGTCACGCACGACCAGACCGAGGCCCTGACGCTCGGCGACCGGGTCGCGGTCATGCGCAGCGGCCTGCTGCAGCAGGTGGCGTCCCCCAAGGAGCTCTACGACACCCCGGTCAACCTGTTCGTGGCCGGCTTCATCGGGTCGCCGGCGATGAACTTCGTGGGCGGCTCGATCGAGGACGGCAAGCTGCACACCAGCTTCGGCGACTTCACGATGAGCGACCAGCTGCGGCGCGAGGTGGAGTCCGAGGGAACCGGGCGCGAGGTCATCGTGGGCGTGCGGCCGGAGAACTTCGAGGACGTGGCGTTTGTGTCGGCGAGCCACCGCGCGGAAGGGATCACGTTCCACGCCACCATCGACGTGCTCGAGTCGCTGGGGTCCGACGTATTCGTCTACTTCACCCGCGGCCGCGACCAGGGCGGCGTGGCCTCCGCCGAGCTCGAGGAGCTGGCCCAGGATGCGGGCCGCGGGGACACCGGCGGCTCCGGCGACACCATCGCGGCCAGGCTCGACGCCGAAACCCGGATCCGCGAGGGCCAGGACGCCGAGCTCTGGGTCGACGGCCGGTCGATCCACGTGTTCGACCCGGCATCCGGCCGGAACCTGTCGCTGGCCGTCAGGGGCAACGACGGGGCCGCGGTGATCCGCCCCGCCAGCCCGTCCGCCAGCCCGTCCGCCGACACGGCGGCGGGCGCGGGAGGCCAGCCGGCCGCCACCGATACCGGCTCCGGCGAGCCGGTCTCCGGGGCCGGATCAACCGGGTCGACGGGGGAGGCTACCTGATCTTCCGCCGTAGCCGCTCGATGATCTCGTCGTTCCAGTCGTGCGTCATGATGAGCCGGTACCGCTCGGCCGCGACCCGCATATAGGCCTCTGCCTCGGTCCGCGAGCCGATCAAGTCGGCCGCGCGCATCATGCGCACGACCGGAACGTACTCGTCGGTGTACCAGCGCCGCGCAACCGCGGCGCGGTCCAGGAACTTGCCCTTGTCCTGCATGTACCGGAAGCCCCAGGCCTCCACGGCCTCGCCGAGTTCCGCGTACGACCAGGGGTCGGTCACCGTGATCTTTGCCATGTCCGCCGCGGGCAGCGGCACCCGGGCATGGAAGATCCGCTCGTAGCTCCGGACCAGCAGGTCCCGCCGGCCGCGGATGCCCGTGGGCGAAATCTGGGTCAGCACCTCGGTCACGTACGCCTCGATCGTGGTGGCGCCGGTCGCGATCGCGATCGAGACCCGGTGATGGCCGTCGATCACGAAGTGCATGTCGCCGACGCGGTACACCTCGATCGGCGGGATCGGCTCGCCGCGCCGCTGGGCGAGCGCGAGCCGCTCCCACCGTTCCCGCACCCGCCCGTTGGTCGGCCGGAACCGGCGGTCGAAGTCGCGGCTGGAGTCGACGGTGCCGACGATCGTGTCTAGCCGGATGGTCTGTAGGCCGAGCCGCCGCTCGCCGCGCATCCCAAGTGCGGCGACGACCTCGTCGAACGGCAGGATGACATTGACGTCGTCCGGCCCGCGGCGCAGCCGCTGGGCGAGCCGGGACAGCACCTGGCGGCGCCGGGCGCGAAGGAAGTCGTTCTCCACGTCGGCTCTGGGGAACCCGGTGTCAGCGGGCATCGTGCCGACCCTGCTCTCGCGCGCCGTGCAACATCTTCGCCTCGCCGGTGCCCGGCTCTATCTCGAGCAGGTGCCACCCGGTGACGTTGCACACCACGGTGCGCCCGATCCGGCCGGACTCGGCCTGCACGCCGTAGGCACGCACGGGATGCACGTGGCCGTGCAACAGGGCCGCCGGGCGGAGGACCGCGGTCAGGCTGTGCAGCGCAGTGAACCCGCGGTGCGGGGGATCGTCGCCGTCCCCGACGCCGCGCGGCGGGGCATGGGTGAGCAGCAGGTCCACGCCCCGGCCGTCGCGCTGCCTCCGCCACCGGGCCGCGGCCCGCAGCGCGAGTGCGCGGCGGGCCTGCTGCCGGTCGGTGTACTGGTTGGGTCCGTCGCGGTAGCGCAGGCACCCGCCGAGCCCGGCCAGCCGCAGGCCGGCCGCGTCGACGACGTGCCCGTCGGCGTTCACCGCGCCGGCCGGCCACGGCTCCCCGACCGGCATGCCGGCCCGGAGCGTCAGGCCCGCGCGGGACGACCGGTACCCGGACAGGTCCGGGTCGTGGTTGCCGGGAACGAACACCAGCGGAATGTCAAGGGCGTTCATGAGCGACCCCAGGTACTCGAACGGCAGATCACCGCAGGCCACAATCAGGTCGGCGCCGCGCGCCGGGCCCGGGTCGGCCGCGATCGCGTCGTCGACCTCGTCGGACACCGCGAGCACGCGAACCGGGGCGGGCACGGCGCGGCCCGCCATTCAGTACACGGCCGTTTCCCGGACGTCCAGGCCGCGCTGGCGCAGCTCCGCTTCCACGCGGTAGATCTCGGCCTGCGCCGCACGGTCACCGCCCGCCGGCGGCCTGACGTCGAGCCGCTCGCAGGCCGCGGTCAGCGCGTCGGTGTACGCGCCGCGCAGTGCCTGGACGCGATGGTGCTTGGCGGTCAGGCCGACCCTGGTCTCGGTGTCCTCGAGTTCCGCGCGCAGCCGGCGCAGGTCGGCCTCGAGCCGCTCGAGCGGCCTCGGCGGCGGGGCCTTGTACCGGGACTCGCGCAGCCACCGGGCCCCGCGCCACGCGCCGATCAGCGCGTACCCCGCCACGGGCATCAGCACGAGCGCGATGACGACCTCGACTACCCAGATCACCCGTCCAGTGTCGGCCGGGCGGAACAGTAAAAGCAAGCGGCAGACGGGCGAGCGTAGGCTCTGGGCGACCCTGGATCGGAGGCAGATGGACGAGAACGGCGGCAGGCAGCGGTGGTGGCACGGCGCGGTGCTCTATCAGCTCTACGTCCGGTCGTGGCTGGACACCAACGGCGACGGCTACGGCGACCTGCCCGGCATCATCGAGCGGCTCGACTACCTTTCCTGGCTTGGCGTCGACGGCATCTGGCTGTCGCCGACGATGCCGTCCCCGGACCAGGACTGGGGTTACGACGTCTCCGACTACCTGGGCGTGCATCCCGAGCTGGGCACGCTGGCGGATCTCGACCGGCTGATCGCCGACGCCGGCGCGCGCGGCATGCGGGTACTGCTCGACCTGGTGCCCAACCACACGAGCACCGCGCATCCGTGGTTCGTAGACGCCGCGACCGGCCGCGATGCCGAGTTCCGCGATTACTACGTGTGGGCCGACCCGGCGCCGGGCGGCGGGCCACCGAACAACTGGCTCGACGCTACCGGGCAGTCCGCGTGGGCGTGGCACGAGCCGACCGGCCAGTACTACCTGCACCTGTTCCTGGACAGCCAGGCCGACCTGAACTGGCACGAGCCCGCGGTGCACCGGGAGTTCGATGAGATCGTCAGGTTCTGGTTCGACCGGGGCGTCGCCGGGTTCCGCATCGACGTGGCGCACGGCCTGTACAAGGACGCGGAGCTGCGCGACAACCCGCCGGCGGCCACCACGGACCCGCTCGGAGGCCGGTTCGGCCAGGAGCAGACCTACAGCGCGAACCGCCCCGAGACCCACGCCGTCTTCCGGGACTGGCGGAAGATCGCCGAGAGCTACGAGCCCCCGCGGCTGCTGCTCGGCGAGACCTGGGTGCGGGATGTGTCCAGCCTCGCCGGTTTCTACGGACACAACGACGAGCTGCAGCTCGCGTTCAACTTCCCGTTCGTGTTCGCGCGGTTTGCCGCGCAGGATCTGTCCGGGGTCGTCGGTGCGACGATCGCGAGGCTGCCCGCCGGTGCCTGCCCAGTCTGGACAGCCTCCAACCACGACGTCGGCCGGTTCCCGACCCGCTGGTGTGGCGGAGACGAGCGCAAGGTCAGGCTTGCCCTGATGGTGCAAGTCACCCTGCCGGGCACGACCGTCCTCTACTACGGCGACGAGATCGGGATGACCGACGTCAGGATCCCGGTCGAGCTGCGCCGGGACCACATGTCGCGGCAGGGGACCGGCTGGGATGGCAGCAGGGACCGGGGCAGAACGCCAATGCAGTGGGACGCCTCGCCGTCGGCCGGCTTCACCGCCGAGGGCGTGACGCCGTGGCTCCCGGTCGGCGACGCCGCCGCCTGCAACGTCGCCGGCCAGCGCGACGATCCGGCATCCGTGCTCCGGTTCTGCCGCAGCCTGCTCGCGCTGCGCCGCGCCGAGTTCCGCGGCGCGATCGTTCCGTACGAGCTGCTGACGGGCGATGGCGGGCTGTGGGCCTACCGCGCCGGCCCGCTCACGGTCGCGGCGAACCTATCCGATCAGCCCGCCGTGCTGGCCGGCCCGGCCGGCCAGATCCTGCTGAGCACCGTGGGGGAACCGCCGGCACCCGGCGCACCGCTCGGCCCGTGGCAAGGACTCATAGCCAGAACGTGACGCCAGCCGCCGGTTCACGCCGGGCCGAGCAGCTTGGCGCGCAGCGCGGCGACTTCGTCCGGCCCGAATCCGTGGTCGGCGAGCCAGCCCGCCGCCCCGCCGTAGCGCACGTCGAGCTGGTCAAGGAAGGCGGCCATGGTCTCCGGCCGCGGCGCGTCGGCCGCGGCGTCGGACCTGCTGCTGATGTCCGCCGCGTACGTGTGTGACGCGCGCAGGCGGTCCAGGATCGCCTCGATGCGCTCCGCGCTGGCCGCGTAGTCGGCGACCACGGCCTCCCTGACAACCCCGGCGGCGGTGAGTGCCAGCGCCACCACCACGCCGGTCCGGTCCTTGCCGGCGGCGCAGTTCACCAGCGCCGCGCCGGGCGCCTGGACGATGCTGCGCAGCGCCCCGGCCACCTGATCAGGCCGGTCCTCGAGGTAGCCCAGGTAGTAGCCGCACCTGACGTCGTCCGGGTACCGGATGAGGGCTCCGTCGTACCGCAGCACGGCCAGCGCGTCGGCCGCAACGTCGGTGGCCGAGCCGGCCTCCGGCAGCACGGAGTGATGCGCGTGCCGGAGCGACCCGACCCGCGTCAATGGTCCCGGGCCCTCGGACTCGACCTCCGCCGGGGCGCGCAGGTCGACGATTGTCGTCACGCCTACGTCGTCGACCAGCAGCTTCACGTCGGCCGGCGATAGGCCCTGCAGATTGTCCCCGCGAAGCAGCCGGCCCGCCAGCGTGGTCCGGCCGTCATCGGTTTCCAGCCCGCCGAGGTCGCGGACGTTGACGGCGCCATCGAGTTCGATCCATCGCACCCGTTCATCCTCGCTGGCGCCACCCAGCAGACCAACGGCGGCCTGTGCTTTTCGGTAACTATCCATCCTCTCGCGGCTCGCCGTTCACCGGTGTCACGGCCGTCACGGGTGTCAGAACGCGCCGGTGCCGTCCGGGGTGCCCATGCCGGTGGGGGCGTCGTAACCCTTCTTGGCCACGCACAGGTAGTCACGGCCGCACGTCGCGCCGCCCGCGCCGTTGAACCAGTCGTTGTTGCCCTTGGTGACGTCGAACAGCGACCCGGCGTGTGCGTACGCGTAGCCGAGCGGGACCGTGGCCGCGTTGCCGGCCAGCGCGTACACGCCGGCGATCAACGGCGCGGCCACGCTGGTGCCGCCGACGGTCAGCCAGCCGCCCTCGAGCTTCTCGTAGATCGGGATGTTCCAGGCGACGGCGGCCACGTCGCCGACCGTGCGCATGGCGCAGTGCGTGTCGTGCTGCCAGGCGGGCTTGGCCACGTACGCCGAGCAGGCGCTGCCGCCCGCGCCGGCGAAGTTGTTCCAGACCTGCTCGCTCCAGCCCCTCGCGTTGCTGGCCTTGGCCAGCTCCGTGCCGCCGACCGCGGTGACCGTGGTGAGGTTGGCCGGGAAGTTCGCCGCCGTGAACCCGAAGTCCCCGTTGGCGACGACGATCACGTGACCGGGATGGTCGTAGTCGGCGGCGTAACCCTGGCTGAAGGCGGACTCCTGCGTGCCGAAGCTGTCGGAGATCACCTGCGCGCCCAGCCGCGCCGCGGTGTTCTCGGCGGTGGCCAGGCTGGCGACGCCGTCGTTCCTGGCCTCCACGACGAGGATCTTGCAGTGCGGGCAGGCCGCCGACACCATCGAGACGTCGAGCATGGTCTCGACGTCCCATCCCGAGGGCACCGCGGAGGCGGGCAGTGGCCCGGCGTTGCCCTTCTGGTTGACCACCCGCAGGCACCCCGTCGATTCCTTGCACGCGCCGAGCCCGTAGTGGCTGCGGTAGATGGCCAGGTTCGCGGCCAGTTTCGGGGTGCGGAAGGCCTCCACCACCGCCACGGTCTCATGCGGGTTGCGGCGGGTCGGCAGCTTGTAGGCTGCCGCGATGTCGGCCGGGCTCAGGCCGACCGGACGGGACGCGGCGCCGCGGACCCCGGCGGCGATCGCCGCGTTCACCCCGCGCTGCCGCGCGAACAGGGCGAAGCAGCGTTCATCGCCAGCAGGGGCGTGCGGGCACGCCGCCTGCATCGCGCTCCCACCTTGGGCTGCGGCCTCACCCCGGGCTGGGGCGGCGGTGCTGGCACCCGCTACGGCGGCGCCGGCCAGGCCGAAGGACACGATCGCGGCCGCGGCCACGGCGAACACGTTGCGCAGGTTCATCGACGGGCTCCAGCCTGGGTCAGGCCGCGGTCTTGTAGCCGCGGGTGATGGTCTCGTTGATCTGGTCGCCCGCCGCGTCGGTGGCATTCACCCGCAGGCTCACAAAGGCACCGGGCGGCGCGGTGAACGTCACGTTGAACAGGCCCCCACCCGCAGCAGTCACCGCGGCGGGCTGCCAGGTCGTGCCGCCGTTGACCGACACCGCCACGGTCGCACCGGTGATCCTGGACGCCGGGGCAAGCTGCAGGTGCCCAACCGTGAGCTGGATCTGCTGCAGCCCTGGCGGGGCGACGCCGTCAACGGCCATCCCGCTCACGTCGTACCGCAGGGTCATCATCCGCTGCACGGCACACCGCTGCGATCCGTCGATGCAGATCCACCCGGCCGGGAGCGTGGCGCCCGGACGGCGGGCCGTGTGCCACGTCCACACGGTCCGGCTCGCCGTGGACAGGTGGTAGAGGCGGCCGGTACGCGTCGCGGTCAGCACGAACCTGATCACCCCGGGCTTGCTGCCGAGCCTGGCCTGCAGGAACAAACTGGAAGCGCCTTCGGCCAGTGCGGCGGCGTTACCTCCGGCGATCTTCTTGCCGTTCTCCCGCAGCAGGTAGCTGCCGGAGAACGAGCCCACATTGCCGAAGATGCCGGGGGAGAACCCGCTGCCGGTGTGCCCGGCGGTGTTGTCGCTGAACGGGGTGACGACCAGCGTCAGCGTGTTACCGGTCCGGCTGGCCGACGGCACCTCGAGGAACGGGTTGGCCGCGCCGACCAGGTTGGCGTCGGGCCCGGGGTGCAGCGGGTAGGCGTTCCAGTTCTGCGTTGCCGTCTCGCCAGGCGAGAACGTGCGGGCCGAGTCGTTCTGGCCGCCGGACAGCGTCGAGTACAACTGGAAGTACGCGTTGAGCCACACCAGCGACGGCCCGGCGGAGAAGTTCTGGTCCAGCTCCTGGGGCAGCCCGAACGGGAAGATGTCCGAGGAGATCAGGCCGACCTCCTGGAACCCGAAGATGCCGAGCGGTTCCCAGCCCCCGATCGAGCCGCCGTCCTGGAAGTAGCCGGAAGTGATGGTGGCGGTGTTGGCCGGGGTCACCACGTAGCGCTGCGAGCCGATGACGCCGCCGGCCCCGGCGAACACCAGGTTGTAGTCGGCCCGCGGGCTGGCACCCTTCGGCGAGGTCAGGTACCCGGTCACGGCGGTCTGCAGCGTGCCGACCGTCGGTGCCTGCGTTGTCTCGTTGGTCCAGAGCGGCACGTTGCCGGCGTCGAAGCCGTCTTCGAGCAGATCGCCGTTGCCCGTGGTCCGGTAGATGGTCAGCGTGGCGTCCTGGGTGACCGTGGGCTGCGGCGTCACCATCTGGACCTGATCGGTGGCGGTCGGCTCGTCCACGGCTACCGTGGTGTCGCCGGCCACCGTGAACTGCGGCAGGGTCACCGTGCGGAAGCCGGTGAACGTCGTGCCGGAGATGTCGAAGAACAACCCGATCGCCGTGTAGTTGCCCGCCGGGACGCTGAACTTCACCGAGCCGTCGTCGAAGACGTTGGTCGTCTCCACGGGGTCGCCGAACTTCAGCAGGTTGTCCACGTTGAACACGCTGACCAGGTCGCCGGTGTCCGGCTGGCCCGCGAGGTTGGTCCCGGTCACGGTGAGTGTGTGCATCACGAAATGTGGCCGAGCCGCGGCGCCCGCCGCCTTGCCGGGCAGGCCGATCGACACCCCGTTGGCGAAGATGCCGTCGGCGCCGTAGCTGCCGCGAGCATGGTCGGCCACGAACTGCCGGGCCAGCGCCGCGCCGAACTTGGCCGCGGACGCTGCCGTGAGGTAGCCGCGCGCGGTGCCGCCGCGGGCACTGGTGATCGTCACCCCGGGCAGCTTGGGGGTTCGGCCGTGGTAACCCACCTGGACCGGCAGCCTGCCCGCCGACTCCGCCCCGGCCAGCGAGCTCAGCTCGAACAGGGCCGGGCTCAGCCCCCGGTTCAGGTATGGCAGCGCGTCGGCCGGGATCTGGAACGCCTTACCGGCGAGGTCCAGCCGGACCATTGCCCCGCCGATGCCGCTGGCCGCCGCGCGGGCGACCCTGGCGACGACCCCGCCGGACCGGGTCGCGGAGACCGCCACCCGGTCGCCATTGATCAGCGTCAGCGTCCGCGGCTTGGTCGCTGCCGCGGACGCGGCAGCAGCGGCCGAACGCGGCGCCGACGCCGGGGCCGCTGACGCCGGGCCGATGACCAGGAAGGACGCCGTCGCGGTCGCAGCGGCGATCGCCATGGCCCGCCGCGCGGCCCGTTCACGCCTGTTGGCATTCATCTGTCTCGCTCCCCGCTCTCGGGCCGTGACACCGGCATCTGTCTCGCTCCCCGCTCGCCGGCCTCGCGCCGGCATCCGCCTGACTCGTTGGCCGCCGGCCACGACACCGGCGTCCGTCTCGCTCCCCGCTCGCCGGCCTCGCGCCGGCATCCGCCTGACTCGTTGGCCGCCGGCCACCACGCCGGCGTCCGTCTCGCTCCCCGCTCGCCGGCCTCGCGCCGGCATCCGCCTGACTCGTTGGCCGCCGGCCACCACGCCGGCGTCCGTCTCGCTCCCCGCTCGCCGGCATCCGCCTGAGTCGTTGGCCGCCGGCCACGACACCGGCGTCCGTCCCGCTCCCCGCTCGCCGACCTTGACACCGGACATTCAGTCAAATTTCGGGCTATTGCTGAGGTACTTCATGTATTGGACGCCATACTTGCATGCGAGGTTGCCCGGGGGCCAGGTATTTCTCTCAGCTTTCTTGGCGTCGTTCTTCGGCTTCCCTGGTGCCGCCGTTCCGGCCGTTCTCAGACGGCCAATGACGCGGGTCCTCCAGCCACGGCAAGGCAAGCCGGGCGTGGCAGCTGGTGTCCTGCGGCTACCCTTGGCAGGTGCTTACCAGGGTCGATCTGCGCGGCGAGGCCGCGGCCAGTCTCGGCAGGCAGCGGCTCGACGGGGTGCTGCCGCGAGCCCGGCTCGACGTCGAGGCGGCGCTGGACGCGGTGCGGCCGGTCTGCGAGGACGTCCGGCTGCGGGGCGCGGCAGCGGTCCGGGAGCAGACCAGGCGGTTCGACGGCGTCGACCTGCCGAGCACCAGGGTTCCGCGCGAGGCGCTCGCCGATGCGCTCGCCGGTCTCAGCCCGGACGTGCGGGCCGCGCTGCAGGAGGCGGCTCGGCGGGCCCGCATGGTGCACGAGGCGCAGCTGCCTGCCGACCCCGTCACCAAGGTTGCCGAGGGAGCCACGGTGACCGAGCGGTACGTGCCCGTGGACCGGGCGGGCGTCTACGTGCCGGGCGGGCTGGTCGCGTATCCGTCATCGGTGGTGATGAACGTGATCCCGGCGATGACAGCCGGCGTAGCCGAGATCGCCGTTGCCTCGCCGCCGCAGACCGAGCATGGCGGCCTGCCGCATCCCGCGGTGCTGGCGGCGTGTGCGCTGCTCGGCATCACCGAGGTGCACGCCGCGGGCGGCGCCCAGGCGATCGCGATGCTCGGCTATGGCACCGCGGACTGCGCGCCCGTCGACATCATCAGCGGCCCGGGCAACGTCTACGTGGCTGCCGCGAAGCGGCTGCTGCTCGGCCACGTCGGGACCGACGCGGAGGCCGGCCCGACCGAGGTCGCGATCATCGCGGACGGGTCGGCCGATCCGGCGTTCGTGGCCGCTGACCTGGTCGCGCAGGCCGAGCACGACTCGCTGGCCGCCTGCCTGCTGATCACCACCGATCCCGGGCTCGCCGACCGGGTCGAGGGCGAGCTAACCGGGCAGGTCGCAGCCGCGCGGCACCGGGAGCGGATCGCCGAGGCCCTGGCCGGCCAGTCCGCCTGCGTGCTCGTGGACGACGCCGACGCAGCGCTGGCCGTCTCGGACGCCTGGGCTCCGGAACACCTGGAGATTCAGGCCGAAGACGCCGCCGGGCTCGCGTTGCGGGTCCGCAACGCCGGCGCGGTGTTCGTCGGGCCGTACTCTCCGGTGTCCCTCGGCGACTACCTGGCCGGCTCCAACCACGTGCTGCCCACCGGCGGGACCGCGCGCCACTCCGGCGGGCTCTCGGTGCTCACGTTCCTGCGCGGCATCCACGTGGTGGAGTATGACGCCGCCGCGCTCGCCGAGGTCGCGCCGTACATCGACGCGCTCGGCGGAGCCGAGGACTTGGCCGCGCACGTGAACGCGGTCCGCGCGCGTAGCGCAGATGTCAGCGACAGTTAGCCGCGTCGTCATCGCGCAGAAGCCGTTTCCGAACCTTGGCTGTTGCACCGTGTGATCGTGAGGATCGCGGTCATAACCGAGTCATTCCCGCCCGACGTGAACGGTGTCGCTCACTGCGTCCTGCGCGTAGCCGAGCACCTGGTCCAGCGGGGTCACCACCCGCTGGTCATCGCCCCCCGTCCCGCCGACTGCCTGCCCCGCCCTGACGGCGCGCTTCCGTACCCCGTGCTGCGGATGCCGTCGCTGCCCATGCCCGGGTACCCGGGCTTCCGGATCGCCGCCGCCGGCTCGGGCCTGCGCGCGGCGCTGACCGGTCACGGCACCGAGCTCGTGCACCTGGCAAGCCCGTTCATGCTCGGTGGCGGCGGCGCCTTCGTGGCCGGTCGGCTCCGGCTGCCGATGGTCGCCGTGTACCAGACCGACATGCCCAGCTACGCCCGCGCCTACCGGCTCGGCCCGGCGGGCCAGGCCGCCGCCTGGCGCCGCGTGCGCCGGATCCACAACGCCGCCGACCGCACGCTCGCGCCGTCAACCGCGGCGGCCGCGAGCCTGCACGCGCACGGCATCGAGCGGGTCTGGCTCTGGGGCCGGGGCGTGGACACCGCGCGGTTCGACCCGGCCAAGCGCAGCGAGCAACTGCGCGCCGACCTCGCCCCGAACGGCGAGGTGCTGGCCGGGTACGTGGGCAGGCTGGCCCCGGAGAAGCGGATCGATCTGCTCGCCCAGGTGGCGACGCTGCCGGGGGTCCGCCTGGTGGTTGTCGGCTCTGGCCCGGCCGAGGCCGCCGCGCGCCGTGCCATGCCCGCCGCCGTGTTCCTTGGCCAGCGCCAAGGAGAGGAGCTGGCCCGCATCTACGCCAGCCTGGACGTGTTCGTGCACAGCGGGCCGCACGAGACGTTCGGCCAGACCCTGCAGGAGGCCGCGGCCAGTGGCGTGCCCGTGGTCGCGCCCGCCGCTGGCGGGCCGATCGACCTGGTCGGCAACGGCGTGACTGGTTTCCTGGTGCCGCCGTGCGACCCGAGTGCGCTGGCCGACGCCGTCGCCAGGCTTGCCGCCGACCCCGGGCTGCGTGCCAGCCAGGGCAGGGCCGCCCGGCAGCGGGTCCTGGGCCGGACCTGGACCGCCCTGGGTGACGAGCTGGTCGGCCACTACGAAGCGGTGCTGCGGGCTGGCAGCGCGGTGGAGGTGTCCGCGTGACCACGTTCGCAGCCCTCGGCGACTCGATCACGCTTGGCGTCGGCGACCCAGTCCCGTCTGATGGGCGCTGGGCCTGGCGGGGCTGGGCCGCGCTGCTCGCCGAGGGCCTGCACGAGCCGCGGCTGCACATCCTCGCGTCCTGCGGCGCGCGGATCCCGGATGTCGAGCGTGACCAGTTGCCCGCCGCACTGCAACTGCGCCCGGAGGTCGCCAGCTTCGTCGTCGGGGTCAACGACACGCTGCGGGCGAACTTCGACATCACGCAGGCCGGCGCCGCGGCGGCGCACACCGTGGGCGCGCTGCGCGCGTCCGGCGCCGAGGTGCTGACCATGCGGCTGCCCGACCCGGGGCAGATGCTGGGCCTGCCGGGTTCGCTGGCCCGCCCCCTGGCCCGCCGGATGCACGAGGTGAACGCGATGCTGGACGGGCTCGCGGAGCGGTTCGGCACGCTGCACTACGACGCCGCCGGGGACGCCGAGGTCCACGACCCGCGGATGTGGGCGGTGGACCGGCTGCACCCCAGCGAGCGCGGTCACCGGCTGATC
>Ga0209275_10000667_pt1 | contig 13621 bp, 11 predicted proteins | sample HubBroMetageREF2_FD_188344 | JGI IMG/M metagenome (GOLD analysis project Ga0209275, IMG submission 188344) | Reference soil microbial communities from the Hubbard Brook experimental Forest, New Hampshire, USA - Hubbard Brook CCASE Soil... | ecosystem: Environmental > Terrestrial > Soil >... | reverse complement strand
GTAGGCTACTTCTTCGTCGGTTACTCCGGCGCGGATTAGGATGGCTTTGTAGGCTTCCAGTTTTTTTGGTTGGCCTTGGATTACGAATTCCATGGAGGCTTCGCGGGCACGGCGGGCGTTGGCGGGGGAATCGCGGCCGGTGATCAGGCCGGTGCGGATGCCCATGATGCTGGCTAATTTGATGCCGGCGCCGTCGTGGGCGTGGAACATTTTCATTTCGGCGACGCTGTTGTCGGGGAAAGTTTGGAGGCAAACGTAGCCGGGGGTCATGGTGCCGTCGACGTCCATCAGGAGGACGCGGACGGGTTTGGCGCGGCGGAGGACGGCGGCTGGGAATTTTAGTTCGCGAATTGGCATTTGTGATTCCTTCTGATTGCCGAAGATATAAATTCAAAAATAGCTGCAAATTCAACCGCTGCTGCAAAGAGCCGACGCGACGCCGGCGCTAGGCTAAAACTTCACAGTAGTTGCAGGGTCCAGAGATCATGGATGTGCAGGACGCCTTCTAGTTTGCCTGCTTGGTCGGTGATTAGCAGGCTGGTGATCTTTTTTTCTTCCATTACGCGCAGGGCGCTGGCGGCTAGTTCGTGGCGCGATAGGGTGATGGGATTTTTGGTCATGCAGTCGGCGGCGGTTAGGCCCAGGACGTTTTCCTGGCGTTTTTGCATTACGCGGCGGAGATCGCCGTCGGTGATTATGCCTAGGAGTTTGCCGTTGGCTTCTGTGACGGCGGCGAGGCCGAGGCCTTTGCGGCTCATTTCGTAGATTACGTCGGGCATTTTTGTAGTGGGTAATACGTGAGGCGCGTTTTCGCCTTGGTGCATCAGGGATTCTACGCGGCGGAGTTTGTTGCCCAGGCGGCCACCGGGATGGAGGGCTGCGAAATCTTGCTCGTTGAAGCCGCGGCGTTCGAGGAGGGCGATGGCTAGGGCATCGCCCATGGCCATGGCTGCGGCGGTGGACGCAGTGGGGGCCAGATTCAGCGAACAGGCTTCTTCTTTTACCGCGATGTCTAGGACGATGTTGCTGGCATGGGCCAGGGTGGATTTTGGATTGGCGGTTAGCGCTAGCAGCGGTACGCCTAGGCGTTTCACCGTTTCTAGTAGCTCAATTAATTCCGCAGTTTCGCCGCTGGCGGAGATCGCTAGCATTACGTCTGTTGCTGTGACCATGCCAAGATCGCCGTGCAGGGCTTCGCCAGTGTGTAAGAAGAGGGCTGGCGTGCCGGTGCTGGCGAAAGTGGCGGCGAGCTTTCGTCCGACCAGGCCGGATTTGCCAAGGCCTGTTACTACGACCCGTCCCTTGCAAGCGTGTAAGAGCTCGACGGCTTTTTCGAAGCGGGCGTCCAGGCGATCGATCAGGCTGGCTATCGCTTCGGATTCTACGCGCAGAACGCGTTTCGCGGTTTCGAGGCTCATCGGAGTTGGGCGTCCCATTCGCGCGTGAGGGCTGCGAGTTTTTGGATTTTTTGTAGCAGCGGGCGAAGTTTTTCCAGCGGGAGTGCGTTCGCGCCGTCGGAGAGGGCTTGCGCGGGGTTGTCGTGAACTTCCAGGAATAGGCCATCGATGCCGGCTGCTGTGCCGGCGCGGGCTAGCGGCTCGATGAATTCGGGCTGGCCGCCGCTGGACTTCCCTGCCCCGCCGGGGAGTTGGACGGAGTGCGTGACGTCGAAGACTACCGGATAGCCGAATTTTTTCATGATGGGGAAGGAGCGCATGTCCACGACTAGATTTTGGTAGCCGAAGGAAGTGCCGCGTTCGGTGAGGATGATTTTTTCGTTGCCGGTGCTCGCGATTTTTTCGGCGGCATTGGACATTTCCCAGGGGGAAACGAATTGGCCTTTTTTTAAGTTGACTGCGCGGCCGGTGCGGCCTGCGGCGGCGAGGAGATCGGTTTGGCGGCAGAGGAACGCGGGAATTTGCAGGATGTCGCAGACTTCGGCGGCGGGGGAGACTTGGAAGACGTCGTGGACATCGGTGAGTATCGGCAGGTCGGTCCGCTTTTTTATGGCGGCCAGGATGCGCAAGCCTTCTACGAGTTGCGGGCCGCGAAAGGAGGAGACGGAGGAGCGATTAGCTTTGTCGTAGGAGGCTTTGAAGATGTAAGGGATTTTTAGATCGGCGGCGATGGCAGCGATTTTTTCGGCCATGGTGGTGGCGTGGGATTCGGATTCGATCACGCAGGGGCCGGCGATGAGGAAGAGCGGGGCGTTGGGGCCGAAGCGGATGTTGGCGACGTTGAAGGCGGTGGTGGGCGGCATGTGTGAGCGAAAGGTTCGAGGCAACAGACTATGCGGGAATGGTAGGTATTTCAACTTTGAATTGCGGGGGAGAACGGCTGTTACCGCGGAGACGCTGAGTGCGCAGAGTAAGGCAAAGGATTTAACACAGAGGTCACAGAGGAAAGGCAGAGCAAACAGAGAGAACGGGAGAGATCCTTCGGTCGGCATGTTGCAAGTGCGCCGGCCTCAGGATGACGATATGAAACGAGCGCGCATCAGATGTTTCATAACCCAAGCGCTTCGGATTGTCGTAGAATGAGCTATGCCAACGATCCCGCGATTTGGCGGCCTGCGGGTGGCCGTCTATCTCAATGATCAACGGCCGGCGCATGTGCATGTGGTTGGGCGAGGATGCGAGGCGGTGCTTCATTTGAATTGTGCGGTTGGCCCTGTGCGTTTGAGAGAGAACTATGGGTTCTCGCGGGCTGAGATACCGCGCATCGCCAAGAAGCTGGCAAAACATTTGGTCACGCTCTGTCGAGCGTGGGAGAGGATCCATGATATCGCGTGAGGAATTTGAGCAGGCTGGACGGCGGGCGGCGGGATTGCGAGGCGCGATGCCGATCGCAGTTGCGGCGCGGTATGACCATCGCTTGGAGCGGGTGGTGATTCGGCTTAACTCTGGACTGGATGTGGCATTTTCGCCGCGCGACGCGCCAGGGTTGGAGAGGGCTGTAGCTTCGCAGCTTCGCGAGATCGAGATTAGTCCTTCTGGGTTTGAGATTTATTTTCCGCGGTTGGATGTCGACATTTATTTGCCGACGCTCCTGCAAGGATTTCTGGGTTCGAGAGCTTGGATGGCGGCGCGGCTGGGCGCGATCGGAGGAAGGTCTCGCAGTGCAGCGAAATTATCTGCCGCTCGAAGGAATGGGAAGCTTGGGGGTAGGCCGAAGATGATCCGCAATCGTGAGGAGGCGCGGCGCGGAGGAAAGTGATTACCGCAGAGACGCAGAGCGCGCAAGGAAAGGCGAGAACGTTAACGAAGCGAATGCCGAGGAAAGGCGGAGGGCACAGAGAAAGATCAGGACGCGGGTGCTAGTCGGTGGCGGGTTCGGCTGCTGTGAGCCGCGATTCGGTGGTGGCGCCTAGGCGGTGGTGGCGGTTTTCGAGGCTGGCGCGGATGAAGGCGGCGAATAGCGGATGCGGGGCCAAGGGTTTGGATTTGAATTCGGGGTGGAATTGGCAGCCTACGAACCACGGGTGGTTGGGGGCTTCGATAATTTCTACGTAGACGCCGTCGGGGGTGCGTCCGGTGATGCGGAAACCGGCGCGGGTTAGGGTTTCTTCGTACTCGCAATTGAATTCGTAGCGGTGGCGGTGGCGCTCGGAAATTTCCAGTGTGCCGTAGGCTTTGGCGGCGAAAGAGCCCGGTTCGAGTTTGCAGGGCCAGGCGCCGAGGCGCATCGTGCCGCCCATTTCGTCCACACCTAGGAGTTCGCGGAGCTTGTAGATCACGCGATTCGGAGTGGAGGGATCGAATTCGGTGCTATCGGCGTGTTCGATGTGCGAAACCTGGCGAGCGTATTCGATGGTGGCACATTGCATGCCGAGACAGATGCCGAAGAACGGGATTTTTTTCTCGCGGGCGTAGGTGATGGCGTGAACCATTCCGGCGATGCCGCGTTTGCCGAAACCGCCGGGAACCAGAATACCGTCGACGTGGCGCAGCAGGCGCTCGGCGGTGGCTGGCGAGTCAATTTCTTCGGCTTCAATCCATTCGATTACTACGCGTTGGCGATTGGCCAGGCCGCCGTGGCCCAGGGCTTCGCGCAAACTTTTGTAAGCGTCTTCGAGTTGCACATACTTCCCTACTACACCGATGCGAACCTCTCCGTTGGGATGCTCGAGCGTTTCCAGCATCGCCAGCCAGCGGCTTAGATCGCGCGGCGGAGCTTCCAGGCGAAGGAGGCGCAGGATTTGTTCGTCGAGGCCTTCGGAAGCGAGCGTCATCGGCACTTCGTAAATGTTGCCGACATCGGGCGCGGAGATGACGCAGGATTCGGCGACGTTGCAGAAGAGGGCAATTTTGGCTTTCAGTTCGGCGGCGAGCGGACGATCGCTGCGGCAAATCAGGACATCCGGCTGAATTCCGATGCTCAGGAGTTCTTTCACGCTGTGCTGCGTAGGCTTGGTTTTCAATTCGCCGGCGGTGGGTATGAATGGAACCAACGTTAAGTGTACGAAGATTACATTTTCGGGACCGAGCTCAAGGCGCATCTGGCGGATGGCTTCGAGGAAAGGGAGAGATTCGATATCGCCGACGGTTCCGCCAATTTCTACGAGGACGACGTCTACGCCTTCGGCGACTTTGCGGAAGGCGGATTTAATTTCATCGGTGACATGCGGGATTACCTGGACTGTCTTGCCGAGATAATCGCCGCGGCGCTCTTTGGTGATGATGGATTCGTAGAAGCGGCCGGTGGTCCAGTTGTGGTCGCGCGTTAGATGCGCGGAAGTAAAGCGTTCGTAGTGGCCGAGGTCGAGATCGGTTTCGGCGCCGTCGTCGGTGACGAAGACTTCACCGTGCTGATAGGGAGACATGGTCCCGGGATCAACGTTGAGGTACGGATCGCACTTCTGGAGGGTGACGCGAAGACCGCGGCTTTCGAGCAGGCAGCCCATCGAAGCCGCCGCTACGCCTTTCCCGAGAGAAGAAACCACGCCACCCGTCACAAAAATGTATTTTGGGGCGGTGCGCAAGTCGGGTGAAATCCTCCGGGACAATCTGCGTACGAAACATTATGCGGGCATTCGGGGTGAGAGTCAAATTGCGAATTTCTTTTGCGGAGATTTGTTTTTTCGAGGCGTGGAGGTGATCGGAAAGATTTAACACAGAGCGCACAGAGAAAGGCGGAGAAACATCTGAGAGAGACGGAGTCGAAAGTTGACAGTTAAGGCTTCAAGGCGAACGGCGAGAAGCGTTTACCGGAGGGGCGCAGAGGACGCGGAGAATCCTCGGTAGTCGCGCAACTTGGTTTTGCCGCAAATATTAATTGGCGGATTGGGTGGAGGTTTTGGCGCGGGATTGCAGGAGTTTTTCTACGCGCTGGATGTCGGCGGGGACGTCGACGCTTACGGCGTTGTACATGCTTTCTACTACGTGCATCCGGAAGCCGTTTTCGAGCCAGCGCAACTGCTCGAGTTGTTCGATGCGTTCTAGTTCGCCGGGGGGGAGCGTGGGAAATTCCAGGAGTGCGTCGCGGCGATAGCCGTAGAGGCCGATGTGTTTCCAGTGCTTCGCGGCTACGCGGTCGCCGGTGTCGCGAACCCAGGGGATGGGGGCGCGGGAAAAATAGAGGGCTTGGCCGTCGAAGTCCTGGACGACTTTGACGACGTTGGGATCCATGATTTCGCCGGGGAGGGTGATGGCGGAGCAGGGCGTGGCGAGTTGAATGGAGTCGTCGTCGGCCATGGCGGCGGCGACGGCGTCCACGGTGCCTGGGTCAATCAGAGGTTCATCACCTTGGACGTTGAAATAGATGTCCGCGGGAATGTGGGTGGCGACTTCGGCGATGCGGTCGGTGCCAGTGCGGTGATCGGGGCGGGTCAAAATGGCTTCGCCGCCGAAGGACTCGACGGCGGACTTGATGCGATCGTCTTCGGTGGCGACGATGATGCGCGTGGGCAGGCTGGCCAGACGGACGTGCTCAACAACGTGCTGAATCATGGGCTTGCCAGCGATGGGCGCGAGGGGCTTACCGGGAAACCGGGTGGAAGCATAGCGCGCGGGGATTACTACCAGGACCGTCGGTTCGCCGGAATTTGGCATGGGGGCTGCTCACCTTTCGCAAGCACCGGCATCTTAACATTTATTGTCGGGTGCGAGCCGCTGAGTTCTGCCGGCTCGGACGGTTCAGAAGTTACACAGAAGTTACACGTGGCGCTTGCTTTGGGCATGGCCAGTGGTAGAATCGCGGCCAGCGACCTGCAGAGCTGCCCAGAGCCAAGCGAGTCCCGCGGCAGAGGTGGGGGCCAAGTTGAGATACCGCGCACCGCAGCCAGCTGGAAGTGCAAGGGTTGTGCGATATTGCGCGTTGCTGATTTTTTGCTGTAGTGGATTGATTGCGGTTCCCGCCGGGGCGCAGACGCAAGGCCCCACGCATCCTGAAAATTCCCAGAAAATCGAAAAAGGAAAATCACTGAAGGCGGAGACGGAGATTACTCTGGTTCCCATTTCGGTGACGGACCCATACGGGCGGCTGGTTACCGGATTGGAGCAGGAAAATTTCCGGGTGTTTGAAGATAACAGCGAGCAGGAGATTGTGCGCTTCACCAGTGAAGATGTGCCGATTTCGATTGGCGTGATTTTCGATATGAGCGGCAGTATGACGGACAAGATTGAGAAATCGCGGCTGGCGGCGGTGCAATTTTTCCGCACGGCGAATCCGCAGGACGAATTTCTGCTGGTGAACTTTAATGACCGCGCGCAACTGGCGAGTTCGTTTACCGGAAGCGTGGAGGAACTACAGAATCATTTGATGTTCACGGCGGCGCGCGGAGAGACCGCGCTGCTGGACGGGATTTACCTGGGACTGAGCGAGATGAAAGGAGCACGCAACACAAAGAAGGCGTTGCTCATCATATCGGACGGAGGCGATAATCATAGCCGGTACTCCGAGACGGACATTCGGAGGTACGCGCGGGAAGCGGACGTGCAGATTTACGCGATCGGGCTTTTCGAACCGAATGGCGGTCCGACGCCGGAAGAGCAACTTGGACCATCCTTGCTGGCTGATTTAACGCAGATGACGGGCGGCCGCGCGTTCGCGGTGAATAACCTGAAGGATTTGCCGGATGTCGCGACGAAAATCAGCATGGAGCTGCGCAATCAATATGTCTTGGGATACCGACCGAGCGATCACAACCGCGATGGAAAATGGCGCAAGATTAAAATCAAGCTGCGCCCGCCGAAGGGACTTCCCCCACTTACCGTCTATGCCAAGACCGGATATTACGCGCCGGGACACTAGGCGAATTCTTTCTTTTGCGTTTTTGATTCTGCTGCTGGTTGTGTGCGCGGGGCCGTGTGCGCGCGCGCAAAACCTCCCCGTTCCCAATTCCCCGCCGCCACCACCTCCTCCTGGAGCTGCAGGCTCGAACGCGCAGACGGATCAGAGCCATCATCTGAAATCGGTGGTGGATTTGGTGGTGCTGCACGCGACTGTGGTGGATGACAAGGGACAATTTGTGCCGGGATTGACGGGCAACGATTTTCGGGTGTTTGAAGACAAGGTGGAGCAGAAGATTTCAGTATTCTCGAAAGAAGATATTCCGGTGACGATGGGGCTGGTGATCGACAACAGCGGAAGCATGAAGGAGAAGCGTCCGCAGGTGAATGCGGCGGCGCTTTCGTTTGTGCGCACGAGCAATCCGGCAGATGAAGTTTTTGTGGTGAATTTTAACGACGAATATTATTTGGATTTGGACGAGGATTTCACCAGCAATCCGCAGGAACTCCACGAGGCGCTGGAGCGGATTGACACGCGGGGAAGTACCGCTTTGTATGACGCGATTATTGGTTCGCTGGACCATCTGAAGAAGGGGCACAAGGACAAGCGCGTGCTGCTGGTGATTACGGATGGCGATGACGACGCAAGCCGGAAGGATTTTTCTTATACGGTGAAGGCGGCGGTGGAATCGAATGCAGTGATTTATGCGATTGGCGTGTTTAGCGATGAGGACCGGAAGAACCAGAAGAAGATGGTGCGCAAGTCGAAGAAGGAGTTGACTACTTTGGCGGAGTCAACCGGCGGCTTGGCTTTCTTTCCGGACCGGTTGGAGGATGTGGACCCTGTGTGCGTGCAGGTGGCGCGGGATATTCGCAACCAATACACTTTGGGATATTACCCGACGAATGCGGCGAAGGATGGGACGTTTCGCGCTGTGAAGGTGGAATTGAGCGCACAGAAGGGGCACGAGAAATTAGCGGTGCGGACGCGGACTGGGTATTATGCGCAGAAGGCTGCGCAGGGGGATTAGGCGGCGATTCGTTTGTTTTTGTTTCTGTTTGTGTTTCCTCGCGTTACTTCTTCCACGATTCAACTCTGCTTCAACATCTGCAGAAAGCTGACGCCGTGGGGGATTTTGGTGTGGAAATTTTCGGCTACTGTTTGGCCCATGTCGGCCAGGGTTTCGCGTGTGCCTAGATTTGCGCCGCCGCTTGTGCCCGGGCTGCAGGCAACGATTGGAACGTATTCGCGGGAGTGATCTGTGGTGGGATTTACGGGGTCGGGGTCGCAGCCGTGGTCGGCGGTGATCAGGAGCAGGTCGTCGGGGCGCATGGCTTGAAGAAACGGGCCTAGGAGCTGGTCGAATTCTTCCAGGGAGCGGGCGAAACCTTCTACGTCTTTGCGGTGGCCGTAGAGCATATCGAAATCGACCAGGTTCGCGAAGATCAGTCCTGTTGGTCGCTGCGCTAGCGCTTCGGTTAATTTGGCCATTCCGTCGGCGTTATTTTTTGTGGTGACGTAGTCTTCGACACCGCGGGCGTCGTAGATGTCGTGAATTTTGCCTACGCCGAAGACGGGGGTTTTGTTTTCGGCCAGGACGTCGAGGAGCATGGGCTTCGGTGGCTCGACGGCGTAGTCGTGGCGGCGTTCGGTGCGGCGGAAATTTCCTGGCGTGCCGGTGAAGGGTCTGGCGATTACGCGGCCTACGCAGTTGGGGCCATCGAGAAGTTTTCTCGCAATTTCGCACATGCGATAGAGCTCGGGCACGGGGATTACGTCTTCGTGCGCGGCAATTTGGAAAACGCTGTCGCCGGAGGTGTAGACGATCGGGTAGCCGGTGCGCAGGTGTTCGGCGCCGAGTTCCTTGAGGATTTCTGTGCCGGAGGCGGGCTTGTTAGCTAGTGTGCGGCGGCCGATTTGGCTTTCGAACTCGGCGATGAGCGGCTGCGGAAAACCGTGCGGATAGACTGGGAAAGCTTGATCGAGCCAGATGCCGGCCATTTCCCAGTGGCCGGTGGTGGTGTCCTTTCCGGGGGAGCGCGTGGCGCCTTTGCCGTAGCTTCCGGCTGGCTGCGCGGGCGAGTTTAGATGATCTAGCGGCTTTATGTTCGCGAGGCCGAGGCGCACTAGATTCGGCAGACGCAGCGGGCGCGAGCGGGCGATGTGCCCCAGCGTGTCGCGGCCTACGTCGCCGTAGTCGGCAGCGTCGGGGAGTTCGCCGATGCCGACGCTATCGAGGACGATCCAGATCACGCGCGCGAAATGCCTAGTCCCCTGCTCCACTTACGCCTCCTTGAGTATTTAGCGGCGACGCGAAATTGAGATTGTACTCCACACGCGCCGATGCGCCAGCGCAGGAGGGCTGGGGAGACGAACGGCTGAAAGTCCAAGCGTGAATCAGGCACTAAACCGAGGTTAAATCCTAGGCGAATCGGAATCGGTGCTAGGGAGTATTGGCCCAGGTGCGGGCCGACTCAAATGTGCGCGGTCCCCACCAGACATCGTGTTCCATGTCCACGACGGAAGCGAAGGCCTGCTGGGCCGACGGCTTGTCCTTCAAGGTAAAGGCCACGAATGCATAACGATTGGCGTTCAAGTTCGAGGGCCCATAGAGCCGCCGCACGTTTTCGTAACCGGTTTTGAATTTCTGCAATGACACGCCGGGCAAATCCGCGACCTCCGGCGCGCAATTGCAAGCGAGCGAACTGACGATGCGGAAGTAGAGAATCGAACTATCGGGTTCGGGAAGGCGAGCGGAGGCTTCCTCGGCGAAGGCCGAGATTGCGCCGGGTTTGCCGTACCACTGGGGCTTCAGATAGTCGGCATATTCGCGATAGTAATGATAGTAGCTGGGTTCGAAGGCCACGGCTTGGTCGAGCAACTCGCGCGCGTGAGCGTTATCCCATCCTTCTCGAAAGGCGACCTGCTGCATAGCCTCGTACCAGTGGGGGTCGCGTTCCTTGAGGTGCGCTGCCGCGAGAAGGGAGTCTTTCGCTGCAGCGGCGCGCGAGTAGTAAAGCCTCCACTGGGCGTCAGAGACAGTGTCAGCCGTGCCGTCGCCTCGAGCGAAATCGGCGTAGTCGGTGTGGCAGCGTGCGAGAGAAATGCGAGCCGCGGAGGATTGCGGATAGGCGGCGACCCATTTTTGAATGCGCTTAATTTGGAATTGGTAATCGGAATCTTTCATTTCACCGTCATGCGGTGGATAGCCTAGCGCGTTGAAGAAGTCATTGTTTTTCCAGCCGCCGCCGACGAAGAGGCGTCGCTCGGTGCGATTCTGTTCAGCGATCTTTTCGAGTTCGGCGAAATTTTCTTCGGCAAGCAGCAGGCTGACGTCGGTGCGATAGCCCTGTTCGGTTTCCGAAGTCGCGATGGATGCTGCGGGAGGAGGCAAAACCTGGTGGCCGCGGCCGTAGTCGTGAATGGCCTGCATGACGTTTTCGATGGGGATCGGATGGGTTGCGTCGAAATGAATGCAAGAACTGCTGGCGAGCGCCAGGAGAAGCAGCGCGTAGAGGCTTGCGATTCGCGATGGGGCGAAAGTATGCCGTTTGAACATAGGGAATGATAACCAGGCGGATACGGTAGAGGTACTGTACGGAAGTTCAGGTGAACCGAAAAACTAAACTGGGGCTTGCGGTTGGGCAGCGTCGGGCGTCCCAGAATCTGAAATTGGACCATTCGCCGCGGGATGACCGATTTGCGGGGGTTGACTGTGGGGCGTATAATTTCTGGTTTGCACATATGGCTACGGAACCTCTAGAGAAGCTGCCGCGTGACCGAGTGGAACCGCAGGCTGTTCCTGGCGGCGGGAGCGCGTCTAGCGGCGGGAGTGCACCCGGCGGAACGAGCGCTGGCGCGATTTCTGGGGCGGCTGGCAGAGTTCTCCTCCCTGGAGATATTGAGGAGATCCGCGTGCGGGGGGCGCGGGTGCATAACCTTAAGAACATTGATTTTGTGATTCCGCATAACGCTATCACGGTTGTCAGCGGGGTCTCGGGCTCCGGCAAATCCAGTCTAGCGTTCGACACGCTTTATGCCGAAGGCCAGCGCCGGTATATCGAATCGCTTTCGGCTTACGCGCGGCAATTTTTGGAGCGGATTGAGAAGCCGGACGTGGATGAGATTACCGGGATCGCGCCGGCGATATCGATCCGGCAGAAGAATTCGACGCGCAATCCGCGGTCGACGGTGGCGACCGCTACGGAAATTTACGATTATCTGCGGCTGCTGTATGCGCGCATCGGGCGGACGTTCTGCTTGCGCTGCGGCGAAGAAGTGCGCAAGGACACGTTGGACGAAATCGCGACGCGGGTGCTGGCTTTGCCCGCGGGGCGGCGGTTTTATGTGTTGTATGAATTGAAACTGACGCCCGAGACAGTGACGAATGCGCCGCAAGCACCGCGGGCGCGCAAACCGGTGCGACTGGGTGCCGATGCAGTTCGCGAGGCACTGATCAGTTTGCGCAAGCGCGGGTTCAACAGGATTTATCAGGACGGGCGCGTGTTCGAATTTTCGACGCCGGAAGATTTGCTGGATGTGGATTTCACCAAGCCCGTGTACGTGCTGGTGGACCGGCTGGAGCTTTCGCCTGAAGTGCGTTCGCGGGTGATGGACTCGATCGAAATCTGCTACCGCGAAGGGCGTGGCGAAGCGATTTTGGAATTTGTTCCGGAAGCGCCGGGGGCGCGGCCGGAGCGGATGGTGTTCAACGAGCGCTTCGAATGCAAAAAGTGCGGAGCCGTTTATCAGGAGCCGGAGCCGCGGCTTTTTTCGTTCAACAATCCTTATGGGGCGTGCCCGCGCTGCCAGGGATTCGGCAACACGGTGGACTTCGATCTGGACCGAGTGATTCCGGACAAAAGCAAGTCGCTGAACGAAGGTGCGATTGAACCGTGGACCAAGCCGCGTTACCGGCAGTTGACGATGGACCTGCGGCGGTTTGCGCGCGCGAAAGGGATTCCGATGGACGTTCCCTTCCGCGATCTGAGCGCGGCGCAGCGGCACGCGATATTAGATGGCGACAAGGGCGAAGACTATGTCGGCGTGAAGGGATTTTTCGGCTGGTTGGAGCGCAAGAAATACAAATTGCATGTGCGCGTTTTCTTGAGCCGATATCGCGGGTATGCGACTTGTCCGGATTGCCGCGGGACGCGTTTGCGCGCGGAGGCGCGAGCGGTGAAAATTGCGGGGCGCTCGATTACGGAAGTTTGCCAGATGACGGTGAAGGAGGCGCGGCCGTTTTTTCAGAATTTGCAGCTGAGCGAGACAGAGGCGGCGATTGTCGAGAAGGTGCTGGAAGAAACGCAGCAGCGGTTGCGATTTCTCGATGATGTCGGGTTGGATTACCTGACTTTGGACCGGCTGACTTCCACGCTTTCGGGTGGCGAGGCACAGCGCATTCAACTGGCGACTTCGCTGGGGTCGCATCTGGTGGGCGCGTTGTATGTGCTGGATGAGCCTTCGATTGGATTGCACCCGCGTGACACGACTCGGCTGATCGAAATACTGAAAGGCCTGCGCGACCTGGGAAATACTTTGCTGGTGGTGGAACACGATCCGGACACGATTATGGCCGCGGATTACGTGTTGGATTTGGGTCCGGGAGCGGGCGAACACGGCGGCAAATTGATTTTTGCAGGGACGCGCGAGGCGATGCTGACGGACGCTCATTCGCTGACGGGGCGCTACCTGCGCGGCGAGCTGAAAATCGCGGTGCCGGCGCGGCGGCGCAAGACCACGGGTAAATTCCTGAAAATTATTAGCGCGCACAGCCACAATCTGCAGGGCGTGGACGTGATGATCCCGCTGGGGCTGCTGGTGGCGATCACGGGGGTTTCTGGCTCGGGGAAATCCACGCTGGTTTACGACGTGCTTTACAAAGCTTTGCAGGCGAAGCGCACGGGGGGAAATTGGAAGGAATGCTGCGACCGGCTCGAGGGCGATAATTTGCTGGTGGGAGTGGAGATGGTGGACCAGTCTCCGATTGGGCGGACGCCGCGCTCGAATCCGGCGACGTATTTGAAGGCGTTTGATCCGATTCGCGAAGTATTTGCTTCCACGCCTGAAGCGAAGAAGCGTGGATTTACGGCGGGACATTTTTCGTTCAACATTCCCGGCGGGCGTTGTGAGGCTTGCCAGGGCGACGGGACGGTGACCGTCGAGATGCGTTTCCTGGCGGACGTGGAACTGGTTTGTGAGGAGTGCCGCGGGACGCGTTATAAGAGCGCGGTGCTGGACGTGCGTTATAAAGATAAAAATATTCACGACTTGCTGCAGATGACGGCGCGCGAGGCGATTACATTTTTTGCTGCGCATCCGAAAGTTACGGCGAAGTTGCGCGTGCTAGACGAAGTGGGGCTGGGCTATCTGCGGCTGGGGCAATCCGGCA
>Ga0209275_10000662_pt1 | contig 13648 bp, 10 predicted proteins | sample HubBroMetageREF2_FD_188344 | JGI IMG/M metagenome (GOLD analysis project Ga0209275, IMG submission 188344) | Reference soil microbial communities from the Hubbard Brook experimental Forest, New Hampshire, USA - Hubbard Brook CCASE Soil... | ecosystem: Environmental > Terrestrial > Soil >... | reverse complement strand
CAAGCAGGAACGTCGCGATTGGAATCTGCGGGTGTGGTCGGCGGGATGTTCGGCGGGACAGGAACCTTATTCCGTAGCGATTCTGATTTGCGATGCGCTTGCCTACTACTATCTTCGTAATCCGTTGCCGTTTGAGATGCCGTCGCCTAAGCCGCTGATTCCTCCACCGTGGAAACTGGAAATCGTCGCGTCGGATATCAGCTATGCCAGCCTGCGTACCGGGCAAGAAGGCTTGTATACCGAAATTCAGATGGAGCCGGTGGATTACACCACGCGGCTTCGCTACTTCGAAAAGACGTCCGACAAATATGCGGTCAAACCGCAACTGAAAGAATTAGTTCAGTTCGACTTCCACAACCTGAAAACGGAATTCTTGCCGCGCCGCAACGACATCATTCTGTGCCGCAACGTGATGATTTATTTCGACGAGGCGGAACAAAAGCGTTTAATCGACAAGTTCTACCATTGCCTGAATCCCGGCGGTTTTCTTTTTGTCGGTCACGCAGAGAGTCTTTTTGGTCTGACGCAGAAATTCCGCATGGTGCACGAAAATAACGGCACCGCTTACAAACGCCTTGAGGTGAATTCTTGAGCTTTTTGCCCGAAGATCGGGGAGCGGAGCTGCGCAATCTCTTTTTTGAGAGTGCGGCGGAGCTTCTTCAGGTCATCAACGATACGGGCATGCAATTGGAAAAGCGGCCCGCGGATGAAGAGCTTATTCGTAGCGTTCGCCGTGCCGTTCATACATTGAAGGGCGATTCTGCCGCTTGCGGTTTTCAGAAGCTGAGTGAACTGTCGCACGAATTGGAAGATGTGCTGTCGCTGCAGATCAGTCAGACGCATGGCCCACTGCTTGCCGAAGTGATTCTAGCGGCGGTCGATACGTTCGAAAGCATGCTTGGTGCGTATCAGAAGCGTCTGGATCCGCCTTCTGGCGAACCGCTGCGCGTCCTGATTCACAATTTGTTGCAAGCTCCGAATGGTGCGAAGACCGATGCGGACGGCAGCGTTGCGCAGGTTCCTGCCAGCTTCCGCTGGAATGAATATGAATCGCTGATGGTCTCCGAAGCGCTGCTTCGTGGAGATCGTGTCTATAACATCGCCATGCGCATTGATCCGAATAGCGTGATGCGTGCGGCTGCATTCCAGTTGGTCCGTAATGTTCTGCATGCTTGCGGAACGGTGATTGCGCTGCGCCCCGAGGACAACCAGGCGGCCGCCTCCGTGGAAATTGTAGAAGCGGCGGTGGCCAGTACCCATCCTGTGGAGCACATTGCGCACCGCTGCAAGATTCCAGCCGTGGTTACGGATGTGCGCGTTGAGCCAGCCACGCGTGGCGACAACGCGGAGCATGAACTTCTTGGCGATCTGCTGGAAGCGCAAGCGGCGCAAATTACTTCGCACGCGCCGGGCAACGGTGATGCTGCCCAGAAACAATCCGGTGGTGCATCCGCGGTCGCAACGGTCACTGAAAGTACGCTGCGCGTGGATGCAACACGCATCGAAGCGGTAATGAACCTGGTCGGCGAGTTGATCATTGGAAAATCGATGCTCAACCGGACGCTCTCTGAGTTTGATGTGAATCACGCCCGGGATCCGGTGCGCGCCAAGCTGGCGGAAGCTTTGGCGTTTCAGTCACGCGTGCTGGATGAGCTTCACAAATGCGTGCTGAAGATTCGCATGGTGCCGGTGGAGCAATTGTTCCGCCGCTTTCCTCGAGTGGTGCGCGACGTCGCCAAGCTCTGCGGCAAAGATATTGCCCTGGAAGTCGCCGGCGAACACACCGACCTCGACAAGGGAATTCTCGACGCACTCGCTGAGCCTTTGACTCATATTATTCGCAACGCCGTTGATCATGGTATCGAGACAGGTAGTGAACGGCTGGCTGTCGGCAAGCCGGCACGCGGCTCGATTTCTCTGAACGCGTACCACCAAGGCACACAAGTCGTGATTGAAGTGCGTGACGATGGTGGCGGCATTGATCTGGAACAAATTCGCGCCCAAGCCGTGCGCAATGGCTTGCTGAAAAAAGAAGACGCGGATCGCCTTATCGAGCAGGACTTAATGAACCTGATCTTCGAGCCCGGCCTCAGCACCGCTGATGAAGTGACCGAAGTTTCCGGCCGCGGAGTTGGCATGGACGTGGTCCGCACTGTGCTGGATCGCTTGAAGGGTACCGTGCACGTTGCCAGCGTGAAGGGCAAAGGGACCACGATTCAACTGCGCGTACCGCTCACGCTCGCTAGTATTCAGACGTTGCTGTTCCGCGTGGGTGGCCGCTTGTTTGCCGTCCCGCTCTCTTCGGTGGTTGAAATTACGCGCATCGCTGATCCGGACATTCACTTGGTCGATCAACGTGAAGTGCTGCGCCTCCGTGACCAGATTCTGACGTTGGTGCGCCTCGACCGGCTCAGCCGTATCTATGCCGTGGAAAGCCCTGCGGCAAAAAAGAAAAAACATTTTGTAGTGGTTATCGGGTTGGCCGAGAAGCGGTTCGGCTTATTGGTCGATAGCCTGGTTGGTGAAGAAGAACTGGTTATAAAAGCTTTGCCGAGCGAATTGGTTTCCAGCGACTTGGTCAGCGGTGCCTCGATTCTCGGCGACGGCACTGTGGTGTTGATTCTGAACGTGCCCGCGGTACTCACGCGGTTGTCGCGATCAATTCCCCTGGGAGCCATAGCATGAAGGATCGAGTCCGAGTCCTGGTTGTCGATGATTCCGCGCTAATGCGGAAACTGATTCCAATTATTCTGGAGCGGGATCCGGATATTGAAGTTGTAGGTACCGCGATGGATGGAGCTTTTGCCCTGCGTAAAATCGGAGAGTTGCGTCCGGATGTGGTTACGCTGGATCTGGAAATGCCGCGCATGGACGGCATCGAAACGTTGCGAATGATCATGCGCAGCGCTCCATTGCCGGTAATTGTGTTCAGCACACATTCAAAAGAAGGCGCCTACTCCACTTTTAAAGCCCTGGCCTTGGGTGCTATCGATTTCGTGGCAAAGCCTAGAGACGCCGCTGCTGGGAATTTGAATCCGGTTGCGTATCAGCTTATTGAAAAAATCAAAGTAGCCAAGCGTGCGGGCGGCCCCAAGACGTTACCAAAGCCCACAGTGGAGCCAGCACATCTGCAGAAGAAAGGTTCGCGGATTGCGCTGCCACCCAGCCGCATCATCGCCATCGGTATTTCCACCGGTGGTCCCAACGCCCTGCAGTATGTTCTTTCGCAGATTCCTGCTGATATCCCGGCCACATTTGTCGTGGTGCAGCACATGCCCGAAGGCTTCACCGAAATGTTTGCGCGCCGCCTGGATGAATGCTGCGCGCTGGATGTACAAGAAGCGAAGTCTGGCGATTTGTTGATAGCCGGGCGCGTCCTGATTTGTCCGGGCAATCGCCACGTGATGGTGCGAAGGATGCCGCGCGGAGAGATGGCCATTCTTTCGGATAGTCCACCGATCAATGGGCACAGGCCTTCCGCAGACGTGCTATTTCACTCGGTCGCGCAGGAATTCGGTCTTACCGCGGTCGGCATCATCATGACCGGCATGGGTGAAGACGGAGCCGAAGGAATTGGCGCGATTAAGGCCGCAGGCGGAATGACCATCGCACAGAGTGAAGAAACGTGTGTTGTCGCGGGAATGCCGCGCGCTGCAATTGTAAAAGGGTATGTAAATAAAGTGATTTCACTCGATGGACTCGCCGCGTACCTCGTGAAGGAATACGGCAACGAGCGCAGCGGCGGAGGCCACGACAAGTCGGATACGCAAGACAAATCGGAGAAGCACGAGAAGCACGACAGGACCCCGGTTTCGACTCCACGCACCTGATGGGTGTGCGGAGCCAAAGGAGAAGGTTATGCAACAGTTTCAAGCCCTACTTCGGAAAGACCAGCAGCCCGTTCGCTACCTGGTAGTGGACGACTCCGTCTTTGCCCGCAAGAATTTGATCAAGATGATCGAACTCTTTGGCGGGGAAGTAGCGGGGGAAGCTGGCGATGGGCTCACTGCGATTGCCGAGTACAACCGCATCCGGCCGGACATCGTTCTGATGGACATTACCATGCCACAAATGGAGGGCATTGAAGCTGTCGAACGCATCGTTCGTCAGCACGCAGACGCCCGCATTGTCATGGTGTCGTCGGTCGGCTATCAGGAAAATATTCTCGCGGCGTTGCAGAAGGGTGCCAAGCACTTCGTTCAAAAGCCGGTGAAGCCGGAAGTGCTGTACGAAATTCTTCGCTACGTTTTGGGAGACGATCCAAATGCCGCCGGTGCGCCCGTGGCACTCGCGGGGGAGCATCACTCATGAGGATGGAACTCATCCAACCGTTTATTAACGCTGCAGATGCGGTGTTTGCCGAATCGTTGCAGGCGCCCACGCGCATCGTCGATCTTTCCATGGACGAAGAGACCTATCGCCGCAAAGGTGTGGCCGCGCTGATTGCCATCAAAGGTGACATCGAAGGCCGCGTGATTCTCGATCTCGCGCCCGAAGTGGCTATGCGCGTTGCTAACCAGCTTGCCGGCGCTCCGCTGCCGGAAAGTGAGCAGGTGGTGCGCGAAACGGTTTGCGAATTAGCAAACATGGTCATCGGAAACTCCGTGACACTGCTGAACGACCAGGGTTTTCGCTTCAAAGTGTTTCCGCCGGAGATTCACGCAAATGAGGAAGGACTTGGTGGCGGCGTGGATACAGAAGCCATGGTGCTGTGCATCGAAACGCCATGCGGCGAAGTTTATCTGAATATTTCCATGCATTATTTGCATCGTCGTCGTCGCGACCAAAACGCGGTTGCTGCTCTCGACTAACAAATTTGCCCAGAATGCCCTCGACCCACACGGCGCCCTGACCCCATTCAGGGCGCCTGTTTTTTTCTGCACATCGCGACTCCACATCCGCTTCGCGATCTGTATCGCGGAGATCAACGGATGTTGTAGAACGCCATCATCAACTGGCAAGTCACCCTCGCAAAGCACTAGCGTACGCAATATCTCCGCGAACTCTGCGCATCTCTGCGACCTCTGTGGTGAATTCTTGATTTAGTGTTTTTGCGTTACTCGGGCGCCCGCAAATACGAGGCGCCGTGGCGGAACAAGCCAGCTGACGCAATACGCTGCGAAAACACGATACGTATCGGCACAAAAATCGCGCCCGATCCCGGTGTATAGGGAACCGCGACTTCCAGTCTGGTGCCTTCCGGATATTCGTTCCGGCTACGAAAACTGATGCCGCCCTTGGATAAATCTTCGCAGACCGCCACTTCTTCCTGAAATCCCCGCCGCCGTATACACGCCAGCACGCGTGCCTTCACACGAGTTCGATTTCTGCGTGGCACAATTCGTTCTTCCGAAGCCGCACCACCGTTGGGTGCATGTTCCAACTTGGGGTCAGACTGCGCCTCAACCCAAATCGAAGGCGAATCGCAATGGCGGCAAACGCGTGCGGCGCACCGGCGAATCTCAAACGATTTCACTTCCATTTCATTCAGGTAGACAACTTCGCGACGCTGGCAGAAGCTGCATTCCATCAGCATGCGGGCTAGCGCTTCTTCGCCTTTTTGTGGAGCAGGGAAGTCGATATCCCAGAAATCGGCGCGCGGCTCCATGATTGATACCGCATAAATAAATCCGTCCGGCTCTTTGTCGATTTCTGCCACAATGCGCGCGCGCACCGTCTTGGTTTGGTCGCCTTCCAACTTGCGATGCAAAGTAATTTCTTGCCCGGCAAACAAGCGCTGTTCCAGGCGAAGCACTCCACCATTGCGGCTAACCAGCAGCGTTTCGGCAGCCTGTTTCATGGCGATGCCATCGGCTGAGAGCCATGCTGCCTCGACTTGCAGGCGCAGACTCACACGATCACTCTGACGAATGCCTTCGACACGCATGGTTGGATTCACGATAAACGCTCTACTTGTCAGGCTAACATGAGCCGCGCAACCGCTGTTTAAGGGCCATTTCGGCTTTGTCGTACCCACTAATAGTGTCCCGGCAAGACGGGCGGGCAGGTTACCTTTAGGGTGTTGCTGGACGTGAGCCGCGTTCTCAAAAGGGCGAATCTCCGCCACACTGGTGACCTGGAAAGCCCTCACCGCCACGGGGCTAAACGCTTTTTGCTGAGAATTGTCGAGTTTCTCTTGTGAGCAAGGTCATCTCTATGCCAGAACGCAGTGGCTCCCCAGCTCCGCGTGTTACCGGAGTTCGTGATCGCCGTTATACGCTTCGTTTTCCATTTGCTGCCGACGCCGAGATTTTCGATCTCGAGAGTGGCAAGGTGACGGACGGAGTCACTTCCGACATTTCCATGGGTGGATGCTTTATCTGTACCAGCAAGCCGCTTCCCATCGGAACTCGCGGGCGCCTGACGCTCACGCGAAAAGGCCAATCGTTAGAGGCCCTGGTGGTGGTCCGCATTGTGAAACCTCGCATCGGTATGGGCATCGAGTTTTTCGACGTTGAACCGCCGCACAACGATACGCTGGCCGCGTGGTTGGAAACGCTGCGCCGCGCTCGCTAGCTCCTGCTCCTTCATCCTCTAAAATTCCTTCGCATCATTGAGTCGCGTTATGCTAATGGCATGGCACCGGATTTCAGCGCCCTTGATCAAGCCTTTCTGGAAGTTTGGCGACAAGCAATGGTCGATGAAGCGAAAACTGTCAGCCTGGGAGAACGAATTTATCCCGTGCGAAAGACGGCGGGCAAGCGGCTGCGACAAGTGGATTTTGAAGTGGATGGTAACGACTATCGTGGCCTGGAGCAAAATCCCAACACTAAGTCGCGCTGGGCGGAATTAGCCCGCAAAGGCTCCAAGGTCATGCAGTTTTTGCAATCGGGTAAGTATGTTGCGGTGATTGTTGATGGCAAGATCACCCACTTTTCTTCGAAGAAGGCTTCGTAGACGCACTATTTTGTTGGCGTGTCCAGCGGATGCTGGGCCTTTTCGTAAAATTCCTTTTGCAACTTTAAACTTTCGTCGTCGGCCTTAATGGCGCGGATTGCTCTGACCACCGTGTTGATCCAACTCTGCATGTCCGCTTCGCCTTGCTCCTTTGTGGCGGTGGAACCGTCGCCTGAATAATGATTAGGGAAACGGGCGTACCACCAGATTCCGGTGTAGACGTTTTCCGGAAGCTTCACGCGCCGTTGATCGGCGCCCGATTCGTTCTTGGCGCGATCGATGTGAACCAAGTCCGGATGGCTTACCAGCGTGTTGGACGTTTCTGACTCGCCCGCGTGCCAGTCTGGTCCCGTTTTGTCGGCGCCGACTTTTTTCGTGGCCTCGTGTCCCCATTGCACGTAGACCACGTAGTCATGCGGGCGCTCTAATTGCGACTGCGCAAAGTAGGGAAGCAGGTTCTCGTTGCCGCCGTGGCCGTTTACGATGACCACTTTCTTGCAGCCGTTGCGAGCCATCTCGTCGGTAGTCTCCTGCAGCAACTTCATCTGCATTTCGGCGCTGTAGGCGATGGTGCCGGGCTCGTGCCGTGCTTCGAATATTTGCCCGGCAAAATACTGCGGGAAAATTACTACGTATTCCTGTTGCGCCGCGTGTTCCGACACGTAGCGGACGTTGAGCAGGTCGGTGCCCAGCGGCAGATGTGGCCCGTGCTTTTCCAGAATGCCAAATGGGAGCAAGCAAGTCCCCTGAGCTTTAGCGATCGCATCGCGAAAATCCGCCGCGGTTAACTCTTCCCACTTTGTCGAAAGCTTAGTTTGCGCATCAGCGCAGGTTGTCAACAGCATCAGAGTCGTCAGTATTAAACCGATCCAATAGCGCACGAGGTTTCTCCTGTGTTACAGAACGCATTGTACCCCACAGGAGAGATGTTTGGTTTTCAACAGAACGTGGAAAATAAAAAGGGCCTCCGCAATTTCGCGAAGGCCCGTTGAAGGTTGCGGTTAAAAAATAAGCTTGGCCACAAGTTGCATGTTGAACGGCTCACCGGGACCCAATCCAGGAGCGCCGTTGAAGTCGCCAATGGTATCGGTGACCATGCCAGTGCCCCCGACCGATCCTGCGCCGGACGCCAGATTTTTGCGATTGAACACGTTGTACATTTCCGCCCGCAGTTGCACTTTGACCCGCTCGGTGATCGGCAGGTTCTTGAGCACCGAGAAATCCAGGTCCTTGAAGTTAGGTCCGACAAAGCGGTTTCGGGAGAGATTCCCAGGATCCCCAAGCGCAGCGGGCACGAACACGGTTGAGTTAACCCATTGCTCGCCTACTCCGGGCACGAACGTGTGGTTAACTCCGGCGAAGGGGTCGCCAGTGATGTTGTAGCCCGGGCGCGACGTGCCACCTGTGATGTTGAACGGCTGTCCGCTGTGCAGGATCAGCAGTGTGCTAAGTTGCCAATCGTTTACGAACCAGTTTTTCCATCCGGTTGCCCAGTTTGCCCTGGGAATGCTGTAGGTAGCTTGACCTGCGAAGCTGTTGCGCGTGTCAAAGTCCGCGTTGCCGTACTCCTGTTTCAAGTTGGTGCTGTCGAGCGGAAGAACGCCGCGATACTCGGTCACGTCGTCCAAGTTATGTCCCCAGGTATATGTTAGCTGTGAGCTCAACCCGTGCCACGTGCGAATTCGGAATGTGGATTGCAACGAGTGGTAGTTGGAATTGCCGATGCTGTTGAGTTGGTTGATGTCGCCGTAATCGGGATATGCAGCATTATAGGGCCGCGGGCAGTTGTTAGAAGCAGCGCATGCAGTGGTGAAAGGTACTTGGTTAATATTAAGCATCACCGAAAGTTTGTGACCTACGCTGCCTACATATCCAATCTGCCACACTGCAAAGTTTCCGATGCTCTTTTCCACTTGCAGATTGAAGTTGTAGAAATAAGGCGTCCGGAAATTTTGATTCACTGCGTAGATCCCATAGCCACTCGCCGGGCAACCATTTCCAGTAGGACAAGTCGTTACCGGGGCGAAAATGTATTGATTTGGCTGCCACTGTATTGCGCTCTTGCTGTAGCTGGCGACCGGAGATGGGCCCGCCGGATTTCCTTGTAATCCATCGGCTGCGCCGTTGGGCGGGCGGTAATCCAGGAACGGATTCATATTGATCTGATCGAAGAACACGCCGACACCACCGCGAACGACCAGACCACTCGAAAATGTTGGTTTGTAGGCAAATCCGAATCGCGGACCAAAGTTATTTCTATCTGGCGGGAAAATCGAGCTGATTCCGTTCCCCTGGATGATCAACCCCTGCCCGGGAACAAACACCGCCAGGTTCTTGGCATCATTATGTAAGGGTCCGAAATACTCGTAACGAAGGCCATAGGTAATACTCAGATTGCTGGTTGCCTGCCAAGAATCGCCTGCGAATAAGCTGAACGCGTTAACAGTGACTTTGCGTTCCGCATTTCCGACAGAGATGTTCGCTGTGGAGATATCGCCCGCGAGGTAATCAGCCAGTGCCAATGTCTGCGAGACATACGCCGGATTCCCCGCCCACGGTCCCTGGGTTCCGTCAAACGTGAAGTTCCCCAGCGAGTGCCGGTAGTAAAACGCATCTACGCGCCCCTGGCGAACTTCTCCGCCAAATCGAAACTGATGTTTCCCCTTCGTATATGAAGCGATGTCCGTCAACACGCCGGTGATATCGTTGCGACCCTCTGGAGGCGTAATCCCTACCTGTTCAAATCCACTAATAGCGATGTTTGGAGCTCCTAGAATTGGCTTTCCGTTGATCAACGCATCTGGACTCAAATACAGTCCTGCCGCCTTGGTATCAAAGCTTGCGTTCGCATCGCGGAATGTCTGATAAAAGGAATTCACGCCAAACAAAACCTGGTTCGTTAGCGTGGGCGTGAATTCCGAGTTGAACACCACCGCCCAGTTCTGTACGTGGATCGGCGCCTTTTCGAAGTAATACTCAAGGTTCGAACTCGCAGTGGCAAGCGCCGTGCTCGTCCCCAACGGAGCGGTCTGGCTGCCTTGCCCGATGAATCCGCGCACCGAAAGGTGGTTTTTCTCGTTGAAATTGTGGTCGATCTTCGCCACTCCGTTATAGCTGTAGCCTGTCGAAGGTGAAGAGCTGAAGAAGTTGTCGGCGTTCCCGGGAAGTCCGGCAATTGATCCCGGCCAAAGTCCCTGTGAAGTTTGTCCTGGATACAGTTGTCCAAGCAGTGTTTGCGAAATGGGATTCACCGGAACGCCATACGTATTCAGCACGGCTAGAGCCTTATTCACCCAAGCCGTCGAAGGCTCCGTCGCCAGTCCCGATAACCCGATGATGTAATCCTGCTTTTCGTACGCAACGTAATAAAACGTTTTGTTCTTGATGATTGGCCCACCAATCGTGAAACCGTAGTTTTCATTTCTCAGCCGTGGAGGCTTCGGCGTAATCGCGCTCGGAACATAAAATGGTGACGATGCCGCCACAAATTCGTTTCGGTTGTAGTAGTACAATGACCCGTGAATCGTGTTTCCACCCGATTTGATAACCTGGTTATTCGTCCCGCCTGCATTTCGGCCTGCTTCCGCGCCGGACTGTGTTTGGACTGAAAATTCATCGATCGCATCCACCGGCATAATAATTCCGGCGATGCCCGAAACGCCGCCCTGGTTCACGGCAGGTATGTTGTGCCAGAAGTCATTGTTGTCCACGCCGTCAATCTGCCAGTCCATCTGGTTCGGACGTGTGCCATTCAGCGAACCGAATCCACCTACCGAATACCCCGCGTAGCCCGGCGCCAGCGCCACCATCTGCGTAAAGTCGCGCCCGTTTAACGGAATGTTCTCCACCACGTCGGGAGGCAGAGACATGTTCTGCACCTGAGTGGTCGTGTCCAGAGTTAATTCCGCTGCCGACACTTCCACCACCGTCGATTGCTTTTGGAGAGTCAACTTCACGTTGAGCGTATAAATAGAACCTGCCGTCGTTTCAATCTTGTCGACGACGTATTCAGGAAAGCCCGGTGCGCTCACGGTTACTTTATAGAAGCCCAGTGGCATGTCCTGGAAAGCAAAAACACCGTCGCTCGTGGTTACCGTAGCGTGATCAATGTTAGTCGCGCTTTCCGTTGCTTTCACTTGCGCGTTTTGTACGGCCGAGCCGGATGGATCGGTCACGGTGCCATTGATAGCGCCGCGAAAGGTTTGAGAATACAGGGGCGCGACCGCTGCAAATAAAATGAGTAATGATAAGCTAATTCGCCACTTCATTTATTTCCTCCGTAGCTTTTTAATTTTTCGACAATTTAATGCGAGCGATGGAGCGTCGTAAAGGGCCGTGCAACACACGTATCCCGACGCTCATTGAACCTGGGCCTGATTGGCGGATGGCAGATGTAAAGATGTACTAACTATCGACAGCGACACCGCAAAGATCTACAAAATTTTGTGAGTAACACTCCCAGTCCCCCCTTGGACAGCCATTTTGGCCTTTGATTGCCATGCACACTACTCGTGTCGTTGTGCGCTGTCCAGCGCAAAATTCACATTCTATTTATCGTTCTGATGAGTAGAGGAGATGTTAGGAGGTGGGGGGGCGACGACTTGCGAGGTTCAAGAGAACACTCTTAGGAGGTGGGGCTTGCGAACCGAGGCTATTCGGAACTTTTTTTCATGATACGGATTTTGTTCTTACATCGTTCAGCGAGTAACCGACGAAGGCTCGCTGAGTTGCCCAGAGCGCTGTTGCGCAACGTATTGTTCGTAGATCCAGCGGTAGGTTTTTTCCATCCCAACACGCAAGGGTGTGTTGGGCTCCCAATGCAAATAACGTTGGATCAGGGTATTGTCGCTGTTGCGCCCATTCACTCCCTTGGGCGCGCTTAAATCGTATTTGCGGTTCAACTTCACACCGGCAATTCCTTCCACAATATCGACCAATTGGTTGACGGTAACCGCCTCGCTCGATCCGAGATTAATGGGCTCGGTGATGTTCGAATCCGTGATCATCTGGATTCCCTTAGTGCAATCATCAATGAACATAAAGCTTCTGGTCTGATTACCGCTGCCCCAAATATCAATTTCGTGATTGCCGGAAAGTTTGGCCGCGATCACTTTGCGGCAAATCGCTGCCGGCACTTTTTCCCGGCCACCCATCCAGGTTCCCCACGGCCCATAGACGTTATGGAATCGCGCGACGCGAGTGTACAAACCGAAGTCTTCCGTAAAGTGGCGACACATTCTCTCTGAGAAAAGTTTTTCCCAGCCATAGCCATCCTCGGGCATGCCGGGATAGGCATCCTCTTCTTTGAGAGACGGCGCCTCGAAGGTCTTCTGCCGATCGGCGTTGTAGACACAGGCCGAGGAGGCGTAGAAAAAGCGCTTCACTTCATTATCTCGCGACGCTTGGAGCAAGTGGGTGTTGATCAATACCGACAACATGCAAAGAGCCTTGTTGTTTTCGATGAAGCCCATACCGCCCATATTGGCGGCCAGATTGTAGACGTCGACTGCGCCGCGCGTGGCTTGCTCGCAACTCTCCTTCAGGTTCAGGTCCAGCTGCAAATTGTCTACGCCGTCGAAATGTTGGTACCACTCATGAAACGGCTTGATGTCTACGGCGCGCAGATTGGTGTGACCCTGCTCCCGCAGAGTGGCAATCAGCGCTCCGCCAATAAAACCGCCCGCGCCTGCAACCAGAATTTTGTCGTTTTTCTCCATCAGACTTCTCCTCTATGCCCACATCCACGGAACGACTCGCAAAACGGACCGAAATTAATCGCTGATCCATAGAATCGGAACGCTTAGGTCAATCCTAATACCTTTTATGTTACAAAGCTTAAGCGAATCGGCTTAAATTGAGGTAACGGCTTAGGGTACCCTCTGCATTCTCGGACCGGCCAGAACAGCCACTCCATACTGCGGCAATTCAATGGTGCTGACGGTTTTTTCATCGAGGAGCGATTTCATCGGCGAAGGTAGTGCAATGGTTTGTTTTGTTGCATTGAAATTGATCAGAACATAGACGCTGCGAGTGGCTGAAATTCGCCGGCTCACCTCGACGCCGTCCGGCACTTTGCCAAAAGCCGGAGAGACCTGGGCATCCTTAATCATCCACTCTGCAGCGGTTTTCATTAGCGCGTCGTCGAGCAGTGTGCCGATGTACGTGATTCGCCCTTTCCCGATGCGGCGCGTTACAACGGCTGGTTGCCCGTCGAGCCAACCGTTGCTGCGCCCATACCGAACCAGCACTTTCGTCTCGGCGCTGGCCACTTTCAAGTACTCAGCCCATATCGATGCTTTGCCCGCTCCCCACTCTCCGCTGACGGGAACGCCGTTCTCCAGGGCATAGAACTGCTCGACGTGACCTCCTAATTCCTCCGCAAGGTATCCGGGCTGCCGAGTGGTCAGCAGCGTGTTGTATTCGTCTTTGAGTCCAGATCGTGGGCCAAGAACAAGATGCCCTCCGTCGCGCACATAGCTGGCTAAATGATCCGCGCGTTCTTTGGAAATGATGTTCAGGTCAGGCGCCACAACCAGCTTGTAGGCATCGAGGCGCGCATCGGGACTGACGATGTCAATCGACTGGGAAAGCTTGCGCAGCGCGTGGTAATAACTTTTGAGAAGGGTGAACTGATCGTATTTTTCGCTGTGTTTCTGCCAGTCGATGGCCCACCGGCTTTCGTAATCGCTTAGTAGCGCTACTTGCGAAACGACTCGCGTCCCACGGAAGGCGCTCTCCGTCTTGGCAAACT
>Ga0209275_10000660_pt1 | contig 13659 bp, 9 predicted proteins | sample HubBroMetageREF2_FD_188344 | JGI IMG/M metagenome (GOLD analysis project Ga0209275, IMG submission 188344) | Reference soil microbial communities from the Hubbard Brook experimental Forest, New Hampshire, USA - Hubbard Brook CCASE Soil... | ecosystem: Environmental > Terrestrial > Soil >... | reverse complement strand
TGAGGTCCCCGAGCGCGATCTGCACGCGCACACGCTGGGCGCCCAGTCGGCGGGGATCGCGCACCAGGCAGCGGACCTCGGTCCCTTCGCCCAGCAGCCGGGGCAGCAACGTGGAGCCCACCAGGCCGGTCGCGCCGGTAAGCAGCAGCATGCTTCGTACAATATGCGTCTCCCGCCGGGAACCCCCGCAAACCGACCCAAAGAAAGAAGCGAATGGCCTACGTGATCGCCGAGCCGTGCATCGGCACCAAGGACAACTCCTGTGTCGAGGTCTGCCCCGTGGACTGCATTCACCCGACGCCCGACGAGCCCGGATACGACGCAGCCGAGATGCTCTACATCGACCCCGAGGAGTGCATCGACTGCGACGCGTGCGTCGAGGCCTGTCCCGTGGACGCGTGCTTCGCCGAGGACCAGCTCCCCGAGGAGTGGCAGAAGTACACGCAGATCAACGCCGAGTATTTCGCCAACAGCCGCTGAGCGGCGCGATACGGCGTCCTCGGTCGCTCGTGTGCGGAGCACACTTCGCTTCCTGCGTCCTTGTCTCGCGCCGCTCAGCGGCTGTTGGTTGTGCTCAGCCGTAGAAGCGCGAGACGACCAGCAGCTGGCTGAAGATGGTGTGGGCAAGCAACAGGACCACGATCAGCGCACCCACCGCCTGTCCCCAACGCCTGCCGGCGCCGCGCGCGGCCAGGACCAGCAGGATGGCGGCGAGCGGCAGCAGCGGCATCAGGTAGCGAGGCTGCGCGTAGCCCGCGCCTTCGACGGTGCGGTGCAGGTTTGAGTCCGCCCCGATCAGCGCCATCAGGCCGAGGCTCATGGCGAGATATACGGCGAGCTCGGGCAGGCGTGCCCGCAGCGCGGCGCGCGACGCGACGAGCGCGCGCAGGGCCAGCAGCGCGATCGCTCCCGCGGGTATCAGCGCGAGGTTGTAGACCCATTCGGGAAAGGTGGTGTCGAGCCAGCCATACAATCCCACCGCCCTGTCGAACCACAGCTGGCGGATCGTCGACAGGCCCGGGAAGATGCTGGTCATCCCCGGCAGACGCGGCAGGTAGAACTGCCATATGTAGGAGATCTCGCTGGGGAGCGATTCGCGCCCGCTGGTGAGGTGGATGGCGCTGGAGACGATGCCCAGCGCCGGATCGCCCCTGAGCAGGTTGTACAGCGCGTACGCGCAGACCGGGCTGATGGCGATCGCCATCGCGATCGCCATCGAGCCGAACGCCCGGCGCGGGCGCCGGGCATCTGGCGTAGCCGCGTCGGGGTGCTCGCGGACGCCGCGAAAAGCAAGGACCACGAGGCCGAGGAGCACGCCGGGGGCCAGCCCCACGAAGTTGACCTTGGTGAGGAAGCCGGTCGCGATCAGCGCGCCGGTCGCGACCGCCAGCCTACGCGTCAGTCCCCTCCTGAACGCGCGGGCGAAGCAGTAGAAGAGCGCGGCCGAGACGGCGAACAGCATCGCATCCGGCGTGACAGCGCCGGAAGTGAACCCAACCAGCGGCGTGAGCGCGGCCCCCAGCCCGCCGACCGTCCACGCCCACGGGACCCTGGGAAGGCACTCGCGCACGAACAGGAACGTGAACATCGCCGTCACTCCAGCCATCAGCGCGCTCAACAGTCGCATCAACTCCAAGCTGTCGAGCAGGCTGCCCCCCGAGCCCAGGAAGTAGGGGATCGTCTCCAGCGCGTAATACCCCGGTGGCTCGCTGGTCGCCACGCCCGCTCCCCCGGGGCCCACGCGGGTCAGGGGCAGCGCGAGGTCGTCCCGTAGCTGGCGCACCAACGTCGGGGAGGAGATCGTCGGGGTTTCCGGATGCCACTCCACGCGCTGCTGATGCAGGTCCCCGAGGACGACTTCCTCCTCTTGCGAGAAGCGAGTCGACTGGGACGTGGGCAGCCGTCCGGTCTCGGCCAGCAGCTGAGCGTAGGCGAAGTGAGACGGTTCGTCCGGTGCCTGGAAAGGCGGTGTGATCACAGACCAACAGGCCGCGCACAGGGTCGCGATCAGAGCGCACGTCCAGGCTGTCCGCCGGGTGGATCGCGCTCCCACGAGGATCAAACGCGAAGCGAGGATCGCGACGGCGATCATCACCACGGTCGCCAGGTAGGCGACCCAGGCGCCGCTCGGGGCACGGTCGAGACCCATCCGGCCCGCTATCGAAGCTGCCAGCGACAGCCAGGACCTGGGACCCGGACGCAGGTATTCCGTGCGCAGCAGCAGCGCGGCACGGCCGTTGGCCAGACGTGCGCGCGCGCCGTTGACCTGGATGCCTTCGACGCTCGGCCCGATCGCCATGCAGATGCGTGTGCCGCGGATCGTCCGCGGCACACGCCTGACCGGGATGGTGACGGATTCGTCGATGCCCCAACCCGCGCCCCGCGAGCCTTCGGTGATCAGCGCCGAGCCCGACAGGACCTTGAGGGCGACGCTCGGGCCGGTGTTGACCGACAGCGACACGCGGACCGCCTCGGTGCCCTGCGGCAGCGTCCCGCCGGGCTGGCAGGTGGCATCAGGGCCGCGGATGAACGCCACAGCGAGGTGATCCGGTATCTCGTTGCTCCCCACGACCGTCAGCGGCGCGCGAGAGAGCACGACGCCGAGGCCCACCGCTGTCAGCAGGAGGCCGGCAGCGAGCGCGAGGCGCACGCGCTGCAGCGATCGCGCCCCGGCCCGGCGGACGCTTGCCGCGCTCGGCCGCGGCTGCAGGGATGGTTGGGTTGTCGTAGTCGGGGGCATCTCGTGCTCTAGCCGTAGTAGCGGGCGACGACCTGCAGCTGGCTGAAGACGTCATGGGCGAGGAACAGCAGCACCATCAGCGCGCCCACCATCGGTCCCCAGCGCCGGCCGGCGGCGCGCGCCGCCAATGCCAGCACGGCGCCGAACAGCGGGAGCAGGGGCAGCAGATAGCGGGCTTGCCCGAATTCGGCCAGCTCCGTTGGGAAGACGAGGTAGGAGTCGGCGCCCACCAGCACGAGCATGCCGCACGTCATCGCCCCGTAGACCGCAAGCTCGGACGCGTGCTCGCGCAGCAGCGTGCGGCAGACGACAAGGGCGCGTGCGAACAGGCACGCGATCAGCCCGGCCAGCACGCTCGCCAGCGTGTAGACCCAGGCGGGAAAGAACGTGTCGAGCCAGCCGAAGCGCCCGACGTAGCCATCGAACCAGATATCGCGCGCGGGGAACAAGCCGGGGAAGTCGTTGACCGTTCCAGGCAGTCGCGGGAGGTAGAGCTGCCATATGTAGTTGGCCTCGGCCAGTAGCGAGCCGTGCATCGTGCCGATCGCGCTGGCCACGATGCCGAAGGCGCCATGGCCGGAGAGCGCGTTGGAGAGCAGGAACAAAGCGACCGGGCTGCAGCCGATCGCCGCGGCGATCGCCGGTGCGCGCAGCGCGCCACGGCCGCCGCCGCGCGCCCCGCGCACGGCAAGGACGAGCAACGCAAGCAATGCTCCCGGCGCGAGCCCGGCGAAGTTGAGCTTCGTCATGAAGCCCGTGGCGATCACGAGGCCGGTCACGATCGCCGAGCGCCGCGTCAGCCCGCGCCGAAAGGCGCGCGCCAGGCAGTAGAAGAGCGCCGCCGAAACCGCGAACAGCATCGCGTCCGGGTTCACGGCGCCCGACATGAACCCCAGCAGCGGCGAGAGCGCGACGCACAGCGCAGCGACCGTCCACGCCCAGCGAGCAGCGGGCAGCGCCTCGTGCACGAACATGAACGTGAACAGGGCCGTGGCACCCGCCATCAATGCCGAGAGCAGCCGCATCAGCTGCAGGCGATCGAGCAGCGTGCCGTTCGAGCCAAGGAGGTACGGGACCGCCTCGAGCGCGTAGTAGAGCGGCGGCTCGGAAGTGGCGACGCCCGCCTGCGAGCTGCCCTTTTCCGGGAGTTGCCCGAGGGCCTGGAGCTGCTCGTCGAGCCTGCGCTGCTGTGCCTGGGAGAAGATCGCCCGCGTGGCGGGATGCAGCCGAACCTGCGGGTAGCGCAAGGCCCGCAAGGCGAGCGCCTCTTCCCTGGAGAGGCTTTCTTCGCTCGACGTCGGCCGTGTCCCGGTTTCGGCGAGCTGCTTGACGTAGGCGAAGTGGTCTGGTTCGTCAGGGACCTCGAAGGGTGGGGTGAGAAAGGACCAACAGATCGCGTTCAAGCACGCGACGAGCGCACAGACCCACGCCGCCGTAGGCACACGCCGCACGAGCAGCCACGGCGCCTGCGCGGATCGCTCATTCATGGAGCTCTCGCACGATCAGCCGCGAGGTCGCGATCGTGGCGGCGAGCATCAGCAGCGCCACCAGGAACACCACCCAGATGCCGCTCCAAGCGCGACCGAGCGCCATGTGCCTCGTCACAGACGGCACCAGCGCCAGCCACGAAGCGCTCCCCCTCCCCAGATATTCGATCCTCAGCCTGCCGCTGAGGGCTTCGCCCCTGCGCGAACGCGCGGCCAGCGCCGGCGGGGAACGGCTCCCGAACACCGTCAGCGGTTCGCCCCCGGCCACAGGGCTCGCAAAGCAGACCCTGACGGGGGAGACCGCGTGCGCGACGGCTGCCACCGGCACCGTCACCGTGTGGCCGTCCCAGCCAGGACCGCGCTCCCCCGAGGCGATCACGCGAGTACCCGCGATTGCCTTGACGGTCACGGCCGAGCCGGTGAACGCTCCCAGCGAGAGCCGGATCGCGAGCGTGTCGCGTGGCAGTCGTTCACCCGCCTGGCAGGCCCCGGCACGACTGGCGGTGAGAGCCAGACGTTCGCCGGCCGCGGTCGAGTTGCTCGCCAGGACGGTGAGCGGTGACTGCAACAGCACGATCGCGATTGCCGCGACGATCAGCGTCAGCCCCGCGACGAGCGCGGTCCGCACGCCGCCCATCAGTGTCTACGCAGGCCAAGGATGCTGAGCAGGAAAGATGTGAACACGATCTGGATGCCGAGCACGAGCAGCGTCGCCGCGAAGATCGCGACCCGTTCCTGGGAGAGGCTGCCAAAGCCGCGGGCGATCCAGGCGAGCAGGATCACGGCGATCATCGCCAGGCCGACCAGCGCGACCGTACTTCCCAGCATCAGCCCATGCTCGAGCCGCAGGCGCTCGCGCGCGCGGTCGAACCAGGCGTCGCGCTCACCCATGAAGTACGTCGCGTAGGCATGTGCACAGAGGCCGAGGCCAACCAGCTGGGCGCCCACGATGAGCAGCAGCGAGCCGCCGATCAGCGTGTGCAGGTCCCATTGGCGCTGGAGCAGATCGACGTGCGCGAGCACGGTCAGCGAGGTGAGCGCGCCGAGTGCAGCGATCAGGACGCCGGGCAGGATGAAGAGGTGATTGGGAGAGTGCAGCAGCAGGAAGCGCAGGTGCCGCCAGCCGTCGCGGAAGCTGGACAGCTTCGATTCGCCGCCGCGCGGATGGTACTCGATCGGGATCTCACGGATGTCGAGTTTCTCCTTGGCCGCGCGGACGATCATCTCCGACGCAAACTCCATGCCGGTGGTGCGCAGTTCGAGCACCTCGAGGCGGTTACGCCGGAAGGCGCGCATGCCGCAGTGTGCGTCGCGTATCCCGGTGTGGAAGAGGAGGTTCAGAAATCGCGAGAGCAGCGGGTTGCCGATGTAACGGTGAAGCCACGGCATCGCGCCCGGGTGGATGTGCTCCATGCGGTCGCCGACGACCATGTCAGCGCCGTCCTGCAAGGCAGCGAGGAAGCTCGGGATCTCCTCGAAGTCATAAGTGAGGTCGGCATCGGCCATCAGGATGTACTCGCCGCGCGCCGCGGCGAAGCCGGCCAGGTAGGCGCTGCCATAGCCGCGTCGTGGCTCGCGCACGACGTGGGCCCCCGCCGTCTCGGCGAGCTCGGCACTGCCGTCGTCTGAGCCATTGTCGGAGACGATCACCTCGCCCTCGATCCCCGCGTGTGTCATCGCGGCGAGCGCCGCAGCGACGCACAGCTCGATGTTCTCCGCCTCGTTCAGGCACGGGATCACGACCGACAACAAGCGACGAGAGCTGTCGTGCGCGTCGATTGTCTGGAGCCTCTCGGCGATCGTGCTCATTGTGGGTAGCCGCGGTCTCGCGACGGGCGGCGAGCTCCCCGTTGTGTCGAGTGTCGATGTATAGAAGGGTGCGGGGGTCACTATCATCGACGTGCCGCGCGAGCGTCAAGGATGGGTGGTGGAGACGCTGTCAGCGCCCGCGTACGCCCATGAATTATCTACGCGAATCGGCCTGCACAGGCCGGTATTCCCGATATGGAGAATTGCCGGTAGGGCTGACGTCGATGCTGGAGACACGCCGCGATGTTTGTGCACATGTCTCCAACCACGATCGATTCAGATATTCGCCGTCGCACCGGCGGACGGGTTCTGTAGCCGGCTATCCAGTGTCCCTTTGAAATGCGACAGACAGAGACAGCTCGCGCGTAGCGAGCGACTGGATATGACGCAGGCATGGGGCGTTGCCTGGGAATAAGGGCCAGGCACGACACCGGCACTGAAATGCAAGTCCTAGGCGCTATCTTGCGCGCGTGCCTGGCATTACCGGGAAGGCTCTGGCCGATATGCGCATCAGCGCCGTGGTGCCGTGCTATTGCGAGGCGAAGTCCGTGCCGGTGATGCACGAGCGCCTGACCGCTGTCTTCCAGGCGCTCGGCGTCGACTGGGAGATCATCTTCGTGGACTCGGGTAGCCCCGACGAGACGCCACAGGTGCTCGCCGCGCTTGCCTTCCGCGACCCGCGGGTGACCGTTGTGCGGCATACGCGTGCGTTCGGATCGCAGAGCGCCTACGCCAGCGGCATGTGCCTGGCAACCGGAGATGCGGTGATCCTGCTGGACGGCGATCTGCAGGATCCTCCAGAGTTGATCCCCACGCTGCTGGCGCGCTGGCGCGAGGGGTATGAGGTCGTCTACGGCGAGCGCGTCGCGCGTGAGGGCTCAACGGCCATGAACGCTGCCCGCAAGGCCTTCTACCGGGTCTTCCGACAGGTCGCCTACGTATCCGTTCCGGTCGACGCCGGCGATTTCTCGCTGTTGGATCGTCGGGTCGTCGACTCCATGAACGCGCTGCCCGAGACCCAGCGCTTCGTGCGAGGGCTGCGGGCATTCGTCGGCTACCGCCAGATCGGAGTTCCCTACGAGCGCCCAGAGCGGCTGTTCGGGCGCTCGTCCAACAACCTCCTGGCCAACATCGGCTGGGCCAGGCGCGCGATCGTGTCCTTCTCCTATGCGCCGCTGGACATGATCGGCTGGCTCGCGCTGCTCACGACAGCGGTTGCGCTCGTGGCGGCGCTCGTCGAGATCGCGCTGAAGATCGTCGATCCGCACGCGGCACCAAGTGGCTACGCCACGTTGATCGTGGTGGTGCTGTTCGTCGGTGGCGTGCAGCTGATCTGCTTCGGCGTGATCGGCTCATACATGGCGCACATGTACGAGGAGATCAAGGCGCGACCCTCATACATCGTCGATCGTGTGCTCAACCCGCCGCGATTACGCGATTCCCCGATACAGGCGAGCACGGAGTATCGGCACGCCGCCGCAGACGTACTCGCCGATGAAGCCATCTCCGGCGCCGCGCAATTGGACATCTGAGCTGACGATGGCGGCGACCGAGAGCTCCAACAAAGATCGCGCGTCTCAGCTGCGCAGCCAGATCCTCGCGCTCGTCAGCGACTACCACGATGCGGCGTTCGCGCCGAGCGAGTTCCGTCCGGGTGAGACGCAGATCCATTTCGCCGGGCGCGTATTCGACGCACAAGAGCTCGTTCACCTCGCCGACGCCGCGCTCGACTTCTGGCTCACCACCGGTCGCTACGCCGAGCAGTTCGAGCGAAGCTTCGCGCGCCTGCTCGGCATCCGCCACGCCCTGCTCGTCAACTCAGGGTCCTCCGCCAACCTCGTGGCGCTGTCGTGCCTGACCTCACCCAAGCTCGGAAGACGCCGCATGCGCCCGGGCGACGAGGTGATCACGGTGGCCTCGAGCTTCCCCACAACGGTCAACCCGATCGTGCAGAACGGGCTGGTGCCGGTGTTCGTGGACGTCGACATTCCCACCTACAACATCGACGTGCAGATGCTCGAGGCGGCGCTGTCCGAGCGAACGCGCGCGATCATGGTCGCGCACACGCTCGGCAACCCGTTCGATCTCGACTCCGTCATGGCATTCGCACGCGAGCACGAGCTATGGGTGATCGAGGACTGCTGTGACGCGCTCGGCTCCACCTACCGGGGAAGGATGGTCGGCAGCTTCGGTGACCTCGCATCGGTGAGCTTCTATCCGGCTCACCACATCACCATGGGCGAGGGCGGCTGCGTGCTGACCAACAAGGGCCGTCTGAAGGTGATCGCCGAGTCCTTTCGCGATTGGGGGCGCGACTGCTGGTGTGCGCCGGGCAAAGAGAACACATGCGGCAAACGCTTCGATCACCAGCTCGGCGAGCTGCCCTATGGCTATGACCACAAGTACATCTACTCGCACATCGGCTACAACCTGAAGCTCACGGACATGCAGGCTGCCGTGGGCGTGGCCCAGCTCGAGAAGCTCGAGTCGTTCACGCAGGCGCGCCGGCGTAACTTCCAGCTGCTCGCCGCAGGTCTACAGGACCTCCAAGAGCACCTGATTCTCCCGCAGGCCACACCGCACAGCGAGCCGAGCTGGTTTGGCTTCCCACTCGGGCTGCGCGAAGACTCGCCGATCTCGCGCGATCACATGCTGCGCTTCATGAACGAGCGGAAGATCGCCACGCGGTTGCTGTTCAGCGGCAACCTGCTGCGCCAGCCGGCCTACCGGCACGTCGCGCATCGCCGGATCGGCGATTTGAGTCGCGCCGACTTCGTCATGGACCGGGTGTTCTGGGTCGGCGTCTATCCCGGGCTCAGCGACGAGGCCGTGCAGTTCATGATCGAGAGCTTCCACGCCGCGATCGCTGCCGCGAAGGGCAGCGGCGGTCATCGACCGGCGCCGGCACGCAGGCGGCGCGCCGCTCACCCCGCGCTGCGTAGCCCCGGCTGATGCAAGCCTCAGATTGGATCGCCGAGACGCTGGTGGCACAGGGCGTCGACACCGTCTACGAGGTCGTCGGCGGCATGATCGCCAATTTCATCGACGCCCTGCACCGGGACGGGCGCGTGCGGATCGTCTCCTGCCATCACGAGCAGGCAGCCGGGTTCAGCGCCGAGGGTCACGCGCGGATGACCGGCGTGCCCGGTGTGGCGATGGGCACAAGCGGGCCAGGCGCGATCAACCTGCTGACGGCGCTCGGAAGCTGCCACTTCGACTCGGTGCCAGCCGTCTTCATCACCGGGCAGGTCAACCGTGCCGAGCAAAAGGGCGAGCGGCCGATCCGGCAGCTCGGCTTCCAGGAGACCGACATCGCGGCGATGGCCGCGCCCATCGCCAAGGCCGCCTGGCGCGTGCGCACCGAGGAGGAGCTGCCGAAGCGGATGCTGGATGCGTTCGAGCTCGCGCGCTCGGGGCGGCCGGGCCCCGTGCTGATCGACATCCCAATGGATCTGCAGCGCGTCGAGATCGCCGCTCCCGTGGCGCGCGCGCCGGACGCTCCCGCCGCCGAAGCACTCGACGAGCGGGTCCTCGCGCACGTGCTCGAGGACCTAGAGCAGGCGTCGCGGCCGTTGATTCTGGCCGGCGGGGGCTTGCGCGCGAGCGGAGCGGTCCCCGCCTTTCGAGACCTGGTCGAGCGGCTCGGGGTGCCCGTCGTGAGCTCATTGATGGGAGCCGACGTGCTGCCCTTTGCTCATGCCCAGCGTGTGGGGTTGATCGGTACCTACGGCAACCGCTGGGCGAACATCGCCCTGGCCCGGGCCGACTTCCTATTGGTGCTCGGAAGTCGTCTGGACATCCGCCAGACAGGCGCCGATGTCGAGTCCTTCGCGGCTGGGCGGCCGATCCACCACGTCGACTGCGACCCAGGCGAGCTCAACAACCGCGTGCCCGGCTGTGAGACCGTGCTCGCGCAGCTCGGGCCGTTCATCGCCGGCGTCCTCGACGCAGCCGACCCCCGACGTCTGCCGGAGCTCGCATCGTGGCGCGCAGAGATCGCACAACTAAAAGATCAATGGCCAGACACCGGCGAGCTGCCGGATGTGGAGGGGATCAACCCAAACGGCCTCATGCACCGCCTAGCCGGACAGTCCGCCGCGGCCGGCGCATACGTGACCGACGTGGGCCAACATCAGATGTGGGCCGCCCAATCGCTGGAGCTCGGTCCCGACCAGCGTTTCCTGACATCGGGTGGCATGGGAGCAATGGGCTCTGGCCTGCCGCTCGCGGTCGGCGCCTGCTTGGCCAGCGGCGCTCCAGTGGTGCTCGTGGCAGGCGACGGCGGCTTTCAGCTAAATCTCCAAGAGCTGCAAACGGTTGTGCGTAACAGCCTGCCCCTGAAGATCGTGATTCTCAACAATCGCGCGCATGGCATGGTCCGGCAGTTCCAGGAATCCTACTTCGAGGGGCGCTACCAATCGACGTGCTGGGGATACTCCGCCCCGGACTTCGTCGCCGTGGCAGCCGCCTATGGCATCGCTGCCATGCGTGTGGAGCACGACGACGAGCTGGACGAAGCGATCGAGTCGATGTGGCGCGATCCGTTCGCCGCATATCTCCTGGAGGTGACAATCGACACCGCTGCCAACGCCTATCCAAAGATCGCCTTCGGGCACCCGATCAGCGAGATGGAGCCATTTGCGGTTCCCAAGGCGATGGAGTCGACGTGAGCCAGCTGGCCGGGCACAGGGCTTACGCGCGGAGCCAGCCGGCTGGGCACCGGCATCACGCGCAGAGCCGGCCCGCTGGGCACAGGGCTCACGCGCGGCGATTTGGGTGAGTTGGGCCCTGCCCCGCGCCCGTTGCGATCAGCGCGCTGTCGATCTGATCGACGGTGAAAGCATCGAGGCGCACTTCGCTGGCACCGGCCCAGCCGTCGACCTGCGCTGCGCTGCGAGCTCCGACGATCGCCCCCGCCACCCCCGGCCACGTCAGCGTCCAGGCGATCGCCAGCTGGGCAAGTGAGATATCGCAGCTCGCCGCGATCGGTTCGAGGCGATCGAGCAGCTCGAGCGTCCGGTCAAGCCGCGGCTGGCGAAACTGAACCCGCTCACGTCGCCAATCGCTGCGTGGCAGCGCCTGGAGGCGCTGCTTGGAGAAGTGGCCCGAGAGCAGGCCAGACTCGAGCGGGCTGTAAGTCAGCGCGCGCACGCCGTGCTCGGTGCTCCACGGCAGCAGATCCCCGCCGCCGGCGCGTGAGAGCAGCGACAGGGGCACCTGCACCACGTCGATGGGGTAATGCTCGGTACACCGCTTCAGGAGGGGGAGATCGAAGTTGCTGACGCCGATCCTGTGAATCTTGCCCTCGGCCTGTAGCTCCCGCAGGCACGCGCACGCCTGCTCGACGACGCGGTGATCGTCCACCGGCCAGTGCAGCTGGTAAAGGTCGATACGCTCGACGCGGAGCCGTCGCAGCGATTCCTGACACTGCTCGCGCAAAGAGCCCGGGCTCAGGTCGCGAACGGTGACTCCGCTCACACGATCGACGCGCAGGCCGCCCTTCGTGTAAACCAACGGCCGATCCGCTTCGCTGCACTGCGCAAGCGTCGCGCCGACGAGGTTCTCAGAATGCCCATCGCCGTACACGGCGGCGGTGTCGATCCAGCTAACCCCCAGCTCAATCGCACGGAGGATCGCGGCGCGCGAGTCGCGGTCGTCCTGGGCCCCCCAGCCGGTGCGCCCGAACGCCCACGCGCCGAGCCCAAGTCGGCTCGTCGGCGCTGCGCAGCGGGCTGTGAAGTTCGACTGTGACATTGCTAGCTGACAGGTGAGGCAGTCTAGCCGCGAGCCCCATCGATCGCGCATGCCGAGTCGGAGACACATATCACAGGATCTGTCCGCAAAACATGCATCGCGTAGGCCACCATGTTCCACAGTCTCGATTCATATGTATCCACAGCCACGGTTCGGCTAGCCTCACGCACCATGCAACCCAAGCGCTCCGCCGGAGGCGCACAGCGGTCGTTGTCGCAGTCAGCGCGGGCGAGAATGCGAGTGAACGGCCACCGGGCCGATCTGCTCGCGGCGCTGGCGGCGGCGGTGCTCGCAACCGTGATCGGCATGTGGGCGCTACAGCTGTGGAAGGCAAGCCTGCAGGTGCCCTTCAGCTTCGGCACCGGGGATGAACTTTTCAACCTGATGAGCATCAAGGACGTCATCACGCATGGCTGGGACCTCACCAACCCAAGCCTCGGAGCGCCATTTGGCCAAGAGCTCTACGACTTCCCGGCATTCAGTGGCGACAGCCTGTACATGGTCATGATCAAGGTCCTGGGGATATTCCTTGGCAATGCCGCGGTAGTGACGAACGTCTTCTTCCTGCTCGGCTTTCCACTGATCGCCGGTATCGCATTTGCGGTAATGCGCAGGCTCGGCGTGTCGATCGGTGCGGCGATCGTGTGCGCCGTCCTCTACGCGCTGCTGCCCTACAGGCTCGACAGCTATGAGATTCACATCTTCCTGAGCTCATATTTCCTGGTGCCGGTATGCTGCTACATGGTCCTCGCCGTTTTCATGGGGTCGGAGCTGTTCGCGCGCAACCGGCAGCGCAGCGGGCTCCGTGCATATCTCACCTGGCGCACTGCGGCAATGATCGTCCTGTGCCTGCTCGTGGGCTCATCCGACAACTACTTCGCGCTGTTCACCGTCGCGCTGGTGGTGCCGGCCGCACTGTTGACGTTCCTTGCGAGGCGTCGCTCACGGCCGCTGATCGGCGGACTGGTGGCCGCGGTGCTGATACTCGGCGCAGTCGGCCTCAACGGCCTGCCGACCGTCATCTATCAGGCGCAGCACGGGGGGGACACGGTGGTGAGTGCGCGCCTGCCAGCGGAAGCCAGCGAGTGGGGTCTGTCGCTGGCCAACCTGGTGCTGCCGGTGGAAGGCAGCCGTGTGCCCTTGCTGGCGAGCCTCGCGCACCACTACTACTCGACCGCCTCGGTACCGGAGAGCAGCGCCGACTCAGAGCCCAACTGGACAAATCTCGGGCTGGTGGGAACACTCGGGCTGCTGTGGCTGGCGGTCCTGCTCGGCATCAGCTGCCTGCGTACGGGAGACAGGAGCACAGCCGAGCAGCACGGGCTTCACGCTGCCCTCGGAGCCGGCCTGGCGTTCCTGATTGGGACGGTCGGAGGGCTCGCGACGCTGTTCGCCTACATCGTAGACCCGCAGTTGCACGCTCCAAACAGGATCGTGGTCTTCATTGCCTTCTTCGCGCTGTTCGGAGCGGCCCTGGGTTTGGATCGGCTGTGCCGCTCGATCAGGGCACGGCGCTACGGCCGCATCACCTCAGTCGCCGCGCTTGCCGTGGTGCTCGCGATCGGCGTGCTGTACCAAACCAGCCCGGAGATGGTGCCCAACTACAGCAGCTACATAGAACAGTACAACGCGAGAGCGCGATTCGTGCATGCGATCGAAGCGCAGGTGCCAGCCAATGCGAGCATCTTCGAGTTGCCATACACCCAATTCCCGCAAAACTACGAGGATCTCTATGCCTATTTTGAGTCGAACGGATTGCGCTGGAGCGTCGGCGGGATGCTGGGGCGTCCGAGCAACTGGGTGCCCGCTTTGCTGAAGAGGCCAACAGCGCAGGTCCTCGAAGGGATCTCCGCCGTCGGCTTCAGCGGT
>Ga0209275_10000659_pt1 | contig 13664 bp, 13 predicted proteins | sample HubBroMetageREF2_FD_188344 | JGI IMG/M metagenome (GOLD analysis project Ga0209275, IMG submission 188344) | Reference soil microbial communities from the Hubbard Brook experimental Forest, New Hampshire, USA - Hubbard Brook CCASE Soil... | ecosystem: Environmental > Terrestrial > Soil >... | reverse complement strand
CGCGCCGATGACGATGACTGCCAAAAACGTATCGCACGGGCCGATCACCATCTTCACGAAGCTGTAGAACACCACGGCTGGGACAGCCCAGAAGCCGCCAAATACCGTAGTGAACTTCACGAAGCTCGCGAATATTGCTGGCAGCATAGCCATCGCTGGTGGAGCGAAGATGACCATCGCTGGCACACTGATCGTGACTGGGATGACCACGACCACGACCATGATCATCACTGATAACTTTTCCCCCGTGCACACGTAAAGCGAAGGGCGTCTCCAAACAAGAGGCGCCCTTTTTTTAGGCGAACGCACCGTCTCGCCCAGCTAGCCTGAATCATCGCAAATTGTCGGGTCGCAACCTTCCTACCAAACAGGTGTTTGATTCCTCAGGACGTCATCCCGAAACCAGTCCGGGCCACGTGCCCTAAGGAGGTTCGTATGAACATTCATTTGAACCTGTTTCGCTCCATCTTTGGTAAGGCGGCCATTGCTTCTGCCGTTCTCGGGGGTTTTCTCGTGCTTGCCGGTGCTCCAGGCGCCAAGGCCAACGATTGGGATGACTACCATCGCCGTCCGGCCTATTCCGACTGGCGTTATCACGAATACATGGAACATCAACGCTTGGCCGACGAACGCCATGAGGCTTTCGAACGCCGCGAACATGCTCGTGAACAGTGGCGCGAACACCATGACCGCGATCGCGACCGCCGTTTCGACGATCGCTATGACCGCCGCTAGCTGCCAACTCCTCTCGTAACCAAAAGGGGCGCCTCCACTGGTTCGAGGCGCCCCTTCTTACTTCACTCTATGAATTGAAATTACTTCGCTCGAACCGCCGCCGCTACCTCTGGTTCCGGTTCGGTAACTTCTTCCGCCGCAAACATTGCTTCGAACCGCCGCTTTTCCTCCTGATCGTGCACAAGTACTACTGGAACAACTCGCAACGATTGTTTGCACAAATGGCACTGTATGCCCTCGCCCTGCAAGTCCTGCATGAAACCATCTGTGAACCGGTATTCTGCCCGCTCGTGCCGCGCCTTCTTCTGGCTCGCCGCTCCGCAATGGGGACAAACATAATCTATTAAGTCCTGCTGCGGATCGCGGTCCAAAGCTGCCCAGCCCGTGCGGCGTACACCGACTACCTCTCGAATACGCCTCTCCATGTCTTCCTCCTGGATCCTCGTCCGAAAATTTAGATGCGCCACTTTCCCGCCAAGATGCACGAAAAACCCCGTGTTTTCGCCGTTTTTGTAGTCTTTTTCTACTACCATTCACTAACTGCTCTCTAATCTTTCCTCCAGAACGATTAAACGACTCGTTCTCCCGGTACTTCGCTCCGCGCCAAGCCCTCCAGGCGTCAGGAAACTTGTCAAGTTCCTCGGTGTCAAACGCTTTGAGGACGCGCGCACCTCACATCCCTGCGAGAGCCGTGCCGGCCTCCTGAATGCAACCTCAGGAGGCTGGTGCCGCAAAAACTCTTTCAACTCGCAGGCCACTCTGATGGAGGTGTGTGATGAATCTCGAAGCCCCACGTGTGCCCGAAGAAGCCCCCGGTTTCCTGAAGTCCTGTCTTGTCGAAGGCGATCCCGCGCAAGAACGCCGCGCTCGCAAAGTAAAACGCCGTGCCCTTGCCCTCTCCATACTCTCCCAATTTGCATTTTTCGTTGCTCTTGTTTTATATCCGCTCCTCGGCAAGGGCGAACGCATTTCCCTGAAAGATATGACTCCCATACCGCCTTACAGCCCGATTGGAGACAGGGCGCGGCCGAACGACCCGGTTCACAGGCGAACCAACGCCCCGTGCGGTTTTTGCGCCCGGCCAGACTATAACCATCCGATCGTGATGCATGATCCATCCCACATCGGTCCCACACACAACGAGCCCATCGACGACTTAGATCTATCGCGCTACGGGAGTCCTGATGGCAGGCCTGACGGCATTCTGGGCGCGACCTCGGAGCGCGGACCGATCGTGCCACGCGAAGACCTGGAAGTTCAAAAGAAGCGCATCCACATCGGCACCATCGAGCCCGCACTCCTGACACGTCGCGTCGATCCCATCTATCCTGCCTTGTCCAAACAACTTCGTCACGAAGGCCGCGTTGAACTCCACGCCATCATTTCGACCGACGGCTCCATCCAGTCCCTCGAAGTCATCTCCGGCGACCCGCTCTTTTACCAGTCAGCCCTGCAAGCCGTGCGCGAATGGCGCTACCGCCCAACCATCCTCAACGGCCAAGCCGTAGAAGTCGACACCCACATCACGGTGATTTATTCGCTGAACACGCAATAGTCCAGTCCCCGTCATTCCGAGGGCCGGTTTCACCCGAGGAATTTCTCGTTCTTTGTTCGCGACAGTCTTACGTGATTGGCTCGCCGGAGTATCGTCCGATCGCTTCGCGTGCTTCATCGCGCAGCCGCACGATCTCCGGCAACGCCTGCGGATCGCCACTTACCCTGGCACTGGAGGGGTAAATTGGCGCAGACAGCGTGATGGTGACGTGCGTGGGACGCGGCAGAAACGTTCCATCACGCAGAAACGTGCGGGTGCCCGCCAGCGATACAGGGAGAACCGGCGCACCCGTCGCGACCGCCGCGCGAAACGCTCCCAACTGGAATGGCCGAACTCCTGCCTCGGGCGTGAATGTCCCCTCCGGAAAAACGAATACCGAGTCGCCTTGCCTCAAGCATTCTTCAATCTCGTCAACCTGCCTCAAGCGCGAACTCGCATCGTGGCGGTCGAACGACAAGTGCCCCATCTGGTTCAAAAATGTTCCGATGAACGGCATCGTGTTCACTTCGCCCTTGGCCACAAACCGATAGGACACGCCCAAACTCAGCATCAATGGCAGCACATCGAAATAACTGGCGTGGTTGGCGACGTACACCTTTGGTCCCGGAGTATCCATGTACTCTTTTCCGGCCACGGTGACCGGTATGCGAGCCAGCGCGAACAGCACTTTCAACGCCGCCGAAGTAAATCGGCCCGCTGCTTTATGGTCTTTGAACCTGCGCACCATCAACCAGGTGGGCACAATCCACAAAATGAAGACCACAGAAAAATACACGCCGTACACGCGCCCCGCAGCAGTTCGTAACGCACTCCACAGCGCTTGCGCCGCAGACTTCGCATAAGCAACGGATCCCAACCTGGCAAACTGCATCCACGCCGGCGCTCGCGACGTGTTCAGTCTTCCTGCCACGTACAACTGCTTCGTTTCTTCACGCCGCAGCTTACCGCTTGAAGTCTTCGGAATGCTTCCCAGCGCCACCAATTCCACGCGATCCGGCGGCAATCCTAATCCTCGCGACACCTGAGCATTGATCGCCGCAGCGATTTCCGAACGCCGTGCCGGCTGTGCCTCGCGCGACTCCGCAACAATAATCAGTTTCTCCGTACCGGACTGTTCATCCTTGATTCCAAATGCCACTACGCAACCTTTGCGAATTCCATCAACCCGTGCTGCGAATTCTTCCACTTCATGCGGGTACAAATTTCTCCCGCCCTTGATGATGATGTCTTTCACCCGCCCGGTAACGTAAATCTCTCCATCAGCGCGATACGCCCGATCTCCCGAATTCACCCACGCATACACGCCATCGCCGGCCGGGACACCTTCGGGCAGCAGCGCCTTGGTTGCCACCTCATTCTTAAAATACCCGCGTGTCGCCGATGGCCCGCGAAACCACAAAAACCCTTCCGTCCGATCCGCTACTTCATTTCCGTTTTGATCCACTATTTTCACTTCATGCAGTCGCACCGCGGGGCCAGACGAAACAAACGCAATCGCATTTTCAATTTCCGCCGTCCCGGGAATCGCTCGCCCCTGCGTCTCAAATGTTTCCCGTTCAATACGATCGACCAAAGGTCCGCGATACAAAGGTGGCATCGTCACCGCGAGTGACGCTTCCGCCAGTCCGTAAACAGGAAGCATCGTGCCCCGGCGGAATCCATACTTCGAAAAGCGATCAATGAACCTGTCCAACGTTTCCGGATTCACCGGCTCCGCGCCATTCAGCGCCGCCCGCCACGAACTCAAATCAATTCCCTCGATTGCCTTATCAGAAATTTTCCGCACGCACAGTTCGTATGCAAAATTCGGCGCCGCCGCAATTGTCCCTTTGTACTTGTGAACCGCCTGCAGCCAGCGTTCCGGGCGCGTCAAAAAAGTCAGTGGCGACATCACCACCAGCGGAATTCCTTGCATCATCAACGTCAGCCACGCTCCGATCAATCCCATGTCGTGATACAGCGGCAACCAACTGATTCCTACATCGCTCGGCCCCATCTCCAGTGCCTCGGCGATGGCGCGCATGTTTGCCAGCAAATTCGCATGCGTCAGCACCACACCCTTGGGATCACCCGTGGAGCCCGATGTGTATTGCAGTAGCGCGGTGTCGCCGCCCTTGCGCCTGCGACTACCAGTCAAAAATGTAGGCAACGCGCCCGGCGCTGGCGGCGGCGCCTTCTCAGCGGTCTCGATAAATTTGCTAGCGTCGGCCACCGCCAGCAGCGACTTCACCCGCGGCTTCAACAGATGCGCCACCGCTTCGGCGCGATGAAAAGTCAACAGCAGGCACACTTCCGCATTGTTCAGAATGTCAGACTGGCGTTCCGCATACTCTTCAATCCGGTCGGCGCGAAATGGTGGGTAGATAGGCACGGGTATCGCGCCGGCCAGCAGAATCCCCGCATAGCAAATAAAGAATTCGCGTGAAGTTGGCAGCATCAACGAAACGCGCCCACCTGCAGGAACTCCACGTCGCGCCAATTCCTCTGCGCATTTCTGCGCCGCCGTGTACACCTGCCCAAACGTCAGCTGCTCCGCGCGCTCACTATCGCCTTCATCATCCGTAAGCACCAGATGCACGCGATTCGCGTCGTGTATCCCGCGATAACGAATCACTTCCAGCAGAGTTTGCGCGCTTTCCACAATCGAATCCGCGCGCCCGCTTCGCATTTTCCCGTCAGCCGGCTCGCGCAGATCGGTAATTTCCGCCTCATCTTGCAGCGGCATGCCCGGCGCCGATAAAATCGCGCGCGTCAAGTCCTCAGGTGTGCTCGCTTCGGCCGCAATCGTATCTGGCAGCCGCACGCCAAATGCTTCCTCAAGGCGTCCCATTAGTTCGACGCGTTCCAGGCTGCCCATGCCCAAATCGCGATCCAAATTGGATTGAATACTGAGGTCGCCGATAGCTCCGTAGCTACCGAGTTCTTCCAGCAGCGCCCGCACAATGCCCAGCACACGCGCACGAACGCCGGGGAGATCAAGCTGTGGAGAAGTTGTCGCCAAGTTGTTCCCTACTTCCAGACTTGCTTGACGCTAGCACGCACGAGGGCGTTTTACCACGTTTTCGAAGGCGCCAACGTTAACCGGCATTCTTGTTGCCTGTGAGATACCATCACCACTAACGCGCGCGTTCTAACGCGAAGAGTACGCGCTGACGATTTTTTCGAATTTACGCCGCGCCTTGCTTCTTCGTCGCGTATCCCGGCGGCATCAGTGTCGTCGACAAATCCACGCCCGACAAATCCGCTTGGCTCAAATCCGTTTCACGCAGAATCGTGATGCCCATGTCCGCCCCGCTGAACTTCGCTCCGGCAATCTGTGCATCGCGAAAATTAGCATTACGCAACAGCGCCTTCTGAAAGTTCACGTTGCGCATATCGCAGCGAAAAAATTCCACGCCGCTCGCTTGCGCTTCCGTCAAGTCGGCTCCCGGCAAAACCGCTTCAGTCATATCCGTATTCCGCAAATCCGCTTTGCGTAAACGCGATCCAGACAGATCCGCTCCCGGCAATCGTGCGCCGCGCAGGTCGCACTCTTCCATGTTGGCGTTGCGCAGAATCGCGCCCGCAAAATTAACGCCCCGCAGATCGGCGCGAGACAAATCCGCGCCCGTCAAATCCGCGCGGGCCCCGCCATCTTTGCCCCGGTAAAATATTTCATGCGCTTCCAGGATTTGCTCCAGATTCTTGCCATTGTGCTTAACGCTTTTCAGTTTTCGTAGTCCCATAATCCATTCTCTCGAGGTAGTCTCAACCCTGTATTTTACAGGAACTTGCATCGCGCCAACGAGAAAATCCGCCTGCCAGCGCGGCTCCCCATAGGCTCAGCCGTTTCGGAAGATTGACAGCCACCAGCCACTCTACCGCCAGTAAGATTGCGGATTTTCTTCGCCTGGCAGCGCTTCCGCAGTAGACTCCTATTTTCGCATTCGCGGACACCACTTGATTCCCCCTATGTCTTATAGTATGTATACAATAAGATGATTCATCAAGGTCAAGGACCGCTCGCTTCTCGACTGCGGCAGCGCAAGTTTCAGCTGCTGCGCCGTTACGCGATCCCCGAGGATGCCCTCCCCGGCTCCCTGGCCCTCACCCATCTCCGTTGCGGCAAGCCCACCTGTCATTGTGCCGAGGACCGTGGCCATCCGGTCTGGTCGTTGACTTTTATGGTCCAGGGGAAAAAACGTGTCCAACACATCCCCAAGGATTGGGTCGAGGAGGTGCGGCGCCGGGTCAAGGCCGGGCGGGAGTTTCAAGACGCCGTCCGCGAAGTGTTGGCGGCCAACGCACAACTACTCGTGCTGGAGCGCAAGAAGCTCAAGAAAAAGAAAAAATGAACCGTTTGACGCCACGTCATTTGCTCCACTATGTGACACGGCGTCTTCGCCTCCGACGGTATCTCAAGGATCCGGGAGATGGTCGGCCACAACCCCAGATTCCGGCGCAGGCGCTGCTCTGGGCCCTGTTGCTCGGGCAAATCCTCCGGCAATCGAGTTTTCATGCCGTCGAGGCGCTGGTACGATCTTCGGCACGACGCACTCTCTCGATCACCACTCCGTTCTGTGACGATACCTTGGGCTATTTCACCGAGCGGCTCGATCCCGGTCCAACCCGGCGAGCCCTGCTCTCGCTCATCCGCGGGGCCAAGCGCAACAAGGCCTTCGACGACTGCCGCTGGATCGGTCTGGCCATCGACGGCACCGGCGCGGGATGGCGGACCCAGCAGGGCTGCAACCTTTGTCGGCCGAAGCGCAACACGGAGAAACAGATCCTTGGCTATCAACATTCTTTCGTGATGGTCAGCGTGGTGGGAACCGGTCTATCGTTACCCTTCGATGGGGAACCCTACGGATCCGGCGATAGCGAATACGCGGCCGGACAGCGCTTGTTGCGGCGGGTGATCGGGAGCGTGGGGAAACGCTTTGCGCAGTATGTAGTCGTCGATGGGGAATTTGCCACAGCACCGTTCTTACATACGGCAGGCGAACTCGGTCTCCGGGTGGTGGCACGACTGAAAGACAATTTGCCGGAGTTACTCACTGCCGTCCAACAGCGTTTTCCTTCTGGGCCTCCCACCACGGTTTTTCAGCAAGGAGCGGATCGCGTGGAGGTGTGGGACGCGGAGGACTTCGATCCCTGGGCAACGCTCGATTGGGAAACCGTTCGGGTGTTTTTCTATCGCCAGCACAAGCCCGACGACACGGTGGTCGAAGCCTACTGGCTGACGAATTTCCCTTCCTCCACCGTGGGCCCGCAATCTCTATTTCGCATGGCCAAGAGTCGCTGGGAGATCGAGAACCAGGGCTTCAACGAAGCCAAGAGTCGTCATGGCCTCGAGCATATCTGCCATCATCATGCCAACAGTCTGCTGATCAGTTGGCTGCTCACCATGCTGGCCTTGACCATCGAACGACTCTACCGACTCCGGTATCTACACCGCGGCAAACATCCGGTGCCCAGCAGCGCCCAGTTGCTACTTCACCTGTGGCTTAGTCTGTCCCGCCCGCGTGCCGTCAACAGCAGCTGACGCTCAACAGAAAAAACTGCGCGTCCTTTTTCCCTCTGGCCACTTCCCATCGTCAAGCCTTCCCGAGGTTGCCACCTCGAGCGAAAAGATCTGCCTGAAAATAGGCCCCTTTCATCACACCCCGTAAGTCAGCAAAAAATACCACCTCCAACACCCGTTCTTTCCTGATCTCCTCTTATAGTTCCGAAATCGCTGCCATAGGCTGCGGAGAGGTGCCCTGGCCGTAGCCGAAGAGTATGCTAGTCTGCGCGTAGCGAGTCTCTATGCATCGAAACTGGCGCTTCCCCACCATACTGTCTTTGTTTCTTGTAGCGAGCCTTTCTCTCGCTCCCCGCCGTGCAGCCGCTCAGGAAGACGAAATCGTCGCCAACCTCGCCGGCGGCCGCGTCATCATTCAAGTCACGAGAGACGCCATCGTTTTCAGTGCCATCGAACACCCCCTTGAATCCAAAGCCGTGCCTCCCCGCTTCGCCAATGTTGACCGTTCTCACCTCGGCATTTTCTTTGGCGCTTCCGAATGGCAAATTCCTGCCCAGCCCAAGCCCATTCGTTTGGATCGCGACATCGAACGCGCCGGCACTCCCGATCCTCGCTACCAAATTCCTGGCGGCGCCGAAGTAGACCTGGAGCAGATCGGCGTCACGTTTCTCGAAAAACTCCGCCCTCTCGTTGCTCAGCTTCATCACAAGATTGAACTCAAACCCGACGAGCCTCTCTTCGCGGTCGTGTTGCTAGGATACGCGCCCAAGGATTACGGCCCGGAAGTTTGGCTAATGGAGTATCGCGTCGAGCAGCAATCCGTTTCGGCCACCGAAGATTACTGGCAAACCAAAATCCTGCGCCCGCGATTCACGCAGTTATATCCACCAGAGAAACATGCACCGCGCACGCTGGTCGAAGTCCGCTTTCCCGAAGATCTCCCGGACGTTCCTCTGCAAGGTTTGATTCAGCAGAACGATCCGCGCATCGCCCACTTGCGCTCTTCTGATCAGCGTTTTGCCAAGGTGGCAGAGCTCATTGACCACGGCCAGGCACAGAAAGCCACCACCGCCGACGCTTCGGACTTTCTCCGCGCCGCTCTTCCGCTCATCGCCAACAATTCGCCGTTTGTCTTAGGAACGATGGGCGAGAGTGGCACCATGCAGTGGATAGTGCCGCCAGAAGAGCCAGTCGACAAAGAAGAACAAGCTAAAGAAAAAAATCGTCCGCCGGACGCGCCCACTTTGCGCCACAAAAGTGAGCCTAAGCCCTAACCTGCCGTAACGGAAACGCTTTCTACGCTATTTCATCGCCCGCGCGAACCAAGGCGATGCGCCACGGGCATAGCGTTCCCCGCCGTCTCCGTCATCGCTCGCCGTTTCAGCACGCGAAATAGATGCAAAACTTTAGCCACGATTCACTCCGGCGGCCGAAATCGGCTTGGCATGCCGCCCAATGTCTCGCCGGTAATGCATCCCTTCGAAATGCATTTTCTCTGCCGCTTCATAGGCTCTGTCGAGAGCCTGCGCCAGCGAATCTCCTGTCGCCGTCACGCCCAGCACGCGGCCGCCATTCGTCACGATTCCCGCGCCTTCACGTTTCGTTCCCGCATGCAGCACCTTCACGCTCTCAATTTTTCCCGCATCTACCAGGCCGCGAATCGCCTTCCCATTTTCAAAGTTGCCGGGGTATCCCCTAGACGCCAACACCACACAAGCACTGGCGCCCGCTTTCCATTTCAATTTTTCAGGCCGCAAATTTCCTGCCGCAACATCGGCAAGAACATCCGCCAAATCGAAATCCATGCGCGCCACGATGGCCTGCGTTTCCGGATCACCCAGCCGGCAATTGAACTCCAAAACCTTGGGACCGTTCTTCGTCAGCATAATTCCCACATACAAAAATCCCTGATAGTGGATGCCATCCGCCACCAGTCCTTTCAACGTAGGCTCCACAATCGTCGAGAGAATCGTCGCGCGCAGCGCATCCGACAGCAGTTCATCCGACGAATACGCGCCCATCCCGCCGGTATTTGGCCCTTGATTATTGTCGAACACCCGCTTGTGATCTCGCGTTGGCACCAAAGGCGCGTACCGCCCACCGTCCGTCAACAAAATGAACGATAGCTCGTCGCCTTCCAGCGTTTCTTCCAGCAGCACCCGCTTGCCGCCTTCGCCTAGCTCATTTTTCTCCATCACCCGCTCAATAAAGTCCGTCGCCGCATCCGGATCAGGTGCGAGAAACACGCCTTTCCCCGCGCATAGTCCATCCGCTTTCAGCACCACCGGCCAGTCCACCGCGCACAACGCGCTGTAAGCACCTCCAGGCGAATCGTAAGCTCCATACATTTCCGCGGTCGGGATATTATGTCGCTGCAGGAATTCCTTGGCGAAAATTTTGCTGCCTTCCAGCTGCGCAGCTTTCTGCGTAGGCCCAACGACGGGCCACTTGCGTTCCTGGAACGCGTCCGCGAGTCCGTTCACCAGGGGCAGCTCCGGTCCCACCACTGTCAGGTCCGGCGAAAGCCGTTCCGCCAGCGCCACCATCTCCTTCACATTGCCAGGGTCACCCGCGACACACTGCGCTTCCGCCGCGATCCCGCCATTCCCGGGCACACACCCTATCTTCTCCACGGACGCGCTTTGCTTCAGCTTCCAAACCAAAGCATGCTCCCGCCCGCCTCCACCAATCACCAAAACCTTCATTCGTAAGCCTCTCGAGGTAACTTTCGCAACGATAAGCTGGCGTCCCCATCGTGTCAATCGAACGCCCCGTAAGCCTCTTCATCGACTCACAAAGCAGCTCTGCCGCTTGTTGTCCTTGTTATCAACATAATTAATTATACCCAGCTGCGCTTTATTATTCGCGTCCATTTCCATCACTTCCCCTACGCAACATGAAACAGGCCCCTTCATCTACTCCATTTAATTCAGGAGAGTTTATGTTTATTCCCCTGCAACATGAAAACAACCAGGGACGCCGCTGGCCAATCATCTCCATTGCCCTGGTCGTCCTGAATCTCGCTGTTTTCCTGGGCACACACTGGCGACTCGAGCAAGATTCTCCTCAGCGCGCCGAAGTTCGCAATCATCTGGTCATTCTCGCGGCCATGCATCCCGAACTCACCATGCCCCCTGAGGCGCAAGCTTTTGTCGTAAGTTTTCAAAAAAAGAATCCCGGTTTATGGAATGCTCTGGGTGCTTCCGGAGCAGTGGCCGCCTTAATGGGCGCATTCCTTTTCCGATTTCCGACCACCAAAATTGAAGTCGCCATCGTATTCGGCCTGCGCAGCCTTACCAACCTCGCGATGGGCAACGGCATCCGCTTTAAAGCCGCGGCCTATTGGCTTCTTCCTCTTTGACTACTGATGGAGTCTTTTCCGGAGCAGCGTACGGTTCTTCCTACGGAGTGGCCCATTGGGCTCACGTCGGAGGTTTCCTCTTTGCCGCCGTGGTGGCCGTCGGTCTTCGCTATTCAGGTTTGGAACATCGCGCGAGTACAGCGATTCAAGCGAAAGTTACTTGGACGGCAGAACCCGCCATCGTTGCAGCGACCGACCAGATGGAACAAGGGAAACTCGATGAGTCTCTGGCTACTCTGCAGACCTATCTCGCTACCCCACCGGACTCTCTTGAAGCCTATTCGCTTCTTCGGCACATTTATTGGCGGAAGAACGACATTCCTGGATTTCAGGCGAGTACCGTCGAGCGTTGCCGGTTGCACCTGAAAGCACATAATCCAGACGCTGCCCTGCAAGATTTTGAGGAGTACGTCAATTCCGGCGGTGCCCCCATGCTGCGTCCACCTGGCTTGAATCGCGAGAAGATTTCACCCGCGCCGTCTCTGAATACGAGCGCCTAGCCGAGGTGCATTCCACCGAGAAGCAATCCATTCTCGCACTGCTCGCTGCTGGTCGCCTCTGCTTGAAGAAACTCAATCGCCAGAAGGCGCTCTCAAAAATTACAAAGCGGCGGCTGAATCCCAAGTTCCACATTTTGACTGGGAGGCCAATATTCAGACGGGAATTGGAAATGCCGAATCAGCCCTAGCAGTCGGCATTACAGCTCCGAGCAAGAAATAACACTCAATAATTCCACCTAACCTTTATCGATAAAAATAACGGTTACGCGAAGTCCCTCTTTCACCCCAACGTTTACGCGTTTCCCATCGCACGTATTGGGATCGTCACGCCGGCAGCCGCCTCTGATGACGCCAACATGTGGCAGCGCCCATCAAAGATTCCGCCCGGATCGATCACCATGCACGGCGCATGGACTTCTCCGGTGACCACGCCCTTCGGTTCAATTTCCACGCGGCCCTTGGCGAAAATCACTCCGTCAAATCTTCCCGCAATCACCACGCGATTTCCTTCAATCTGCCCTTCGACCTTCGCGTTCTCGCCAAGAATCACCGTCTGCTCCGAAATAATATTCCCCTTGATGTGTCCATCAATGCGAAACGTTCCGCTTACCGTCAACGTGCCTTCCAGCGACACACCTTGATCAATGAATCCTGTCCACTCTTCGCTCACACCATTCTTCGACGTGCCGGGCCACTTCCATGCCATTGAATTTCCCCCCCGTTTCGACTGCAACAAATCCGCTGAAACAAATTTAGCTGTGCGCAGAGAGAAGTCAACGAACGTCTTCACAGGCGTTGTCGAATGCAATCACTGAACGAAGGAGCAGTAGTCGTAACGCGCCAATTCCGCGTTCTACTTTAACAGGCGGTCGTAAATTCCCATCAACTGGGCGTCGTCATAATATTCCAGCACCAGCTGGCCTGGACGCATTTTGGTTTTCTGCCGAAGAATTACTTTTGTTCCCAAATGTCGCTGCAATTCGTCGAGCGCTTCTTTGATGTTTGGATCCATCTGTACGTCGACGAGGGCTGCACGGGCTCCGCGCACGCGTCGCGATGCCAATCGTTCAATCTGTCGCACGGTCAATCCGCCGCGCGCCGCACGCTGCGCGTAACGCATCCGCAATTGCGAATCGGGAACAGCCAGCAACGCGCGCCCGTGGCCAGCGGTCAACTTTCCTTCTTCGATCCAATCCTGAATCGTCGGCTCCAGTTTCAACAGCCGGATCGCATTTGCAACCGTGGTGCGGTCCTTACCGGTTCGTTCTGCTACGGCTTCCTGCGTCGACTGAAATTCATCCATCAACCGTTCAAATGCGCGAGCCTGCTCAATTGCGTTGAGATCTTCGCGCTGAATATTTTCAACCAGCGTCATTTCCAGAGCCAGCTCATCCGGAACTTGCCGCACGATGGCCGAAACTTTGTTTAATCCAGCCCGCTGCGCTGCTCTCCAGCGGCGTTCGCCGGCAATCAACTGATATCGATGGCCGATCGCGCGCACCACGATTGGTTGGATAATGCCGCTTGCCTGGATGGAGCGTGCCAGTTCGTCCAGCGCCTCTTCACGAAAACGAGTTCGCGGTTGATAGGGACTAGGCTCAATTAGGTCGATATCAATTTCCATCGGGCCGCCCGAGGCTTGATGGGAATGGGAGGTGGTGATTGCCGGCGCCGTTGCCACTGCAGCCCCCGAGCCGGTTACTGCGACACTTTGATTTTGAATTTCAGGAGCCGCGGGAGTTGGCGGTGGTTCAGGCTCCCGTATGAGCGCTCCGAGCCCCCGACCCAGCGCGTTTCTCGGCATTGGCAATTACCTCCTGTGCAAGTTGTGTGTACCCTTCGGCGCCCTTGCTGTGTATATCATAGAAAATAATAGGCTTACCGAAACTAGGAGCTTCGGCAAGGCGTACATTACGTGGAATCAAGCTTTGGAATACTTGTCCACCAAAGAAACTGCGCAAATCCGTGGCTACCTGCCGCGATAATGTCGTGCGCTCATCGTACATGGTG